>Ga0134121_10000028_pt1 | contig 154089 bp, 138 predicted proteins | sample KB301_FD_96463 | JGI IMG/M metagenome (GOLD analysis project Ga0134121, IMG submission 96463) | Terrestrial soil microbial communities without Nitrogen fertilizer from Kellogg Biological Station, Michigan, USA - KB3-0-1 | ecosystem: Environmental > Terrestrial > Soil > Unclassified ... | reverse complement strand
TCACCACTCGATAGGCAATGCCGAGCCGCTGAAGGATTTTCTCGGCGTCGTTCGTAAGCTTTTCGAGTTCGTCGTTGGAATCTTCCGGTTTGGAAAATTTCACCAGCTCGACCTTATTAAACTGGTGCACACGGAAGATGCCGCGGACATCCTTCCCGTAGGACCCGGCTTCGCTCCGGAAACACGGCGTGTAGGCGGCGAATTTGATCGGAAGCCGGTCGCCATCGAGGATCTCGTCGCGGTAAAGATTCGTGACGGGAACCTCGGCGGTCGGGATAAGTCCGTAGTCGGGGTCCTTCAGCCAAAAAAGATCACCCTCGAATTTCGGAAGCTGGCTTGTGCCGAACAGGGACTGCCGATTCACCATGAGGGGCGGCATGATCTCGGTGTAGCCGTGCTCGCGGGTTTGGATATCGAGCATGAAGTTGATCAGCGCGCGCTCCAGCCGTGCTCCTGCACCGGCAAGGTAGTAAGAGCGGGATCCCGTGACCTTCCCACCGCGTTCCATATCAAGGATGCCCAGAGCCGGTCCGAGGTCCCAATGGGCCTTGGGTTCGAAATCGAACTTTCGCGGCTCGCCGACACGGCGGACTTCGACATTTTGTTCCTCGCCGGGACCGACGGGGCAGTCAGGGTCCGGGAGATTGGGAATAACGGCGGCGAACTGGAAAAGCGCGTCTTCGGCGGCGCTCAGCGACACTTTGATCTCCTGTACCTGCTGGGACACCGCTTTCATTTCCTCCAGCAGGGCGGAGGCGTCTTCGCCGGCCCTCTTGCGGCGCGCGATCTCTTTCGATGCGGTGTTCTGAGTCTGGAGGAGTTTTTCGACTTCCTGGATGGATTGTTTTCTCTCACCATCGAGCTTTTGGAACGTCTCAATGTCCAGCAAAAACCCCCGGCGCGCGAGACGTTCGCGCGCGGTTTCCAGGTTATCTCGTAGATAGGCAAGGTCCAGCATTGAGGAATTGTAGGGCAAACCGTTCTGGGAGTTGACACTAAATCCTCTAATGCTATGATAACCGGGCGTTAATACAACGAACCCTTACCCCCTGAACCGATGAGCGGCTGCGAATGCAAGCCCGGGCGAAGCGTGAGCGCGATAGCGCGAAACCTCAAGGGATAGGGCGCAGCCATAAGATCAATCGAGGTGTCTATGAGTCGAAGAGGGATTGTTCTCACCCTCACCGTTTTTGTGCTGTCCTCCGTCTTTACCCTGGCGGGACAGAAAAACAAACCGACAAAGGCCCAGCAGCAGGCCCGCGAAAAGGAAGAGGGTGGAAACTACCTCAAGAAGTGGCCGCAGCAGGAAGTGCCGTACATCATCAGTTCGGAAGAGGAAGATGCCTTTAAGAAACTGAAGACGGACGAGGAGCGGGAACAATTCATCGAAGCCTTCTGGCTCCGCCGCGACCCCACGCCCGAGACCTTCGACAACGAATATCGCGAGCAATACTACCGGCGCATCGTGGAAGCCAACGAGAAATTTACCTCGGGAATTCCGGGGTGGAAGACCGATCGCGGCAGAATCTACATCATGCACGGCCCGCCGGATGAAGTTCAGACCCATGCGATGGGGGGAACTTATATTCGCGAGACGGAAGAAGGTGGCGGCCGGACCAGTACATTCCCGTTCGAGAAGTGGCGCTATCGAAACATCGAGGGGATGGGCAACAACATCGAACTCGAGTTTGTCGACACGTCCATGAGCGGCGAGTATCGCCTGACCTTCGATCCGTCGGAGAAGGATGCTCTTCTTCATGTGCCGGGCGCGGGCCTGACGGAATACGAAGAACAGAATGGATTGGATAAGGCAGACCGTCTGAATCGCGACTATGCCGTGGCCGGAAATCCGATGGGAACGGGCAACCGCAAGTCGCAGTTTGACAACTTACAGCAGTATTACGATATCCAGAAACCCCCCGAGATCAAGTACAAGGACCTCGAGGCCATCGTCAAGACCCATCTCTCCTATAACGTTCTTCCGTTCAACTATCGTGCCGATTTCCTGAAGGTGACCGAAGAGGAAGTCATGGTGCCGATTACGATCCAGGTGGGAGAAAGGTATCTCGCCTTCAAGGAGGGGACGTCGTCAGACGGTACAAAGGTCATGGTTGCTACCGGACGCATTGAAGGGCAGATCACCAATCTGACAGGCAGGGTTATTCAATCGATCGAGGACCATTTCGAGATCCCGAAGTTGTCGGCGTCCATGAGCGCGGACGGCGTGCAGGTCTACCAGAAGGTTGTGTACCTTAAGCCCGGTTTGTACAAACTTTTTCTGCTTGTCAATGATGCGAAAAGCAATAATTCAGGCACGATCGACACACGCCTGGAAGTGAAGCGATTCCCGGACGGAAACCTCTCGGCGAGCTCCCTTATTCTGGCAGATCTCGTGGACACGCTGTCGCCCCGGGCCACCGATCCCGCGTACAGGATTGGAAATCTGAAGGTCCGCCCCAGTGTAACGAAGTCGTTCCGGCCTGATCAGAACATGAACATTTTCGCCCAGATTTATGGTTTGCAGCTGGATGCGACGACACACAAGCCTTCGGTCGGTACCGAAGTCCTGATCACTCGCGATGGACAGGAAGTGAAGAAGATCAACGATGAAGTGACCGAGTTTGCGGGCGCGGCTCAGCAGATGAACTTCATCAAGCAGATCGCAATGAAGGATTTCGCCCCTGGGGAATACCGGGTTGAAGTCAAGATCACTGACCGACTCGCAACTACTCCGGTCGTTTTGACAGACAAGTTTACGGTGCGCTAGAAGTCAGAAATGAACATGAGCGGCTGCGCATGAGCGGAGCGAATGTGAACCCGATAGGGCGAAACCATCAACTGATGCAAGCCCGGGCGAAGCGTGAGCGCGACAGCGCGAAGCCTCAAGCATAGGGCGCACCAATAATTAAAATGAAGAAATTCGTTCTCGGAATCGTAAGCCTGCTGCTGGTCCCGGCGTTTGTTTTTGGCGCCGGTCACACGGGTACAATCGCCGGGAGCGTCCTGGACTCCAGTGGCCGTCCGGTCATTGGGGCCCTCGTCAGCATGGCGACCGCCGGGCCTTCGACCGTGGATCGGATGGTTCTCACCGACAGCCGGGGCGTATTCTCGTTCGAGAATCTTGTGGCGGGCGAATACTCCGTTCAAGTGACGATGCCTCAGTTCTCGCCCTCCAATAAGGAAAAAATCCAGCTTGCCGCGGGAGCCAACGCCAGCTTGAAATTTAATCTCCAGACTGTCGCGGACGTCATGCGGCGAGCGGCGTCGCGCGACGCCCGGCAATCCGCGGATATTGTCTGGACGCTTCGCAGTTCGAGAGGCACACAGTCTGTCCTGCGGTACTCGGACTCGACTTCGATTTCGCTCTTCCGCAAACTCCTTCCGGACTACTCCGGGTACGTCCAGTTTTACTCCAAAGCGGATCCGGGCGCCCTCGCACAGTCCAATAGCAAAGGATCCCGTTTTGCCGTCACCTTGGCCTTGCCTGCAGATGCAAAGGTCACATTCTCCGGACAGTACAATGAGTCACCGCTTGAGCCCAAGGGCGCCAGCACGTTGTATGAGTTCACGCCAACTGAAGGCCATAAGACACAAATCGGATTGAACGCTCGGCAAGGTGTGGTCCTGGACGATAATTTCTCGGCGGAAGACTTGAAGGAGTTACAGTTTAAGTACTCCGACAGGTTCAATCTGACCAAGACGCTTGTTGCCGAGGATGGTGCTGAGGTCGGCCATGCGGAAGGCCGGGCGAGCAACAACTACGTTCGTCCGAGAGCCAGCCTTTCGTGGGTCCCGAATGACCGCACGGTTTTCAATATGGCCGTCAGCACGCAGGCTCCAGGGCAGGACGACGATCCGGTTCGGGGCCGCGAGTACTTCGAGCAGGTAAACCTTCCTCCATCGTACGAACACTATTTGCACGCTGAGATTGGCGCGTCCCGTTTCCTGGACGATGCAACGAAGGTTTCAATGGCCCTGTTTGAGGACCGAGCGAATTATCGGGCTCTGTTTGTCACGTCTCCCGATGGGCGCCGGGGCCTCCTGGTGTTTGATGGCAAGGGGACGCCTTCACAGGGGATGCGCCTCTTCGCCAATCGAGAGTTTTATGGGTTCGAAGCAGGTCTGGGATACACGATCGCAAATGGCCCGAGCCTCAATCCGCGGTCTTCTTCGCTCGACGAAATTCGCCAGCAGATTTCGAATCGTCAGTTTCAGGTCGTGACGGCACGTCTCAAAACCGACTTCGAGTTGACCAACACCGAATTGACCGCCGTCTATCGATGGATCTCAAAAGATGCAGCCGGACCGATCGACCCTTACCAGGGAGCACTGGAATACAACGACCCCACCCTAAGTATCAGCGTAGCTCAAAATCTTCCCACGTTCGGTGCGTTCCCTGGCAAAGTTCAGGCTATTTTCGATGCGCGCAACCTTTTCGAGCAGCCTGTTGGCTCTTCGAAGACGCAGCTTACCCACTCTCCGCGCTTCGTCAAGGGCGGCATCAACATCCGATTCTGACGCCCGGTTTCCCACTGTAAATATCTCCAGTTTTGCGGAACTCGTCCTATAATCCATATTCAGATTTCTGAAGATTTGTATGAGCGGAAGACTTTTTTCCCTCAAATTCGTGGCAACCGCGGTGGTGACGGTGGGTCTGCTGATATTGGGAGGTCTCAATATTCAGCAGAAGCGCATCGTCGTAGCGCCGGAGGACGGGTGTTTCTGGATTCAAACGGAGAAAGGTGTGCAGGCGCGCTTTGTCAGCGAAGGGGGACCGGGCTCCCGAGCGGGCGTTCACCCAGGCGACATCCTGACGAAGATCAACAGCCAGAATATTGAAAGCGATCAGGACGTCACGAAGATCCTCTACGAGCTTGGAGTCTACAGCACGCCGACCTACACCCTGCAGCGCGACGGCGTGGAGTTTAGGTCCACCCCGGTCGCCATCACTCCCCTCAACCAGGAATTCGTTCGGCACCAGCTCTTCCTGGAAATCATCGGCATCTATTACCTCCTGGTCGGCGGCTTTGTTCTGATCAAGCGGTTTCGAGCGCCGCATGTCACTCATTTCTATTACGTCTGCCTTGTTTCCTTTGTGCTTTTTGCGTACAGCTATATCGGTAAGCTGAACACGTTCGATTGGACCATCTTTTGGTTTGATACTGCGGCAAACGTCTTCCTGCCCCCGCTGTTCCTGCACTTTTGCCTGGAGTTTCCTTTCCGCAAGAGTCTTCTGCGGAAGAGCCGCCGGCTGCTCGTGATCCTGTATGCGCCCGGCGCTGTCCTGATGATCGCGTGGGCCGCTTTCGTCCGCAACCTTGTTCCGTCGACGCTCGCCCTGCGAGAGACGCTGGAAACGCTCAACGAACTTCATTTTGGTGCTTACTGTCTGGTGAGTGTCGGCGTGCTCTTCTGGACATCGCGGACTGTGCGCACCCCGGAGTTGCGGCAGCAGATGAAATGGGTGACCCGCGGTGTGGCCCTGGGTGTGGTTCCCTACTTCCTTCTGCAATCGGTCCCTCGTGCCGCGGGAATCGTGCCCGACACGTGGGTGGATGTGGCAATACTCCCACTGATGCTGATTCCGACTTCCTTCGGGTATGCCATCCATCGCTACAAGCTGATGGACGTCGATATCATCTTCAAACGCGGCGTGACGTACATCCTCGCGACGGCTTCGGTCGTCACGATGATCGTGCTTGCGGGAGAATTTCTCGGCTCGAATCTGGAACCGGTGGGCACGCTGGCGCGCATCGGAGTGGCGATTCTTGCGGCGCTTTTGTTCTCGCCGATCAAAGATCAGTTCCGGGTATGGCTCGACAAGTTCTTCTACGCGGAGCGCTATAGCGTCAGGCATACCCTGGTGGATTTCGGGCGCACGCTGGGTTCCGACGTGCGTTCCGAGAACATGCTCGATCGAATTGTCGATCGTCTGAGCCGCGCTTTCTCGGTGGACCGTGCAGCGATACTTCTGGAAAGCTCACAGGAACCCGAGCGTTTCTCGCCCGCTTTCGTCACGGGCCTTCAAATGCCAATGAATCCCGATTTTTCTTTTCTGAAGGGATCCACCGAGCGGCCGTATCTGTTTTTTCAGGAAGATGTCTTTGGCTTGAGCTATTTCATACCCTGTCGTGTAAAGGACCGGGTCATTGCGTACATCGGGTTGGGTCAAACGCAAAAAGGCGACTATCTCAATAGCGAAGATCTCGAGCTGCTTGAGGCAATGTCCGATTATGTCGGTATCGCGCTGGAGAACGCCCGACTCTATAAGTCGCTTGAACAAAGAGCCGCCGAATACCACGACCTGAAGGATTTCAACGAGAACATCATCGAATCCATCAATGTGGGCGTGGTTGTGGAGAGCATCGAGGGGCGCATTGCGGGTTGGAACAAAGCTCTTGAAAACATGACGGGCATGACTCGGCGAGAGGCTCTCGATCGCCGCACCGGAGAGGTTATTCCGCCCGATTTCCTGCAAAGGCTTTTCGAGCACCGCTATCTCTACAAACAGAAGTGGAAGGGACTGACGGTGAATTTTTCCGTCACGTCTCTGCTGGACAAGGCAGGCGCCACCAGGGGACGCCTGATCATCATCGATGACATTACGGATCGCGTGCGGCTTGAAGACCAGCTGGTGCAGAATGAAAAACTGACTTCGATAGGACTTCTGGCTGCGGGCGTGGCGCACGAGGTCAACACGCCGCTGGCCGTGATTTCAAGCTACTCGCAAATGTTACGCAAGCAGATAGGATCGGACCACGCGGGATACAAGCTGTTGGAGAAAATCACCGGGCAGACGTTCCGCGCTTCCGAAATTGTCAACAACCTGCTGAGCTTTTCACGGACCAACGCGAGGGAGTTTTCGGAGGTCGACATCCACAGGGTGATCGGCGACACGTTATCGTTGCTGGAGCATCCTCTTAAGACGGCGCGTATAAGCGTTCGCGAGGAGCTGCTGGCGGAATCACCCATGACGACGGGAAATGCCGGCAAGCTGCAGCAGGTATTTCTGAATCTTTTTCTCAATGCGCGCGACGCGATGCCCAATGGCGGCGTGCTCGACGTGCGCACCTACATCGTCGACGCGCGGATCGAAATCGTTGTGACCGATTCCGGATCGGGAATCAGCCGCGACAACATCAAGAAAATCTACGACCCCTTCTTTACGACCAAAACGGCTGGAAAGGGCACGGGGCTGGGGCTTTCGGTCAGTTATGGCATCGTGCAGGAACATGGCGGAAACATTTCGGTTGAAAGCAACGTGGGACGGGGAACGTCATTCAGGCTCGATTTCCCGCTCTCAAGAAAGGCTGTGAATGTCTAAGGGCAAGGGAAGTGTCCTGATCATTGACGACGACGCGGAGATTCGCGAGAGCATCCAGATGCTCCTGGCGTCGGAAGGGCTGTCTACAGCAACGGCTGTTGACGGAGAGGAAGGACTGCGCAAAGTCGAAGAGAATATTTACGACGTTGTTCTGCTCGATCTGATGTTGCCGGGAAAGTCCGGCATGGATGTCCACAAGGACATCAAGCGCGTGGATCCCGCATTGCCGGTGCTGATTATCACAGCAATGGCTGGAGTTGAAACCGCCGTAACGGCCATCAAGGAAGGTTGTTTCGATTACCTCACCAAGCCGTGGGACAACGATAAGCTTCTGGTAAGCGTTGCCAACGCCATCAAGCAACGCCATCTCCTTAGTGAAAACGCCCATCTGCGCCGGGCCCTGAGACAGCGCTACGACTACAGCAATATCATTGGAAAGAGCGACAAGATCTCTCAGGTGCTCGATCTGGTGTCTCAAGTTGCTCCGAGTCGCAGCACGGTGCTTATTCAGGGAGAGAGCGGCACAGGTAAGGAACTTATCGCCAAAGCGATCCATCTCAAGAGCTCCCGCAGTGAGAAGGCCTTCATTGCAGTCAACAGCGGAAGCATGCCCGTGGATCTGCTCGAGAGCACTCTGTTCGGACACGTGCGCGGCGCATTTACGAGCGCTGTTTCGGCCAAGAAGGGCCTCTTTGAAGCGGCCGACCAGGGGACCATTTTTTTCGATGAAATCGGAACCATAGGCCTCGACACGCAGGCGAAGATGCTGCGTGTGATCCAGGAACGGGAATTCATGAGGCTCGGCGGCATCGAGACCATCAAGGTGGATGTTCGGATTATCGCGGCGACCAATGTAGATCTTGGGCAACTCGTTCAGGAAGGCCGTTTTCGCGAGGATCTGTACTATCGACTGAATGTCATCAATATTCAGCTTCCGCCGCTCCGCGCTCGCCGGGAGGACATTCCCCTGCTCGCGGAGTTCTTCATCAAGAAATACTGCGATGAAAATGAGAAGCCTCACTATCGGATCAGCTCCGATGCGCTGAAGTCTTTGATGGACTATCACTGGCCGGGCAACGTTCGAGAGTTGGAGAACGTCATTGAGCGGGCCGTCGTGCTGGCTCAGACCGAAACAATCGACCGATCCCTGCTGCCTGATGCGGTTATTTCTCCTTCCTCGAAGTTTGCGACGCTGTCTTCATTCGCTTTCTCCAAGGAGAGTTCGCTTTTTGACATTATGGACACCATTGAAAAGCGAGTGATTGTGGAGATGTTGGAGCGTTGCGGATGGAGCCAGACCGAAGCTGCCGACCGATTCCGCATCCCTCTGTCCACCTTGAATCAGAAGGTCAAACGGTACGGCATCGAGATCAAAAAGAAACGTGACCGCTCTCCCATCGTTCCTTCCGTAAAATAAACCCACATGGAGAGAATAAAGAGCGATCTGCTTTCACGCCTGCGCGAACGCGCGTCCCGGAATCCAAAGCGGATTGTCTATCCCGAAGGCACGGAGCCGAGAATCCTTCGGGCTGCCCAAAACATTGCAGATATGGGGATGGCGAAACCGATTCTCATCGGTTCGGCAGAAGCCATCGGGAACGCCGCGAAGGACGCCGGTGTCAGCCTCTCCGGGATCGAAGTCGCGGAGATGAGCACCCAATTGCAGAAGCAATACGCTGCCCTTCTTCTGCCGGAGTGGAAATCCCGGGGAGTGACAGAAGTGGAAGCGCAGATGCGGCTGCAGAATCCGATGTATTTCGCAGCATCGATGGTTCGTGGCGGGGCTGCCGATGGTTTCGTCGGCGGAGTCGCGACGACGACCGCCGACACCGTGAGAGCCATGATTCATTGCATTGGGATTCGTCCGGGGTCGTCTGTTGTCTCGAGTTTCTTCCTGATGGTTTTGCCGGGATCCACGCTTGTTTTTGCCGATTGCGCCGTGATTCCCGTGCCGAACGTAACTCAGCTCGCGGACATTGCGCTCGATGCGGCACGGAACGCGAAAACGTTTCTGGATACGGAGCCGCGAGTGGCATTCCTTTCCTTTTCGACCAAGGGCAGCGCACAGCACGCAGCGCTGGATCGGATTCGGGAGGCTGTGGCAACAGTGAAAGCCCGCGCCCCGGAACTGGTTGTCGATGGCGAATTGCAGGCAGACACAGCTCTGGTCCCTGATATCGCCCGGTCCAAGGCTCCTTCGAGTCCGCTTCAAGGGAGGGCGAATACCCTGATTTTCCCCGATTTGAACTCGGGAAATATCGGATACAAGCTGGTGGAACGTTTGGCCGGTGCGCGGGCTGTGGGGCCGATCCTGCAAGGGTTGCAGAAGCCGGCGAATGATCTGTCTCGCGGATGCTCCGTGGAGGACATTATCGACGTGACAGCCGTGACGGCGCTTCAGTAGAAAAGAAAATTAACCGCCAAGACGCCAAGAACGCCAAGAGAGAAAAGTATGAAGCCATTGCTCTTTCCTTGGCGTTCCTGGCGTCTTGGCGGTTAATTGACTGCGTTTGCCTGCTATACTGGGGGGCCTCTATGGCGCGCTGTCCTCTGTGTTCCGAGCGTTCCGCCAAGCGTTTCTGCCCGGCCAAGCGGACGATGATCTGCGCCGTGTGTTGCGGCACGAAGCGAGAGGTGGAGATCGATTGTCCGGGATCCTGCGTCCACCTCAAGGCTGGACGATCTTACGAGTCCGACCGAAAACAGCTCGATTCTGAGTTGCTTGTTCGTGCGAAAGCCTTCAATCAAGTTTTTTTGAACGACTATGGCCATTTTCTTGAAGCGTTGAGCCGTGCAGTGGCCGAAGAGCGGCTCACTTCGCCCTGGCTGGTAGATGCAGACGTGATGGTGGTCTACAAGGCGCTGCATGCCACAATGAAGACTCTTTCTGGCGGCATTTATTACGAGACTCTGCCGGAGGGCACTGCAGGGCAGTCCCTATTCCGCAAGCTGAAGACGTTTCTGGATGCTCTGATGTCGCCCGGTCCTGAAGCCCAACACAGGCCTTTGCGGGTCTCCGAAATAGTTTCGCTTCTGGACTTCCTGCTTCTGGCGGTGAGTGTGAATTCGAGTGGGCGGCCAAGAAGCCGTCAGTATTTGGATTGGGTGACGCAGGCGTCCGGTATGTCGGCGCCGCGGGCGGAGTCCAGTCGTCTGATTCTTCCATGAAAATCCTCGCCATTCGCTTGGCGCGTTTCGGCGACATCGTATTGCTCCTTCCGGCTCTCAGCTTCCTCAAGACTCAGTTTCCGAGCAGTTCTCTGACTTTCCTGACCGATCGGCGATGGGTTCCACTCGCGGCAATGTGTCCGGCAGTGGATGAGGTCGTCGCCATAGATCGTCTGGGGATGCGGGATGGGACGTTATTGAACGCCCTGCGGGGGATATGCCGCGCCGGACAGGACGTCCGCAGTCGCCACTTCGATGTTGCCATCGACTTTCACGGTTTCAGGGAAACCAGTTTGCTCGCTCGATGGAGCGGCGCGCCGCAGCGAATGGGTCTGCAGCGGTTCGATCAGTCGTACTGGAGCTGGTGTTTCAACTTGCCGCCGGTTAAAGAAGACAAAACACTTCACGTTTCGGAAATGTTCCTTCGCCTTGCGCATGGCTTCGTATCGCGGGGACCCTCAGGAAATTCATACGGTTCAGCGCTTGTAATCCCGAACGAAGCCAGAGACTGGGGGAAGAATAACCTTCCCTCTGTCCCTTACGCCGCGCTCTATGTGGATGGGCCGGTGAAGGAACGGATTTGGCCGAAAGAGCGATATATGGAAGTCGCCCGGCATATCGTTGACAGGTTGCAGGCCCCAGTAGTTGTGCTTTCCGGCGTCGATCAAGGATGGGTCACTTCTGGAGACGGAGTCCGGGCGCTGTTCGGTTTGTCGATTACGCAACTCGCTGCGGCAATAGGGTCTGCTCGGATGCTTGTGAGCAACGATACGGGACCTATGCATTTGGGGCCTGCGCTGGGCGTTCCCACGCTGGCAATCTTCAGCGTCGGCTTCCCGCAACACTTCGGGCCGACGGGAGTCCACGATCTTTTTGTGCAGGGAAATCCGATCGACCAGGTGAAGACGGAAGAAGTGATCGAGGCGGTCGATCGTCTCTGGACGGCTCGGGGAGGGGGCTAATTCCGGGACGGTCACCAAATTCGTATGCTTGAGAAGTAACATCGTACGAATTTGGTGACCGTCCCGGAATTAGCCCCCTCCCGAGCCGGCACACTAGCGTTCGTTGAGATCTTCGATGCTGATCTTGAGTGACTGCAGGAACTTCAGGTCCTGAGACGTGACTCTCAATTTTGCATCGACAGCAACAGGATCTGCCGTCGACTCACCCGAGGTTTCGCTGCCGGGCTTCTTGTTGAACCCGATCGTTGCTTCCAGGGCTAGTACGACTTCGTAGCCCGCGTCGCGAACGTTCTGGATGGCGTCGTTGATTTCCACGGACTGAGAGAGTGCCCCGTTGATGGCGTCGCCAAGCTCTTTGATCAAACCCTTAAGTTTGTCGTCGATCTGCAATGGCTCCTCCTGCCCCGAGTCTCCATCGTACTGACATCGGTTTCGCCGGGTCAATTCTCAATTTGAGGCCTTTCGAGTAAGATGATGCCTGAGAGAATGGCTGGCAAGTTCAAATTGGTTTTCGGCGGTCTGATTCGGTCTCTTCATCAGCTCTGGCTCGAAGTTACCGGAACGTTTCTTATTGGGTTTGCCGCCGCTTTCGGATACAACGCGTTTAAGGAATACAAAAAGTACGTACTGTCGCCCGACAACGTCTGGCCGATTGTCTCGATGGCCGGCCTGTCTCTCGTGATGCTGAGCTTTGGTATTCATTCCTTTTGGAAGGCCAGGAAACTTCGCTAAGTGAGCGCCTCCAAATACAAGTCTCTCGGTGACCCTGAACTTGTGGGTCTGTGCCTGGGAGGAGACCCTCAAGCCTGGGAGGCTTTGATTGTTCGTTACCGCCGGCTGATCTACTCCATCCCCGTCAAGTTCAGTTTCACATCGGCGGATGCTTCGGATGTGTTTCAGGCCGTGTGCCTTAAGCTGATTGAGCACCTTCATGAACTCAAGGATGAGACGAAGGTAAGCGCCTGGCTGATCACGACGACCACGCGACAGTGTATTCATCTGAGATCCCAGCGTATGCGGGAATCCAGCACTGAAGACGACTTTGAAGAACCGGCGGCCGCGGGCGTGAACGTGGAAGAGGTCCAGATCCAGACGCAAGAGCAGCAGACAGTCCGGGATGCCGTCGAAAAGCTGCCGGAACGATGCCGTCACTTGCTGGAGTTACTCTACTTCTCCACCAGGAATCCCAGTTATGAAGAGATCAGCGAAGACATGAAGATGCCTGTGGCCAGCATCGGACCAACTCGTGCGCGATGTCTGGAGAAGTTGCGGACGGTGCTTCGCAGGCGAGGCGTCAAGTAAGTGCTGGCAACTTCGGTGTATTTTCCACCGATACAAGGCCTCAATAAGCATGAACTGGAACAAGCTAATTGAAGAGAAGAGGAGCGAACGGATGAGACACGTAAATGCCGAGAACTTGTTGGAGTATATAGACGGACAGGGTGCCGTCGACTCCAGAACGACTGTTGAGAACCATCTGTCTCAGTGCTCCGACTGCATGCAGCTTAAGCAGGAATTAAATCAATTCTCTCTTCAGCTTAGCGCGGATTCTTCATTTGAGCCCCCTGCCGAACTTGTTCAATGGGGCGTCAGTTTGTTCCAGCCCATGCACCAGCCCAAGGAGACTGTAGGTCGAAAGATCCGCAAGTTCGTCGCCTCGCTTGTTTTCGATACGTTCGACGAGCCTGTTCTTGCCGGCGTACGCCGGGTTGGCGTTCCCCCACGTCAACTGTTGTTTCGCGCGGGAGATGTGGATGTTGATGTCAAGATCGAATCCATGGAAGCCAACGATCGTATCTCCTTGGTTGGTCAGGTGTTGTCAAACACCGAGAAATTCTTCGATAATACTCCTGTCAAGCTTGAGTCCCATGGAACGGTCCGTTACAAGACGATGACCAACTTCGTCGGTGAATTTACATTCGACGAAGTGCCGAAGGATACTTATCATCTATCCGTCGATCTTCCGGAAGGGCAAATCACGCTCTTCTGTGTCCATCGAGGGAATTCCTAGACTTCCTCGTTTGAGGTTTGCGGCGGGGAAGCGGAAGCCCAAGCCTGACGCAGGAAGCGCGAAGTGAGTCAATCGGATTCCGGGGAATATCTGGCCGGATTGGTTCAGATTCGGGATGCTGCCCAGCAACGGGCCTACATCTCGAACGCTATAGTTGCGCCTACTGCTGCCCTGGTTGAAGCTCTCTCGTTGAAAATCCGGGATACCGCCTGGAAAGATCCAGTCCTGGCGGAAGCTCTCACCGAATCCAACCTCTATCTCGCCTCCCTGATCGACACACCCTCCGTCTGGGCGTACGCCACCCGTTCCCGAGCTCAGGTGCTCCACACAATGCGCAAATGCGCCGAAGCGCAGCCCCACTTCGAGCGCGCCGTTCAGCTCTTCTCTCATGCCGGTTTGGCCGTTGAAGCGGGGCGCACTATGGTTACGGAAATGGAAAATCTGGCCTACCTCAGCCGCTATGAGGAAGCCATCCGGCTCGAGGGCCCGGCCCGCGCTGCCCTGGAGAAAGTCCACGACACGCGATACCTCACTCTCATCGAAGCATCCCTGGGCAATCTTTATTACCGGCTGAAGCGATTCTCGGAATCGCTGGCGCACTATGAGAAGGCGGGTGCGAGCAGCGACAATCCTGCTTCAACCGCTGCAATCGGCATGGGTCGAGCCCATGTGCTCACCGAAATGAACCGCTTCGACGAAGCGCTCGAGGCTTTCAAAACGACGCGGCAACACTGTGACCAGCACGGTCTGTCTCTCTGGGTGGATATTGCCGACCGCGGCATTTCGAGGATGCATCTCCAGAGCGGAAACTATTCCATGGCTTTGCAGATGCTGGACCAGATACGACGTAAGCATGAAGCCGCGAATGACTCCCGCAGAGTCGGCCTTTGCGATATCGACCGCGCCGAGGTCTATCTCCAGTTGAATCTCTTCGAAGATGCTTCCACCGTGGCCGGCCGCGCCTACGAATTGTTTCAAAAACTCGGGAATCGTTACGAATCGGCGCTTTCGCTCACGTTTCGAGGTATAGCCGAATTCAAGCTGATGAACGATTCGGACGCCGATGCCGCGTTTACCCGAGCACGCGAGCTTTTCGTCGAAGAGGGCAATGAAACCTGGATCGCGGCCGCAGACTTATGGCGGGCGCAATTACTCATCCGCAAGCAACAGTTCGCGGAGGCCGGCCAGCTTGCCCGGCGTTCCGCCGAAGTTTTCGAAAGACAACAGGTGCCGGTGCGGGCCGCAAATGCCAGGGTGTTATCGGCGCAGACACTTCAGGAGTTGCAGGAAACCGCATCCGCCATAGCCGATGCACAGCGCGCGCTTCAGGAACTGGAAGGTTTTCATGCCCCATGGGTCTCTTACCAGGCGTTCAACACGCTGGGCAAGCTCAAGGAGATCGAGGGCGACACCGCTGAGGCCGAAGAATTGTATTTGCGCGCCATCAAGGAACTCGAATTGTTGCGCGGCAACATACGCCTCGACGAACTGCGAATGTCCTTCGGGAAGGACAAATATCAGGTCTACGAGAACATTGTCAGCGTAAAGCTCAATCGTCAGGATCTGCACAGTGCCTTCGATTTCGTCGAACGATCCAAATCGAGAACCTTGATCGACTTGATGGAGCGCAATCTCGAAACAGCCTGGGATACCGGTGGAGAGGAGTCACCGCGGCTTTTGCGTATTCGCAAGATTCGTGAGGAGCTCAACATTCTCTACAGTCGTTTAAGCGACATGGGCGCAACCGCGCGCGTAGCGGCAGGCGACACGCAGACCAAGGAAGAAATCGGCCGCCGTGAACAGGAGCTCGTGGAATTGTTGCGCGAGGTTGGTTCTGAAAAGCCGGGGTGGGCAAGCCTTCAGAGCATGCCCTCACCGACCGTAGCCGATGTGCAAAACATGCTCGAGTTGGACGAAGTTCTTGTGGAATATTACTCGGTGGGAGAACAGTTCAAGGCATTTGTGGTCAGCCGCCACGAGTTCCATGTCATCAGAGGTCTTTCGACCACCTCAGCCGCAAGAATTTCGTTGAAGGGTTTAAACTTCCAACTTTCCAAATTCCATCTCCAGTCAACCTACCTGAAGAAGCACGCCAGTTCCCTGCTGGCGGCGGCCAGGCATCACTTGCAAAACCTGCATACGCAATTAATTGCGCCGGTAGCTCATTTGCTGCAAGGCAAGAAGAAGCTGGTGATCGTTCCGCATCAGATGCTTCACTATGTACCTTTCCATGCGCTGTTTGACGGTGAAAGTTATGTCATCGACAACTTCGATCTTTCATATGCTGCCAGCGCTTCCGTGTTGAGGATTTGCCGGAACCGCAAACCCGCCGCGCAATCGGGCCGGGACTTGATCCTTGCGGTAGCAGATGAATTGACGCCGTACATCAACGACGAAGTAGAGGCGCTGAGAAAGCTACTACCCAATGCCGATGTTTTCGTCGGCGCCGAGGCGAGCGAGGAAAAACTGCGGAAGTACGCGCCGACGGCGGGGAAAATCCATATTGCTTCGCATGGCGTTTTCAGGGCCGACAATCCCATGTTCTCTTCCCTTCGATTGGGCGACAACTGGCTGAACCTTTTCGATATCTTCAATCTGAAGCTAGGTGCGGAAATCACGACCCTCAGCGCGTGTGAAACGGGAATGAGCGCGGTGTGGGAGGGAGATGAACTGCTGGGTCTTGCCCGCGGTTTCCTGTATGCCGGAACGCCTTCCCTCGTCGTTAGCTTGTGGATGGTGAACGATCGGTCCACGGCCCAAATGATGCGCCGCTTTTACGAAGGATTGCGTGACGGTCTGAGCAAGGCCCGCGCCCTGCGCGAAGCCATTCTTGAAGTAAAGGCCGCCTACCCTCACCCCTACTACTGGGCGCCGTTCATCCTGCTGGGCAAGTCGTAGGCACGGATTTACACGGGCCCAAATAACAAATGACAAATGAACATTGAACAATGACAGAGCACCCGTTCCCTCTGAATCCGACAGAGAGAAATGCTTTGTCATTGTTCAATGTTCATTTGTCATTTGTTATTTTGGACCCCCGACACAATGTCCCAATTACTCATGCACTACCTGCGTGCTAACCTAGTCCGCATGACTCCCGCAACCAGCTTGCCCGGCGAGTTCCCCTACACGCGGGGTATTCAATCTTCAGGCTATCGAGGTCGGCTGTGGACAATGCGTCAATACGCCGGCTTCGGTTCGGCGGAGGAAACCAACCGGCGCTTCAAATATCTGCTAGATAATGGGCAGACCGGACTATCCGTGGCGTTCGACCTTCCGACACAGATGGGCATGGATTCCGATCATCCTCTGGCGTTGGGGGAGGTCGGAAAGGTCGGCGTCGCGATCGATACGCTTCAGGACATGGAAACCCTGCTGGCCGGAATTCCACTCGATCGAGTTTCCATCTCCATGACCATCAATGCTACGGCCTCGGTCTTGCTCGCAATGGTCGTAGCCATTTCCAGAAAGCAGGGCGTGCCGAAGACATCACTTCACGGCACAGTTCAAAATGACATTCTCAAAGAGTACATCGCCCGCGGCACATACATTTATCCTCCGCGCTTTTCGTTGCGGCTGATCACGGATCTATTTGCGTATTGTGGTGCAGAACTGCCGAACTGGAACACGATTTCGATCAGCGGATATCACATTCGAGAAGCGGGATCGACGGCGGTGCAGGAGCTCGCATTCACTTTCGCGAATGCCATCGCCTACGTTCAGGCTGCGATCGACAGCGGCATGGACTTCGATGCGTTTGCCCCTCGACTTTCCTTTTTCTTCAATACCCACAACGATTTTCTGGAAGAAATATCCAAGTTTCGAGCGGCCCGCCGCATGTGGGCGAAAATCGCCAGGGAAAGATTTGGAGCGAAGGATCCCCGCTCGATGATGCTTCGGTTTCACGCGCAGACAGCCGGGTCCACTCTTACGGCCCAGCAACCGGATAACAATATTGTTCGCGTTGCCCTTCAGGCTCTTGCCGCGGTTTTAGGAGGCGCGCAGTCGTTGCATACGAACTCAAAGGATGAAGCGCTCGCGTTGCCGGCAGCGGAGGCGGCTCGACTGGCGTTGCGAACCCAGCAGATTATCGCGTGGGAATCCGGCGTGACGAATACTGTCGATCCGGTCAGTGGTTCTCTCGCCATCGAATCCATGACAGACGATCTGGAGGAGCAGGCCTTCGAATGCCTCGGTAAGATTGACCAAATCGGTGGAATGCTTCCCGCGATCGAGAGCGGCTGGGTGCAAAGCCAGATTCAGGATGCGGCCTACGCGTACCAGCGGTCTGTCGAGGAGAAGAAAAGAATCGTTGTTGGAGTGAACGACTTTCGTATCGACGAGGACGAGAGTGTTCCGACACATAGTCTGGATCCGGAGATTGAACTTGCGCAGATCGGCCGCCTGGCCGGCGTCCGGAAGAATCGCGATCCCCGTGCCGTCGCGGAAGCCATGCGCCGGCTGGAATCCGCTGCCACCACGGCAGACAACCTCATGCCACATATTCTGGCGGCCGTTGAAGCCTATGCGACTGTCGGAGAAATCTCCGATGTCTTCCGAAGAGTCCATGGCGAATACCGGGAGGCCTTAGTCTCTTGATGCCGTCTGCCAACATTTTGGAGGTGGATAACCTTCAAACTCACTTCTTGTCCCAGCATGAGGTCGTCAAGGCTGTTGATGGCGTGTCCTTCCGGCTCGAAAGAGGGAAAACGTTCGGACTCGTCGGAGAAAGCGGTTGCGGCAAGAGCGTCACGGCGATGTCCATTCTTCGTCTCGTGGCGCCGCCGGGACGTATCGTTGGCGGCCGCATTTTGTTTGAAGGCCGGGATCTCGCATCGCTGAACGAAAGGGGGTTGCGCCGGGTTCGGGGGGCGCGCATCTCCATGGTCTTCCAGGAGCCCATGACGGCGTTGAATCCTGTTCTGAATGTCGGATCTCAAATCGCTGAGGCGGTCCTCGCACATCCGGAAGTTTCGAAGGTTTCGAGAAGGGAAGCCTGGAACCGGGCGGTGGCGGCGATGAAAGAAGTGGCGATACCGGATCCTGGAGAACGCGCCAGAGATTATCCGCACCAACTATCCGGAGGTATGCGGCAGCGCGTCATGATCGCCATGGCGCTGGTCTGCCGCCCGGCGCTTTTGATCGCTGATGAGCCCACGACCGCACTTGACGTTACCATCCAGGCCCAGATTCTGGATCTGCTCGTCAGCCTTCGAGAACGCCTCGACCTCTCTATGATGCTCATCTCTCATGACTTCGGCGTCATTGCTGAAGTCGCGGAGACCGTTGCCGTCATGCATGCGGGTAAAATTGTGGAGATGGGCCCCGTCCTTGAGATCTTTCACAATCCGAAGCATCCCTATACCAGGGAACTGCTTAAGGCCATACCGCGATTAGGGTCGAGCAGGGGACGGACACGGCCCCATGTCTGATCCAACAGCCTTGCTGGAAGTGCGCAACCTTAAGAAGTATTTCCCGGTGCGCCGCGGGATTTTTTCAAGAGTCGTTGCGAACGTTCAGGCCGTAGACGATGTCAGTTTCACAATCCAGAAGGGCGAGACCTTCGGCCTTGTTGGTGAGTCGGGATGCGGAAAGACGACGACGGGCCGGGCCATATTGCGCTTAATCGAACCGGATTCGGGGGAAGTTCGATTCGAGGGGATGGATCTGCTGAAGCTGAACGCGGAAGAACTGCGTCGGCGTCGCCGTGATATGCAGATTGTGTTTCAGGATCCTTACGCGTCGCTCAATCCGCGCATGCGGATCCGGACCATAGTGGGAGAACCCTTCGCTATTCATAAGGCTCTCCGCGGATCCGCGCGGGAAGACAAGGTTGCGGAGCTCTTGAAAGTGGTGGGTCTCGACGTGTCGGCGCTGGATCGTTATCCGCACGAGTTCAGTGGCGGGCAGCGCCAACGCATAGGGATCGCACGAGCGCTGGCGTTGAATCCGAAACTTATTGTTGCAGACGAGCCCGTGTCGGCTTTGGACGTTTCGATACAGGCACAGATCACGAGCCTCATGGCGGACCTCCAGAAGCAGTTTGGCTTGACGTATTTGTTCATCTCGCACTCCATTCCGGTTGTCGAGCAGCTATCCAACCGGGTCGGTGTGATGTATCTGGGCAAGCTCGTCGAGGTCGGAACGGCTGAACAGGTTTGCCTGAATCCGAAGCATCCTTATACTCAGGCGCTCATTAGTGCTGTCCCGGTGCCCGATCCGGACGTGAAAAGGGCGCGCGTGATCTTAAAAGGGGATGTGCCGACGCCGCTGCGGCCTCCATCGGGTTGCCGGTTCCACACGCGTTGTCCCATTGCAGAAGCTCGCTGCAGAGTGGAAGAGCCCCTCCTCCGGGTTCTGGCCGATGGCCGCACCACCGCCTGCCACTTCACCTCATGAGCGGCTACGCATGAGCGGAGCGAATGTGAGCCCGATAGGGCGAAACGATCAAGTAATGCAAGCCCGCGCGAAGCGTGAGCGCGATAGCGCGAAACCTCAAGGATAGGGCGCAGCCATCAAGAAAATGAAATTTGAAGTTCTCGGAAGAGACGAAAGAACACGCGCGCGCCGCGGGCGGCTTCACCTTGCCCATGGAGTGGTGGAGACTCCGATTTTCATGCCCGTGGGGACGCAGGCGACCGTTAAAGGCCTGACTCCCGAACAGCTGCTGTCTCTTTCGGTTGAGATTCTGTTGTGCAATTCCTATCACCTGATGCTGCGTCCCGGCCACGAGACCGTTGCGAAACTGGGCGGCTTGCATCGTTTCATGGGTTGGGATCGACCCATACTGACGGATAGTGGCGGCTACCAGGTTTTCAGCCTGAGCCGCCTTCGGAAAGTCAGCGAGGACGGGGTGACGTTCCAGTCTCACCTCGATGGCAGCACTCACGAGCTCACACCGGAGGGCGCGATCGACGTGCAGATCGCCCTGGGCTCGGATGTCATGATGGTGCTCGACGATTGTCTGGCCTATCCGGCGACTGTCGACATGGCAGCCGCGTCGATGCGCCGATCCATGGAGTGGGCGGCTCGCTGCCAGGGGCATTTCCGGCGTCGCTCGCCGGCTGGGCAGGAATTGTTTGGCATCGTGCAGGGAGGTGTCTACGCCGATCTACGGAAGGAAAGTGCCGAGCGTCTTCGCGAGCTGGATTTTCCGGGCTATGCCATTGGAGGACTCGCTGTCGGTGAGCCGAATGCGGCCATGTACGACGTCATCGACCGGCTCGAGCCCCATCTTCCCGAGGACAAGCCGCGTTACCTGATGGGCGTGGGAACGCCTGAGGATCTAGTCGAGTGCGTCGCCCTGGGTGTGGACATGTTTGACTGCGTTATGCCGACGCGCCATGCGCGCAATGGATGGCTGTTCACGAGCGATGGGCACATCTCTATCAAACACGCCGAGTACAAGGAAGACAGCCGTCCGATTGACGAAAGTTGCGGATGTGCGGTCTGCATGAAATACTCCCGGGCCTACCTTCGGCATCTGTTTATGGCGAAAGAGATTCTTTCGTCGGTCCTGAATACGATTCATAACGTTTACTTCTACCTTGACACTATGAATCGAATAAGGCAGTTTATCGAGTTTCGCCGCTTTGATGAGCTGCTGGCCAAGGTGCGGAATAAACAATTAAGGAGAACCTAGCTTGTTCCTGCAAACCGCGGCTGAGCAAACCAATCCTTTGGGCGGCATTATCGTGCCTCTCCTGGTCGTGTTTGGGATCTACTACGTCATTGTGATTCTCCCGACGCGCCGAAGTCAGAAGAAGGTTCAGAATATGATCGATAGTCTCAAAGTGGGTGATAAGGTCATCACCAGCAGCGGGATTTACGGTACGATTGCAGCACTCAGAGAGGACCGCATACAGATCCGTGTAGCCGAGAACGTGAAACTGGAGATGGCTCGGACCGCGGTTACCGCGTTTCAGAATCCCGACTCAGAGCAAACCAAATAAATCATGAACAAAAGAATCCGTACTCGATCCATCGTCATCCTGGCCATTACCGTGCTCTCGATTGTGCTTTTTGCCGGTCTCCCGCCGAGTCTGGCGGGGCTGAAAAAGAATATCCGGCTTGGTTTGGATCTTAAGGGTGGGATCCAGTTGGTGCTCCAGGTTCGGGTTGAAGAGGCGCTAAGGACAACTACCGATCAGACAGTCCAGGCGCTCCAGGCTCAGCTCCAGAAGGACAACATCTCGGTTCGCCAGATCACGCGCACCGGGAACGACAAGCTTGAAGCCCGGGGCGTGGATCCTACAAGAGACGCCGATTTCCGAAACCTGATCTCAGGAACTTATCCGGAATGGGACATCACTTCCAGCCAGGGTGAAGTGCCGAATACTTACACCCTGCAGATGAAGAACAAGGCGGCAGCAGAATATCGTGTGGCGGCCGTCGATCAAGCGCTTCGTACCATCGAGAATCGCATCAATAGTATGGGCGTTACCGAGCCGGTGATTCAGAAGAGGGGCGGTGCCAACGAGTACGAGATCCTGGTGCAGTTTCCCGGAATCGACGATCCCGAAAAAGTGAAGGGCATTATTGGTAAGCCTGCATTGCTGGAATTGAAACTCGTTCAGGGCACGGGTTCCTTTCCAACAAGAGAAGCGGCATTGCAGCAGTTTGGCGGTGTGCTGCCGTCGAACCTTGAGATCCTGGAGTCCTCCAAGGCCGACTCCTCGGGAGCCAAGAGCTATTATGTTGTAAACAAGGTCGCAGGGGTGAGTGGGCGGGATTTGAAAACCGCCGGTGTTTCGCGCGACGAGAATGGCCGGCCGGCGGTTAGTTTCGACTTGAATGCCGCGGGCGCTGAAAAGTTCGGGCGTCTGACTGAAGAAAATATTCACAAGCTGCTCGCCATCGTACTGGATGGCCAGGTGGTTTCGGCCCCCTCGATCAACAGCCGCATTTCGGATCGCGGCCAGATTACCGGCGGCGGAGCCGGCTTTTCTCAAGACGAAGCCCACGATCTGGTTCTCGTGCTGAAGTCGGGTGCACTACCCGCAGGAATGGATTATGCGGAGGAATCTGTGGTCGGGGCGAGTCTCGGAGCGGATTCCATCCGGCACGGGATTCTTGCGGCGGTAATAGCCCTTACCTCCGTTATTGTGTTTGTTCTTATTTATTATCGCGCGTCGGGCATCAACGCTACCGTGGCGATGATCCTCAATCTTGTGGTTTTGTTCGGGGCAATGGCCTATTTCGGGTCGACTTTGACTCTCCCGGGTATCGCTGGAGTCATTTTGACGATCGGCGTGGGCATCGATTCCAACGTTCTTATTTTTGAGCGCATTCGTGAAGAGCTGCGCGCGGGCAAGACCGCCGTTTCGTCGGTGGCAACCAGTTTTTCCCGTGTGTTTGTGACGCTCGTAGATACGCATCTCGCCGCGCTCATTTCTGCGACGTTTCTTTTTCTGTTCGGCACAAGCGCAATTAAGGGATTTGCCGTAACGCTTGTGATCGGTCTTGTTTCCAATATGTTTACCGCGGTTTTCGTCTCGAGAACGCTGTTCGAGATGGTCTTGGCGCGGAAGGGACGAACCGACACGATCAGTATTTAACGGCCGTGGTTCCAAGTCGTGGGAACAAGGCCGAAACAATGGTGTCTAAGATAAGGTAGCCGTTCATGGAGCTGTTTCAGGGGATAAAGGTTGATTGGCTCGGGAAGCGCAAGATGTTCTTCGCTATCTCGGTAGCGTTGCTGGTGGTGGGAATGATCTCGTTGGCGATGAAAGGTCACTTTCGCTACGGGCTGGATTTTAAGGGTGGAACCCTCGTCCGCGTGAAGTTCCAGGATGCAGTGGACATTGGCGCAGTTCGCAAGTTGTTGCCGCAGGCGAACATTCAGACGACGAAGGCGACAACCGGGACCGAGAGTAACGTTCCGGAGTATCAGATCGAATTGGAGCAGGACACCAAGAAGGGGCAGGCGGTGGATGCAAGTGCCGGCCGCGAGGAAGTGACCCGGGCCTTGAATATGGCGTTTGCCGGGAAGTTCACCATTATCTCTTCCAACGGTGTTTCGCCCAAGGTGGGTGACGACCTGCGCAAGCAGGCGGTGAGCGCAACGATCTATGCCCTCGTGGGCATCCTGATTTATATCGCCTTCCGGTTCGAATGGATCTATGGCGCGGCTGCCGTGTTTGCGGTGTTTCACGACACCTTGGTGACTCTGGGGTTGTTTTCGTTGTTTAACTATGAAATCAACCTGACCGTGATTGCGGCCCTGTTGACGCTGGTTGGCTATTCCGTCAATGACACGATCGTTGTTTTCGATCGAGTCCGGGAAAATTTGAAGACGCGCCGTCGTGAGGACTTTGAGACGGTTCTGAATGACAGCATCAATCAGACCCTGAGCCGGACAATTCTTACTTCGGGTTTGACATTTATAACGGTGATCGCCTTGTTTCTGTTCGGCGGCGAGATTATTAATAATTTCGCATTCGCAATGGTGATCGGAATCATCGTGGGGACCTATTCTTCAGTTGCAGTGGCGGCACCGCTGGTGTTGGTTTATAGCAATATCATGCGGCCGAAAATGGCAGCGAGTCGGCGATAAGGGGCAGCTGCGCAGGAGCGGAGCGAATGTGAGCCCGATAGGGCGAAGCCGTCAAGTAATGCGGGCCTCGTGAAGCGTGAGCGCGATAGCGCGAAACTGTAAGCACAGGGCGCAACCGTGGAGTGTTGACAGTCGTAGCAGGCATTGATATAAGGTTCGATCCGTTAGGACTACCTGCCAAAAACTGTAGCAACACGCTGATAAGAGAGTAACCGCGGAGAACTACAAGGCGTACTAGCCTTGGACTATTCGCGGCGGAGCCGTCAGGGCTTGGTAGGATTTAGAAGGAGGACTTGGATGTTCGAAGATTCCTTACTTAAAACACAGGGCAAGGGCAAAACGGCTGGGGCGTTGCTGACGTCCTTCCTTATCCAAGGTAGTCTACTTGGAGTAATGATTTTGCTTCCTTTGATCTTCACGGATCAATTGGAGGCCAGTCGCCTGGTTTCGATACTTGTCGCTCCACCGCCGCCTCCACCGCCACCTCCTCCGCCGGCTGTAGCGGTGCAGGCTACGGCGGTCGTGGTCAAGCAAGTCCAGATCGATCCCGGAGCCATGATCGCTCCGACGGAAATCCCGAAAGAGATCGCTCACATTGTTGAGGAAGCTACTGCCACTGGTGGCGTCGTCGGCGGTGTCGTTGGTGGAACCGGCACCGGCGTTCCCGGTGGAGTATTGGGTGGCATTCTTGGTGGTGAAGTCACCAAAAGCGCCGGTGGTCCGCCGCCGCCGCCTCCTCCTCCGCCGCCGCCTCCTCCTCCGCCGCCGCCTCCTCCTCCGCAACGCATCGGTGGAGATGTGGCTCAGGCGAATTTGATTTCTGCTCCCAAGCCGCAATATCCCGCGTTGGCGAAAGCTGCGCGCGTTCAGGATTACGTGATGTTACAGGCGACTATCAGCAAGCAGGGCACGATCGAAGATTTGAAGGTTCTTCACGGCCATCCATTGCTGAATGAAGCTGCGATCGAAGCCGTCAAGCAATGGCGCTATAAGCCCCAGACGTTGAATGGCCAGGCAATTGAAGTTATCACCACAATCACGGTGAACTTCTCGTTCCAATAGATTCAGACCTGCAGGGTGCAGGAATTTTTAAGAGGAGTGGGATTGTATGATCGTTAAGTTGAATGTTCTTGGACTGATGCTCCTGCAGGAGGTCGGTTTCGACATCGTTTCCATGTGGAGACAGATGGGGTGGCCCGCCAGAATAGTCGTTATCATTCTCGGGTTGATGTCCGCATGGTCTATCGGGGTCATGATCGACAGATGGCTCTCCTTTAGTTCAGCGCGGAAGCAGTCTCGCGAGTTCGCTCCCGCCGTCGCCGGTTGCTTGAAGGAAGGGAAAGTCGAAGAAGCGATCAGTGTGGCCGAACAAAACAGGCGCAGCCATCTGGCAAAGGTTGTTGAGGCTGGCTTGCAGGAGTTCCGTGCACACGGCATTTCCACCGAGCTTGCCGGCGAACAAATTGAGTCTTCGCGTCGTGCGTGCGAGCGCGCGGAAGCGATCGTTAACGCCGAACTGAAGCGCGGTCTCTCTGGTCTTGCGACGATCGGAGCCACGGCGCCATTCGTGGGATTATTCGGAACAACGGTCGGTATCATCAACGCCTTCAAAGATATGTCTACCGCCAAGACGGCCGGTTTGGCCGCCGTCGCTGGCGGTATCTCGGAAGCCCTGGTGACCACCGCTTTCGGTCTTTTCGTCGCGGTGCCCGCAGTCTGGGCATACAACATCTTCACGAACAAAGTTGAAGCGTTCTCCATCGAGATGACGAACTCTTCCTCTGAGTTGATCGACTACTTCATCAAGCAGAAGAGTAATCTCAGCGGGTCAAAGAGGTAACACTATGGGAATGGGAGGAGGAGGAGGACGCGGAGAAGTCTCCTCCGATATCAACGTCACGCCGATGGCGGACGTGATGCTTGTTCTTCTGATCATCTTTATGGTCATCACCCCGATGTTGCAGAAGGGCGTCAGCGTCGATATGGCGAAGACGAACAATCCGAAGGAAATGACCGAGGCCGATAAGGAAGATTCCATCCTCGTCGCGGTCTCGCGAGACGGGAAGTACTACTTGAATCAGGATCGCGTCAACGTTGACGATCTGACCGCCAAGGTCAGCGACCTGGTGAGCAACCGACTCGATAAGATGATTTTTGTGAAGGGCGACTACCGCGCCAAATACGGGGACGTCGTCAAGGTCGTCGACAACCTCAGAGCCGCCGGCGTCGATAAGATCGGTTTGTTGACCGAAAAGGTCGACGAAGCGATTCGCCGATAGGAGGGGGTGTCATATGAAAAAACATCTCAAAAGACCTTCAGTCAAGGGAGACATCAACATCACTCCCTTTATCGATATTCTGCTGGTGCTGCTGGTGATCTTCATGACGATCACTCCATTGACGCCGAAAGGTCTTGATGCAGCAGTTCCGCAGCCTCCACCCCCGGGTTCACCGCCGCCAAAAGCGGATGAACTGAACAAAACCATCATTGTCAGCGTTGATTCTTCGGGCGTCATCAAGATCAACCAGCAGGTTTATGAGAAGGCGGCGCTCGGCGCGGGCTTGCAACAAATTTTCAGCACTCGCAACGATCGCACGATGTTTATCAACGCCAGCCCCGAACTCCTTTACGACGAAGTCGTGCAGGTTATCGATATCGCCAAGGGCTCCGGCGTAGACAAAATTGGCTTGATGACCGAGCAGCTCACGGCTGCGCCAAAGTAGCAGGAGGCTGGAAACGAAACAATGATCAGGAAACTGGGAACACTTTCTGCTCTGGTTCTCCTTGTACTTGCTGCTGCAAGCTGCCAGAAGCTACAGGCTCGTGACAACCTCAACAAGGGCATCAAGGCTTTTCGCGAAGGCCGATTCGAAAAAGCTGTCGAATTCTTCGACAATGCCACCAAGCTGGATCCAGAGTTGACCAATGCGGAGCTCTATCTGGGCACTGCGTATGCTCAACAGTTCATCCCGGACGTGGATTCACCGGATAACGTCAAGTTTGCCGAAAACGCCATCAAGACCTTTGAAAGCGTGGCGAGCAAGGATCCCAAGAACACCAGTGCCGTTGCAGGTTTGGCCGGTATGTACCAAAGCCTGCACAAATACGATAAGGCGCGGGAATACTATAAGAAGCAGACCGAGATCGAACCCGACAATCCCGTTCCGTACTACGCGATTGGTTCAACCGACTGGATCCTGGTCTATAACAAACAGAATCCTCTTCCGGAGGATCAGAAGGCTTCACTTATTGCCGAAGGCCTGGAATACGTGGACAAGGCGATCGAAAAGAATCCCAACTACGAAGAGGCCATGACCTACAAGAACCTGCTTCTCCGTCAGAAAGCTCTGCTGACGAAGGATCCCAAGGAAGCCAAAGCCTTGGAAGAAGAGGCGACGGAATGGTTTAACAAGGCTCTTGCCGCGAGGAAGGCCAACGAAGAGAAAAAGGCGAACGCCGCCACTCAGGCCGCCGAAGAGAAGAAATAGACGAAGAAATAGCCGCGAAGAATAGAGCCGCCAGGCAATTTCCAGAGGCCTTCAGGCGAAAGCCTGAAGGCCTTTTTTATTATGTCGATGGTTGAAAAATCCCCGTTTCGACTCCGCGATCTTGCGCTTCCGCTTCTAGCCGCTGCTCTAGTGCTTTTCCCTGCGTTGGGCCAAACGCCCTTTCGTCGTGCAGAAATCTATTTTGCCGACGCCGCTCGCGCGATGGTCGAACGTGGCGATTGGGTCATCCCTTATTTTCGAAGTGAACCGTTCTTCGATAAGCCCGCTCTAACCTACTGGCTTCTCGCGGCGTCCTTCAAACTTTTCGGATTCTCCAGCGGAGCCGCGAGGTTGGCGCCCGCAATCGCAACGCTCCTGGTTATTGCTGCGACTGCCTGGATGAGCTGGCTTCTCTGGCACGATCGCGGTTCCGCGCTTGCCGCCGTGTGGGTCCTGATCGCCACTGTGCCGTTCATGTCATTTGGCGGCATTGCGATGTCCGACATGCTTCTGACTCTTTGGACGACCCTGGCCGTTGTCCTCGGCATACTTTGCTATCGAAATGAGCGGCCGCTCTCCTTTTCGATTATTGCCTTGAGTGCGGTGCTGGGACTGGGATTCCTGACCAAGGGGCCAATTGCGCTCCTCATTCCTGGCTTGGGACTCCTCTGCCTTGTCTGGCAACAGCGTCGCCTTCCAGGAGTCTCGATTCCAACGCTCTTCATGAGCGGCCTGGTGTTCCTTGTGTTCGCGTTGGGATGGTTCGTCGCGGTATATCTTCGGCTGGGAATTGATCCGATCAAATTCTTTTTCGTGCGCGAGAATCTCCAGCGGTTTTCCGGGGCTGCACACGATGCGGGCCGGCCTGTTTGGTTCTATCTGGTGACGTATCTGGGGCAGGGAGCCCCCTGGTCGCTCCTCCTGCCCTTCGCTGTCCTGCGACTACGGCGCCAGCCCGAAGCGGGAGGGAAAATCCTCATTCTGTGGATCCTCCTTGTTAGCGCTCTCCTGAGTGTGTCGCACGGCAAGGTGGATTACTACCTGTTGCCGCTCTATCCTGCTGCAGCCCTGTTGGTGGGGCGCTATCTGCAGGTTGCCGTCTGGACGCGCGGTGAGCGCCTGTTCGTTGCATTCCTGCTGGGCGTTGCCGGGGTGGCTTTGATTCTTCTTCCCATCCCGATGATGCGCGTTCCCCTGGACTGGAGGCCCCACGGATTAGGAATGGTTGGCGTGTCTTTCGTATTCGTGGTTGCAGGTCTAAGTTGCCTCGCTGCAGTCTTCCGCACTCGGCCCGCGACTGCACTCCAGGCTTTCGTGCTCTCTGTGTGGCTGGCTTCCGGGGTTGTAAATCTCTTCCTTTTGCCATCCTTCTATTCTGGCCAACCCAACGACGTCTTGCTGGCTGAAGCTTCGCGTGAGCGGGCTCTTCGGCCGGATCTGGGAGTTGCGGCCCATGAGGATCCCACTCAACTGCACAGGGACCTGCTGTTCTATTCACGCCTCGTTGTTGAAGAGTCCAGCGACCTTCAGTCTCTTGCCCGATCGTCCAAACCCTATCTGCTTCTCGCCAGCCCGGCTGAGGCCGCCATGCTGAAAGCAACGGCACATGTCAGGGAGATCGGCTCTTACCCTTATTTGTCTCTCAGGTTTTTCACGCTGAGTGGAGTCTTCGCCGAGCCTGCACCCGACCGGCTTGTGCTTCTGGCCAACTTCGACTTTTGATTCGCCCTATAATTGAGGTTCGATGATCAGACTGGAGGACATTCTTGCCAAGGTTGAGAAGCACCATCCGGGTGATAACCTCGATCTGATCCGTCGTGCCTACATTTTCTCCGCCAAGGAACACAAGGGCCAGGTTCGTGCCTCAGGCGAGCCTTATCTGACTCATCCCCTCGAAGTCTCGAATGTCCTTGCCGAGATGAAGATGGATGCAGTGACTGTCAGCGTGGGGCTATTGCACGATGTCGTCGAAGATACTCTCGTATCTCTCGAAGATGTCGAGGCTATGTTTGGTCCTGAAGTAGCTCATATTGTCGACGGCGTCACCAAGATCAGCCAGATCCAGTTCACGTCCAAAGAGGAAAAGCAGGCCGAAAATTTCCGCAAGATGCTTCTCGCCATGACAGACGACATTCGAGTCATCATGGTTAAGTTCGCCGACCGGCTGCACAATATGCGGACGCTCCAGTATCTTTCAGGCGAACGCAGGGAAGCGATCGCGCGCGAAACGATGGAGATCTATGCGCCTCTCGCAAACCGTTTGGGTATGGGCAAGATCCGCGGCGAACTCGAGGATCTTGCGTTCAGCTACCTCGAGCCAAAAAGCCACAAGGAACTGAAGGAGATCGTCGAACGGAAGCGCAAGGCTCACGAAGCCTTTCTAGCCGAAGTGACTCGCATGGTCGAAGGCAAGATGAAGGAACATAGTATTCCCTGCCTCATAGAATCGCGTGTCAAGAGGCTGTATTCCATCTTCGTAAAACTTCGAAAACAACGCATCTCGATTGATGAGGTCTACGATCTTCTGGCCCTCCGTATTATCACAGACAGCATCAAGAACTGTTACGCCGCCCTGGGCGTCATTCACAATACGTGGAGGCCCGTGCCCGGCCGAATCAAGGACTTCATCTCTTTGCCGCGCCCCAATGGGTATCAGTCGTTGCACACTTCCGTGATCGCGGGAGGGCAACCGTTCGAGGTTCAGATTCGCACGACGGAGATGCACCGCGTGGCGGAAGAGGGAATCGCAGCCCATTGGAAGTATAAAGACGGCAAGCTCGTGGCGGACAGCCGCGAAGATGAGCGGGTCTCCTGGTTGCGTCACATGGTGGAATGGCAGCAGGAGATGAAGGATCCGGACGACTTCATGAGTACCTTGAAGGTGGACCTCTATCCCGAAGAGGTCTACACATTCACTCCGAAAGGAAAGGTTGTTTCGCTGCCGCGTGACGCGACGCCTGTCGACTTTGCGTACGCGATTCACACCGAGGTCGGTCATAACTGTGTCGGTGCCAAGATCAATGGCCGCATGGTGCCCCTCAGGACGAAGCTGAAGAATGGCGATATCGTGGAGATCACGACGCAGGCCGGCCACAATCCGAGCCGGGACTGGCTCTCTTTCGTCAAGACTTCCCGCGCTCGCAACAAGATTCGCCATTGGCTTACGGAACAGGAAAGCGAAAAAGCGATCGAACTGGGCCGCCGCATGTTCGATAAGGAGGCGCGTAAATTCAAGATTAGTGCGCGCGACCTTCTCGACGGAGAAAAGCTCAAAGCTGTTCTTTCGGACTATGGCGCAAGCAAAACAGACGATCTGTTGACTTCCATCGGGTATGGAAAGATTTCGGCAAAACAAGTTATCGCTCGACTCGTTCCGGATGGCACAGGGGAACGTCCGGAAGACGAATCCAAACTGGCCAGCGTCGTCAAGAAGGTCCTCGGGATTGGGACGGATGCAAAGCTGAAAGTAACAGGCTTCGACGAGCTCCTTGTTTATCGAGCCAAATGCTGCAATCCCATTCGCGGTGAGGAAATCATCGGCTACATCACGAGAGGCAAAGGCGTCGCTGTCCACTCCAAAAACTGCCCCAATGTGCAGAACCTCCTGTACGACGCTGCACGGAAAATTGAAGTGGAGTGGGCCGGAGTTACGCCTTCGAGTGAAGCTTATGCAGTACCTCTGACGATTGTCACAGAGAACAGAACCGGCATGCTGGCCGAGATCGCGGCTGCTGTGGCGGATGTAGGTTCCAATATTATCAATGCGGAGGCACGCGCGGTGGACAACCGGGGCATGATCGACCTTGTTGTGGAGATCCCGGACAAGAAGCATCTTGAGCGTGTTATCGCGTCGATCGAGAGAATTGAAGGTGTGTTCGATGTCACGCGAAGCACCAGGGTTGTCAACCAGACCAGGTAGGAGATACATGGACAAGAGAATCGTTAGCACCTCCCTCGGCCCAGCGGCGATGGGGGCTTACTCTCAGGCAGTCGTTGCGGGGAATCTGATTTTTGTTTCAGGCCAGATTCCGCTGGATCCGGCCACCGGCAACCTCATCGAAGACAAGGACATCAAGGCTCAAACGCGTCGAGTGTTGCTTAATCTTCAAGGGATTCTGGAGGGCGCCGGCGTTTCTCTTGCAAATGTTGTGCGAACAACTGTCTTCCTTAAGGATATGAGCACGTTCGCGGACTTTAATGGCGTCTACGCCGAATTTTTCCATGTCGATCCTCCGGCACGAGCGACAGTTGAAGTGGCGCGCTTGCCCAAGGACGTTGGCATCGAGATTGATTGCATCGCGATGACGGACTAGAAGCGTTTCCTGAGCCTGATATCCAGTCCCAGCGCGGTGGTTTCGTTGTTTTCCTCGCGCGATGCTACGAGAGACAGGTTTTTTGAAAGGAAGTATTCGACCTGGATTACGCGCTGCTGATTGGAAGAGAGATCCTGGGAATAGGTCACCGATAAATCTCTCGTGACGGAAAGCGTAATCTGGGCCGACTTGTTTCCGGCGCCGACCAGATAGGGATCGATTCTCACGCGGTCCAATCCGAGCAGTCCGTACCGGGGGCCCAGCCTTGAACGAAGGAGATCCAGGAGGACAGACGCCGCCGTGCCCTGAAATACTTCCTCACTTGTGGGAATGCTCGTCGCGCCAGCTTCCTGGAGTTCTGCTCGTGTTTTTCCGCCGGCCATAAGAGTTACCAGTTCGAGCTGCGGCAGCGGCGGATCCGATCTCAGGTCGATGTGAACGTCATCGCCTCGTCCCGCAATATTGAGAATGACCCGATAATCACGTAGATCCGACTCGGCCTGAATGTTGATAACCGGATCTATCCTGAGCGGGTCCACGAAATCGATGTTTCCCCTCGTGATGTCGTAGCGCTTTCCCTGAACTATCAGGGTGCCGTCATTCACTTCAACGTGCCCAGTCAGCGACGGACTTCCAACCGTTCCCTTGATCTGGAGATCGATGCGCGCCCCGGCGACGTCCGTGAGTTCGTTTTGGATGGTGATGTTCCGGTTGCCGACGATATGGATCGAGAGTCGCAGCCGATCGAGAGCCGTTCCTCCGGTATCCAAACCCCCGGGGCGAAAAATTGCCAGAAACGGTTCAAAGGCGCTGCGGTAGGTCATGCTGTCGATCGTGAGATCTCCTTCGATCACTGGTTCGTTCGAAGTTCCTCTCAGGAGTAAAGCCCCAGTCAGCGAGGAGCGCAGCCCGGCGGGATAACGGAATCGTACCTGTTCCGTTGCAATGCGGACATTCAAGCCCTCCATCTGATTGTTCTGAATCAGGCCTGTGCCTTGAATGTGAACTGTTCCGCCGCCCCCGCCACCAACCCGTCCCTCGAGGTTATCGAACGTGACGCGGTTTTCACTGAACCGCACATCTCCGTTTAACATCGTCAGCGTCGGGTAGATTCCTTCGTAACCCAGGGATGCGTTCGAGAAACTGGCAAGCCCGTCGATATTGGGTTTCACCGAAGTGCCGGTGATATGACCGTTGAAGTTGACGATCCCTGTTATCGACAACGAGGGGTTAAGTCCCGCAAAAGCCGTCAAATCGAGATTGCCGCTTGCCGTCAAGTCCAACCTGGGATCATTCGTTAGTCCAACAGCCCCCGCGATACTCACTTTTGTTCCGCGAGGACCGTTTAGCAATGCTTCATCGGTGAGCTTGAGCTGGTTTGGGTCGAAGCTGAAGCCAAATGCCTTCGACCCGTCGAAGGGATACTCTTCGATACGAGCATGGATCTCCCGAATCGTGCCGTTTCCTGAGACAGGTGTCGCGCCTGTCAGCGCACCATGCAACTGCGCACTGCCCGAGGCGGTAAGGCTTCCGTGGCTGAAACGGGCCAGTTTTTCGAGGGAATATTCCTGGAATCTGGCCGACGCATCGAAGGGATAGGTCGTGTTGGAAATGTCGATCCGAGCAGACAAGTCCAGGTTTCTAACTTCACTCAGAGTGGCCGTCAAATTGGGCCATTCAGTGGATAACTGAAGACGCGCTTTCGGGAATACTTCGCCATGAAATGCCAGGTTTTCGATCGTGGCGTCGCCTCCGATACGTGGCCGCTGGAGCGTTCCTCCGACCGTTACATGAGCTCGCTGAATATTTCCTTCGATGGTTTCAGGAACGCCAAGGTCGCGGATGCGGTTCAGATTCAGGGCGGAGACATTGCCCTGGAACTCAAGTTCCTCCGTTGTTCTGTTGAATTTGACCTTTCCTTCGGTGAGCTGCGCGCCTCTCTCGGAAGCTGTGAGATTCTCGATCTCAACCGATGGATCAGTCAGTGTGACGTCGCCATCCGCGGCTTCGAACGTTCTGCCCCGAGCCGCCAAACCGGTCGCCTTCACGTGACCCCGAACCTTCAAGGGAGTGATCGAGCTGACAACAACATCGGCTGAGATAAGTCCTCCCACTTTCTCTTTTGCAATCGCGGAAAAGTCTTCCGCGCGTATCCGATCCGATCGGAGGCGGAGACGCAGGTTTGTACCATCGAGATTCGTGATGCCGTCCACAGTTACGGTCGACTGGCCGATAGTGGCCTGGAGGTTTGTCAGCGTTGCCAGTTTCGTTTCAGTATCCAGGATTGCCATACCTTCGGCATGCTGAATAGTCCATTCTCGATTTTTGTAACGATCGAGAACCACATTGCCCTCGAACTTCGGCTTTCGGATCGTTCCTTTGAGAGTCCCGTCAAAGGAGCCTTCGCCATTTGCGTCTTTATAGAGGAAGTGGAAATTGGCGAGATTTGATGATCTCAGCCGCACGTTGAGGGCGGATTGCGTTTCGTGGATTCGACCGTCGGCTTGTATTGTCGTGTCGAAGAAGTGAATGTCGCTGCTCTTGATATCGACGTCGGTGGGTCTCGCCACAAAACTCACGGTCCCCGTCGCAGGGAACGCGATAACGCCGGGTGTTGCTTGCGGGGAGTAAGAGGACAGTTGGCTTTCACCCTCTACCTCGAATCGTTCAACCCGTCCTTCGAACCAGCCATGAAGCCGACCGGATACATGGGAATAGAGGACATACTTCGGATCCCAGGGATAGAGCCGGTTAAGCTGCGCGGCGTCTACGTCGCTATATTCGAGATCCAGGGTCACATGCGACGCGCCGGGTAGAGGCGCGACGGTAATCGTTCCGGTTGCTGTTCCACCCAGAGCTTTCGCCGTTGCCTGTTTCAAAGTGAGCTGCTTTTCCGGGTAGCTGTACGCATACTTCGTCCGAATTGCGCTGACGCTCCATTCATCGAATCCTGCCCGGTCCATTGCCAGGCTTCCTTGCGTGGAAAAGCTGCCGGGCTTGAATTCCAGGGATCCTGTCGCCCCGGCGCGTCCACTGAGTTTTTCTTCGGGGAAGAATTGATTGAGAAAGCTTGTTTCCAGGTCTCCGGTGTAATCCAGTTTGCCAAAAATGTCGTCAGTCAAAGCACGATCGATGCGGCCCTGGAGTTTTGCTGAAGACTTCCCGGACGAGACGCCGACTCGCTGGGCAATAATGGTTCCCCTCGTAAAGTCGAAATCCGCGGACAGCAGGTAAGGAATGGCGGCGTGGCGCTCTCGCACGAGAGTCCCACTGTAGGTCAGCTTCACCGACAGAACTTCAGTATCTCCGCGGTAAACCAGGTCCGACGCCACGTCGGCAAGGCTGAAGTCGATGCTCATGTGCCGATCGTTTACCAAAGCGCTGCCTTCAATGACCTGCAGGTTCTTTATGGAGATCGCAAAGGTGGATTCTGCCGTGTCGGGCCGTTTTGGCGGTCCAGGCAGATTGGTTCTTCCGTCGGGATTCACGATAATGCGCAACTTAGGATGCAGTACATTCAGTTCGGACAAATCGAGCCGTCGATGGAGCAGACTTCTCAAACTCAGTTTTGCGGTAATCGATTCGACGTGGGCAAGCGGAGGTTCAGTCGGCGGCTCTATTCCTCGAATCGTCAGATCCTCCAGCACGAGACGCCGTTGTCGGAGATCCCAGTGAACTCTCGCGAGGGACACGCTGCCGCCTGTTTGAGTCTCGATGCCGCGGACGACGGATTGGCGGACTCTTTCATTGAGAGCGGGAGAATTGAGAAAGAGGAAAAGAGCCACGATGGCCGAGGCGCCGATGAGCAGCAGAAGAGCGGACGCTATAAGAAGGTTCCGCTTATTTAAGAATCTTCTCAATTGTGCTCCTCTTGCGAAGGTCGGCGAGCCAGTTACTGACTTCCATGTTCATCTTTTCGGCTATGACGTTAGGCCTTACATCGAGCATACCTTGTTCCACTGTCGGGATGGGCTTCCCATTCTTTCGCAGGGCCGGGACGGCGACGTCCTCGAAGTATTTGCGCAGTTCGTCATCCGAAACTCGAATGAACGGGCGAAATCGCTGAACCGAAAACTCATACCGCCTGAGCTCCGCGCGAACCGCGTCGCGCAGGTCAGCGGCAGACAGTCCTTCGGGAGTCTGGATTCCTCGCAGGCGCTCGTTTACAGCTCCTTCATCGATGTCAATTTCCCTGAAGAGGGCGATCTCCGCCTCGACCAGATGCCTTTCAATCAAGGCTTCGATGAGGGATTCGTCGTCGCCCGGATTATTGCCGAGAGCCTTCTGGATTGTCCTTTCCCGGCGAATGTCGCTGAGAGTGATGATGAAATCGTTGTCGATTACCACTGCGATCCGGTCGATGATTTCGCCCATTACGGGTCGCGGTGCTGCCTGCAGCGCCACGAGCAATATCGCGAATAGGAGTCGTCGAGTCATATTAGAACGCGTGACCCAGAGTGAACATCACCTTCATCCTGTCTTCACGCCTTGAAGTGCCATCTCCTTGAATGCGGATTCGCGGGTGCAAGTTGAATCCGACATCCAAACGTACCGGTCCGAGCGGCGTTTGAAATCGCAGGCCAGCTCCTGCGCTGTGAGTGAATTTCGCAAAGGAAAAATCCGACGGGCGCTCAAAGACATTTCCTGTGTCATAGAACAACGCACCGCCGAGTTCCCCAATCGAAAGTTTCCTGAAAGGTACCCTGTATTCGATGTTGCCGAGTGTCAACACCTGTCCGCCCCCGGGTGGACCGGCTTCATCCAATCCAAAACCTCGCAGAGTCGTGGATCCTCCCGCGAAGTAGCGCTCGGTGATAGGCACCTCATGATCTGCTCCGTAGGGGAGCTTCAAGCCGAGCCGTGTAGAAAGGGCGAGAGTCCCGATTCGTTCCGGTTTGAAGAAAGAGTATTGATGGGCCAGGGACACGAAATCAACCTGGGAGCCCCAGGTCTTGCCCGCGATCTGAAACGTACTCGTGTTAAATGAACCGCGCTTCGGGTCGACGGCGTTATCGCGGTGATCGGAGATGAACGATGCGCCAATCTTCGAGATGTAGATAATGCCTTCGAGATCTTGCGACCTGAGGACCGCTCGACTGAGCTTGAAGTCCTTCAGGTCGATCCTCTGATAACTCGCCGTCGCTAGAAAACTATTGCTCGCGGTCAGTCGCTTCCGCGCTTGAAGAGCAAGTTCCAATCGTCTCGCCTGGTAGGATCGCTGGTCCGTCTTTTCTGCCGTGAAGGTCCCAAAACCGTCGAGCGACTCATGATTAAATAGTCGGGGCTCGTGGTATGTGGATTGAACCTGTCGTTCATTGGTGCCGAACCGAAGGCGCAATCCAAGGGAGCGATCCCCTCCCAGGAGGTTGTTGTGCGAAATGTCCAACGTGACGCGAGGGCCCGTGTCTTCCCTCACGCCGATTCCCGGCGTCACCAAAATGGCCTTTGCTTCCTCAACTTGAATCAGAATGTCGCGCAACTCTCCTAAATCACGATCGAGGGGTACGACGTCCACATGGATGAACAATCCCGTTGCATAAAGTTTTTGCTGAGCCCGCAGAATGTCCTCAGGGTTAAAGAACGAGTATTCCTTTAAGTCGCTGGCTCTCTTAATGAGTTTCTCGGCCGTTCTCTTGTTGCCTGCAATGAAGAGGCTTCCTATGCGATAGCGTCGTCCCTCGGATATCTGATAAGTCAGACGCTTGCCTTCCGTATCGGGATTAGGGTCGGCCGTCGCTTCAATGCGAACCTCTGGAAAACCTTGTTCGTAGTAGTGCGCCATCAGTCCGGTGCGGGCGTCATCGGTCAGCGCCGGAGAATAGAAGTCTCCCTCCTTGAACTTGAAGACTTTGCGTAATTCGCTTTCGGGTAACTCCTGGTTGCCTGAAATCGTGATGCTTTCGACCGGATGACGCTGGTTCTCCGTGATTTCAAACACGAGATCGATTTCATGGCTCGGGCTATCGGTCCGGTTTGTTTCGACGAACGCGGCTTCGTACCCAACCCGGCGGTACATGTTCTGGATGGTCTGTACGTCCGCTTCCACAAGCTGATCGCTGAGGAGGCCGTGAGTGAAAAAGGCTGGAAAACCGGCGGTCTGCACTTTGATGCGTTCGCGCAACTGTCCGTCGGAGAAAACCGTGTTCCCCTGAAAGCGGATCGAACGTACCCTGTGGCGTTCCCCCGGATCTATCCGAAAGCCGATGCGAAGCGGATTCCCGGCACTCGCCGGAGTGATGTCCGGTTCTTCAACTTTGACTTCGAAAAAGCCTTGCTGTTGCTCGTACTCCACGATGCGGTTGCGGCCTTCTTTAACCAGGTCCTGATCGAACTCACCCTCTTCGAAGATTGGAATGAGTTTCCGGATTTCGTTTTCCGGAATCTTGCCACCTGTATCGATGATCGTTTCCTGCCCCGCGTCAACTTTGACCTGCAAGCGCACCGCATTTGTAGACGCATCATATTGCGTGACCGCACTCACCGGAGTGTTCAGGAAACTCTTATCCAAAAGAAGTTTTCGAATCGCAGCGAGTCCTTTATCGAGCTGAGCTGCGTTGAAGACCTTGCCCACCGAAACGTGGAGAGCATCCTGAAGCTGCGCTGGTGTCAGTACGCCTTCGCCACCTTGTATCTGAACCGAATCGATCGTTGCCTTGGTCTTCACATCGGCTTTCAGGGAGACAGTTCTCAAACGCCTGGCGTTATCGGGCCCGAGTGTGCTGGTGACAATCGGCTCAAAGTAACCTGCATCCTCCAAAGCCTTTTTGGTCTGTTCGAGGACGTCCTGGAGCCGCGCTTCGGAGAACTTCAGGCCGACCGGCAGGCGAACCAGCGAAGAGAGGGGACGGCCCAGAAGGTTTGGGGGATCGATGCTGAATGTGCTGAAGAAATAATGTGGGACAACCTTGAAGGTCAGTTGGGTCCCGTTGCCGGAGGTGACGGCATCCGCCTCGACAGACCGATAACGACCCGTCCTGAACAGGACTTCAATTGCATCGCGGACATTCCGGGGCGTAATGATGTCGCCGGCATGGATGGGGATCCGCTCCAGTTCGCCGGGATCCGCTTCCGCTGAAATTTGAACGCTGGTGGCCGTCGTTCCGTAATACTGCTGCTGGGCGAATGCCAATGCGGGTATCAGCATCAGCATAAGGAAGCGCCCAATGTTCATAGAGACTTCGACGCTCAGCGGAAAAAAGGGAGGGGTAATTTCGGGCGGCGGTATTGCTAAGGCAGTTCCGAAATGCGACCCTTGCTTGATGGCTGCAGGCACCCCTTTAGGTTTCGCGCTATCGGGCTCACGCTTCGCGCGGGCTTGCATTCGCAGCAGCCGCTCATTACTTGATGGCTGCGCCCTATCGGGCTTGCACTCGCAGCCGCTCGTGTCACGCTTTGGTAATACGGCCGGATCGGATGCAGCTGGTGCATACACGGATGCTTTTAGGGGTCTTGCCAACCACGACATGAACGCGCTGCAGGTTGGGATTCCATCGCCGCTTTGTTAGGTTGTGGGCGTGACTTACACGATGCCCGTACACGGGGCCTTTGTTACAGATTTCACAACGAGCCATGAAAGCAAACTCCTTAACCTGATAGCTGCGCCCGGTCGCCTGAGGTTTCGCGCTAACGCGCTCACGCTCCGCCCGGGCTTACATTATGATGGTTTCGCCCTTTCGGGCTCACATTCGCTCCGCTCATGCGCAGCCGCTCATTTTCTTGATAGCTGCGCCCTATCGGGCTCGCATGCCCAGCCGCTCATCGGACAAATGAAGGGAAAGTATAACACGTGATACAATCCCCGAACTCTAATTAGCGTAAGGAGTTTCTGTGAAATCTGTGATCCTTCTGGTTCTGCTGACGGGCTCTTCCCTGCTTTTCGCCGGGTGTAGCTCCAATGCCACCGTTTCCGACGATATCGTGGCCCGCGTGAATGGAAAGGAAATCACCGCAGCCGACTTGGAGAAGGCGTACCAGGGGAAGATCAATGGCGCCCCTCAGATTCCTACTCCTGAAGAGGCTCAGGCTCTGAAATTCCAGCTGCTCACTCAAATGATCAACGATGAGATTCTTCTCCAGATGGCGTCATCCAGCGGTCTCACAGCCACGGATGCAGAGGTCGAAACGAAGTATACGGACCTCAAGAGCCAGTACACGGAAGAAAAGTTTCAGGAGATGCTGAAACAGCAGAAGATGACTGCGGATGACATTAAGGCCGAAATGCGCAAGGGCCTGACAGTAGAGAAGTTGATTACCAAGGAAATCACCCAGCGAATCAACGTGTCGGATGCGGAAATCAAGGACCTTTACGAAAAGAACAAGGCCAGTTTCAATCTTCCTGAAGGGTATCACCTGCAGCACATTATGGTGACTCCCGTCCCGGAGCAACAGGTTACGAACGCGAAGCGAGACGACGCCAAGACTCCCGCGGAAGCAAAAGCCAAAGCCGAACGGCTGTTCCACGATATCCAGGGCGGCCAGGATTTTGGTGTAGTTGCCCGCGATTGGTCCGAAGACTCGGATTCGGCTCCCAATGGAGGAGACCTCGGATTCCAACCGCTCGCGAAAATCGAAGAGATCGACCCAAAATTGGCCCAGGCCGTCCAGCGCCTGAAGATCGGTGAAAGCAGCCCCTTGCTCGATAGCAAGTTCGGTTACCATATTCTCAAGCTTCTTGAGCGCGATTCCGGTGGTCAAAAGGATCTCTCAAGCCCGCAGGTGCAAGCTCAGATACGGCAAGTGATCTTCAACCGCAAGGAAGAGATGCTCAAGGCCGCTTTCTCCGAAACCGCGCGCAACAAGGCAAAGATCAATAATTATCTTGCCGAGCGCGTTCTTGAGAGCGTGGGCAAAGCGAATGCTGCGGCAGCTGGCACCGACAAGAAGTCGGAAGCGAAAGACGACAAGAAGTCGGATGAGAAAGGGGACGGCAAAAAGTAGCCGTTACTCTATCAGGGCTATCAGGTCGGCCGAGTTGATCGCCTTGCCCTCTGCAACGGCCAATCTGCGTATCTTGCCTCCTTTGGGTGCGCGAATCTCATTTTGCATCTTCATCGCTTCCATGACGACAATGCCTTGATGGGCGGCTACTTCGGCACCCTCAGCGACGAGAATCCGAACAATCTTCCCTGGCATGGGGGCTCGTACCTCGACAACGCCCTCACGATCGGCATGACCTGCCCGGCGCAAGGCTTTTCTGGAATCCAGAAATTCGACGGGTATGTGGTGTCCGAGAATAGAAACGATATGTCCCTGATCCGCTCTAAGGACTGCTGCTTCAATCGAGCGTCCCTTCCACGAAAACCAATAGACCCCGTGCCGGATTTCCTTGGTTTCAAGCGTATACGCGCGTCCGTTCACGATAGCCTCTACAGTGTTTGCGGTGGAGTCCCATTGGAAATCGACCCGTTCCCCGGCGACTAAGGCCGTTCCAATCTTCAACGTCTCAGTCCTCGAATACGACCGTCTGCCTTCCATGCAGAAGCGACGGTGGATACCGCCTGCGGTTCCGGGCCTTGGACCGCGTCGGCAAGAGCGGCAGCGATCAGCGCCAGATCCCGCTCGGTTTCCGAAGCAGGTTTACGAGAACCGCGTTCCTGAAGCCAGCGCTCGATGAATCCGGTGTCGAATTCGCCTTTCCTGAAATCCGGGTGGTCGAGAATTTCCCGGAAGAATGCCAGGTTCGTTTGAATGCCTTCGATCTGGTATTCGAACAGAGCCCTCTGCATGCGGTCCATTGCTTCGCCGCGTGTCGGCGCCCATGCCACAACCTTGGAAATCAAGGGATCGTAATCGATGGGAACATTCCATCCTTCGTAAACACCGCTGTCGTCCCGGATGCCGGGGCCGGCGGGAGTCCTCAGGAGGCGAATCGTTCCCGGCGAGGGGAAGAAATTGTTCTCGGGGTCCTCGGCATAAACCCGGCATTCGATAGCCGCGCCGTTTAAGGTGATGTCCTGCTGGCGCAGACTCAGTGGCGCACCCGCCGCGATTCGGATCTGTTCCTTCACAAGATCGATGCTGGTGACCATTTCCGTAACGGGATGTTCAACCTGCAGCCGCGTGTTCATCTCCAGGAAATAAAACTGGCGGTTGGTATCCACAAGAAATTCGACTGTGCCGGCGTTGTAGTATTGCGCGGCCCGGACGACCTGCAGCGCGGCCTCACCCATGCGTTGGCGCAAACCGGTATCCATGATCGGGGAGGGGCATTCTTCGATTACTTTCTGGTGACGTCGCTGGATGGTGCATTCCCGCTCTCCGAGGAAGACGGCATTCCCGTGCTGGTCTGCGAGAATCTGAATCTCGATATGGCGGGGGTTCTGCGCGAACTTTTCGATGTACACCGCGTCATCGCCGAATGCGGCCTTTGCTTCCGCGCGAGTGGTCTCCAGGGCGCCAGCCAGATCAGATTCGGCGTGGACGAGTCGCAGCCCCTTTCCGCCACCGCCGGCCGACGCTTTGAGCATGATCGGATAGCCGATCGTGTCGGCAATGCGTCGCGCTTCCTGTACGTCGACCACGGGGTCCATAGTGCCAGGAATCATCGGCACACCGTACTTTGCGACTGCCCGTCGCGATTCCACTTTGGATCCCATCAACGCAATAGACTTCGCCGAAGGGCCGACGAAGGCGAGGCCGGCATCATCGCAGGCTTGAGCAAATCTGTAGTTTTCCGAGAGAAACCCATAGCCAGGGTGGACGGCATCGCAACTCGATCGCTTTGCTGCTTCGATGATTTTTTCGATAACAAGATAGCTCTCGGCTGACGGCGAAGGCCCGATCAAATACGCTTCGTCCGACATCCGCACGTGCAACGCGCCGCGATCGGCTTCCGAATAAACCGCGACCGGAGAGATTCCCATTTCGCGGCAGGCGCGCGCGATGCGGACCGCAATTTCACCCCTGTTGGCTATAAGGATCTTTTTGAACATGTGAAGCGAGTCCGAATGGTATCGAAACAATGAAAAGGAACAATACCAGGACTTCGGAATCTCCAAAGTTGTACTCAGTCAGGCCGGCTATGACGAAGCCCGTCAATGCTGCTAATGCGCCGAGAGTTACCCACCGCGAATCGTCGTCGCTGTTCGTGAGCTGCCGCAGCAGCGACCGGTAAAGCTCAACGATGAACCACAGAAATGCCGCGAGGCAAAGAAGCCCGCGTTCCGCCGCAATCTGGAGAATATTGTTGTGCAGATGCCCGTAATAGAAAGTATCCAGCCTTCCTGGATAGTATCTCGGAAAGTCGTCGTGAACGCGTTCCGGCCCCACGCCGAACAAGGGATGGGCTTTGATCATCTTCAGGCCGACATCCAGATAGATGCCTCTGGAGTAGTTCGTGGCCAGATCCTTGTCGAGACTCATCGACACTCGATGATAGATCAGCGGCGAGGCGGCGAGGGTCACGACAATCATGGGAAGAAGTACTGCAACAAGTACGCGCCGCGGCAGCGCCAGTGCAACGAAAGCAAAGCCCGCGGCCGCGCCGATCCATGCTCCCCGTGTGTTGCTCAGCACAAGTGCTGTTCCGATGATAGGAACGGTCGGCATCCATCGGCGTCCCAGGACCATCAAAGCAGGGATTGCCGCGCACCAGACGAGCAGCTGGACCCCGCTGAATGTCATCCAGTGGCCCAGAGGTCCCGTGATTCGATTCAACAGCGTAGGGTCATCCGCGAGCAGTCCGGTGTTGCGATAGGTGATCTCTTTGAAGCCGAACTGAGCGATCGCAAGAACTGCAGCCGCGGTTGCTGTCGCCATCAGGAGTTTGTAGGCCGACCGGGCACGCGATTCGGTAGTGACGAAAGCAACGGTCAGCAAACCCATCGAGAAAAGAACAAACTTCTGTATGGGATGCCGTCCCACCGATGGATTTGATGAAGCCGCAAGGGAAATGACGGTCGTGGCCATGAATGCCAGCAAAGGCAGCGTGTAGGGTGGCCACTTAAAGGGTGACCGTTTGTAGAGCCACAGCAGGCAGGCCGCGGCGAGCAGGATTTCCATCGCGGCGATGGAAATCAGACTGGCAGCGGCACTCGCGGCAGTCAGCCAGAAGATCGCAGCTTCGCTATCGCGCCGCATAGGCCGCGGATTCTATCAGGAAAGAGATGTCCTCAGCGCACTGTTCCCGTGGCGGTCCTGCTTCGCCGGCATGCCCGGACCTACCGTGAATCCGGGACAAAGAGCAATTTCGGTCGGATTCATGTTCTTCACGCCGCGGGAAACCCTCCCCCACGTTTGGAATCGGAACTGTCCGGGCGCTCTTGCCCGTGAAACACGAACAGATTCTTGCCTGCCCTCTTGGCTTCGTACAAAGCCTCGTCCGCGTCTTGTATGAAGGGCAGGAAGGGTTCGCTCGATCGAGGAATCGTCGAAGTGCCGCCTATACTTACCGTGACCCATTTCCCAACGGTAGAGTCGGCGTGCGGCAGGTTCAGATTTTCCACCTGACGGCACAGTCTGTCGCCGAGTAATCGCAGCGCTGCCTGGGGTGTACTGGGGAGGATCACGACAAATTCCTCCCCGCCGAAGCGCGCGGTGACATCGGTCGGTCGTCTGAAGCTTTCCTGTATTGTCGCGGCAACGAGTTTCAGCACTTCGTCGCCGGCCAGGTGGCCATAAGTATCGTTGTAGCCCTTGAAATCGTCGACGTCGATCATCAGCAGAGAGATCGGTTTCTGGTCGCGGATTGCGAGTTTCCATTGCATTGCGAGGAACTCATCGAAATATCTCCGGTTGCTCAGTCCCGTGAGCCCGTCGATCATGGTCAATCGCTGTAACTCGATATTAATTTCAACCAGTTTGCGCTGGCTTTGATGGAGCGCCTGGTAGGCTTCGTCACGCTGGATCTGGTTCAAGTACGCTTTCGAGTGGTATCGGATGCGGGCGATCAACTCGATCGCGTCGGGCAGCTTGACCAGATAATCGTTTGCGCCGGCCATGAACGCCTCGCTCTTTACAGCCGCCTCTTCCTTGCTGGAAAGGACGATGATCGGAATGTTCCTGGTTCGCGAATCGGCGCGATATTGACGAACCAGGGCAAGCCCTTCCACGCCGGGCATCACCAGGTCCTGCAGAATGACCGTTGGTTTGATTGCGTGCGCCACTGTGATCGCTTCAGCCGGGTCGCTGCAATAATGAAAGTTCACGCCGGAGTGACCTGCCAACGCGCGGCGTACCGCCTCGCCGACGATCGGCTGGTCGTCCACCAAAAGCACCATGACGTCGTACTTGTCCTCCGACGTGAAGGCCACCGTTACTGCGCGGTTATTTGCATCGTCTGGTGCTGGCATGAAAGTTCCGGAACTCTGACCGTCAGGTCATCACGATACGTGCAACCAGTAGCAAGGTTGCGCTGATCTTGAGGCCTGCCCGGAAGGCTACATTTAAGTTGATGTGTCCCCCAACTCGGATTGGGAGGGCTGTTGCGCCGAGACTGAATTGGCACAGACATTCAGAAATAAGAGAAACAACGCGCGGACACTCAAAGTACTCATTAAATATCAGCAAGGAACCGGACTGCACTGTTCTGTATTGCACACGGGAGTTCTGTAACCAGAGGGGCAGTACGCGCAACGGTCTTTCGCCCGTTGGCGATCAGCGGAGGAAGGCAAAGAAAGAACGCTGCGAACGTCAGGAAGACGTTGTTCGCATGGCTATTTGAACAAGCTCGCCAAGATGCTCGCGGAGTTCTTCTGTGAGGTCCGCAGCACGACGGGAGGAAATCAGGTCAACGTCCCACGTCGGCCGAGCTCGTTGATACAGCCGTTCACGGCTTGAGCGCCAAAATAGACCCAGCCTGTCGTCCGCGCACGAAATCAATTATCGCGTTTGAATAGTGGTGAAGGGGACGGTCTCTTTCATCGCGATCTCGCGGAAATTGATAGTGTCCGCCGCGAACATCGGTTTCGAGACCTATCCCTATCAGGAAAGAGCGGAGAGAGGGGGATTCGAACCCCCGGTACAGCTTTTGACCGTACAACGGTTTAGCAAACCGCCGCCTTCAGCCACTCGGCCATCTCTCCGGGCGGGACCAAACTCGATTGAACCCTAACAGTATAGGGGACATTTCCGGTAAAAGGCCATCGCTGTGCTTATGATCCGATCAATAGCATTGATTTGACCCCTCCGTGCGCGCCACGTACGCTGCCTCAGTAGCCATCATGCGCGCCGACTGTCTATCTACGGCGCCCGGAGGTCGGATGAATTCACCAAACAGTCCCATGAGAAGGTTCCGTCTGCTGGTCGAAAACCGGCATGGAGCCCTCGTCAAGATTGTGGGAACGTTCAGTACCAGGGCTTACAACATTAATAGCCTGAACGTGGCTCCGGACGAGGACGAGGAGTTGAGCCAGTTGACCGTGACCCTGAGGTGCGACGACCGGCAGTGCGAACTACTGCGCAAGCAATTGATGAAAATCGTCGACGTGGTGGACGTGCAGGTCGAAGAAGGCGAATCGGGAATTGATAATGGAGGTTATCTGAATGGCAGTGAACATATATTACGAGCAACACGGTGACATTACCCGGCTGAAGGGTAAGCAGGTTGCCATCATCGGTTACGGCAGCCAGGGTCACGCCCATGCGCTCAATTTGAAGGAGAGCGGCGTGAATGTTGTCGTGGGCACTTACGAAGGAAGTCCCTCAGGCGAAAAAGCGAGAGGCGATGGACTTCGTGCCATTCCGGTTGCCGAAGCGGCAAAGACGTCCGACGTGATGATGATGCTCACTCCTGACGAACGTCAGAAGAAGATCTACAACGAGTCCATCGTTGCGAATCTGCGCGACGGCCAGACCCTGATGTTCGCGCACGGGTTCAATATCCACTTCAAGCAAATCGAACCGCCCAAGAACATCGATGTGTCGATGATCGCCCCGAAAGCGCCCGGGCATCGCGTTCGCGAATTGTTCACGGAAGGCGTCGGCGTGCCGGGTCTGCTGGCGATTCACCAGGATCCGAGCGGCCAGGCGAAAGATAATGCGCTTGCCTATGCCCTTGCCCTTGGCTGCTTGAAGGCCGGCGTTCTTGAAACATCGTTCAGAGAAGAAACGGAAAGTGACCTGTTCGGCGAACAGAGCGTGCTCTGCGGTGGTACTTCGGCTCTCGTGAAGGCGAGCTTCGAAACTCTTGTCGAAGCGGGATACGCGCCGGAGATCGCATATTTCGAGTGCATGCACGAACTGAAGCTGATCGTCGACCTCTTCTATCAGGGCGGCCTCGCGTATATGCGCTATTCCATCAGCGATACCGCGGAGTATGGCGATTACACGCGCGGTCCACGGATCGTCGATGCCGATACCAAGAAACGCATGAAGCAGATTCTTTCCGAAATTCAGAGCGGCCAGTTTGCCAGGGAATGGATCGAAGAGAACGAAAAAGGACGTCCCAATTTCAACGAGATGCGCAAAAAAGAGGCGGCTCATCCGATCGAGGAAGTCGGCAAGAGACTCCGCGCCATGATGTCGTTTCTTCAACCCAAGAAAAGGGACGCTGGAGCACGCTAAATGACTCAGGCAATTTCAGGCGGAGACATCATCGTCAAGGCTCTTGCCGATGAAGGCGTCGATACGATCTTCGGATACAGCGGCGGGGCCATCCTGCCGACGTACGACGCCATTTTCCGCTACAACGAAACCTGCGAAAAGAACGGTGGGCCGCCCATCCAGCTCATCGTTCCCGCCAGCGAGCAGGGCGCCGGATTCATGGCTGCCGGTTACGCGCGGTCGACCGGCAAGGTTGGCGTGTTTCTTGTTACATCCGGACCCGGCGCCACGAACAGCGTGACGCCCATCCGCGACTGCATGGCGGACTCCGTTCCGGTCGTTCTCATCACCGGCCAGGTGCCGCGCGGTGCCCTGGGCTCCGATGCTTTCCAGGAAGCTCCGGTGTTCACCCTGATGAGCACGTGCGCCAAGCATGCGTTCCTCGTGACGGATCCGGAGGAACTCGAAGCAACAATGCGCACCGCCTTCGAGATCGCGAAGAGCGGCCGTCCCGGACCTGTCGTTGTGGATATTCCCAAGGATGTCCAGAACTGGATGGGCTTTTACAAGGGCAGCGGCACGTTAACGCTTCGCGGATACGATCGCCGGGTGCGTGAGATTCAGAATTCGCGGGTCACCTCTGAAAACGCCAAGGCATTCTTCGATCTTCTCGCCGCAAGCGAACGCCCGCTGCTCTATGCGGGTGGCGGCGTGATCAATGCGGGCGCGTCCGGGGAGTTGAGAGAATTCTCGACGAAATTTGGCATTCCTGTAACGACCACGTTGATGGGATTGGGTGCGATGGACAGCGCCGATCCGCTTTCGCTCAGCATGCTCGGTATGCATGGCGCCGCGTATGCCAACTATGCCGTCGAGGACAGCGATTTTGTCATCGCGGTCGCGTCGCGATTCGACGACCGCGTTGCCGGGAAACCCAAAGAATGGGCTCCGAATGCGCGTGCAATCGCGCATATCGACATCGACTTCGCGGAACTCGGAAAAGTGAAAGCCGCCAACTGGGGACATATCGGCGACGCAAAGATGGCTCTCCAGGACTTGCTGGCCGCAGGTTCAGGTTTTTCAAAGGATTTTTCGAAGTGGCGGGCGCACCTGGATGCGATGAAGACAGCGCACCCCCACAATTACGATCGGGCGAGCGAACTGATTCAGCCACAGTACGTCATCGAGTGCCTGAATGACGTCGTGCAAGGCGATGCCATCTTCACAACCGGCGTCGGTCAGCATCAGATGTGGGCCGCGCAGTATCTCTCGTTGAAACACGCCCGATCTTTTTTGACATCCGGTTCGATGGGAACCATGGGATTCGGGTTGCCTGCCGCAATCGGCGCGCAGTTCGCCAATCCCGACAAGACCGTGATCAACATCGATGGCGACGGTAGCATTCGCATGAACCTCGGCGAAATGGAAACTGTGACGACCTACAATCTGCCCGTCAAAATTCTCGTGTTGAACAACAGCGGTGACGGAATGGTCCGGCAATGGCAGCGCCTGTTTTTTGCCGAACGTTTCTGCGGCAGCGACAAATCACTCCACAAAAAGGATTTCGTCAAGACGGCCGAAGCCGATGGCTTTGAGTTCGCAGTTCGCGTTTCCGAAAAGGCGGATGTTCCCGATGTGCTTCGGCGATTTATCGAGTATCCCGGCCCGGCGTTCGTCGAAGTGGTAATCGACCAGAACGCCTGCGTCTATCCGATGATCGGACCGGGCTCCGGCTACAAGGAAATGGTGACCGGCGATTTCATCCCTGCGCGAGCTGTCGCGGCACAGGCTGCTGGAAAGACAGACCTTTTTTGAGTGTAAGGAGTTAAGTGTGAGGAAAAGATGGACGACAAAGTAATCATTTTCGACACAACATTGCGTGACGGGGAGCAGGCTCCCGGCTTCAGCATGAACATCGACGAGAAGCTGAGAATGGCGCGCCAGTTGGAAGCGCTGAACGTCGACATTCTGGAAGCAGGCTTTCCGATCGCATCCGAAGGCGATTTTCAGGCCGTACGCCGCGTATCCGCGGAGGTACGCACACCCGTAATCGCGGGCCTGGCGCGTTCGATGCGGAAAGATATCGACCGCTGCGCCAAGGCCCTCGAAGGAGCCAACAAGGCACGCATCCACGTCTTTCTCGCCACCAGTGATATCCACCTCAAATACAAACTGAACAAATCTCGTGAGGAGGCTCTCGCTCTCATGGTCGACGGCGTTCAGTATGCGCGCACGCTTTGCGACAATGTTGAATTCTCGGCGGAAGATGCCGGACGTACCGATATGGACTTCCTCGTCAAGGTAACCGAATCTGTCATCGACGCCGGCGCAACGACGGTGAATCTTCCGGATACTGTGGGGTATTGCCTTCCCGAAGAGTACGGGCTGTTGATCAAGACCATCCGCGACCGCGTGAGAAACATCGACAAGGCCATTCTGAGTACACATTGCCACAACGATCTTGGCCTCGCCGTGGCAAACTCGCTGGCGGGAATACAAAACGGCATTCGTCAGGTGGAATGCACCATCAACGGCATCGGAGAGCGCGCCGGCAACGCCGCTCTCGAAGAAGTCGTCATGGCGCTGCAGGTTCGAAAGCAGTTCTATGGTGTGACGACCGGCATCAATACAAAAGAGTTATACGCCTCGAGCCGTCTGCTTACGGAAGTGACCACGATGGCCGTTCAGGCTAACAAGGCCATCGTCGGCGACAACGCGTTCGCGCATGAAGCTGGGATCCATCAGGATGGAATGTTGAAGAACGCCATCACCTACGAGATCATGACGCCGGCGTCCGTCGGAGTCCCCGAGGGCAAAATCGTCCTTGGCAAGCACTCCGGCCGTCACGCGCTTGTTGCGCGCTGCCGCGCTCTCGGGTCCCCCCTGAGCCCCGACCAGCTTGAACATGCCTACATGCTCATGACCACGATCGCGGATCGAAAGAAGACTGTCGACGATAAAGACCTGGAGGAAATCATCAGCGCTGCGCGAACTAAAACTTCGACCGCAAACGCTGCTGTCGGCCCTGCATGAAATTCCAGATAGCATTTCTACCCGGAGATGGCGTCGGTCCCGAGGTTCTCGCCGAAGGTCGCCGTGTGCTGGAACTCTGTGGCCGGCTTTACGATCGCAGCTTCGACATCGTTGAAGGCGACATCGGTGGCATTGCCATCGACAAGCATGATTCCCCTTTGCCGCCGTCAACCGTCGAGCTTGTGAAGAGCTCACAGGCTGTTCTTCTTGGTGCTGTCGGTGGCCCGAAATACGACTCCCTGCCCGCTCCAAAGAAGCCCGAACGCGGTCTTTTGAATCTGCGCGAGCTGCTTGGAAACTATGCGAACCTTCGGCCGGTCTATGTGTACGATTCGCTTGCCGACAGTTCCAACGTCCGAACAGAAATTGTCAAGGGCGTCGATATGGTTTTTGTCAGAGAGTTGCTGGGCGGCATCTATTTTGGAACACCCCGCAGTCGTGATGAGCATCGCGCCCTGGATACCGAGGTCTACACGGTTGAGGAAGTGAGCCGCGTTGCGCACGTGGCATTTTCGCTGGCGCGCAAGCGTCGGAAGAAACTTACGTCTGTCGACAAGGCGAATGTGCTGGAAAGTTCGATTCTGTGGCGGCACACAGTGACTTCAATCGCAAAGGAATACCCGGATGTCGCATTGGATCACCTGTATGTGGACAATTGCGCGATGCAGCTGATCCTCAAACCGAAAAGCTTCGACGTCATCGTCACCAACAACATCTTTGGCGACATTCTTAGTGACGAAGGCGGAGTTCTAGTCGGGAGCCTCGGAATGCTTCCCTCTGCCGCTATCGGTGGAAGTGCAGGATTGTATGAGCCGATCCACGGATCAGCGCCGGATATTGCCGGCAAGAGTGTTGCAAACCCAATTGGGGCCATCGCCTCTGTCGGCATGATGTTCGAATACTCCTTTGGTTTGCCCGAGGTGGGCGCCCGCGTGCAGAAAGCCATCACTCAGACTCTCGACAAGGGCTATCGCACGCGTGATCTGATGCCGCAAGGCTCTGTCGACGCAAGCAAGTTCACTCTGGCGACGACTCGTCAGATGGCGGATGTCATTTATAGGTTCATAGAAAACCCCGATGCCTAAAACCCTTTACGACAAGATTTGGGATTCTCACGTTATCGTTCCGGAAACAGATGCTCCTGCAATCATTTTTATCGATCTGCATCTGATCCATGAAGTGACCTCACCTCAGGCATTCGACGAACTGCGCAAGCGCGGCTTGCGAGTGCGGCGTACGGACCTGACAGTGGGAACCGCGGATCATTCGATTCCAACCACGACGCGCGTTATCTCACCTACGGAAGACCGTGAGGCCTATGACCAGGTCACAAAACTTACGACCAATTGCCGTGACTTCGACATTCGTCTCTATGGCCTTGGCACCGCGGAGCAGGGAATCGTTCACGTCATTGGTCCGGAGCTCGGAGTAACACAGCCCGGCAAGACGATCGTCTGTGGCGACAGTCACACGTCCACGCATGGAGCGTTTGGAGCCCTTGCGTTCGGTATCGGCACAACGGAAGTAGGGCACGTTCTTGCGAGCCAGAGTCTTCTTCAAAGGAAGGCAAGGAATCTCGAGATCTCGGTCAGCGGCCAGTTGAAACCGGGAGTCACCGCCAAGGATGTAATCCTCTACATTATTTCGAAGATCGGGACGGCAGGGGGATCCGGCTGCGTCATCGAATATACGGGATCGGCGATCCGGGCGCTCAATATGGACGGCCGTATGACGGTTTGCAACATGTCCATCGAAGCCGGCGCCCGCGCCGGCATGGTCGCGCCGGACGACACCACGTTCGAATATCTTGCGGGACGACCTATGGCCCCTCAGGGAGCCGAATGGGATAAGGCCGTCGCTCGCTGGAGAACGCTCCCCACAGATGCTGAGGCCGCGTACGATCGCGCGATTTCGTTCAGTGCCGACGATATCGAACCCATGATCAGTTTCGGGACCAATCCCGGCATGACCATCCCGATAACCGGCATTGTTCCTGCCGATGATACCGAAGAATTAAGAAAGGCTCTGAAGTACATGGCCCTGGAGCCCGGCAAGCCGTTGCTCGGCCACCCTATCGATGTGGTCTTCATTGGGAGCTGTACCAACTCTCGCTTGTCGGATCTTCGCGCTGCTGCGGAAGTCTTCAAGGGACGCAAGGTTGCTGCTAACGTGAGAACTGTCGTCGTTCCTGGCTCCCAGCAGATCAAGAATCTTGCCGAAGCCGAAGGCCTGGACAAGATTTTCAAGGAAGCCGGCGCCGAGTGGCGCGAATCCGGTTGCAGCATGTGCATCGCCATGAATGCCGACAAACTCGAACCCGGGCAGATTTCAGTCAGCACCAGCAATCGCAATTTTGAAGGACGGCAGGGGCCCGGAGGTCGAACACTCCTGGCGTCTCCTTTGACAGCGGCCGCCTCAGCGATTACCGGACGCGTGACCGACCTGCGCCGCCTTTCCAGGACCTAGCACGGAGCAAGAAAACGATGTCCAAGCTCGACCGCGTCACATCACGAGTCACCTGTTACACCGCGATAAATGTGGATACCGATCAGATTATTCCCGCGCGATTTCTCAAGCGCATCGACAAGGTCGGGTTCGGGGATCACCTGTTTGCGGATCTCAAGCCGAAGGAAGTGTTTGAGATTCCAGACGCGCGAAGGCGCGAGATTCTCATTGCCGGCCCCAACTTCGGTTGCGGAAGCTCGCGTGAGCATGCCGTCTGGGCCATTCGCGACTTCGGTTTCCGCGTTCTGATCTCGACTTCGTTTGCCGACATCTTCAAAGAGAACTCGTTGAAGAATGGAGTGCTCACCATCGACGTTGATGAGCCGACTCACCTCTCACTGGTGGAAACGTTCCAGAAGAGCCCGGAAGCAGAGATGACGGTCAGCCTTGTGGAACAAAAACTGAAATATGGTGAGGTCCAGGCGTCATTTGCCGTCAACAGCTTTTCTCGAACCTGCCTGCTGGAGGGCCTGGACGAACTGGGGTTTATTCTCCGGCATGAAGCCCAGATTTTCGCTTTCGAGCAGTCGCACTAGCAGACGATAGAGTCTGTAGAAACACAAAGGGCGCTGAAGGTTTACCTCAGCGCCCTTTGTGTTTGGGAAACTCCCTCTTACTTGAAACTACGGATTGCTGGGTGACGCAAGAGCGGCCGGCGGAATTGGCTGCAGGCCCGGGTTATTCAAAACGTTGGCGCCAGCCGCTGTATTCACAGCATTGATCAACGCTGTGAGGTCGGCAATCGCGCTATTGACGATCAACCTCTGGGCTTCCACCTGGGCGAGCAGAGAATTCAACTGTGTCTGCTGAGCTGGCGTCACCGTTCCGAACGCTTCAATTTGCGCCTCGAGTGCATTGATCTGCGCCTGCAAAGACGTGATCGCGCTGAGGGCATTGTTGGCCTTCACGATAAGGGCATTGGCACTGGCCAGGAGTGCAGCCTTGTTCGCCGCGTTCGCTCCAATCGTAGTGTTGGTGTTGATAACATTCAAAGCCGCACTTGCCGTTGTCGAGACCGTGCTGGCTGCCTGGGCAGACTGCCCCGCTGTCGTGGCTATTGCACCGACGTTGCTGAGAGTCTGGATCTTTGCCAGGCGGTTTGCCGCTTCCGAGTCCGAGTCATCGTTCTTGGTCATCAGGAGGGCTATGGCCGCCGCGGAACCCAGAAGGGAGCCTACGACCAGGGCCGTTTTCACGCCGCCGGACAGGCCGCGAGCTGCCGGCATCCGCGGGGCTGCAGGAATTGACGTAGGCGCGGTTGAGGCCAGAAGCGCTCCGGACTCGCCGGGTTCGCCCAGGCTGATTAATCTCTCGCTTCCCTTACCAACGGTGAAGGACTGCTTCGTCGATGTGTTGCGGACATTCACGGTGCCGTCGAGTACTCGAATGCCAAAGGCACCCGAACCGATGAAAGCCACACTACCTTTAGACTGACCTGCAGCCGTGACTTCATATGCACCAATGCGTACGCGAACCGGCTTCTGTCCGTTGCCCGAGAAGGCGATGTTGCCGGACGTCATCTGGATACTGATCGCGTCGGCGTCTCGTGAAACGGTGACGTCGGAACTGCCACCAACTTCAACTTTTGGGCCAGCGCCCAGGACAACCTTGGCATATCCGCCTGGGGCGACATTCAATCGATCGCCAGAAAAGAGGGTTCCTTCGCTTATGCCTATACCGCGTAGTTGAACCGAGCCTATTGCGCTAACCGAACCGATATTCGCTGGGGAGGCAATCTCAGCGCCCGAAATCGGGGCCGTTGCCACGAACGTCACAATTACCAAACTCATTGCGATGAACTGCGTGATAGATCTCTGGAGTCGCATGGGCCTTCCTTCCAAAAGTTAGAGACGGATGCCAACCCCAATTGGCGCCCGTGCCGCTTCGATGCAAATAAAGGTCTTAGCAAGCATCCTGCTCGAAACCTCCGTGGAGTTTGAACCCGCGGACACTCGGAATGCAACCTTTATTTATTGGTCATTTTTCAGTTTTCAAAACAGAAGCGGGGTCCTATTCTAGGAATCCCTATGGACGTTCAGATTGTTATTTTCCTTATTTTCGTCAGCGTCACCCTAGTCTTCAATTCCGTGGTCATCTGGTTTGCCTACAAGGCCTTCGCGAATGTCACGACGAGGGTTACCGAGACCATGCGTGAAATACAGACCAGCGACGGCACCCGAGCGTGGCTGAAAGCGCTGCATTCTGCGTCGTTCCAGGCTGTTTCTGCCACGGCGGCTGCGAAGCACCGGATCGTCGCTTTCGAACCGACCTTGGCGCGGGGTCAATCCACATTCGGGTACGGACTCGCGACAGTCGATGTTCGCCTGGAGCGAATACACGACAAGGTAAGGGCGCAGGCGGAAAGACTTCAGGGCGCGATCCTGGGGCCGGCTCACCGCCTGGGCGCGACGCTTTCAGGGATTCAAGAGGTCCTTCAGCACCTCAGCCGTGATCAAAGCGGCGACGGTGCCAGTTCCACGCCGAAGCAATAATCTCCTCTAGTCCGCTCGTTTCCGCCTTCCAGTCGAGCAAAGATTTTGCCCGATCGACAGCGGCGACGAGAACCGGCGGGTCTCCCTCACGGCGAGGGACCTCACGCACCAGAAAGTCCTGCCCCGTGATGCGTTTCGCGGCATCAATAACCTGCCGGACCGAATAACCGATTCCCGTTCCGAGATTGATGGCCTGCGATTGCACCTTCTCAGCCATCAGGGCTTTCAGGCCCATGACATGGGCTGCAGCCAGATCGGAGACGTGGATGTAATCCCGGAGGCACGTCCCATCGGGCGTGGGGTAGTCGGTGCCGAAAATTCGAACCTCCGGTTTTCGTCCGATTGCCGCATCAAAAACCAGCGGGATCAGGTGTGTTTCAGGGTCGTGATCTTCCCCGACTTCACCCTCTGTGCCGGCTCCCGCCGCATTGAAATACCGGAGCGCCAGGTATTCGATCCCATGCGACTCGCGAAACCACCGCAGAGCGCGCTCAAACGCGAGCTTCGTTTCTCCGTAGGGATTGATCGGATGTTGCGGCGTGTTTTCAGTGATAGGGACGTGTTCTGGAACGCCATAAGTCGCGCATGTTGATGAAAAGATGATGTATTTCACGCCGGCGTTCTTCATGGCGTTAAGAAGATTTACGCCGCCGCCGACATTGGTCCGGTAGTACAACTCGGGATTCTCATGAGACTCCGGCACGAGGGCTTTTCCCGCGAAATGAAGCACTCCTTCGATCGCATGGGTGCTGAAGGCCCGCTCCAGGTCTGCGGGATTACAAATATCGCCTTCGAAAAAAGGGGTCTGGCCGACGAACTCGCGATGTCCCGCGGAAAAATTATCGAAGATGAGCGTCTCGAATCCGCTCTTGCGGAGAGCTCTTACGGTATGGCTTCCGATGTAGCCGGCGCCACCGGTGACAAGGATCATGACGCGGTAATTTTTTTGAAGTATTCGATCGTCATCTCCAGCCCGCGATCGATAGAAACTTCGGCCTGCCATCCGAGAATCGTATTTGCGCGCCGGGTATCGGGGCAGCGGACATGCGGATCGTCTGTAGGAAGATCCTTCACCACAATGGGACTCTTGCTTCCTGTCAGATCCAGAATCTTCCGTGCCAGATCGGCGACAGTTCGCTCTTCGGGGTTCCCGATATTGAACGGCATGTCGGCTTCGGAGGAGGTTTCCATCTCCATCAGGGCAATGATGCCGCGAACAAGATCCGATACGTAGCAGAAGCTTCGGGTCTGAGAGCCGTCGCCGTAGAGCGTCAGCGGTTCCTGCTTCAACGCCTGAACGATGAAGTTCGAAACGACTCTTCCATCGCGCGGCCGCATGCGAGGGCCGTAAGTGTTAAAGATTCGAACAATGCGCGCGTCGACCCCGTGGAAGCGCCGGTACGCCAGCGTCATCGCTTCGGCAAAACGTTTGGCCTCGTCGTAAACACCGCGCGGCCCAATCGGATTCACGTTGCCCCAGTACGTCTCCGGTTGTGGATTCACGAGGGGATCGCCGTAGACCTCCGAGGTGCTCGCGAGCACGAAGCGCGCATTCTTTTCCTTGGCCAGTCCGAGCGCTTTGTGGGTTCCCAGCGAACCCACTTTCAACGTCTGAATCGGCATTTCGAGGTAATCCACAGGCGAAGCGGGCGACGCGAAGTGGAGCACGGCGTGGACCGGGCCCTGGACGAAAATGTACTCCGTCACGTTATGACGAGAGAATTTGAACCGCGGGTTTCCGAGTAGATGCGCAATGTTGTCCGTGTTGCCGGTCAACAGATTGTCGAGAACCATGACTTCATAGCCACGCTCGAGGAGCCTGTCACAAAGATGGCTCCCCAGAAAACCCGCTCCACCGGTCACCACGACGCGCAATGCTTTTTCGCTCATTTTATTAATAGCTGCGCCCTTTGCTTATTGTTTCGCGCGATCGCGCTCACGCTTCGCGCGGGCTTGCAATACTTAAGGTATCGCCGTATCGGGCTCACATTCGCCCCGCTCATTCGGCAGCCTCTCATGTTCTCCCAACACCATAATAGACGAAACCCTGCTCGCGCACGTGCCCAGGGTCGAAGATGTTTCGGCCATCAAAAATCACCGGCTGCCGCATAGAGCTTTTCATTCGTTCTAAATTTGGATTCCGAAAGGCTTGCCACTCCGTAATCAGAAGCATGGCGTCCGCGCCTTCAAGACAAGCGTAGTTGTTGGTGCACAGCTGGATTCTCGATCCGAAGATTCGCTGCGCTTCATCCATCGCTTCAGGATCATAAGCTGCAATGGTTGCTCCCTGCTCGAGTAACTTTTCAATAATCGTGATCGCCGGAGCGTCCCGCATGTCATTCGTTCTTGGTTTGAAAGACAAACCCCAAATGCCGAATCGTTTGCCTTTGAGTGCGCCTTCAAAGTGCCTCTGAATCCGTTCGACGAATCGTGTGGATTGTTCCACATTTACGGAGTGCACCGCCTCCAGGATCTTCATGCCGTACCCGTGTTCGCGGCCTGTTTCAATCAGCGCTCGGGTATCTTTGGGGAAGCAGCTGCCTCCGTAGCCCACTCCGGGAAAAAGAAAGGCATGGCCGATGCGCGAATCTGAGGCCAGTCCCATTCGGATCATGTCGACGTCCGCACCGACCATTTCGCAAAGATTCGCTATCTCGTTCATGAAGGAGATTCGTGCCGCTAGAAAGGCGTTGGCGGCGTATTTCAGCATTTCCGCGGTCCGTATGTTCACGACCTGCACGGGACTGCCGGTACGAACGAACGGTGCATAGAGATCACGGAGGATCTCCGCCGGTCCGGGCTCGTCGGCGCCGACGATAATTCGGTCCGGTTTCATGAAGTCTTCGACAGCAGCGCCTTGTTTGAGGAACTCCGGGTTTGAAACGACATCGAATGGATGCGACGTTTCTTTTCGAATGATGTCGCGAACCTTGTGTGTTGTCCCAACCGGCACAGTCGATTTGGTTACGACGACCTTGTACTTGTTAATGCTCTGGCCGATGCCTTTTGCCACACTGAACACGGCGCTGAGGTCGGCAGCCCCGGTGGAGGTTGTGGGAGTTCCGACGGCCAGAAAGATAATCGAAGCCTTTCGCACGCCTTCCGGGAGGTCTGTCGTGAATCTCAATCGTTCATCACGGACATTGCGTTCAATGAGATCGGACAATCCGGGCTCATAGATCGGGATGACTCCCTTTTGCAGGGCTGCGACCTTCTGTGCATTGTTATCCACGCAGATGACTTCGTTGCCGCTTTCCGCAAAACAGCTGCCTGCAACGAGGCCCACATAACCTGTACCCACAACCGTGATGTTCATTCGTTCTCCAGATATTCTTCGCCAAGGCTGCTCGCACGAGAGGGTGTCTCGCCGAGCCGCGCACCGACAATCATCTTCTTATCGTCAAAAGGGCAATGGATCTTTATAGCTCCATGCGTTGGATATCTCCGTCCACAATGAGCGCCGGTTCCGTGAGCTTCTGGACATCTTCCAGGTTCACGCCTTCAAGCAATTCACGAATCACGAGTCCCCGGTTGGTGACGTCGATGAGGCAGAGTTCGGTGATGATGGTATCGACAACGCCGACGCCTGTAAGAGGCAGCGTGCATTTCTTCAGAATCTTGGGGCGCCCTTCCTTTGTGGCGTGTTCCATCGCGACGATCACACGTTTTGCCCCGGCTACAAGATCCATCGCACCACCCATCCCTTTTACGACTTTGCCGGGGATCATCCAGTTGGCGAGATCTCCATGCTCATCAACTTCCATGGCGCCCAATATGGATAGATCGATATGCCCGCCACGGATCATCGCGAAAGAGTCTGCACTCGAAAAGAAGGAAGCCCCCGGGATTGTCGTGATGGTTTCCTTTCCGGCGTTGACGAGGTCGGGATCTTCCTGGCCCGCCAGAGGAAAAGGTCCGATACCGAGCAAACCGTTCTCGGACTGCAGCAGGACGTCTATTCCCGGCGGGATGTGGTTCGCGCTGTGGGTCGGTATGCCGATTCCGAGGTTCACCGTATAGCCGTCCTTCATTTCACGCGCAACGCGCCGGGCGATGATTTCACGTTTTGGCAGAGAACTCATGGAGTTGCCTTTCGAATCGTCCGCTTTTCAATTCGCTTCTCGTAGCTTTGCCCCTGCAGAATTCTCCGAACATAAATTGCAGGCGTATGAACCGTATCGGGCTCGAGTTCGCCGGGTTGTACGATCTCTTCGACTTCTGCGATCGTGACACGCGCGGCCGTGGCCATCATCGGATTGAAATTGCGCGCTGTTTTCCGGTAGACGAGGTTTCCCAGCGTATCTCCTTTCCAGGCTTTGACGAAAGCAAAGTCCGCGGTCAGCGCCCGCTCGAGAACATACATCCGCCCGCCAAACTCTCGCGTTTCCTTGCCTTCGGCCACAAGCGTGCCGTAGCCCGTCGGTGTATAAAAGGCGGGAATTCCTGCACCGCCGGCGCGGATTCTCTCGGAGAACGTGCCCTGAGGATTCAGCTCCAATTCAATTTCTCCCGACAGGACCAGGCGTTCGAAAAGGTGATTTTCGCCGACGTAAGTCGAAATCATTTTTCGAATTTGTTTCGCTTGCATGAGAAGACCGGCGCCGAAGCCGTCGACGCCGGCATTGTTGCTGATGACGGTAAGATTCTTCGAACCTTTTCTGCACAGAGCGGCGATGAGATTCTCCGGGATGCCGCAAAGGCCGAAGCCGCCCATCATGATCGTCGCGTCATCCTGGATGTCGGCGATCGCTTCCATGACATCCGGAACGACTTTATTCACGGCCTTCTTCCGATACGGCGTAATTCGCGCGCTCAAACATGGCTTCCAGTTCCTTCATATCGCCGCGCTCTAGTGCATCAACAACAGACCGCAACCGGTCGGAAAACAGTCGCAACTCCCGCGGAAGCGATCCCGAGGTCTGCAGAATATCCCGCCACACGTGAAACGGACTTGCTGCAAGGCGCGTGAAAGATTTCCAGCCGGGGCCTGCGAGTGCCCGATGCTCTGACGTTTGATCGGCAAGCAGAGTGGACAGAATCTGAGGCAGATGGCTCAATTGCGCGACGACGCGATCGTGTTCCTCGGCGCCAATAACCACCGGGTTGGCTCCGATCGCCTCGACCACGTGGGCCATTCTGGACATTGCATTTTCCGGCGCCGAAGAAACAGGGCACAAAAAGAACGGGGCACCCCGGAAAAGGTCCGCCGAGGCGGCGTCTGGCCCCGATTTTTCCGACCCCGTCATGGGATGTCCACCAACAAAGGGAAGCCCGCGACTTCTGGCCTTGCCACATATATCGGCCTTGGTGCTGCCGACATCAAGGATCAGGGCAGGCCCGGCTGGCAGGTCACTCAACAGATCCAGGATGGCGCCGACGGGAGCAGCCAAAATCAACAGGTCAGAAGTCTGATTCTCGTGCTCATCGATTGCGCCACGCTCCTGCGCGCGCTTGAGGATTGCCGGCGAATCGATGCCGTAAACGCGAATTCCAGGGATCCACTCCTTGAGCGCCAACCCAAAAGAAGTGCCAATGAGTCCCGTTCCATAGATGGTTACCGAGCTCGGAAAGCCGTCGCGGGTCATGACTCCTCGATTCGCCGGCATTCATCGATGACGCATTCGAAGATTCGACGTACGGCGTCATTGCCAAGAGGGCCCTTGTTTTCGAGAAGGATGGTTTCAAGGATCTGACGCTCGCGTTCAGGAACGAAGACCTGCATTTTTCGCTCGCTCTTGATCTTTCCGACCTCGAGGACGCAGTTCGCGCGCCGGCTCAGAAGCTCGAGCAGTTGTTTGTCGATAGCATCGATTTTGGCCCGCCAGTCTTCAATGGTCATGCGGCTTCGCCTCGCAGCCAAAGTGTAAACCGGGCGACACGATCTGCAACATCACTGAAACCTGCATTTTCCTCAATCGCCCGCACCAGCGCGCTTCCTACAACAGCGCCATCTGCCTCTTGCCAGACTGCCTGGACATGTTCGGGCTGTGAAATGCCAAAACCGACAGCGATCGGAACATCCGTGTGGGTTCGGAGCGTCCTCAGGAAGGCGCGAAGATCCGGCGCAAGTTCCTGACGCTCTCCAGTGACACCTGTTCGGGACACCGCGTAGAGAAAACCTGTCGACATGGCCGCGATCTTCCGGATCCGTTCGGGTGAACTCGTCGGAGCCACAAGGAACACCGTATTCAGGCCCGCCTTCTTCATCGTATCTACAAATGGCCCCGACTCTTCCACGGTGAGATCTGAAGCAAGAATGCCGTCAAAGCCTGCTGCGGCCGCGTCGCGCGCAAGATTCTCCAGGCCATAACGAAGTAATGGATTGTAGTAGCTCATGATGAGCAGCGGCACTTGCGACTTCTTTCGAACCTCGCCGCCCATGCGGAGAATATCCGCCAGCGTGGTGCCGGAAATCAACGCGCGTTCCGTTGCTCTTTGAATGACGGGCCCGTCCGCAATCGGATCCGAAAAGGGCACCCCTACTTCGATAACGTCGGCTCCCGCCTTGTCGAGGGCGAGAATAAGATCAGCCGTGGTTTGTAGATTCGGGTCGCCCGCAGTGATGTACGGAATGAAAGCCTTCCGGTTCGCTGCCTTGAGTTCCTTAAATTTCTTTTCAATTCGGGTCACGAGCTACTTCCCCAACAGCCGCATGGCTTCATTGACATCTTTATCGCCGCGTCCCGACAGGTTGATCACGGCAATCTGATCTTTCGGCAATTTGAGCTTCTTTGTCTGGGCCACGGCGTGCGCGCTTTCCAGCGCGGGGATGATGCCCTCCAGGTGGCTCAACTCGGTGAATGCTTCCAGGGCTTCGGCATCATTTATCGATGTGTATTGCACGCGCCCCGTGTCGTGCAGTGTCGCGTGTTCCGGCCCGACTGAAGGATAGTCCAGACCTGCCGAAACCGAGTGAGTCGGGACAATTTGACCATGTTCGTCCTGGAGAATATACGAAAACGTTCCATGGAGAACCCCGGGCGAGCCGCCGGAAAATCTCGCTGCGTGATCGCCCAAAGCAGGGCCGCGACCGCCTGCTTCAACGCCGACCATTCGCATCTGTGTGTCGGACACAAAAGTGTAAAACAATCCCATCGCATTGCTTCCGCCGCCGACACACGCGACGAGCACATCCGGCAGCCGTCCTTCCTTCTCGAGGATCTGACCGCGAACCTCACGCCCGATGATGGACTGGAAATCCCGCACCATGGCGGGATAAGGGTGGGGCCCGAGCACGGACCCCAGCATGTAATAGGTCGTGCGAACGTTCGTTACCCAGTCGCGCATGGACTCATTGATGGCATCCTTCAGCGTCTTGCTTCCCGAAGAGACCGGAACGACGCGCGCGCCGAGCAGCTTCATTCGAAACACGTTGAGTTCCTGCCGGCGGATGTCTTCTTCGCCCATGTAAACATCGCACTCCATGCCCAGCAAGGCGCAGACCGTAGCCGTAGCCACGCCATGCTGTCCCGCGCCGGTTTCCGCGATGATTCGCTTTTTGCCCATTCGTTGTGCGAGCAGTCCCTGCCCGAGGCAGTTGTTGATCTTGTGCGCGCCCGTGTGGTTCAGATCCTCTCGCTTCAGGTAGATCTTTCCGCTGCCCCATGCCTGCGCCAGGCGTTCGGCGTTGTAGAGCGGCGTGGGGCGCCCTGAGTAATTGTGAAAGAGGTATTCGAGCCGCGTTTGAAACGCCGGATCGGTTTGAGCTGCGGAGTAAGCTGCATCCAGTTCCTCCAGCGGGTGCATCAGCGTTTCAGGGACGAACTGCCCGCCATAGATTCCAAAATGACCTTTCATGTTTCACCTAGAAGCGCCACATCGGTTCGGCGAACCGTCTCGATGAAGCGCCGCATTTTTTCATAGTCCTTCTTGCCCGGCGATGACTCTACCCCACTCGACACATCCACAGCGAATGGATGCAGGCGGGACACCGCCTCCTGCACGTTATCGGGATTCAATCCGCCAGCCACGATAACCCAGCCGAAGGCATTCGCGCCGTAGGCCTGGTTCCAGTCGAAAGTTCTCCCCGTGCCGCCGAAGTGCACGCCGGAACCCGAATCCAGAAGAAACATCCCATTGCCATAACTTCGCAGCGATTCCACCTTGAAGTTGGAATCCACTCGAAATGCTTTGATGACCTTTACCTTCTGAATCATTGAACAGTAGTCCGGCGTCTCGTTGCCGTGAAGTTGGACGGCGTGAAGGCCGAGAGAGACGGCCAGGTCTTCCAGACCCTGCGGATCCGGATGATTCACGAACACCCCGATGACGCTCACGACGGCCGGCAGGACGTCAATGATCCGCGACGCGTGTGCGGCATCGACGCATCGCGGGCTCTTGTCGTAAAAATTCAATCCAATGGCGTCCGCCCCCAGCAGGGCGGCATTGCGGGCATCGTCAGGATCGGTGACACCGCAAATCTTGATTCGTGTCACAGCAGGCCTCGCAGCGTGTCGCCGGGGTCCGGTGACGCGATCAGCGTTTCTCCAATGAGAAAAGCATCCGCGCCGGCTTCGAGCAGAGCATCGATATCGGCTCGATTGCGAATGCCGCTCTCGACCACGAAAATGCAGTCATCGGGAATGAGCTTCCCGAGGCGATGGGATGTATTGACGTCTACTTCAAACGTTTTCAAGTTTCGATTGTTGACTCCAATCAACTTCGCCCCGGCATCGAGCGCTTCCCGAAGTTCGGGTTCGTCGTGGACTTCCACCAGGGCGTCCAGGCCGATTTCTGCTGCCAGCGCAATGAAGGTCTGCAATTCCTCGGGCCGCAGCATCGCGACGATCAGGAGGATCGCGCTGGCTTTCGCGCACCGTGTTTCGTAGATCTGATAGGGGTCGAAAACGAAGTCCTTGCGCAACACCGGCAGTGTCGATATGCCGCGGATTTCGGCGATCCACCCGAGATCACCCTGAAAGAAATCTTCTTCCGTGACGACGGAAATGGCCGAAGCGCCGCCTTCAGAATAGGCCTGCACGAGATGGGATACTGAGAACGTTCTCGTGAAAACACCTCTGGACGGAGAGGCCTTTTTGACCTCGGAAATGATCCGGATGGGTTTGGAGTTCTGCAGCGCTTCTCGAAACGAAGGCACCACGGGCGCTCTCGTCGTCGCAAGGTGCCGGACTACGGCTTCTGGAACTCTCATCTTCGTTCGTGCCAGGCGCTGGCGCTTTGCGTCCACGATCCGCGTCAGAATGTGGGTGCTCTCAAGCGGCTTCATTTCGAAAACTCCTGAAGGTGTTGCAGCTTGCCCAATGCCGTACCACTATCGATCGAATCTGCCGCTGCTTTGAATCCCTCCTTCAAGGAAACCGCCGCGCCGCCAGCCACCAGGGCTGCAGCCGCGTTGATGAGGACCACGTCCCGCCTCGGACTCTTCTCGCCCTTGAGGATGCTTTCAATGATGGCGGCATTTGCCTTCGCGTCGCCTCCGCGGAGCGTCTCCATTCCGGCGCGCGTGGCTCCGAAGTCTTCGGGAGTGATTGTCGAATGCCGCAGTGTGCCATGTCCGATCTCGATGACTTGCGTCGGCGCGCTGATGGATATTTCATCGAGGCCGTCGGTGCTGTGGACGACGAAGGCCCGCTCGGTGTTCAGGCCCGCGAGTGCCTCGGCAACAATTCCCATGACCTCCAGCGACGCCACTCCCAGCACCTGGAAACACGGTCGCGCGGGATTCGCGAGAGGACCAAGGATATTGAAGACCGTTCGCACTTTCAGTTGCGTGCGGACCGGCATGACGTGCTTCATCGCCGTATGAAAACGTTGCGCGAAGAGAAATCCGAAGCCGACGTCGGTTACGGCCCGGCGCAGGCGTTCCGTCGGCATTTGGATGTCAATGCCAAGAGCTTCCAGCACATCGGCGCTGCCGCAGAGACTGGTTGCCGAACGATTGCCATGTTTGGCGACGCGAATTCCCGCTCCGGCGGCTACCAATGCTGTTGCTGTTGAAATGTTGAAGGTTCCGGAGCGATCGCCCCCCGTGCCGCAGGTGTCCAGCACCGTCGGCGCAACAGCGTCCCAAAATGGTTCGGCCATTTCTCGCATCACGCTCGCGAACGCAACCAGCTCTGCCGCCGTTTCACCCTTCATCCGGAGAGCTGTCAGGAATCCCGCGATCTGTGCGTCGCTTGCCTGACCGGACATCAGATCGTGCATGGCCGTTCGCGCTTCTTCCGCAGTCAGGTTCTGCCGGTCAACGAGTTTTTGGATGGCATCCGTAATCACTATCGCTCCATGAAATTTGCGAGGAGCTGTTTTCCGACTACAGTCATGATCGATTCGGGATGGAACTGGATGCCTTCGGTCGGATAGTCCCGATGACGAAGGCCCATCACAACTCCTTCCTTCGTCTGGGCGCTCACTTCAAGACATGCCGGGACGTCCGTGACGATGAGCGAGTGATAACGAGTCCCGGGAAAGCCCTGCGGCAGGCCTCTAAAGACCGTTTTCGTGTCATGAAATATCGGGCTGGTTTTGCCATGCATCAAGGATGGCGCCCGGACGATCTTGCCTCCGAAAACCTCTCCAATAGCCTGATGCCCCAGGCAGACACCAAAGATCGGAATAGTCTTGTGGAAAGCCTGAACGACGTTTTCGGAGATACCTGCATTTTGCGGCACTCCGGGGCCGGGTGAAATCACGATATGGGATGGCTTTAACGATTCGATCTCTTCCAATGTCACTCGATTGTTCCGGAAGACGCGCAACTCGTGACCCATCTCACCCAGATATTGGACGAGGTTATAGGTAAAGGAATCGTAGTTATCGATGACGATAATCATATTTCGAATCCCCGCTGAGCCAGCTGGATGGCCCGAAGCAGAGCCCTCGACTTGTTGACGGTTTCCAGGTATTCGCCTTCAGGCGTGGAATCGGCAACGATACCGCCGCCCGCCTGGATGTAGCCCTTATTCCCCTTCACAACGAGAGTCCGGATTGCGATGCAGGAATCCAGATTGTTGCTGAAATCCAGATACATGATTGCTCCGGAGTAAACGCCGCGCCGCGTGGGCTCGATAGCGTCGATGATTTCCATGGCCCGAACTTTCGGCGCCCCGGATACGGTGCCGGCAGGGAAGCAGGCCATCATCGTATCGAGGCGATCGATTCCCTCTGGAAGTTCGCCTCGAAGCGAGGAAACCAGGTGCATCACGTGGGAATAGCGTTCGATGAACATCAGGTCTTCAACGCGCACCGTGCCGTATTTGCAGACGCGTCCGAGATCGTTGCGTCCGAGATCGACGAGCATGATGTGTTCGGCGCGTTCCTTTTCGTCGTCGGCAAGCTCCTGCGCCAGCTTTTCGTCTTCAATGTCGTTCGCGCCGCGAGGCCGCGTTCCCGCGATCGGACGGTAGAAGGCTTCGCGGCCCTGAATCTTCACCAGCATCTCCGGAGACGAGCCCACGATCGTGGCGTCGGGCATCTTCAGGTAGTACATGTAAGGCGATGGATTCACGATCCGAAGAGCGCGATAGATTTCGAAAGGCGGCGTCTTGAGATCGACCTCGAACCGCTGAGCCAGCACCACCTGGAAGATGTCTCCTGCCGCAATGTGTTCCTTCGCAGTCTCTACGGCTTTCAGATAGTCGCTCTTTTCGAAGTTCGAGCGAACCTGGATCTCGTCGAAGTTCGGAGTGGGCGTTGGCGGTTCAAGAGGTGCTCGGAGCAGCGCTTCGATCCGCCGAATCTCTTCGACCGCCTGCTCATACTGGTTCTCGATGGAGTCCTTCGACTCGTCGACGAGCAGGTTCGAGATGATGTGAATTTGGTGCCGCAAGTGATCGAAAGCCAGGATCGTCTTGTAGAACATCAACGCTGCATCGTCGATTCCAAGATCGTCACGACCCGTGTCGGGAATGTCTTCTATTGTTCGGACCATGTCGTATCCGAAGTAGCCGACGGCGCCGCCCGTGAACGGAGGAAGCCCCGGGACCTTTACCGATTTGAAACGCTGCAACGTCGATCGCAAATTCTGCATGAATTCTGCGGAAGGTTGGCCCTTCCTGTAGCGGCAGATCAGAAATGGATCGCAACCCAGGAAGGAATAGCGCGCGACCGTTTCGCCGCCTTCGACGCTTTCCAGGAGGAAGGCATAGGGCCGGTCTCTTTCGAGTTTGAGGAATACCGATACCGGAGTGAGGAAGTCCGCAATCACGGATTTGTAGACCGGAATGACATTCCCTTCTTGTCGGAGGCGTTGAATCTCTTTGATATCGGGATGCATGGCGTATCAGTTCTTCTTTCCGGATTTGTGCCGCTTCGCGAGTTCGGCCTGAATTTCTTCGAGGGTCACTCCCTTTTCCACGAGCGTTACCAGCAGGTGATAGAGCAGGTCCGACGTCTCTTCCACAATGCGTTCGCTGGAATCGTTTTTTGCAGCGATGACGGTTTCGACCGCTTCTTCCCCCAGCTTCTTTACGATCTTATCGATGCCCTGATCGAAGAGCCTGGTCGTGTAACTGCCTTCCGGCCGCGTCGCTTTACGCCTTTCGATAAGCTTGTACAGCTGTTGGATTGTGCCTCCGAAGCCCGGCTCGACTCCGAAACAAGAATACGCTCCCGTGTGACAGGCAGGGCCGAGGGGTTCCACCTGGACAAGAACGGTGTCGTTATCGCAATCCAGTTCCATGCCCCGGACTTTCTGGAAATTTCCCGAGGTTGCGCCCTTGTGCCAGAGCGCCTTGCGGCTGCGGCTATAGAAGTGCGTCTCGCCTTTCTCCAGCGTCAGGCTCAGGGCCTCCTGATTCATATACGCAACCATGAGGACTTCGCGGGTGCTTACGTCCTGAACAACGGCGGGAATGAGCCCGTCGCTGTTGAACTGAGCCTTCTTAAGGATGTCGGTGGTGTCTCTCATCGGACAAGAACTCCGTGTTCTCTTAGATAACTTTTTACCTGCTGGATCGTGATCTCGCGAAAGTGAAAGATCGACGCAGCCAGCACAGCGCTCGCGGCCCCCTGGGTGAGTCCCTCGTGAAGATGTTCGAGGTTTCCCGCTCCTCCGGAAGCAATCACCGGAATCTGAACGGATGTCGCGATCTGGCGGGTCAAATCCAGGTCATAGCCCTTCTTCGTTCCGTCGCTGTCCATGCTGGTGAGAAGAATCTCGCCGGCGCCCAGAGTCGCGACGCGCTGTCCCCATTCGACGGCGTCGAGTTCTGTTCGGGTCCGGCCGCCATGGGTGTAGACCTTTGCTCGGCCGTTTTCCCGCCGCGCATCGATTGCCACGACGATGCATTGACTGCCAAACCGCTCGGCGGATTCTCGAATCAGGTCCGGGTTATCCACCGCTTGTGTGTTCAGCGACACCTTGTCGGCGCCGGCGCGAAGGATCAATTGAATGTCTTCGAGCGTTCGAAGACCTCCGCCGACGGTGAACGGAATATTGATTGCATCGGCCACGCGTTGGACCATTTCCGCGACGATGTTGCGGCGATCGGATGAAGCGGTGATGTCGAGAAATACCAGTTCGTCGGCGCCTTCTTCCGAATAGCGCAGCCCGCACTCGATCGGATCTCCAGCGTCGCGCAGTCCGACGAAATTGATTCCCTTCACGACGCGTCCGTCTTTGACGTCGAGGCACGGAATGATGCGTTTAGCTAACATGTTCAGTATCCATTTACAGTTCCGCGCATCCCCACCCCGAAGGGGTGAAGGACGGTAGCCGGGGGTAAGCGCGGAAGCGCGCAACCCCCGGTCAAGGGACATTCCTATTCTGGCATCGCCAACCGGAGATGGCTCGCTCGCGCTCGCTCACCTCCAGCTAATCTCCTTTCACCCCTTCGGGGTGAGGATGCCATCCTTCCCCTATCCTCAAGGCTTCCTCCAGATCCAACAGCCCTTCGTACAGAGCTTTTCCGATAATCACGCCGTCAAGCCTGGCGTGCTTGATGTCCGACAGCGCAAGGACATCGTCGATCTTCGAGACGCCGCCGGAAGCGATGACATTAAGGCCGGTTCCGTCGATCATTTGGGTTAACGCCGGAACGTTCGGACCGACAAGAACGCCATCTCTTGCGATGTCCGTATAGATCACCAGGCGCGCACCCTGATCCTCAAGCCGGCGCGCGAGGTCGATCGCACCAACCTTTGAATCCTCAGTCCAGCCGGAGACTTTCGCGACGCCGTCACGGGCGTCGATACCGATCGCGATTTGATCCTTCCAGGCTTGGAGAGCCTCCGCAGCGAACGCGGAGTCGGTCACGATGCTGGTTCCGAGAACCGCCCTGCGGACGCCGGCCTTAAAGATGCTTTCCAGCGCCGCCATGTCGCGCAGTCCGCCGCCAACCTGGATTTTCAGATTCGGGAACGATGAAGCGATTTCCGCAATCGCTGCCTGATTCCGGGGCTTGCCTTCAAACGCGCCGTCGAGATCGACCACGTGCAGCCACTCGGTACCCGCCTCGACCCAGCGTCGAGCCATGTCGACGGGACGTCCGTAGACCGTCACGTCCTCCTTACGCCCCTGGCGCAGCCGCACGGCCTGCCCATTCAGAATATCGACCGCAGGATAAATCTTCATAAACGCGCGAAGTTGTCGAGCAAACGCTCGCCAACTTTCTGGCTCTTTTCCGGGTGAAACTGCGTCGCCCAAATGTTGTCCTTGTGGACGATCGCGGCGAACTCGATGCCATGATCGGTCGAAGCCAGCGTAATTTCGGGCTCCGCCGGATCCGCGTAGTACGAATGCACGAAATAGACGAAACTGCCGGGCTCGAGGCCGGTCAGCAGGGGATCCTGCTTTCGCAGGCGCAATTGATTCCAGCCCATGTGCGGGACGATCACGCCTTCCGGAATTTTTCGAACACGTCCCGGCAGAAGATCCAATCCACGGTGGAGTCCGAATTCTTCGCTCTCACTGAAAACGAGGTGCATCCCGAGGCAGATGCCCAGAGTCGGCACACCGGCTCTGACGCGGCTCGTGAAGGGTTCGGTCAGGCCGAGGTCCGTCAGATTCCTCATCGCATCGCGGAACGCGCCGACTCCTGGAAGAATGAGCTTTTCCGCTTCGTTTACAACCTTTGGATCGGACGTCACCTGAACGTCATGCCCCAGCCGCCGCAGCGTATTCTCGATGCTGCGCAGGTTGTTCAGTTTGTAATCGACAACTGTAATCATAGGTTCACCGCCGTCCCCTCCGCTTGAGGAGGGGTGGCTGGCCGAAGGCCAGACGGGGTGGTCACGATGCCGGCAGTTCTGTCAAACCCTGACCACCCCGGCCTTCGGCCACCCCTCCTCAAGAGGAGGGGACACGCAGTCACAGAACACCTTTCGTGGACGGGATTTCATTCACGTCGCCCGATATGCGAGTTGCGGCGTGCAGCGCCCGAGCTGTCGCTTTGAAAATCGTTTCCGCGATGTGATGCTGATTCCTGCCATACAGGTTCTCCACATGGAGATTGAACTTACCTTCCTGCACGAAAGCTTTGAGGAATTCCTCAATCAGCTCAGTCTGAAGATCTCCAATCCGGGGGACGTTGAATTCAACCTTGTACACAAGGTAGGGTCGCCCCGAAAGATCCACGACGACGCGCGTCAGCGCTTCATCCAGCGGCACGTAAGCGTGTCCGAATCGGGTGATGCCGCGGCGTTCGCCGAGAGCTTCGTAGAGAGCCTGCCCCAGAACCCAACCGACATCTTCCACCGTGTGGTGGCCGTCGATTTCCAGATCGCCTTTGGCCGCAATTGTCAGATCCATATGCCCGTGCCGCGCGAGCTGAGCGAGCATGTGATCGAAGAAAGGAATACCGGTGTTGATCTCGTGCTGGCCTGTCCCGTCGACGTTCAGGCTGACGCGGATATCGGTTTCCTTAGTCTTGCGGGCTTTTGCGACGGATCGTGGCTTGGTCATGTTGTCTCCAGACTCTTATCGAGAGCGCTCAGGAATCGATCGTTTTCTTCCGGCGTGCCTGCCGTGACGCGCAACACGCGCTCCAGCATGGGATAGGCACTTACGTCGCGCACGAGCACTCCCTGTTTGTAGAGGGCGTCGAAGAGTTCCCGGGCGTCGCGCGACGTTCTCATCAGGAAGAAGTTCGCGCAGGAATCGAAAGCTTCGACACCAGGACGTTTTCTGACTTCGCGGATCAACCGCTGCCGCTCGGCCACGAGCGTCTGGATCGCATTGAGCAGCAGGCCTGGCCGCTCCAACACCAGTTCGGCGGCGGTCAGTGTGAAAACATTCACGTTGTACGGAAGCTTTGCCTTGTGGATCTCTTTCGCCACCTCGGGGTGCGCCATCATGTAGCCGAACCGCAGGCCGGCCATGGACATGGCTTTGGAGAATGTTCGCAACACAACCAGGTTCTGATGCGCTGGCAGCAATTGCAACGCCGTCTGGCCGCTGAATTCGTGATACGCCTCGTCCAGAAACACCAGGCCCCTCGTCCCATTCAGAATGCGCTTCAGCGCATCCGTTTCCAGCAGCGTTCCGGTCGGGTTATTGGGCGAGCAGATCACCGTAACGGCGGCGTCCTTCGAGGCTTCTGCGATGGCCTCGACATCGAAACTGAAATCGGCCTTGAGTGGGACCAAGACCGCATTCGACTGAAATACCGACGATAACAGCTTGTAGAGCGTGAAGGTCGGCTGCGGAATCACAACCTTCCGGCCTGGACCGAGAATCACAGACAGGCCTGCCATGATCAACTCGTTGGAACCATTTCCGATGAGTATTCCGTCCTCGGTCCAACCGGTGAACTTCGCCAGCGCTTTGGTTGTCGATGCCGGAACGAACTCGGGATACCGGCCCCACGGACGCGCAAGCACACGTCGAACGACCTCCTCTTTGAGCTCCATGGGAAGCTCGTAGGGATTCTCATTCTGGTCCACCTTGACGTCGGCCTTGACGTGCTTCAGCGTGTAGGCTGAAAGACGACGAACCTCAGGCTTGATGACGTCGGATGGCGATCGATCTGGCATGTCCTGTGAGTCCTTCTGCATCTGCGAAATCTTCGATCATTTGTCCAAATTGTTCGACCGCGCGCCCGGAATAGCGGATCACGCTCGTACGCTTCATGAAATCCGGAACGCCGAGCGGCGAAAAGAAACGCGCGCTGCGGCCCGTCGGCAGCACGTGACTCGGCCCGGCGAAGTAATCGCCGACCACGGTTGGTGAATACCGTCCGATGAAGAGAGCGCCGGCATTGCGAACACCGTCGGCGACGTGATCGGGTTCTGCCATGAGCACTTCCACGTGCTCGGCCGCGATTACATTGACCAGCGCGATTGCGGCGTCTTCGTCGGCGACAAGAAAAGCAATACCACGCTTCTCGATTGCCGCGCGCGCGATCGCATTGCGTTCAAGCGAGCTCAGTTGCACCTGCACTTCATCGAACACCGCCGCGGCGAGGCCAGCAGACCAGCAGACCAGCCAGACGCCGGCCATCTCGTCGTGTTCTGCCTGCGCCAGAAGGTCCGCTGCAATCCAGGCGGGATCGCATGTTTCATCGGCAACGATTGCAACCTCGCTGGGTCCGGCGGTCATATCGATGTCTACGGTTCCGTAGACCATGCGTTTGGCGGCCTGAACGTAGGCATTGCCCGGTCCGACGATCTTGTCTACGCGCGGAATGCTTTCCGTGCCGTAGGCGAGAGCCGAAACAGCGTGTGCCCCCCCGACGCGGTAGACCTCGCTTATGCCGAGCAGGTCCAGGGCCGCGGCGACCAGAGGATTCTCCTCGAGCGCTTTCGGCGGCGTGACCACCACGATCCGGTCCACGCCGGCTACCTGGGCCGGAATCGCGTTCATCAGGACCGATGAAGGATAGGAAGCCTTCCCGCCGGGAATGTAGAGGCCGACGCTCGCGATGGCCGTGTTCCGAACCCCGAGCCGAACGCCTTCTCCCGCATAGAATTCCCAGGACTCATCCGCTTGATGGAGGTGAAACGCGCGCACATTCCTTATTGCCGCCCGAAGAACTTCCACCATTTCTGGTGCGGCCGCAGCCGCATGCCGGCTGATCTCATCGAGAGTTACTTTCATCGTTGCTGGAGTCAGCTCGAACCCGTCGAAGCGTTTGGAGTATTCGCAGACCGCGGCATCTCCGCGCCGGCGAACATCGGCCAGAATCTTCTCGACTGCCGAATCGACGGGACTCTGCGTCTCCGCCGCTTCCCCGGGGGCGATGAGCTGTTCGATCTCCGGGGAGTTAAATCCCTCTCTCAAATCGACGATGCGCATGACCTGGCCTTGTTTAGTGTTTCGATAAATTTCAAAACCTCTTCACGTTTTGTCTGATACGACGCGCGGTTCACCAATAGCCGCGCCGAACTCTCGGCGATCACCTCGACGATTTCGAGCCCGTTTTCCTTCAGAGTCCGTCCTGACTCGACAAGATCGACGATGCGATCCGCCAATCCCAGCAGAGGCGCCAGCTCGATCGAGCCAGACAAATAGATGATTTCCACGGGGATTCCGCGCCCGTTAAAGTATTCCATCGCGATGTGGGGGTACTTTGTCGCGACGCGGACCGTCGGGTTCTCCGATGCGCTGAGCGCGACGCCCCTGGGAGCTGCTACCGCGAGCTTGCAGCGGCCGAAATCCAGAACCAGCGGTTGCACAAGATCGGCGCGGGATTCGAGGACGACATCAAGTCCCGCGATTCCAGCATCCGCAGCGCCGTACTCCACATAGGTCGGTACATCGGCGGGTTTCACCAGCACGACACGATGATTGCCATCCTCTGCGTCGAAAATGAGTTTTCGGGAGGTTGCGACGTCATCCGAAAAGCGAATGCCCGCATCTGCCAGCAGGTCGAGCGACTGCTCCATCATGCGTCCCTTCGCGAGCGCGATTACAAGCACAATTTCACCGCCTTGCCCTCACGCCGGAGCTGCAGGGCCCTGTCGAAGGCGTCGCCGGTGTCCCCTCCTCTTGAGGAGATCTGGCCGAACGCCGGGGTGGTCAGGCATGCCGTATTTATCGTCTCGCCGCAAGGATCCGTTACCTCGAGTTTCGGCGTCGCGATCTGCTCAAGCCGGTCGAGACTGAAAGAGAATCCCACTGCCGGCAGATCTTCGCCGAAGGTTGCGGGCAGTCCGTCGTAACGTCCGCCGTTAGCAACCTCGAAGCCGAGTTGGGGCACATAGGCACGGAAAAGAATGCCGGTGTAGTAGTCGAAGCCCTGGACTTCGCCGAGATCAATCGTGAGATGCTGCGCGAGTTCAAGTTGCTCGAAGACTGTAAGGATTTCTTCCAGATGATCGAGCGCCTGTACGGATCGCTGATTCTTGATCAGGCTTCGCGCTTCGCGCAGGACCTCTCGCCCGCCTGTGAGGCGGGGGATGGCGCGAAGGATCTCCTTCCGGCGCTCTTCGAGTGAGAGCCGTTTCAGCAGCGATTCCAGCCCCGACTGATCCTTCAGATTCAGGACTTGCTTGAGCTCCGCCATCTGACCTTCGGGCAGTTCGATACGATCGACTATACCGCCGAAAAAGTCCACGCTGCCCAGATTGATTTGAAAATCACCAATGCCGAGTCGCTGAAAAGCCTCTACGGCAATCAGCAGGATCTCGATATCCGCCGACTTGCCTTTGCTTCCGAAGTGCTCGACACCAATTTGCGCGAACTCTCGTTGCCGGCCTCCCCTGGGCTTCTCGAACCTCAGGACCTCTCCCGAGTAATAGAGCCGGATCGGTTTTGCAGCTTTGCTGAGCCGCGTTACGACAGTCTTGGCGACAAGCGATGTGAACTCCGGTCGAAGGGCCAGGATGTTTCCATCGCGGTCAATGAATCGATAGACCTGCTCCTCGAGGCCCGTGCCCATTCCCTTGATGAAGACATCGTAATAATCGAAAATCGGCGGAACGATTTCCTCATACGACCAGCCTTCGAACACCGAGCGGATCGCATGCTCGAGCGCGCGCCGGCGTCGCGCCGCGCGTCCGATCAGGATCTGAGTGCCCGGAGGAATCTGGGTAAAGGCCTTCATCCGATCATGCCCTTTTTGAAGAGCAGTTCTGCATTGAGAATGGCCGCGCCCGCGGCACCGCGAATCGTGTTGTGACTGCACACGCGGAACTTGTAATCGAGCACGTTGCAGGGTTGGATCGGGCCGACAACGACGGCCATGCCATTGCTTCGATCGCGATCGAGGCGCGGCTGCGGCCGCTGAATACTGTCTTCAACGTAGATTGCCGGTTGAGGCGCGCTTGGCAGCTTCAATTCATCGATTGGAGATCGGAAATGACGCACCGCCGCATCGACCTCTTCACGCGACGCCTTTTGCTTGAGTTTCACGGATACGGCTTCGAGGTGTCCGTCCCGCACATTGACGCGATGCGTCTGCGCGCTCATGCGGATGGCAGCATCGACAAAGCGATTATTGGTCCACTGGCCCAGAAGCTTGAGGGGTTCAGTCTCGACCTTCCTGTCTTCGCCGCCGGAATCGATGGCCGGCAGCACATTGTCGAGGATGTCGAGCGCCGACTCGCCGGGGTACCCCGCGCCGGATAAGGCCTGCATCGTGACCACGCTGACCGCTTCGAGCCCGAATGCCTTGTAAATCGCGGCCAACGGAAAGACCAGGCCGATGGTCGTGCAATTGGGATTCGTGACGATGAATCCTTTGCCTCCCATGCGGGCCTTCTGCACCATGACAGCATCCAGGTGATCCGGATTGATTTCCGGAATAAGCAACGGCACGTCGGCCTTCATGCGGTGACTGCTGGCATTGCTGATCACGGGCATTCCCGACTTCGCGAGCTCCAGTTCCGTTTCTTCGGCAATGTTGCCGGGCAGGCCGGAGAGAACGAAATCGCAGTCCATCCCAGGCTTACAATCCTGGACGATCATGTCGGCGACAGACGCGGGGATTGGTGTGTCCAGCATCCATCGCGCCGCCTGGGCGTATTTCTTGCCGGCCGACTTGTCCGATGCCGCAACGACGGAAACTTCAAACCACGGATGATTGGCGAGCAACTGGATCAGCCGTTGTCCAACGGTGCCTGTCGCCGCGAGAATGCCGGCTCGCAATTTCTTCATGATGGATCGATGATCCTTCCTTTCGTATCGATGTCGATCAAAAGAGCAGCTGCGTCTACTTTGTGTTCCTTGTACTTCCCAACGATTGCCTCTCCAACCTGTGTCGCAAGCTCCGGTTCGACGAATGCGAAAACCGTCGGTCCCGCGCCGCTGAGCGCGACCCCAAGGAGTCCTTCGGTCTGGAGCTCGAGAATTTCTTCCAGGCCGGGAATCAGTTTCGCGCGATACGGCTGATGAATGCGGTCCTTCATGGCTTCGCGGAGGAGCTTCTTGTTACAAGTAATCAGGGCAGCAACAGTGAGCGCGGACCTCTGTGTATTGTAAATGATGTCGTGGAAGGAATACGTCTTCGGCAACACCGCGCGAGCCTTTCCCGTCGAGAGCTCGAAGGACGGAATGACGACAACGGTGGAAAGCCTGCAGGGAATCTGCATCTGCGCCACCTGAACGGTGCCGTCGTCCGAAGCCACTCCGGCGATCAAGCCGCCATACAGGCAGGCGCCGAGGTTGTCGGGATGGTCTTCGAAATCGAACGCGCAGCGGAACAATGCCTGTTCATCGAGCCAGTCGCCTGTCAGGATTTCGTAGCATGTGATGCCCGCGATGATCGCTGCGGCGCTGCTGCCCATGCCGCGAGCGAGCGGGATCTCGTTATCGATTTCCATCCGAAACGGGGGCAATGGCTGGTTTCGGTGTTTTGCAGTGTTTAGCGCCACTTTATAGATCAGGTTCTCTTCGTTGTTCGGAATCCTGTCGGCGCTGACACCCTTGCTGGCAATGGACAGCCGGTCCGCCGGCTGGACCGCAATGCGAAGATGCCTGGCCAGCCCCAACCCGAGCGCGTCAAAACCGGCTCCCAGATTCGCAGTGCTGGCCGGTATGCGAAATGTCGTTCTTTTGCTCATAAGCGTGAATAAACCTCTACAGGAGCCGGCTGGCCGGTCCAGATTTCAAACTGCCTGGCGGCCTGCGCGAGGAACATTGCAGTACCGGAAACCGTCCTCTTGTTTTGGGCGTCCGCCTGCTGCAGCAGCAGCGTGGTTGCGGGGTTATAGACCATGTCGAAGACAACATCTGCATGGATCGGGCCATCCACAGGCGAGGCATCCACGTTGGGGTACATGCCCACGGGCGTGGCGTTGATCAACAGATCGCATCCAATGCCACCCGCGTCTGCCATTTCCGCTCTCGAAAGAACCGAAACCTCTCGCGCGCCCTGCACGGCAGCGACCGCCGCCTTTGCGCCTCCTCCTCGACCCATGATGACAACTTTCCTTCCACGGGGATCGAATCCCACGGATTTCAACGCTGCCTCAACGCCGTGGACGTCCGTGTTGTCGCCCACCCATTTTCCGTTTTCGTCCGACACGGTGTTCACTGCGCCGACAGCCAGGGCTGCGGGCGTGATTCGCGACAGATAAGGCATCACCGCGATTTTGTGCGGGATGGTCACCGAAAAGCCGCTTAACCCGACTGCGTGCGCGTTCTCGGCAAAGTCTTTGATGTCGGGTGCGGGCAGCTTCACGAAAGCCAGATCCACATTCGCTGCTGCGAAGGCACGATTGTGAAGCACCGGCGACAACGAGTGTCCGACCGGCATTCCAAGAATTCCCAGAAGCTTCGTCGAGCGCGTTATGCGTCGGAACTTATAGGTGTCGAGCATTTCCTTGACGCTTAGTTGCCCCGGCGCCGCCTGCCGGTTGGAAGCGGCGTAGCTGAGAAAGCTTCCCCGAGAAGGCCCGACGATGCGCGTGATCTGCCCGATATCGCCCATGCCGGCGACGATCAGCGGCTTAGGATTCTCCCGGTCCAGTAGATCCATCAGGCGACGGTTGTCGTCCCAACGATTCACCTGCGTTGCGACTTTGGCGATCTGTCCGGCGGCGAATGCCTGCCCGACGATCGCCGCCAGGTCCGCCGGCGTCTCGTCGAAGTTGTGATAAGACGCGATCACTTCGGCATTCGGCACAGGCCGGGCATAGCGGTAGTCGATATCCACCCAGCGCGCCCCGTTTCTGGCCGCGCTCTTCAGAATGTGGATTTCTTCCTCAATGGAGCCGTCAAACAGGCCTCCGCGCTCTTTTCCCCGGCATGTGGCGATGACGGGAACGGGAAAGCGATCCCAGCGCGCATTTACAGACTCTTGAGGATTCTTGAGGTAGTCGAGGCGTACTTCGACGCAGTCCGCCCCTGAAATGTCCGACGCAAAGACATCTTGGAGGTTTTCCCCAGTGAGAGAGACGCACAGATTGCCGAAGAGCATTTCAGGAATGCTTGGCAGGGCGCTCGCTCGCACCAGGGGGCACGGCGAGCACTCGCTTGCCCCAACCGGTCGTATGAATCGTCGTGGCGATTGCGACCGGATGAAGCGACACCATGCAGCTCGGGCACACGTTTTGCGTCCGTTTGTAGCCCTTGCTCGAATTGAGAATCGCGTTGCGCATGGTGGTTCCAGCGTTTTGGAGCCATTGAGAATACCACAAGGCAGGATAAATGTGCCGCGGCTATCGCTACTATTTCGAGGACTTCGCTGAAGGCGGCAGATGTTGCACGATTGACCGCACCTATCAGTCGTCATATAGTGCCGCCAAGTTCAGACCAACAACTATTTCGTATTTCGAGGGGGAAGCCATGAGGACGTCTCTAGTCGGCGCGGTGCTTTTCTTGGTGCTTGTTTCGATTCCACTTCGTGGTCAGTCCAGTAATGCAAGTCTCAGCGGGACGGTGACCGATCCCGCGAAAGCCTTGATACCCGGGGTCACGGTCACCGTGACGAATACCGATACCGGCGTTGTTTCAACAGGGCTGACCAATGAGAGCGGCATCTACAATGCTCCCAGCCTGCTACCAGGCGTTTATACGGTAAGCGCCAGCCTGCCTGGCTTTCAGACGCGGACCTTTACAAATGTCCGGCTGGGCAATGCCGCGCAGGTGCGGCTCAATTTCATACTTGACCTTGCGTCAGTCACCACTTCCGTTGAGGTGACGATTTCTGCCGACCGCCTGCTGTTGGAATCCACTTCATCTGTCGGTGGGGTGCTGACCGAAAAGACGGTTCGAGATCTTCCGGTCGTCGGCGTGATGGGTAACGATGTGCTCAATCAGGTGAGGACGCTTCCCGGACTGAACCTGAGCAGCGACCTCGTCCTCAGCGCGAACGACAGCAAGCTGGCGGGTGTGAGTGCCGCAAACGTGAACATCCAGCGGGACGGAGCCGATGCCAGCGCGGCGGGCCGGTGGCCCGCAGGTATTCAGTCGGCGACGATCATCAATCCGGACCTTGTGGGCGAAATCCGCATGATCCTCGCGCCAGTCGATGCTGAACTGGGGCGCGGCAATGCGCAGATCCAGGTTCAAACCCGATCGGGAACGAACAGGTTTCATGGCGCTGCCGTGTGGAACGTCCGCAACAGTGCGCTCGACCCCAACACGTGGGCGAATAATCGAGTGAATGGTACGCCACTCACTCGCAGCTGGACCAATCTCAACCAGTACACGGCAAGTGTGGGAGGACCGATCATCAAGAACAAAACGTTTTTCTTTGCGCTATGGGACGGTCTGTTGCCCGCGGGCCGCGTGAACCAGAACGCTACGGTCCTCACTCCGTGCGCCCGAAACGGCATCTTCCGGTATTACGACGGCTGGGCGAATGGCAATGCCCTTCAGGTGACGACGGACCAGGCCGCCGCCACTCCAAGGAGAGCGGTGGTCGATCAGGCAGGCAATCCCATCGCGCCCCCCACTAACCCGAACGGTACTGCACACAACGGCATTCTGCGGTATGCGAGTGTGTTTGGGCCCCTGGCCAATACTCCGACCAAGGCCGACTGTTCGGACGCGGTAGTTCAGGGAGCCGCATGGGATCCACTCCGCTCCCAGATGGATCCGACTGGTTATGTAAAAAAGGTTCTGGGCGTAATGCCGGCAGTGAACAACTGGGAAATCGGCGACGGCCTGAACACTGCAGGATCTCGTTGGGTGAAGAGCACGCGCGGCGGTCAAAATCGTTTTGGCTTTGGCGCCGCAGACGTCCGAAAGCAAATCAATCTCAAGCTCGATCACAATTTCAACGCGAGGAACAAGGTCAGCGGAACCTGGAGCTTTGAACGCGTCAGGGCAGACTATGCATCGCGCGTCTGGCCGATCGGTTTCGACGGCATCTCGCATCGTCAGCCGCAGGTCTTGACGATCAATTTCACGACCACCCTCTCACCGGCGCTACTCAATGAGGCGCGGTGGGGAATGCGGAGGACGGGAACCAACACCCAGCATGGGCTGGCGAACCCCGCGACGAGTAAGGAAGCGCTGGAGTTTATCCCGGCTGTCGCGGGGATTCCGGTCCTGCCGCAGTTGGGCATGAATCCGGTCGCCACGACCCAGATCATTTGTGTGTGCGGCGGGCAGCCGAACCTGAGTTCGGAAACCGGGACGCTGTTCAACGGCAATATTTCGGAAAGCTCCCCGCTCTATACCTACGCCGATAGCGTGACGTGGACCAAAGGCAAGCACACCTTCAAAGGCGGCGGCGAACTCCGCTTCGGCAGTTCCCGGTTCGGGGACGATGTCGACGGCAACAACTGGAGCGCCTATGCGCGTGCTTTCGGAGGCGAAACACCGCTTGCTCCAATCGTAAACATTGACACGGCGCACATCGGCGCGGGACTTCAGGGCACGTCCACCACGGGAAACAACGTGGCAATGCGGAGTCTGCTGACCCTCCTGTCGGGCTCCCTAAGCCAGGTGACACAGCTCAATTGGCTCAGCTCGGCTAAGAACCTGGACAAGTTCACGGACTATCGAACGTCGATTCAAAGAATTCGCCAGCTGAATCAAAATGAGGCTTCGGGGTTCTTCAAAGATGATTGGAAGATAAGCCGACATCTGACGCTCAATCTCGGCATCCGATGGGATTACTACGGTGTGCCGTGGGTATCCGACGGTTTGACTACGAGTCTTGTCGGAGGCGGCAACGCGCTCTTCGGTATTTCCGGCCGCGGCTTTGACAATTGGATGAAGCCAGGTGCTCGTGCTGAGATAACCCAGTTGACATTCGTCGGACCCGATTCCCCGAATCCGAATCTGAATGCCTGGCCGAAAGACAAGAATAATTTCGGCCCCGCAATCGGCTTTGCATGGCAGGTTCCGTGGTTTGGCGAAGGTCAGACCACCGTCCGGGGCGGCTATCAGGCGACCTATATCTCGGGCGGTGGCCGTTTGAACACCATCAACGGCCCCCTCGCCAACCCTCCGGGAAGTTCCTACCAGGCGACTTTTACGGGAGCTACGGGCCTGGAATATCTCGATATGACAAAACTTGGGGCCATTGTGCCGGTGGCTGTTTCCGTGAAGCCCATGCAGCCGATTCCCATTGAAGACCGCAGTGTGAGCTTGACGGCTTTCGACTCGCACTACACGACTCCCTACATCCAGAACATCACTTTGGCCGTAACACGAAATGCCGGGCGAAATCTGACTCTCGATGGGCGATACATCGGGACGCTTGCCCGCAAGCTTTATGACAGTGTGCCGCTCAACTCCTCGAATTTCCTCTACAACGGACTGAAGGAAGCCTTTGATGCGGCACGGTCCGGCGGCGAATCCACACTCCTGGACCAGATGTTCAAAGGGATCAACATCGCCGGAACCGGGCTTACAGGCGCGGAGCAACTGCGACGGGCTACGGCCAGTTCTATTCGCAACAACCTGGCCAACGGCAATTACTCGGCATTGGCCACGACACTTTCGACGCTGAATTACTCCAAGGCGGGCGGTATCAACGCCACGCTGCCGAATATTCCGGCAAACACGACCGGCACGGTCCTTCGGTTGAATGGATTCCCTGAAAACTTTATCAAGACGAATCCTCAGTTCAATGGGGCAACGTTGCAAACGAACATGGGCAATACGAACTACCATTCGCTGCAAGGGCAGGCGACGTTGCGGCCAAAGGCGGGTGTCAGCCTTCAAGCCTCGTATACCTGGAGCAAGCTTCTCGGCAGAGCCGGCGGTTACACAAATCCTGTGGACCGAGGCGGGGACTATACAATCCAGAATGGAGACCGCCGGCATGACTTTCGGACCAATGGCACCTTCGAGTTGCCCATCGGACCAAACCAGTGGCTCGCCGGGAACTCTTCCGGTGTTTTCGCTCGATTAATCGAGGGCTGGCAGATGAGCTGGATCGTCGATTTGGGTAGCGGGGCTGCTTCGAACATCACGGCACAGAGCATGCTCTACGCAAATGGCGTCCCGGACGTGGTCGGGAACTTTGACCCAAGTGCGGGCAAGGTTCAATGGAAGGCTGGAGACCTGGCCGGCAACTATTTCGGAGATGCGTATCAGAGAGTAAAGGATCCGCAATGCTCAAACATTGCTCCAATTCTGGTGTCCAATAATCTGTGTACCCTCAGCGCCATTGCCGACAAGTCAGGCAATATCGTTTTGAAAAATCCACTGCCTGGCACGAAGGGAACCCTTGGCCAGAATGTGATTGAGCTGCCGGGTTCGTGGAGTCTGGATACGGCGATGGGCAAATCCGTCAGGATTTCGGAAAGCAAGAAGTTGAATTTCCGGGTGGATGCGACAAACATCCTGAACCATCCGCAGCCCTCAAATCCGGACCTGAACATCAATGGCAGCAACCCGTTTGGAAACATCGCGACAAAGACGGGCCAACGCCAATTCCAATTGCAGATGCGGCTTGATTTCTAGGAGGGAACCGCGTCGCTGAAAGCACGAACCCGAAGTGTTGCGGTTCCTGGACAATAACGACATCACTATCGAATTGAAGCCAGTTTGAAGTCCACTGCGGAACTTCGCGGCGTCATTGCAAGGTAGCTTTCCGAGTCGGGGAGCGTTGAAGCAGCGGACGCAGTTCGCGAACGTTTTTGATGTTTTCGACATCCAGAATACGGTCGATGAGCTTGGCGCTGGTCGAAGCGCCGAGGACGGGCGTCATCAATTCGCGGCTCTTTGATACAACCTGGCTGCGGGTCATCGGATTGCCTGCCGTGCCGAGCACCGCGGTAACGTCCTCGCTCAATCGTGTGCCATCGGCGAGCACGAGCGTCAGTAACGGCTGACTGCTGGCGGGATCGAGCCTGACCTTCGCGCGCTGGCGGAGGACGGCGGGATCCTGCATGCGGGGCTTATCGTGCGCGGAGCGAAACGTCGCGGTTCCGTCGATCAGCATGACCGCGAGCATGTGCTGAATGCAGATATCCGGCATGTCGCGATTGTTGACGACAGAGGTCCGCGGGTCCATGCGCACGACGATCTCCCGTACCTGTTCGGGATCGACACGCCGTCGTTTCAAAATAATTTCCATCGCATCGAGCGGAGCCTGGATGGGCGATCCGACGGTCCATTTCTTGATGCTTGTGCCGACGATCTCGAATCGTTCGCCAAGCTTCTCGATCAACAGATTCGCGTCGCCGTGCGGCTCATTGGCGAGAAGAAAGTTGTCTTCGCCGGAAAGGACATCCTCGACGCCGGTCCAGCCCGAGCGAACCAGCAACGCCGACGTCACGCCTCCTCTGGCGGGCATGCCGCCAAAGGCGAATCCCTTTTCGATGTGATCGGTGTCGCGGCTCCAGGCGGCAATGCCGGAAGACTGTTGAGCGGTGTAATCCAGCAGCCAGCGCATCTGTTGGGGATTCAGGCCGGCGGCGCAACCGGCGGCAGCCGCGGACCCGAAGATTCCCCCGATGCTGTGGGTGCTCTTGTTTGAGTCGAACACTCCGGGCCGCAGGGCGATCAGCATTCGGGATCCGATGTCATAGCCCAACGTAACGGCACGCACGAAATGCATGCCCGTAATCCCGGCCTGTTCGCCGATTGCCAGCGTGGCGGGTACAACGTTGCAGCCGGGATGCCAGCCCGACGGCCACGAGTCATCCGTCTCGTCGGCGTGAGCCATGACGCCGTTCGCCATTGCCGCCTCGATCGGACCGCAGAGAACACTTGAAGCGGCGACGGTCGCGACTTTCTCACCACCGTACTCGCGGGCAAATTGGATTGCCGCGCGGCCCGGAGGCAGGTCGGCGCCGGAGATCATAGCCCCGAACGTATCGAGGATATGTTGCTTTGCTTTCTCGATCACGTCTGCGGGAAGCGAGCCCGATTTGGCGTCACTCATGTAGCCGCTGAGCCGGATCATCACAGGACCGGCAGGTTCTCCGGCGAAAGCAGGTTTCGCTGAAAACATCGCCGCTGCAAGGGCCGCGCCAGCTCCTTGCAGCAGGCGGCGGCGGGTAAACATTTGGTCGTTACTCATAGGGAACTCCCCCGGGCGGACTGATCTTTGGTTCGCATTCCCGAGGTCTTTGCGGGCTACTTCTCCCGGGACTGCTCCAGGAGCGGAATATCTTCGCAACCGGATGCGATCTTATTGGAATTGGGGACAGAGAGCAATTTCCGGCGGCCAAAACGGGGCGAAATCGACTTCAGCCGCGCGGCCCTTGCCAAAGAAGATCCTCGATGGAGTCGAAGACGGGTACATCCGTTCGCAGGGTCGCCAGAATCCGGAAGAGCAATGCATCGTTCATGGAGGTCTCCAACGATTCGGCCAGGGTTTTCGCACTGCGGATGGAAGCATCCCACTGCTTCCAGTCTGCCGGGATATTTTCGATGTGCAAGTAGCGCGACAGGACGGATGCGGCGGCCTTCTTTCCCCATCCCCGGACGCCAGGGAAGCCATCGGCACTGTCGCCGACGAGCGCCAGATAATCCGGGATCGATTTCGGTTGGACTCCAAATTTTTCGATCACGCCCTTTTCGTCCAGAAAGATCTGCTTTCGCCGGTCGAGTTGAACGATCCGGGTTCCGGAAACGCTCTGGCCAAGATCCTTATCCGGGGTACAGATCACCACACGGTCCACCCGAACTTCCTTCGCGGCCTTTACCGCGGCGGACGCCAGGGCATCGTCGGCCTCGAATTCCACCATCGGCCAAACAACAACACCCATCTTGATGAGCTCTTCTTCAAGAATCGGAAACTGTGAAAACAGTTCGGGTGGGATTCCTTCGCCTGTCTTGTATCCGGAGTACAGGTCGTTCCTGAACGACTCCACAACGTGATCGGTGGCGACGCCCACATATTTGGAGTTGCGTTCGATGATCGACCTGACCGAGTTCAGGACCCCGCGCACCGCTCCAACCTCGCGGCCCTGTTCATCTCGTGCAGACGGCACGGCAAAGAAATGCCGGAACAATTCGTAGGTCCCATCGACAAGGTAGATCTCCATGCGCCTTATATGAAATCGTCAATGGCCGGCAGGCCGCGGCGCATCTTCGGACTCGCTTTGGGCGAGCATCCTTTTCATGGGGATGTTCAACAGAAACAGGAGGGCGGCCATCGCGAAGGCACTGACTGCCACCATCAGGAGAAGCGTGGGCAGCTCGAATCTTTCGTAGTAGCCGGACACGGATCCGCCCAGGTAGTTGCCGATCGACGCCGCCAGGAACCACACGCCCATCATTTGTCCGACAACACGCGTGGGAGCGAGTTTCGTCATGGCGGCGAGCCCGACCGGCGAGAGGAACAGCTCGCCAATCGTGTGCAACAGGTAGACGATGAATAGCCAGGATGCGCCGACGCGCTTCCAGGCTGGCAGCAGGTTTGTGACGCCAGCGCTCTGGGCTTTCGCCGTTATCGTGCTCACTTGTGAGACTTGAATGGCCTCCGGGTTGAGGGGAACGCCGTACCTGTTGCCGGCATCGACGATGGTTGCCTTGTTGGTGTTCACGTAACTCGCCCAGTCTGACGAAAACCGCTGAGCGCCGGGGACAAGACACAGGAAGCCCAGACCGGCGAACAACAACCCAATCCCGAATTTGGTGCCGTAGGCGGGATTCCGCTTTTTGAGAGCCACCCACAGCCATGCAAAAAATGGCGCAACCAGGATGATGAGCACGGGATTCAGCGACTGCCACCACCCACTGGGAAATGCATACCCAAAGATTTCGTTATTTGTGCTTTCGTCGGCAAAAATGGTGAGTGTCGAACCGGCTTGCTCGAGGACACCCCAGAAGATTGCCGCAGCAGCGAACAGGATGACGATGACGGTAAGGCGGTTTCGTTCGCCGCGCGTCCAGTTGCCCGCGAAAAAGAGGTGTCCGAAGAATCCGACGACGACCACCGCCAGAAGAATCTGATACACGCCGTTGACGTTACCTGTCGTAAGCAGATCAGGCCGCGCCTGACTGAGCACAACGACGCCGATGACTGTTGCTATCAGGAGCGTCAGGCCGATGGTTAGCGTCCGCTTACGGCTCGCAGCTTCAGCTGGATTGCGCGCCGGAGCCGGCTGGAGTCCCGCAGTGCCAAGTCGCCGGCCGGTCCAAATGTATTGAACCAGTCCCAGGAACATGCCGACCGCTGCCGCAGCGAATCCCCAATGCCACGCGTTCTTGGGATCAAGTCCCCAACTGGTGAGCATCGTCCGCCATGTCGGGCTTTGCGCCAGGAACGCACAGATAAATGGCGCCACGAATGCGCCGACGTTGATACCCATGTAGAAGATCGAGAAACCGGCATCCCGGCGTTGATCTTCCTGCTTGTACAAACCGCCGACAATCACGCTGATATTGGGCTTGAGCAGACCGGTGCCGATCACGATACAGCCCAGGCCGGCGAAAAAAGTCACCACACCGAAACCGTGAATGGCGAGCAGAATGTGCCCGAGCATGATGACGATGCCGCCGTAAAACACCGATCGGCGCTGGCCCAGTATGTTATCGGCCAGCCAGCCGCCCGGTATCGACATGAGGTACACGAGCGACGTGTACATTGCGTAAATCGGCCCTTGCACCGACTTGTCCATGCCGAGCCCGCCCACTTCGACAGCCGCAAGCATGAAGAGCGTGAGGATGGCTCGCATCCCGTAGAAAGAGAAGCGTTCCCACATCTCCGTGAAGAACAGCGTGGATAGTCCGCGCGGATGTCCGAAAAAGCCCCGATCGTTGCTTTCTTTCTCCATGCTTTGCTGCATCAACGCCAACTCTCCAGTTCTCTCAGAAATTCGACGGAATCTTACTGGAAAAGGCTCCGGGAATGCGTGGCTTTTCGGGTCCCTCGCCAATTCCGTCGAGATTTCTGAACGTCCGAAATAGGGAGGGGCGCAACGAACCCTTGTCGGTCTATTATCGGAAGACGCCATGTTTCCCTATCGCGACGAACTTCAAACTCAGCGGACTCCTTTCATCACTATCGCCATCATCGCTATTAATGTGCTTGTCTGGATCTTCATTCAAGGAGCGGGTTCACCTCTGCCACTGGCGCGATCGGTTTGCAATCTCGGTCTCATTCCGGGCGAGCTTACCGAAACTCTTCCGCCCAATACGCCGCTCGAAATGGAGCGCGGTCTCGTATGCCTGACGGATCCGGGACGTCAGGTATCCAACGTCATCACCTCAATGTTTCTGCACGGATCATGGATGCATTTGATCGGGAACATGTGGTTCTTCTGGATCTTCGGGAACAATATCGAGGACTCCATGGGCCGGGGACGCTTCATTGTGTTTTATCTGTTGAGCGGACTGTGTGCGGCAGGCTTGCAAGTCTTTATGAGCCCCATGTCGAACATCCCGATGGTTGGTGCTTCCGGCGCGATCAGCGGAATCATGGGCGCCTATCTCATGCTGTATCCACGCGTGCGTGTGTTCTCGATTTTGCCGCTGGGTTTCTTCATAACGACTGTGGCGTTGCCTGCATGGGTAATGCTCGGCTATTGGATGCTCCTTCAGTTCTTCGGCGGTCTGCAATCCATAGGAGGAGCGGGCGGCGGCACAGCATTCTGGGCGCACGTCGGCGGTTTTGTGGCCGGACTGGTTCTGATTAAGATCTTCGCGCGACCGGAGTACGTCCAGTCTCACGAGGCGCACCGCTGGCAGCCGAGGAAAATGGGTTGGGGCCGGGGATCCGACGAATGGTAGCACTGCGCAAACGATTTCAAGGCGAGGCGTCTAATCGCTGATGTTCCGATTTGCACTGATTTTCTGGCTGGTCCTTCAGCAACCCGTGCCGACCGGCGTTCCTGGTCCCAAGCGGGTCGAGGCGCCGAGGGAGTTGATTCAAGCCGCAGAGAAAGGCGACGTCGGCAAGATCCGCGATTTCTCGCAACATCCAGGATTCGGCAACGCGGACACGAAGGGTCGCACGGCGCTCCTCGTCGCGGGAGAAAAGGGACAGAAGGCGGCGTTTGCCGAAATCATCACAATTGTGAATGAGCGAACAAGAAAAGAGGCGCTCCGAGTTCCGCACGAAGGCCAGGACGCTGTCGAGGACCTTATGAAAGCCGTTCAAGCCCGCATGTCCTTCTTCAACGCGGCCGACAAAAAGGGCCAGACGCCGCTGATGCACGCTGCCCGCCGAGGCTGGGACGATCTCGTCCGTTTTCTTCTTGATGGTGGGGCGACACCGGACAACCGCGACACCGACGGCCGTTCCGCCGCAGACTACGCGGACAAGGCCGGCTACCGTGCGCTCGCCAGCACTCTCCGCGAACAAACGAAATAACCTGCCAGAGCTACTCTCGTACTCTTGTAATGAATGTCAACTTGCTGGCGCCCGCGGTCGCGGTGACTTCCCAGCAACCCGGCGCGGGAAACGTTATTCCAATAGCGATGTACCCGGTTTCGTACGGTGCGGCCGGGCCTGCCAGAAGTTGTGGCGCATCTCCGTCCAAGCGCCGTCCGGCAATTGTGAGTTCCGTATTGGCGGGGCGCATCCAGATCGTGTTGACGACTCTGTTGGCGATGTAGGGCTGGTCGGCTGCCCAGATCGTCTGGTCGTCGTTGATTAGCCAGGGGCCGTTACCCAATGCTTCCTTTTGAATTGTTTTGGTCTTGGTTTGATAGCTGCTCAATGTGACGTGGCATTCGAATGGCGGAGGGGAAACCTTGATGTCCGGTGCCACAGCGGGTTGAATGAGTGCTTCGGGTGGTGGCACAGGTTCTGTCGGCGTTGCGGGAATTGCCGGCGTCGCGGTGTATGCCGGCGCTTTCGATGCGGTCTGCTCAACGCGGCGTGGCACGGTTCGGATGGGATCATCTGACGCGACCGGCGCCGCTGTAATTGCAGTCGGCGGCGCCGCGGGCACTGTCTTCACTACCGGAATGGGTTCCGACGATCGAACTGCCGCCAGAGGCAGTGTCAGGGCGACCGCGAATCCCACCACAACGATCACGGCCCACGGCGTTGCGGCGAGGCGATTGAGCGACGGATTCAATAAGGCCACGAGGCGTTGCTCCAGGTGCGAGGGTTGCGCCATCGCCAGAATTGGATGCTCGACACTATGCCCACTGCGAAGGGCGCGGGTCATGGCCACGAGCTCTTCGGCGTAATGCGTCCCGGCCGCGCCCATTCGCACGACGGCATCGTCACAGGCGTGTTCGCTCTCTCGCCGCAGGCGACTCGAGGCGAGCCAGAAAATCGGGTTGAACCAATAGATGGCGCGCGCCGCGTCCGCCAGGACCTGCACCACCCAGTCGAGTCTTTTGATATGCGATAGTTCGTGGGCCAGAACCATCCGGACCCGCTCATCGGACCATTTCTCCGCATCCGAAGGAAGAAGAACGCGCGGCACCAGGATGCCCCAAGTGCCGAGAAACGGAACCGATCGATTCTGCAGCAAGCGAACGGGCCGGCGAATTCCCAGGTTTCTTCGGACTTCTTCAGCCAAGGCAGCCCAGCGGGCATCTTCGACGGGTTCCGAACGAACGGCAACCCAGGCGAGCTGACAGGTGCCATACAGTAAGAGAATCATTCCCGCGGTTGCACCGGCGAGCCACAGCCCGATCGCGCCTTGACGGAAGGCTCCGAAGAAGCCTGTGGCGCGTTGGATCGAGGCTATGGTCCGTGCTGCCACTTCCGGTTGCCACGATGGCAACGCCAGCGTGCAAATCGGAACAGCCATCGCGCCGATCAATCCGGCTGTCCAGACCGTGTGGCGGACTGCGGCCGACTGGCGCTTCATCAGCGAAGCGATGCACGCCGCCAACGCCAGCACGATCGCAGACTTGATCATCGCGGCAATCATCGCTTCGGCCCTTTTTTGGCCCTATCGATGAGATCGGACATGCGGTCGAGCTCTTCATCCGACACCTTTGCTCCGGAGCCCAGCAGCGTGGAAAGCATTTTCTCCGCGGAACCTTCAAAGAAGGTCTCGATCGTGTGGCGCAGCGCGGAATGCCTCACGGCATGCCTCGGCGTGACCGGAATGTAAATAAATCGCATGCCCTGCTCTTCATGACGCAGATGCCCTTTCTCTTCGAGAACGCGAAGCTGCGTGCGAACCGTGGAGGAATGCGTGTCGTCCGAGAGTTCAGAGATCACTTCGTTGGCAGTCGCCCGGCCGAGCCGGTAAATGATGTCCATGATCTGCCGCTCGCGGCGGCTCAGCGTCGTATGTGGGTGTTTTGGCATAAAGTTAAATTCGTAACAGATGTGTAGAAAAATAACATTTGTGTGGTGAAAGGGTCAAAGAAAAATCGGCCGGTACTGGCGTCTATGACCTGGAAATCGCAATCACGCGCAGCCGTGCCTGGTCGAACTCCGCCGATTGGACCACGGCATGTTCCAGAGGCCGGAGGTATTCAATTTCAGTGAAAAGATTCAGCAGGCGTTCGGGTAGCGACGGCTCTTTGCCGACAAGATCTGCCCTGGCATCACCGGTCAGCGAATCGAGAAAACCGACGAAGCCTTTCGGATCGTACCCGGCCTTCCACGCATATTGAATCCCGAGTTGATCGGCTTCCTTTTGATCGCCCTCGTTTGAGCCGTTCAAAACGCGATCGATCACTCCGCCGAGTCCCTGTATTCCATAACCGATCCCGTAGTACGCGCCGGGATTGATGCCTCCACTGAACAGTCCTGTCGCGATTTGCGCGACAGGCATGAACATCTTCGAGGCGAGGGAGCGTTTCGACGCTCGGGTGGCGTGCTGCGCGGCCATTCTTGCGATCTCGCGAGAAAGGACTCCGGCAAACTCCGATTCAGTTCGCGCGGTCCGCAGCACCCCAGACGTGACGTAGAGAAAACCGCCGGGCAGTGCGATCGCGCGCGGCTGCATGCTGTCGAGCACGGTCACATGCAGCGGGACTTTTAGATCCGAACTCAACGCGATCCTTGCAGCCAACCGTCGGACGTAGAGCTGGACCTCGGCATCCTGGAACTCCAGCGGCAGCCAGCCGCCGGCGATCATTTGTCGCGCGGCCTGCTCGCCGACCTCGATATCCTTTTCGGGATTCTTGACGAGCTTCCGATAGCCGATGTCCTCGACATCGCCGTGACGGCGGTCACGGGCGCGTCCCTTGTCGATGCGATACAGAATGTCCGCGCGCTGATCGGGCCAATGCTCAAGCAGCCACACCTTTGCAAGTTGCGTCTCGTACGCGGCAGGGATCGCGTGGGCTCGTTCCTTGACCTTTTCCTGAATGCCTCGTTCGAGCGTCGCGATATCCATGTGCAGCTTGGCCCGGCGATCGCTCGTCGCTTTCGTGTCGGCAGACGCCGCCTTGTTGAGTCTCTCGAGCTCCTGACGCGCGGTCTCCAGATCCTCTTTCCATTGCTTCTCGGTTTTTTTGGAGCTGTCGATCTTTTCGTCGCGCTCGTGTTCGATCTTCGAACGCAGCTCACTCAGCGCATCGTTGGAATACCGGGTGGCGTCGGAGCCTTCAAGGAGTGACGTGTAGGGTTGATGGATCCGGTCATCAAGAGAGAGCGAGGGGTTTTGGTCCGATGGTAACGGCGCGGCAAGTGCCAGAGACAGCACGAAGATTCGAAACACCGGTCCTCCTTAAAACGAACCTGCGGAGAGTTGACGGTTGGTTGGGGAAAATGTTTAGGAGGGTATCCCCATCTCCATTACTTTTCCGGCTCGTACTTGTAGCTCAGATTCGGCTGGTTCGGCTTGAGGTGCTCCACGTCGCGATTATTCTCCGTACACGTGTACGGCATGATGCGATCTTTGGAGTCGTCGAAGCGGGTGAAGGACCGCGAAAGGGACCAGGGCTTCGTGAAGAAAACGGGATCGTCGAAAGTAACTGTCCATTCGAGTTTGTCTTCGCTGATCTTCTTGATGCGCTCCGTAAGGTGCAGCTTTGCGCTGTGCTCGTGTCCGGCAGTATCGAGCCAGCTGCGTTCGTTGATCGCGACGGTATCCACGACGAGCGTCTCACCGTCCCATTTGCCGACGGAGTGGCCCATGAAGTCGGGATAGTCCGCGATGTCCGCGGGGTGAGGTCGTCCATCCATGTAAACCACACGCCAGAGGGTCTGATACTCGAACAGAAACGAGATCATGTCGCCCTGCTGCATCAGGATGAACGGAAACGGCGCGGTGAAAATTCGGGAAGGCCCCGGAGGCAGGCAGAAGCCCGTCGGATCCTTGGAGGTGTCCACGGTTCTCCATCGCTCCGCGCCGTACGCGGTGTAGGGCGGCTCCTTCCCTAAAGCTTCGGCGAGATTCGGCGTGTATTGATTACGCCACGTTCCGGCGAGAATCGGCGGCGCTTTTGCGGGCGTTTGCGCCATCGCGGGGAAAGCGAAAAGGGCAAGGACCATTGCCCGGCCGATGAATCTTCGTGTCACCGCGTGTCTCCACCTGACGACGCGCCAAACACCGTTTTACCGTCGGGCAACGTTACGGTTCTCATATTCGCAAGATTCGAACCGTCTTTGGCAAGCCATCCGTCCACTGTCACCTGATCGCCGACCTTCAGCGAATCCGTTCGCCAGCCGTTTCTGTAGAGCATGCTCGGCGCACCGCCTTCAATCGACCAGTTCACGACTCGATCGCCTTCCTTCACGTCGACAAAAAAATAGATGTGGGGATTCATCCACTCCAACTTCGTCACCACTCCTTTTAAGGTGATGGGCTTGCTGCGATCATATTGAGCGGCAAAGGAATGATGGGCTGCGGCCGGGATTGCGGCAAAGCTCACACCGAGGAGCAGAGCGATGACACCCTGAAGTTTTCGAGCCATGGAGAACCTCCGTTCCCGGTACTGTAGACTTGCGGGGCGCGGGAGTCAAAGCGTTGGGACGAGTTCCTGACCGACCACCCGTCTGCGCTGCAATAACCGCCAGGGCGCCAAGGTCGCCAGGGAAGGAGATCGAGGAAACTTTGTCAGGTCCCGCTTGGCGTTCTTGGCGCCCTGGCGGTTATTGCTTATATAGTGTCCCGCTGGAGACCGCATGGAATTCACGCAACTCATCGATGGACGCTCAGAGACGAGCGAAACCTCCTTCGACGTCATCAATCCGGCCACGGGGAAGGTCTTCGCGAAGAGCCCGAACGCCTCCAAAGCGCAGCTCGATGCGGCCGTTGCGGCGGCGCGCCGCGCGTTTTCAAGTTGGCGCTCTCTTTCGTTTGCGGAACGACGGGACTATCTCCAACGGTTTGGCCAGGCCTTCAAAGGGTACATAGAGGAACTTATCCCGCTGCTGGTCCGCGAGCAGGGAAAACCCCTGGCCGCGGCGCGTTCCGAGCTCTCCTACACGCCCCTCCAGATCGAACGGCTTTGCGCACTCGAGGTTCCCACCGAGGTCCTCCGCGACAACGCACAGGGCCGAGTCGAGCTGCGATACCGACCGTTGGGGGTCGTGGGTATCATCACCCCGTGGAATGTTCCCATTTCGATCGCAGTGGGTCGTATTACGCAGGCTCTTTATACCGGCAACACCGCGATTCAAAAGCCCTCGCCTTACACACCGCTCACCACGCTGAAGATGGGAGAGATCGCCCGGGACATTTTTCCGCCGGGAGTTCTCAACATTCTCAGCGGCGGCGACGATCTCGGTCCGTGGATGACGGCACATCCCGGTATCGACAAGATCTCATTTACGGGTTCGGTCGCGACTGGCAAGAAGGTTCTCGCCAGCGCGTCCTCGAATCTCAAGCGAGTGACGCTGGAACTAGGCGGCAACGATGCGGCCATCGTGCTCGAGGACGTCGACCCCGCGAAAATCGCATCCGAAATTTTCTGGGCGGCCTTCGCCAACTGCGGTCAGATCTGTCTCGCGATCAAGCGCCTCTATGTTCACGACAACATCTACGAGCCGTTCTGCGAGGCACTCGCGAGTCTCGCTCGGTCCGTAAAAGTCGGCGACGGCCTTGATCCGGAAGTCCAGATTGGTCCGGTCCAGAACCGCATGCAGTACGAAAAGGTGCTGGATTTTCTTGAAGACACCAAGCGTGCCGGGGCGCGGATTCTGGCGGGAGGCCATGCGCTCGATGGTCCCGGCTATTTCATTGCGCCAACAATCGTGGCGGACATCAAGGAAGGAACGCGCCTCGTCGATGAGGAGCCGTTTGGTCCGATCCTTCCTGTCATTCGTTACAACGACGTGGAAGATGTTATCCGGCGCGCGAACGACACGCGTTACGGTCTTGGAGCTTCCGTGTGGACGAACGATGTGAAGAAGGGCGCCGCGATTGCCGCGCGGCTCGAAGCCGGCACAACATCCGTGAACCAGCACAACCTTCCCGATCCTCACATTCCTTTCGGAGGCGCGAAGGAGTCCGGCCTGGGACGCGAGTATTCCTCGCTTGGCTTGAAGAGTTACATGGAGGCGCAGGTGATCAACATTCCCGCCGCCCAGCCTCAGGGGATGAAATAGGTTTCGCGCGATTGCCGCACTCTTGCGCCGTTTCGGCGTACGCGAACCTCGATGTTATGGAATCGTCCCCGCTCGTTTCCATGCGTGGAAATATACCCGAGACTATATGCCGTGCTCATGTCGCGGCTGATCTGATCGTAGACGGGAACGATTTCCTGTACTCTTTTTGGAAAAAACACCCGCCCGCCTGAGACGTCGGCCAGCATCTCCATCCGTTTGCGTGTTTCGGCCAGGAAGGCCGGAGCCGCGTTCGAATTGGGAAACCGGTATTGAAGTCCGTAGTATTCGCCCCCGAGGTCATCCGGATTTTTATCCGTGTTGAGCGCTACGAAGTAAACCGGAATGTGCGCGCCGCGAAGCACGGCCAGCGTGTGTTGAAAACCAGGATCGTTCTGTGCGCTCCGTGGCAGACTTGTCGCCAGCGTCTGGCGGAGGAGCTGGTTGTCGCGGCCGTCGGTCAGCACCACGACGGCGCGCCGTCCTTCGATATCACGGAATTCCCGCTGTGTGGCCCGCTCGAGAGACCAGTAGAGATTGGTTCCGCCGCCCGGCCCCCGGTTCAGCAAGCCCTCCAATGCGCGATCTATCTGGGAATGAGACTCACTCCAGTCGGAAAGCATCATGAGGCCGTCTTCGAATTCGGCGAGCGCGACGCGGTCCTGCTTGCGCAGATTCCGAACAAATGTGGAAGCGGCCCGCTGCATGGTGCGCCATTGGTCTTCGGTACTGCCGCTCCGATCGAACAGCAGCAGGATGTTGTAGGGGGTGTCGAGGGCGCTGAAGTTCTTGATCTCTTGTTCGGCGCCGTCTTCGTAGACCGTGAAATCTCGTTGGAGAAGCGATGTCATCGGCTGGTTCTGCGCGTCCATGACCGTGACGTCGAGCGATACCAACCCGACTTCCACGCGCACGTTGTAGACGGGCTCTTGTTCCGCCAGAGCCGTCTCACCTGACACCTCGATAAAGCCGATCAACCCCACCAGGAGTAGCCGGATGAATCGCATGGGTCTATGGTAGACCACTCGCGTCGGGTGACGTCAGCTTTTCGTCTTGTATGTTTTGCTGAAACTGTTCCGTGTGTTCGTTACGGTAAAGGATCCGTCCTGTTGCGCGGACACCTTGATCCAGAAAGCGGCGCCATTGTGCGCCGGGGTCGGTGCTGGAGTCCCCGCCCCGCGCGCGGGCGCTACATAAGGAGCGACGGGCATGGCCTGTTGAGGATCATCGAAAAGATTCGCGATGAACGTGCCCGGCACGGTGTACTCCTGACCGCTGATTTGGGAGAAATGCATCTGCCAGAGGTCTTCGAGGCCGGGAATCGTGAAAAGGACCTGCATCGCCTCCGGCTGCCCACCCTTGCGAATGCCATTGTTCATGATCGCCACACGAGGCTGGATCGCATGCGCGAGGACTGCGGAATTCGAGATCGCCTGGCCGTGGTGCGACACGATCCACAGGTCCACTGTTCCCAGACGGTTGTTCGGGCACATCAGATCAAATTCCTTGTTCACCGTCAGGTCTCCCATGTGCAGTACGCGAAACTTCCCGAACGTGACATGGCTTCCGACCGATTGCGCGTTTTCCGTCGTATCCGTTTCGCCGGGTTTGAAAGATGCGCAAGACGGATTGGGCTTGCCTGCGCCGGGCAGCGGGCTGGTGATGTGCTGCCCGGCGGACTCCACGATTCGCCAATCGAGGCCCGCAACGGCGATCTTGTCGCCCGGCTTCACCACCGTGTGCTTCCCCTTTGCGTAGAGCGCGGGGTAGGTCGCCTGGAGAAACGTGTTCGTCTGACCGGTGTTCTCGACGCTCGGGCCGTGGTCGATGAACTCCCGAATCGGAATCTTCGCCGCTACTTCCGCCATTCCTCCGAAATGATCGCCGTGGTAATGCGTGGTGATGAGGTGATCGATCTGCTGGAGGCCGGCGTCTTTGATGGCGTCCATGATGCGTCCGGAATCGCGCCCGGTTGTTCCACCGGCATTTCCGGTATCAATAAGGACGGACTCTCCCGACGGCGCCACAAACAGCGTGGCGTTCCCGCCCTCGACATCCACGACGTAAATATCGAGCCCTTTCGATGTTCGAGTTTGCGCGAAAGCCAGGGTCAGGGTAAGGGGCAGACCCAGCAGGAAGCGTGCCAGTGAACGCATTGATGTTCTCCGAAATCGGCGATTCAAGTTTGGATTTTCGTGACTGTAGCAGCTAGGGCGCCGGTAACGCGAAAACATCGATCTCTTTGTGGAAAGAATAAGCCGTCTTTCGCACTCGTTTCAGATTAAATTGGAGCCCATGTTAAGACTTCGCTCGCTGGCTCTCATCCTTCTGGCGTTCCTTTCCGCCGCTCAGGCCCAAACCCAGGTCCGACGGCAGCCTGCGCCCGTCATGGGCGTGGGAGGCGCGGATTGGCTCACGCGTCCGGAACGAATTCAGGAAGAAGATCCGGACCGGATGCTCGCCGCCCTCGATATCAAGAAAGGTTCTGTTGTTGCGGATGTCGGCGCGGGGGTGGGCTATCACGTATGGAGGCTGGCGGAGATTGTCGGTCCGACCGGCAAGGTTATCGGCGAGGACATTCAGGACGGCATGATCCAGCTTTTGAAAAAGAACATCGAGGATCGGAAATTGCGGAATGTCGAGGTTATTCTTGGCACGCCCAACGATCCCAGGCTGCCCGCAAAGTCGCTCGACCTTGTGCTGATGGTGGACGTCTATCACGAGTTTTCGGAGCCCGTCACGATGATGAAGCACATCCAGAGCGCGCTGAAGCCGGATGGCCGCGTCGTGCTCGTGGAGTTTCGTAAAGAGGATCCGAACGTCCCAATCCAACCGCTTCACAAGATGTCGGTCCAGGACGTACGGTCGGAGCTTGAACCGCTCGGTTTCAAGTTTCAGCGCTCGATCGAATTCCTGCCCTGGCAGCACATCATCATTTTTTCCGCAGGGAAGTGAAGCAAAGCTGCGCCATCGTGGCTGACGAACGGATGTCCACTGCCGAAAATCCCGTGAGCAAGGACTTTCATTCGTCAAATTGAGGCGCTGTCATGTGGATGATTACAGAGACTAAGTCGTGAGCGAATGTGGTGACCGTCCCAGAATTATCCCAAAGGCTGCGTGCAGAACTACTAAAAACATTATCGCCTCAGACCTTCAGGCGAGTGGAGGTCTGAGGCGATAAGGGCTGATCTATCCTGGTTTTCTAGTTGCGAGCGCTCCTCCGTTGGCGGAGGTCGTTTTCGTCTCTGGCGATCTCCTTGCCGTTGGGGTCCTCCAGGATGAAAACGTACTTGTGACCGTACGATATCCAGGGCGCCGGTAGATTACCTGAAGGGTCGGCGCTGAACAGTCTTCGCGGGTTGTCGTCCACCTGGACGAAGACTTGGGATGCGGCTGGTCCTTTCCAGGTGACATAGTGGTCGGCCCCGATTCGGATGTTTCCGCTGCTCCGACTCTGCTGAGCCCGAGTTGGAGATTCATCAAAGCCTCTTTCGTACCCGGTTTGGTAGTCGGAAAGATCCGCACCGTAAAAGGTGTTGGACTGCGAATTGTACGCACGGCTGCTTTGCTTGTCTGCCCTGCCCGCCTTCAGGCCGGCGTCATAGGCGCTGGTGTTCCCCTCGGTGGTGCCATATCCGCTGTGATAGTGATTTCCGTTGCGACTGAATCCTCTATCGGGAGCGGTATTCAGAGGCTGGTCCAGACGAAACGTCAACAGGGACTCTGACGGCACATTTATGTTTCTGCCTCGCGTCAGGATTTGTGTGCCGGCCCCTGCTGCCGCCCCGGCGCCTGCGCCAATCGCGGCACCTTTGCCACCGCCGGCAATAGCCCCGATGATCGCGCCAAGCACGGCGCCACCACCGACAAATTCACCAGTCCGGTTGTTGACGCCGAGCCCTTGGCGCTTTTCGGTGCTCACTATTGTCTGGGCATCGACGCCCAGGCGTCTGCCATTGACCGTTACCGAATCGAGATCCAGAGTGTATTCATTCGACCCTGTATTTCTTACGAGCAATTCAATATAGCTACCGCTGGGCAGGGCGACTTGTCCTCGGGTGTCGGTGACATTCTGGTCCACGGTGCCGGAAAACACCCTGCCGTCGCTACTGGTGGCGTTGATTTCCTCATTCGTCCGTACGGTGATCGTGGTTCCTGCAGGGATTGTTCCGCCAGATTGGGCGCTCGTTGTTTGGCTGAACAATAAGAGGCAGAATATCGATACCGTCAGTAGGCCGGCGGATTGATGACGTCGTACCCATCGAAAACATGAATTGTGGTTCTTCATAATTTACCCCTACCGATCACCTGCGCAATTGGCAGGCCAAACCGAGCGGCTTGTGTTTTCAAAGCCTTCCATCTCTAAAGCGGCCGGACCTGTTTCAATCGGAAACAGTCCGACACGCGAGAAACCTAAAGAGAAGAATTAACCGCGGATTATGTGTAGAGGAGCAAACAAGTCATTTGATGCTCGCTGTCCACATAATCCGTGGCTATTCTGCTCCCCTACGTTTTGTTGACCCATTCGCGCCCTTCTGCTACTAATTGCGGACGATATGAGAACCTTACTATCGGTTTTGCTTGTGACTGGCGTGGCTCTCGGACAGGCTCCAGCGGGGCCCCCGCAAGGACCGCCCCCCAGGAACCTCGCCAAGCAGTCAGATGGCCACATCAGCGCCAATTCCGTCCCGGCTAATCCCGACGATTTTGAAGTCCACACGGTGATTGCCGGAGAGACGCTGTCGGGAATTGCGGGACAGTCCATGAAGGACATCAAGCTGTGGCCCCAGTTGTGGGAACAGAACGAACACATCGTCAATCCTCACTGGATATACCCGAACGACAAGATTCTCATTCGTCGCGTGACGAAGATCTCTGAAGCGACTCCACCGCCGCCAGCGGCGCCGCCGACTCCCGCCCCGGCTACCGTCCCCGGAGCCTCTCCAGCGAGCCCCGAGCCGCCGAGACCGCCCACGCGTTTGGCCATAGCGCCATACCCGACTCAGGCCGCTGCCGCTCCTCCGGAGATCATCAACCTGATCCCGCCCAAAAATTTTTCCGAAGTGAAGGACTCTGATCTCTACTGTTCAGGCTTCATTCGAGCGGCTGTTTCCAATGAAATGAAGGTTACGACTCTGGCTAATTCGGATACCGCGGTTTTGGCGAGCACCGGGAATTACATCTACGTGGGCAAAGGCACGAAGGACGGCGTTCGTGTCGGCGCAACCTACCAGGTCGTTCGTCCCACTCGAAGAGTGGACAGCCCGAGTCGTCAGGCCGATGATAAGAAGCTGGGAACCCACTACCTGGAAATCGCGCAGATTCAAGTCGTCCTGGGACAGGACAGCACGTCCATGGCACGAGTAACTCAAAGCTGCGAAGCTGTTGAAGTGGGCGATCTGGTTTTGCCCTACACGCCCGCGCAGCTTCCTGCATTACCGTCGCGCCGCCCGTTTTCTCCGATAATGAAGGCCTCAGGCCAGATGCCGGGCAAGATTGTCATGACGAAGGCTGTGCTCTTGAATTTTGGATCGACGTTCAAAGGAAGCTCAAGGCTGGCCGGCGTAGGCGAAAGCCACGGTTCGCTGGGTGATCTGGAGCGAGGCATCGCCGGCGAAGACCGAGTGGTTTATCTCGATGTCGGGCGAAGTTCCGGCGTCAAGCCCGGCGATCTCTTCATCGTTTATCGAGATATGGATGCGGCCGCTGGAACCGTATCGCTCGACGGAAAAAAACCGGAAAAGCGAAAAACAGCAATCGGTGAACTCGTGATTCTGCGCGTCGAGGACCGCGCCTCTACTGCGCTCGTGACTTATTCGACCGACGGGATTTCTCTGGGGGATTCCGTCGAGCGTAGATAATCATCATGGCGAGGCCAATGACCAGCATCGGAGCTGTCAAGAGTTGGCCTCGTGTAAACGGACCCAGATCGAAGCCGATGTGGGCATCGGGTTCTCTGACGAATTCGACCATGAATCGAAACAATCCGTAAAAGCCGATCAATCCCCACGCCACAGTGCCGGGATACAGATTTTTCCGGAAAAGCCATTGCACGATTAAGAACAGGATCACGCCTTCCAGAAGCGCTTCGTAGATTTGCGAAGGATGCCGCACCACATTGCCGCCATCCGGAAATATCATGCCCCAGGGAAGTGTTGTTTTTCGTCCATACAGTTCGCCGTTGATGAAGTTCCCGAGGCGCACAAGCCCCAAACCCACCGGTGCATTCGCACAGACGAGGTCCGCGATTTCCCCGAAGTTCCAGCCTCTCCTTTTGCAAAGGAAATAGAGGGCGAGAAAGACGCCCACCAGTCCGCCGTGAAAAGACATGCCTCCCTGCCAGATTTTCAGGATGTCGATGGGGCGCTGGATGTAGCTGCCAAGGTCGTAAAACAGGACGTAGCCGATGCGGCCGCCAACCATTACACCAAGGATCAGGAAGAACAGAAGATCGTAAAGGTCATCGGTGCTCAACGGCAGCTTCTTCACCTTCGCCAGACGCTTGAGCAGGAAGTAGCCGACGATAAACGAAATCATGTACATCAGCCCGTACCAGCGCAGCTGGACTGGACCAAGGTGCAGAAACACAGGATCGATATTCGGGAATTGCAGCTGGATCATAGCGTTGCCGTGTGTTGGTGACGGATGTGTTCTTCTCCAAAGACGTCCGCGGTGAAGCAATGAATTTGGGCGCCTTCTTTCCATGCATTGGGGTGAAGGCCCGCTTTCATGCAGGTCTCGGCCAGAAACTGGTTACGGTTCCAACGGTATTGTGTCGCCACTTGAGGCAGAAGCAATCCGCGAGCGGAGCCCTCGCTGACGATGAGACCGTGCTTTCCGACCTCGATCTCATCCAGGTTGCTCACCGGTTCAGGGATTGAAAGAATCGACAGTTCGAATGAAACACGAGGAAGTTCATCGAGAGTGATGGGGGCGAAACGGGGATCCGATGTCGCAGCCGCCGCTGCACATCGGGCTGTTGTGCGATACAGCGGCTGGTCCGTCATCACATTCCCGATACAGCCCCGCAATTCCTGGCCATGGTGAATCGAGACAAAGACTCCGTGCGGCTGCGACCCAATTCCATACTGGATTTCAGGAAGTTGAAAAGAGTTTCCCGAAAGGTGGGCTTCAACAGCAACCCGGGCAATGCCCAAGAGCAACTGCCGGTCCTCTTCAGGGAGTTGGAACATCGCGGCGAGCCTGCTTCTGGTTCAGGATCGAGCGTTGTCGTTCCTGGGCCTTGAAGCGATCGTCAATCTGAGTCCAGAACTTGCGGAAATAATCGACAGCGGAAACAATGGCGAACAAAACGACGACGTAGAGCGCCAGCTGTCCGACCTCGTGGAAAACCGGAAAGTCATGACCGAGGATCAGCAATGTGATTGCCGCAACCTGTGCCACCATCTTGATTTTTCCCAGTTCGGACGCGCCGATGGCGAACCCTTGTGTAACGGCGATGCTACGCAGACCGTTGACAGCAAACTCTCTGCCCACGATGATAACCACCATCCATGCCTGAACAATGCCAAGCTGGATCAGGGAAATGAAAGCCGCAGATATCAGAAGTTTGTCTGCAACCGGGTCCAGGAGGACACCGAGCGTCGTAATCTGGCCCCGCTTTCGCGCAAGATAGCCGTCCAACAGGTCCGTCAGGGATGCCGCCAGAAAAATAAAGGCGGCCACGAGCATATGATCCTTCGTCAGCAAGAGTGCTACCAGCAAAGGGACCGCGAAAATGCGGACCAAGGTCAATGCATTCGGAAGATTCACAGCCGAGATTCTAGTACACACGACCGACAGACCGCGTGAAATTTTGGTATAAGAGATAAGCGGAGCGCATGCAAGCCGCGCGAAGCGTGAGCGCGGCAGCGCGAAACCCCAGGTAGTACGGCGCAGCCATCAAGAGAAGCGGGGACGACATTGATGAAAGGACTCATTCTCGCGGGCGGAAAAGGAACGCGCCTGCTTCCGTTGACTCTCAACACCCCTAAACCCATTGTTCCGGTGGCAAATGAACCCTTCCTGCTCTATCAGATCGATCTCATGCGAAGCGGGGGCATCGATGAGGTCATCCTGAGCCTTTCGTATCAGCCACGAAAAATTGAGGATCTTCTGAAAGACGGAACGGACTACGGCATCAACATCCGGTATGTCGTCGAAGGAACGCCCCTTGGTACGGGCGGCGCCTTTAAGAATGCTGAAGAGCACATCACCAGTACGACCGTGGTCTTCAACGGCGATGTGCTTACGGCGCTTGACCTTTCGGCGGTGATTGCCAGGCACAAGCAGTCCGGCGCGGTTGCCACGATTGTGCTGACTCCGGTTGAGAATCCCTCGGCCTATGGCCTCGTCGAAACGGCCGCTGACGGTCGAGTGCTGCGATTCATCGAGAAGCCGGGGCCAGACGAAGTCACCTGCAACACCATCAACGCCGGCGTCTATGTGCTTGAGCCTTCGGTACTTCGACATATACCCAGAGGTGAACACTATTCGTTCGAGCGGGGTCTGTTCCCCGCGTTGCTGGAACAGAAAGAGCTTGTGATGTCGTACATTCTCGATAAGTACTGGATCGACATCGGCACCCCACAGAAGTATCTCGAAGTGCATCGCGATATCCTGGCGGGAAGATTCGCCTCCAAGCGGATTCCGTCGAGTGCGCTCGATCGTTCCGGCCTTGCGGCGAGTGTCTTGATCGATGCGAAGTCGATTATTGATGCGGATGTGACTATCCGCGCCGGTGTTCGGATCGACAATTCCGTTATCGGACGCAACTGCAAGATCGAGGAAGGCGCGCAGATTGTCGATTCCGTCATCTGGCCAGGCACCACGCTCGACGCAGATTCCCGGGTCCACGGTGCGATTGTCGGCAAGGGCTGTTATGTCGGCCGTTCTGTGTTTGTGCGTCCCGGCGTGGTTTTGGGAGACAAGACCGTCGCGACCGATTTCTCCCAGCTATGAACGCATAATTGCAGACGGTATAGGAAATCCTGTCCGCGGATTGAGATTGGTGGAACAAAGCGGGAGGAGTGGTGTCTTAACTATTGTCTCCGCTGGTATAATCAGGCCACTTCTTCCGGAGAAAGCGGTTTGGCATGCGCAGAGAGATAGCGCTAAACGATCTAGAGCGTGCTGGGGCACTCGACACCCAGGAGGCGGAGTTTATAGCTCGCCTTCAGGCCAACGAGGACGCGGCTTACGACGAGCTTGTGCGCACCTACAACACCTCGATTTTTCACGTCGCCTACCGGATGCTCGGGGATTCCAGCGACGCCGCAGATGCGGTCCAGGACATTTTCGTCAAGGTCTTCAGGAACGTCCAGGGATTCCGCGGTGACTCCAGTTTGAAGACGTGGATTTTCAGGATCGCCTTTTCGGAGATATTGAACAGGCTGCGCTGGTGGAAACGGCGGTTCCGATCCTCAACGGTCTCGCTGGACGATGACCGGAACGGGGAGGGCCCGGCGATTCATTTAAGGGCGTCCAGCCCTTCACCACTGCAGGTGCTCGAATCGAAGGAGCGGGAGCAGGCGATCCAGCAGGCGCTCACGAAACTTTCAGGAGAGCATCGGTCAATCGTGATTCTCAGGGACATCGAAGGGTTCTCGTACAACGAAATTGCGGAGATTCTTGGGGTCTCGTGTGGAACTGTAAAGTCCCGACTGGCGCGCGCCCGGACGGATATGAAGAAGTCGCTGACACGTTTTTTATCGATCCACATGAGCGCCGAATGCAAGCCCGACAGGGGCAGCAAGTAATGAAGAGGTTTTGAGTCATGAAAGCCACATCGCAGATCATCGGTTGTGACGCTGCCGTTGAATTGATGAGTCCGTTCATCGATTCGATGGTCAACCCGGAAGAGGAAGAGCGTTTGAGATCTCACCTTCCTCAGTGCGCTTCGTGCTCCCGCCAATTGCAGGCCTTCATATCCCTTCGCAATCTGATTGCCGGCAGTGAAACCGTCCCTGTGCCTGAAGACCTTCAGCTCGACGCCCGCCTGAAGTTGTCGCGGGAACGCCGGCCTAACGATCGCAATCGCTGGCAGGCGCGAGTGGACAATATTCTTAAGCCGCTGGCCGTGCCCGCCGTCATGGGGATTGCACTCAGCCTGATGGGTATCGTCATTCTTTTCGGAAGTTTGTTTGCCCCGCGTGAGGTGCATGCGAAGAACGACTTGGGCGGCCCGCTGGTTGCGACCTACGAACCCCCGCAAACCACGACTCCGACACTCAAGCGCTTTAGCCGGACCATAAGCCCGGATCTCGAGCAGGCTCTCTCGATTCAAACTGAAGTGAGCGATAAGGGGCTTATCGTGGACTACAGCATCATCGGTGGTTCGCGATCTGCAAATGTGGATCAGTGGCTCCAGGAAATGTTGTTGCTGGCGCAGTTTCGGCCCGCAACCAGCTGGGGTAACCCGGTCCCGTCCCGAGTCATTCTTTCGTTTGTAAACGTTCGGGGTTGATCGCTTCGGCGACAGCTCCGGCTACCCGTTCCGCGACTCTTCCCCCGCCGAGTTGCCTTCGCAATGTCTCGTACTTATTGCGTATCCGCGATTGCAGCCACACGTCGTCCATTAATTTTATCGCTGCCTGACTGACGAGTTCCGGGGTAAACCGATCCTGAAAGAGTTCCGGAGCGACTTCCTCGCCCAGGATGATGTTCACGATTCCGAACAGGCGAACCTTCAGGAAAAACTTTCCCAGGAACCACGCTTCAACCGACGAGAGCCGATAGACGATGACTTCCGGCGTTCCCAGGAGTGCCGTTTCCAGCGTCGCCGTTCCGCTGGCCACTATCGCCGCTCGCGCGTAACGCAGCGCGTTGTAAGTGTCGTTCGTTAGAATTTTGATGGGTCGATCTCCGACCATTCCATCGATGAGGCTTCGGTCCAGGTTTGGCGCGGCAGGAAGGACAAACTGGGTGTCGGGCTTGAGCGCGCGGATCCGGTCGACCGCTTCGCAGAGCGTTGGCAGGATGTGGCGTATTTCTTTCTTGCGGCTTCCGGGTAGGATAGCAAGCAGGGGTTTTTTCGGATCCAGCCCATGACCAAAGCAGAACTCCTCCTTGCTCTTGGAAGCGCGAACCGTCGCGATGAGAGGATGTCCCACGAATTCAACGTCGACGCCCGCGTTCTTGTAGATCTCCTCTTCGAACGGAAAGATCACGAGCATCTTGCTGACGACTTCGCGGATCTGCTTGACGCGGCCCGCTCTCCATGCCCACACCTGCGGGCTGATGTAGTAGATAACGGGAATATTCGCGGCCTTGATTCGCTTCGCCAGGCGAAGGTTGAAGTCGGGAAAGTCGATCAGGATGGCGACATCCGGCGGCGATGTTTCGACGCAGTCTACCAGGCGCCGAAAGACTTTGAACAGGGATCCGAGCTGGCCCATTGCCGCGAGCGGACCCATCGCCGCCGTGTGGCGGATATCCCCTTCAAGCTCCACGCCGGCCTGGCGCATTTTCTGTCCGCCGAGACCGAAGATGCGGCAGCCTGGAAATCGGCCTTTTAAGGCGAGAGCAACATCGGCGCCATACATGTCGCCCGATGATTCGCCGGCGACCACCAGAAAACTCAGAGGTTTCACGGGACGCGAGTTTTCATCTGAAGGAACATCGGGCCTGGAGTGACGTGCACAGCTTCCGTCCAGACGTAGACGATGCTCTGGATCGAGTCCGTGGCGATGATTTTGTAATCGCCCGGTGGGATTCCCCGGAATTCGAAGTGTCCGGAATTTGCGGTCCGGATAAGGCTCCCGCTATCGGCCTTGCCACTGCTCCGCATCCGAGACAGAACGACGTCGAGCGCTTCCCTGTAGGCCAGGGCAAACGCCTGCGAGAACGTTTCCTTGTGCTCCGCAAACTCGGGCTTGTAAACCTCCCAGTAGCGATCGATCCGAAGTTGAGCTTCAGCATTGAACATCTGGGCATATTCCGAGGGCAGCAATACAACCTGCGCCGATCCCGGTGCCGCGCTGCCCTGCGGGGATATAAGGGTTCCGTTGATTATGGAGGACTGCACCAGCAGTGCGAGCAACACCGGCAACATCTCCGTATTGTCGCATGGGCCATTTCGGGGACGGTCACCAAACTCGCAGGCAATCCGCTTCGGACGACTGGACTTCCCTGCGAGTGGACTCTTCAAGTCCACAAGAATTCGAGTGAATTCCGCTCTGCAATCGGCCAACCTTAACGACTTCAGCTTAGGCAATGAGGAGTTTTGACAATGCAGGGAAAGATCGCGTTCGAAGAACACATGTCGCTGGAAGAAACGCTGGAGGATTCGCGGAGTTTTGCAGGGGGTTCCGGGAAATGGGACGAGTTCTCGCGCCAGATTCTGGACCTGGGAGAGGAGCGCCTGGCGGGAATGGAGAAGAATGGAATCGACTTCACTATTCTCTCCCTGAACGCACCAGCGGTTCAGGCGATTCTGGACACAGGCCGGGCTATCGAGGTGTCGCGCCGGGCCAATGATCGCATCGCAGAAGCTGTGGCGAGGCATCCGCGAAAGTTCGCGGGGTTCGCCGCTCTGCCGATGCAGGATCCTGATGCAGCGTCGAAGGAATTGACTCGATGCGTGAAGCAATTGGGATTCAAAGGCGCTCTCGTCAACGGATTTACGCAGAAGGGCACGCCGGATTCTGCAATCTACTTTGACATCCCGGAGTATCGCAGTTTCTGGGCGACGGTCTCCGAGCTTGACGTGCCATTTTACCTGCATCCTCGCATGCAGATTCCCGCCCGCGCCCAGCCTTATGCCGGACATCCGTGGCTGATGAGTTCTCCCTGGGGTTTCGGCGTCGAGACGTCCATCCACGCACTTCGACTTTGCGGCTCCGGCCTCTTTGACGACTATCCGAACCTGAAAATTATCCTGGGTCATCTCGGAGAGAACATCCCGTACGGCCTGTGGCGAATCGACGCCCGGATGCGTTTCTCGCCGCGCGGATACACCGGGAAGCTGCCGCTCGGTGAATACTTTCTTAAACACTTCTACATCACGACGAGTGGGAATTTTTGCGATCCATCCTTCCAGTGCGCCTTGGAAGTAGTGGGCGAAGATCGACTGATGTTTTCCGCCGACTATCCGTTCGAAAAGATGGAGGACGCGGCCAATTGGTTCGACGAGACAGAATTATCCGACGAGCAGCGGCTGAAGATCGGACGCACAAACGCGCAGAAGCTCTTTAATCTCAATCTCGGAGGATAGAATGGACCTCTGCATTCAACATTGGGTCAGTTCTCGGATGCTCTCTCGACGTGATCAATGACGAGAAAATCGACTGGAATTTTTCTTGGTTCCAGCTTCAGACCCAGTTGCTGTTCGATCGCTTTCATGGTGTTCGTGGAATATCTCTTCGAGATCCCGGTCCAAGGTTTCGTTGATCACATCGGACGCCTTGACGGTCAACATGTGGTCCTCGATTTATAAACTCAAATTGTCGGACTTGTTAGCAGGCCAGTCGTGGAATTTTCGCCACCATTATTCTGAAGGTTCTGATTTCGCGGTTCAGGCGACTAGTGCGTCATCGAGTAGATGGCGATGTTGACGCCGATCTTAAGCGCTTCAGCGGAAGGCTTGAGCTTGTACATCGGCTGATCGATAAACTCCCAATAGTCGCCGATGTCGTTCGCCCAGCAGACAACCATCGCCAGGCGGCCATGGCTGTCGTTGAAGCCGTAGAACGTGGACTTCACGCCACTCATCGGGTGTTCCATCTGGATGTTGTCGATCTGGTAGTGGAGCCGAAGCAGGGGATGATTATCGTCGAGCGGAAACATATCCCTGCCGGGAAACGTGCGTCGCAGAAGTTCGAGCCATCCGTCCATTTCCCAGTCATTGTTAAATTGGCCGCCGAAATCATCGAGCATGAGGAATCCGCCGCGCTCAACATATTCGCGAATGTGGGCGATTTCCTTTTCCGAAGGCACGATCTCTCCCGGATGCGAAATGTAGGCAAACGGGTACTTGAAAATATCCGGGTTGGAGATGTCTACGACTTTGTACGACAGGTGGTTGACATCGATGACTGTCACTTCCTTCATGATTTGAAGGATATGCTCTTCGGACGCCGGCCAGTCGTGGCCCCAGCCATTGCTTGTCCAATTTGGACTGTACCAGCGGGCAATGGCGAATTCGGTTGTGGGATCTTCTTTTCGAAAAAATCTGGCCGAGTCTCCTGGTCCTCCACGAAAGCGTCCACGCTGCGCTTCAAGAAGCGCAGCGCTCAACGCACACGCCAGAAGCAGCAGCGCCAGGAGACGGGCTTTTTTCATGCGCGTATTCTATACGCGAAAAGCAAAAAACCGTTCTCGAGTCTCTCTGTGACGCTATCGTTGAAAGGAGAGCGAAAAGTCAGGAAGGCATTCTGCGGTAGTGCCAGAACTTGGGCAGCAGTGGAATGCAGAACAGTATTCCGATCACGCAGACTACACCGCCTGAAATGATCGAAGTCTCATTGGAAGACAGCGATGCGATCCAGCCCGCCCGCACATTGCCCAGCAGGGGACCACTCAGGTAGCTGATCATTTCCACGCCGGCCAGGCGGCCGCGAAGGTCGCCGGGAATCGTCTCATTCCAGATCGTGCCGCGAAAGATTGCGCTGACGTTGTCGCCGGCGCCGGCGAGCGCGAGGCACAATACTGCCGTAAAGTAGCCGGACGCAAATCCGAGTGCGACGATCGCAATGCCCCAGACCGTCGCTCCCGCAATGACCGCAACTCCGTGGCGATCGACTTTCTTCGTCCATCCGCTGACCACCGTCGAGGCCAGGAAACCCACAGCCATGGCGCTGTAGAGTCCACCAAGAGCCTGTGCCCCGCCCCAGCGTTCCGCCATCGAAGGGAACAACGCCATCGGCATCGCAAACGTCATCGCCACGAGATCCACAACGTAGGTCCCGATCAATTCCGGACGGCTTATCGCGTAACGCAAGCCCTCGGCAATGGCACTCAATCCCGGCTTCTTTCCTTCCGGAGCAGGCATCCGTCGAATCGCGGCCAAAGCTACCAGAGAGACCAGATACGTTGCGAAATCGATGGTGTATGTGGATGCCATTCCGAAACTTGCGATGAGCACTCCTCCAAGCGCCGGACCTGCAATCGCGCTAAGAGAGAAACGAAGGCTTCCAAGGGCAGACACCGCCTTGAGATCGTCACGATCCACAAGGCGAGGGGTCAGTGCGTCCAGAGCGGGACGATGAAAACCATTCAGAGCGGACATTACCGCGCTAACCACGAAAATAAGCCAGATCCTGGGATGCGGAATAAGCGTATTGATGGCAAGGGTCAGGGAGCCCAACGCCATGAACGCTTCGGAAATGACGAGCAGCTTCCGGCGATCCATGCTGTCGGCGTAAGCGCCGCCCCACAGCGCGAAGAGAAGCAATGGTACGAGTTGAACAGCCCCGAGCAGGCCCACCGCAAAACTGGAGTGAGTGAGGTCCCAGATCTGCTTCGGAACGGCAACGTACGTGATCATGCTGCCGAAGGCGGACACCAGCTGGCCGGTATAGAGAAGCCGATAGTCGCGGTTCTTGATGAGAGGTGTTATATCCAGAATCATGTTGAGGATTCGGGGGAACTAGCCGCGGGGCACGGAAATTAGGGAATTCGGGGCCGGGGAATTCGGGGGAGGCTAATTCGGGCTAATTCCGGGACGGTCACCAAATTCGTACGATGTTACTTCTCAAGCATACGAATTTGGTGACCGTCCCGGAATTAGCCCGAATTAGCCCCCCCCGAATTCCCCGGCCCCGAATTCCCTAATTTCCGTGTTGTCCGTGGCTAGTTCCCCTACTTCAGCCTTTCGATTTGTGCTCCTACGGACTGAAGCTTCTCTTCGATCTTTTCGTAACCTCGGTCGAGATGGTAAATACGATCGACTACGGTCGTTCCATCCGCAACGAGCGCAGCCAGGACCAGTGAAGCGCTTGCGCGGAGGTCTGATGCGATGACGCTGGCGCCGGTCAGCCGTTTCTTTCCGCTGACGATGGCGCGCGCCCCGTCGATGCGAATGTCTGCGCCCATGCGCATCAACTCGCTCGCATGCATGAAGCGATTCTCGAAAATGTTCTCCGTAATGATGGAGGCTCCGGCAGCCTGCGTCATCAACGCCATGTACTGCGCCTGCATGTCGGTGGCGAATCCTGGATATTCCCTGGTGATCGCATCGGCCGCGGTCAACGTTCCACCGCCCTTGACGCGGATCGTGGTCGCATCCGTTTGAATGGAGACACCGGCTTCCCGGAGTTTTTCGATAACGCTCCCCAGATGCTCGGGATTGCAGTCCGCGATCTCCAGATCTCCCTCCGTGATCGCTCCCGCAACGATGAAGGTCCCGGTTTCTATGCGGTCGGGAATGATGGCATGCGTCGCACCCTTCAGCTTCGACACGCCCTCGATCGTCATTGTCGGCGTGCCGGCGCCGAAGATCTTCGCGCCCATCTTGGTAAGGAGTTCGGCAAGGTCTGTCACCTCCGGTTCGCACGCGGAATTCTCGAGTATCGTGCGGCCCTTCGCAAGAACGGCAGCCATCATCAGATTCTCTGTTCCGGTGACAGTGATTTTGTCAAAGACGATCCTTGCTCCCGTCAATTGCTCCGCTTCCGCTTCGACATAGCCATGTTCCGTTATGACGCGAGCTCCCAGTTTCTCGAATCCCTTGAGATGAAGATTGATCGGCCGCGCTCCGATCGCGCAGCCGCCGGGAAGAGAGACGCGTGCTTTTCCCGTGCGTGCGAGCAGTGGACCGAGGACAAGTACAGACGCTCGCATCGTCTTTACCAGATCGTAGGGAGCTTCATGCGAACTGATGTTCTCGGCTTTGGCACGAACGGAATGGCCGTCTTCGAATTCCGCGCGTACGCCGAGTTCGCCAAGTAACCTGCGCATGGTGCGGATGTCGGCCACCATGGGCATGTTCGAGAGCAAGACTTCATCTGGCGTCAACAGGCAGGCTGCCATCGCGGGAAGGGCTGAGTTTTTCGCCCCGCTGATTCGAATCTTTCCTTCGAGTCGAGCGCCGCCCGTGATTTTTAATTTATCCATTGTTGTTGTAACGGGGAGATTAGCCACGGATTACACGGACAGGGGAAATTAGGGACAGAGAGCAATTAGCGGAGGACCTCTCAGTACAATGAAAGCCGTACGGCTAATTGCTCTCTGTCCCTAATTTCCCCTGTCCGTGTAATCCGTGGCTAATCTCCCTCGGGATTGTGCCTAGGTTGCTCTTTCAAATACAAGGGCGCCGCTGACATACGTACGTGCTACTTGCAGGTTCTCATCCAGCAGGGTGAAATCAGCGAATGCGCCGGCTTCGATGCGTCCGCGGCCTTCGAGTTGCAGTGCCTCGGCAGGATTGGCGGTGACTGCGAGCAGTGCGTCGTCAAGGCGCATACCGGTCCACTGCATGAGATTTCTCAGCGCCTGGTCCTGGGTCAACGTACTGCCCGCCAGGCGTCCTTCCAGGTCCCGGCAGACTCCTCCGACCACGTCTACGTGGTGTTTCCCAAGCGCGTAACTGCCGTCGGGCATTCCCGTGGCACTGATCGCATCGGTTGCCAGGATGATGCGGCCCGGCCCTTTCGCCCTTGCAAAGATTCGAACAATCTCCGGAGCGACGTGGATGCCGTCGGCAATGATCTCCGCGAAAATTCGATCATCGGAGAGGACTGCACCGACAATTCCTGAATCCCGATGCGAAAGTTGCCGCATGGCGTTGAACGTATGCACCGCATAGTGAACGCCGTTGTCTGCAGCCTCCGTCGCTTCAAGAAACGACGCGTCGGAGTGTCCCATGCCGACGATTAAGTGCGATTGTTGCGCGCGTTGCGCGACAGCTGTTGCGCCGTCGAGTTCAGGCGCCATTGTCAGCAGCTTGATCCGGCCTTTGGATAGCCTGATCCATTTTGACAGCAGCGCTACGTCGGGTTTGTGGAGGCTTGCCTGCCGGTGCGTGCCGCGCTTTTGCATACTGATGAACGGCCCCTCGAGGTGGATGCCGAGTGGCGTGGCCCCCTCAAATTCCGTTCCGATCAAAGCGCTCAATCGTTCCACTGTGGGAGTCAGAACATCGCTGGGTGCGGACACGGTCGTCGGCAGGAAGGAGGTCGTGCCGTGGCTTGCGAGTTTCCTGCAGATGACGGTCATGGTTTCCCATGTGGCGTGCATGACGTCGAAACCGCCGGCCCCGTGGACGTGAGGCTCGATGAAACCCGGCACCAGCGTGAAATCCGGCAGTGCGACCCGGGTGGCCCCGTCTGGCGGGCGTACATCCGATTCCGCGCCGGCCGCTTCGACGCGATTGCCGCGGATGACGACGCGGCCGGGAGCAAAGCGTTCGAAGGGGGTCAGGATGGCGCCGGCATCGACAACGAGAAGGGAATCACTCACGCCCGCTGCCCAGGTGTCCCAGCACTTTTCTCAGATTGCCTTTGCCCTCTTCCAGACGGCGTTCAGCTTCCTTGCGCGTGCAGCGCATCGCACCCATGACAACGGCGACCTTCAAGACTCCGCCAGACTGCTCTGAAAGCTTCTGCGCTTCGGTCAGGCTCACTCCCAGCACTTCGCGCAGGATATTGACGCCGCGTTCGCGCAACTTCGCATTCGTCATGCTGACGTTGATCATCCAGTTACTGTAGGTCATGCCGAGGCGGATCATCGTGACGGTGCTGATCATGTTGAGGACGAGTTTCTGCGCCGTGCCGGCTTTCATCCGTGTCGAGCCGGTGATGATTTCCGGGCCGACGGCAGTTTCGATCGTGACGTCCGCTACCTTCGACATCGGGGAACTCGGTGCCGCAACGATAGCCACCGTTTTTGCACCCTTGCTTTTGCTATATTCCAGCGCCCCCAAAGTGTAGGCGGTCCTTCCGCTGGCAGCGAGGCCGATGACGAGATCCTTCGCGGAAACCTTACGGGCTTTCATGTCGGCGGCCGCCCTCTCAGGATCGTCCTCCGCGCCTTCCACTGCCTGAACCACGGCCTTGGCTCCGCCCGCGATCACGGCCTGTACCCATGCGGGAGGCGTGCTGAACGTCGGCGGGCATTCGGCGGCATCGATCGCAGCAATGCGTCCGCTAGTGCCGGCTCCCACGTAGATGATGCGTCCGTCACTGCGAATGGTGTCGACTGCGAAATCCACCGCCTTGCAGATATCGGGTACGACCGCGCCGACAGCCCCCGCCACAAGGGCGTCCTCGGCATTGATGATTCTGAGGATTCGTTCGGTCGGAAAAAGATCGATATCGACCGAACGCGGATTGCGCCGTTCGGTGGACATTACTTGCTCAGCCGGATCTCGGCTTTACGGTAGTCGATTGTGAGGCGGTAGTCCTTTAAGGAGTCGTAGCCGAGAACGCCCGAAAGCTCGGTCTGGATCAGGCTCGACATGTCTTTCAGATCGACGGCCAGGAGCACGTCGAAGCGCTTCGTTTCGAGAGGAGACTTCATTGTGACGCCGGGAACCATGAGAACGCCATCATCGAGGCCCCCGACGCCGCCGATCGGCAGATTCAGGGCGGCACCGGGAGTGTTCTTGTTGACGCCGAGATTCGCGGCCATCGCTTGCGCGAGCATCGTGGTATCGGCCCCCGTATCGATGAGGAAATTGCCCTTGTATTGCCCGTTGACTTCGACAGGGATCAGCAGCAATCCGCTGAAACACCACACGGGAACTGCCGTTCCTGTCTCAGGCGCCTTTTTTGCGAGTTCGATTCTGCTGCGAGGATAGTCGATCGTGATCACAAAATCCGCCAGCATGGGTGTGCCGATAATGCCGTCCAGCACCTGGTCGAGTATCGGATTGCTCAGTGTTCCCAACGGCAGATTCTTCAGCGTGACGTCGCCGAGCTTCAACGAATCGGCCCGAAAGATTGGAGAGTCGAGTTTTCCCTCGCCGCCGACTCCGTGCATGATGTTAGTCGCGATCTTCTTGAGCCCCAGTTTCGTGGCGAGTTTCTCAGTGACGACGGTTTCAGTTGCGCCGGTGTCGATCAGGAAACGATAAGGGCCCTGCCCATTGATCGTGACCTCGGTGAATAGAAGATTCAGGACTTTTTGAAAGGTGATCGGGGCAGGCTGGGCGGGAGCATCAATCTGTCCCACTTCAACCCCGCGGAATGCGGTGAAGACGTCGAGCGCGGCTTTTGCCATCGGGACGCGATCCGGATCGGTGGGATTAAGCCTCAGGTAATTCTGCAATTGCTGCTCCGCTTCTTTCGTTTTCCTTTCAAGCGTCAGGGCATCGCTGATATAAAAGTGGTAGATCGGTTCTTTGGCATCCAGTTCAATTGCTCTCGAGAACAGTTTTACGGCGTCTGCGCTTTTCAGTTTGGCCAAAGCCAGTTTGCCGAGCCCAAAATGGGCGCGGGCCGTCTTCTCGCTCATCTGAAGCGCGGAGCGGTAAAACCTTTCGGCTTCTTCGAAATGTCCTTTGCGGTATTCGACCTCTCCTTGAAAGGCCACCGTTTCTGCGGTCCGGGATGTTGTCGCGAGCCGGGATTCGAGTTGCTTTATCTGATCCAGTAGCAGCAGGTCGGCCAGGGAGGCCGGCGGGACCGGAGCGGGCGATTGTCCGGCGGCCCCCTGGATTATCAAAAGTGACGTTAGGGCCGTAAGAGCAAGAAGATGGCGGCTTGACATGATGTAAGGGCTCCTATACTATCAGACTTTTTGCATGGCGACGGAGAGGTAACAGAGCATGTCTACTCGATTCATGACGGCGGAGGAAGCATCCGCTCTCGACAAATGGCACGTGATCGATGCAACCGATCAGGTGCTTGGACGGATAGCGACCAAAGCCGCGAGCATCCTCTGCGGCAAGCATCGGCCCAATTATGCTCCGTTTCTAATAACCGGAGACCATGTCGTCATCATAAATGCAGATAAGGTGAAGCTGACCGGCCAGAAGCTGGAGCAGAAGGTTTATCGTTGGCATACGCTTTATCCCGGGGGTCTCAAGGAAGCCAAGATCAAGAAGGTTCTTGCGACGAGACCTGAAAGAATCATCCGGGAAGCGGTTCTTGGCATGTTGCCCAAGAACAAGCTGCGTAAGCGCCTCGTGCAACGTTTAAAGGTCTACGGTGCGGGTCAACATCCGCACGCGGCACAGCGGCCGGAGCCGTTGGCGCTGTAACGCAAGCGGCTGCGAGCGCAAGCACGATAGCGCGAACCTCAAGCAAGAGGGCGCAGCCATCAGGAAAAGATTTGGAGGTTCATTGAGTCGAGTTCAGAACCAGAACTACGGAACGGGCCGCAGAAAAACTTCGACGGCTCGCGTCTTCCTGAGACCTGGATCAGGAAAAGTTATAGTCAATAACAAGCCCTTCGAAACGTACTTCTTCGACGAAACCCACCGCATGTTGGTGAGACAGCCTCTGCAGGCCTCCGAGACTCTGGATAAGTTCGACCTGCTCGTTCTTGTTGAGGGCGGGGGTATGCATGGCCAGGCGGGCGCGGTCCAGCACGGCATTGCCCGGGCGCTGGTGCAATTCAACGCGGAGTTGCGACCGGTACTGAAGAAGCTGGGCTTTTTAAGGCGCGATCCTCGAATGAAGGAGCGCAAGAAATACGGACAGCCTGGAGCGCGTAAACGCTTCCAGTTCTCGAAACGTTAAACGGATGAGCGGCTGCGAATGCAAGCCCGATAGGGCGCAGCCAAAAGAAAAGAGGTTTATTTGGCGTCTATCACAATGAAGGAGCTCCTGGAGGCCGGCGTACACTTCGGCCACCAGACGAAGCGCTGGAATCCGAAGATGAAGCAGTACATTTTCGGAGAGCGCAACGGTATCTACATCATCGATCTTCAGAAGACTCTCAAGCTCTTCAAGGAAGCCACCCAGTTTGTTGCCGACCTTACGGCGCAAGGCAAGATCGTTCTATTCGTTGGCACCAAACGGCAGGCACAGGATGCCATCGCCGAAGAAGCCAACCGCTGCGGCATGTTTTACGTCAACCAGCGGTGGCTGGGTGGATTGTTGACGAATTTCTCGACAATTCAGAAGTCCATCAAACGTCTGAAGGAACTCGATGGGATGGCCACCGACGGCCGTTACGAGCTGCTTCCCAAGAAGGAAGTCACCCGGCTTGAGCGCGAGCGCACGGCGCTGGAAAAGAACCTTTCCGGTATCAAGAACATGCCGCGCCTGCCCGATGCCGTTTTTGTGATCGATTCCAAGAATGAGGAGATTGCCGTTGCCGAAGCACGCCGCCTCGGCGTTCCGGTGATCGCGATCGTGGATACAAACTGCGATCCCGACTTTGTCGATTTCGTGATTCCGGGCAACGATGACGCTCTGCGCGCCATCCGCCTCTTCACGACGAAGATCGCGGATTCCGTTCTCGAGGGCCAGGGCATGGCCAAGGATGCTTCCTCTCAGAAGGCCGCGAAGGATGAAGACGGTACCGATGAAGAGGAAGGCGAACCTCGCGAACACACCCGTGTCATGCGCTCTGAAGTGCCCGCTGAGGGTTCTGTCGAACCGCCGCCCGAAGCCGCGATCATGTAAAATATCGATGGGAAACGGCCCCCGCGGCGTAACAGGCCACGGGGGCCATTTTTGTGTGTGAAAGGGAGTAAGGATTCATGGAGATTTCGGCGCAGAGTGTTAAAGAGCTCCGGGAGAAAACCGGGGTTGGAATGATGGATTGCAAGAAGGCCCTCACCGAGGCCAACGGCGATATGGAACAGGCTGTCGTCCTCTTGAGAAAGAAGGGACTCGCGACCGCGCAGAAAAAGTCCGGACGCGTCGCCGCTGAGGGCATGATCGGGCACTACATTCATATGGGAGGCAAGATCGGCGTTCTTGTCGAAGTCAATTGCGAAACCGACTTCGCCGGACGCAGCGAGGACTTCCAGACCCTTGTGAAGGATATTGCCATGCATGTCGCCGCGGCGAATCCCCGCTACGTGCGGCGCGACGAGGTGCCTGAAGAAGAGATCCAAAAGGAAAAAGAAATCTACAAGGATCAGGCGCGTTCCTCAGGCAAGCCGGAAAACATCATCGACAAGATTGCCGAGGGAAAGCTCGGCGCCTATTATCAGATTGTTTGTCTGTATGATCAGGCGTTCGTCAAAGATCCGAGCCTCACGGTCGAACAGCTGATCAACAACCTCATCGCGAAAATCGGCGAGAACATCCGCGTTCGCCGTTTTATTCGTTATCAGACCGGCGAAGGGCTGGAAAAGCGTTCCACCGACCTTAAAGGCGAAGTTGATAGCATGCTCGGCCAATAAGACATGGATTCCAAACCGACAGCCAAATACAGCCGAGTTCTTCTGAAGCTGAGCGGGGAAGCTCTCATGGGGAATCAGGGCTTCGGCATCGATCCCGAAGTCGTCATCGGCATCGCCAACGACATTCGGGACATTCACGAATTGGGTGTCGAGATCGGTATTGTGATCGGCGGCGGGAACATCTTTCGTGGGCTCGCCGCCAGCGCAAAGGGCTTTGACCGTGTGTCTGCCGACCACATGGGTATGCTGGCCACCGTTATGAATGCCCTCGCCCTGCAAGACGCTCTTGAGAAAATTGACGTCCATACCCGAGTGCAGTCCGCGATCGAGATGAATCAGGTCGCGGAGATGTTTATTCGTCGCAGAGCCATCCGTCATCTTGAGAAGGGCCGCGTGGTCATCTTCGCTGCCGGTACGGGAAACCCCTACTTTTCCACCGACACCACAGCCGCTTTGCGCGCCATGGAGATCAAAGCAAAGGTGATCCTCAAGGCCACCAAGGTGGACGGCATTTACGACGCAGACCCGGTGAAGGTGAAGGATGCGAAATTCTATCCGGAGATTTCCTACCTCGACGTCCTGACGCAGAAACTGGCTGTAATGGATACCACTGCAATCTCGTTGTGCATGGACAATAAAGTCCCGATTATCGTGTTTAATATGAGGACAAAGGGAAACATCAGGCGAGTGATCATGGGAGATAAAATCGGTTCGCTGGTGTATTGAGGAGACGCAATGAGCACGACCAAGGAAGAAATCGCCCGCATCCGCGTTCGCATGGAAAAGGCTATCGAAGACCTGCGAAAGGAGCTCGCCACGATTCGAACCGGCCGCGCTTCGATCTCGATTCTCGACAGTATCCAGGTGGATTACTACGGCACGCCCACGCCGATCAATCAGGCCGCGCAGTTGGGTACGCCGGATGCCACGTTGATCACCGTCCAGCCTTACGATGTCTCGCTGGTTGGACCGATCGAAAAGGCGATTCGCGCGTCGGATTTGGGATTGAATCCCTCGAATGACGGCCGGATCATCCGCATTCCGGTTCCTCCATTGACTGAAGAGCGCCGCAAGACGCTCGCCAAGCACGTCCACACGGTCCTTGAAGACCATCGCACCGCGGTTCGCAATATCCGCCGCGACGGCAACGATCACATGAAGAAGATGTTCAAGGACAAGACCATCTCCGAGGACGAGGAAAAGAAATCCCTCGACGAAATCCAGAAGCTCACTGACGACCACATCAAGAAACTCGAAGAAGTCGCCAGAACCAAAGAAGCCGAAATCATGAAGGTGTAGCGGCACTGAATTCGGGGCCGTGCTACTCGAACCCCGATTTCTGCGGCCGGGGGGAAACATACGTGCACTTTTCTGCATCTTCCTGACCAGGAAATGGATCGCTGGTACTTGCCGTGAACTTTCTCAAAGAATTCCTCACCACACCCGGCGCCACCGGCGCCATTGCTCCGAGTTCTCCGTTTCTCGCCCGCACGATGGTGGAAGGTCTCGGTTTGCCCAAGGCAGAAGCTGTTCTCGAATACGGCCCAGGGACGGGGGCCTTCACAGAATTCATCTTGCGTGAACTCCAGCCCGGTGCGAAGTTCGCTGCAATCGAACTGAATCCGCGATTCGCTGAAATATTTCAGACGCGTTATCCGCGAGTGCGGTTGGTCCGGGACTCCGTCGCGAACGCACGGGCGATCTGCGATCAAGAAGGAATTGCCTGGGTGGATTCCATCGTCTGCGGACTCCCGTGGGCCACGTTTCCACAATCGCTGCAGGTCGCGTGCCTGGATGAAATGACGCGTGTGCTCAAACCAGGCGGCCACTTCGTGACCTTCGCTTACGTTCATGGTCTTCCGCTCGCGCCCGCGCGAAAGTTCGCCAGCCTGTTGCCCCGCTATTTTACGGCGGTCACGAAGAGTCCCATCGTCTGGCTGAATCTTCCTCCAGCCTTCGTTTACCGCTGCCGGCGCTGAGACTTCAGCAAACGCCTGAATTCGGGGCCGTGCTACTCGAACCCCGAATTATTCTGCGAGTCCAATCACGATAACAGAAAGCATCCTACACATTAGGGCGCGACAGCAGGTCCGATGAGATGGGTATGTCCGGATTGTTTTCCTGGCAGATGCACTCCTTGAGCTCGTCCTCCTTCGCTGCCAGGCGGGCTGTGAACGTGACCTTGAATGTATCCCTGCCGAATCTTGTCACACCGGCTTCAGCGCAAGCCTATTCTACTGACTTTAGTGAGAGCACCATGCAAAGTCATCGCTGTAAATCGCTGCCCCGCCCCTGCTAACAATCCCACCTTACAGGGGTTCATACACTGAGGAGCACAGTTGACCTTGAGCGTGTCCGATGTGATGACCGAGCCCGCCGAACAAGAGCTGGTCCACGAACTCGAAGCGATCTTCCGCGCGCATTACCGGATGACCTACCGCACGGCTTACGGCATCACGGGGAGTTCGGAAGACGCCGAGGATGTGGTGCAGACCATTTTCCTGCGACTGGTTCGCCGGGAGTTTCCGCCCGATCTGAAGAAAAATCCGGGAGCCTATCTGTACCGGGCTGCCGTAAATCTGGCGCTGAATACGATTCGAAGCAAAAACCGGCGAATCCTTGCCGGCGTTCCGGCGCGTCTTGAAACGCAGCCTTATGCGGCGGATTCCGATCCGGCCGAAGAAAGCCATCGGCGTTTGTACGAGGCTGTGGCCGAGTTGACGCCGGAATCCGCGCAGATTCTGATTCTTCGCTACGTGCACGATTACAGTGATGCCGAGATCGCAAAGCTGTTGGGCACGTCGCGCGGCACGATCGCAGTCAGCCTGTACCGGTCCCGGTCCCGCTTGAGGAAGTTGATGCGTGCTTCTATTCCGACCGGAGGGAAGTCATGAAGCGTCAGGACAAGAATGTGGATCAGGGTGTGCTTCGAAACCTGGGGCTGTTCAAAGAGCCGCCGGAGCGCGAAATGGATCTTGCCGAGACGCGTATTCAGCAGCGACTTCATTCTGCGCCGGCAAGCAGGGGGGAAGCGCCGGCGGAATTTCGTTCAGTTCGTTCCGGTAGGAAGTTGAAGCGGCTGGCAATAGCTTTTGGGGCAGTGGCGGCGGCCGTCGCTCTTGCGGTTTTTCTGCAGATGCCGCGGGGAATCGACGCGCACGCGATTGTCGCAGACGGCTCGGTATATCGAGTCCTGGGCGACAGACTCCAGATCGTTCATGCCGGCGAAAAGATCGAACCCGGTGAGATTCTGCGCACGAATGACGTCAATGGCTCGTTCATCCTTAAGGACAACTCGCGCGTGGAGATGCGGTCTCACTCGGAGTTCTCCCTGGAGCGTGCGGAAGACGGTGTCCGGATTCAACTGTTCAAAGGCGGATTGATTATCAATGCGGCCAAACAGGTGGCCGGACATCTCTATGTGCGGACCAGGGACGTCACTGTGTCCGTGGTCGGCACTGTTTTTCTCGTGAACGCCGAGGAGGAAGGTTCTCGCGTGGCCGTCATTGAGGGAGAAGTTCGTGTGCAACAGGGCACGATGGAGAAGACGTTGCGTCCCGGCGAGCAGGTGGCGACCCATCCATCGGCTGAATCGCCATCCGTACCTGAGGAGATCGCCTGGAGCCGGCATGTTGAGGAACACCTGGCATTGCTGCAGCAAGCGGTGTCGCAGCAAGCCGAGGTGAGGGTGGCCTTCGAAGTGGTGTCCATCCGGCCGGGCGCGGATCCGGCGGCCGGTGTCAACGGCCGCGGTGGGAATCTCCCGTTTGGATTCGGATGCGGTGGCGGTTCGATGCAGTTGGATCCCCGGCGCCTGGTAATGATCACGAATGTCTACACCCTCGTGGCCATGGCTAATGGAAAAGACTGCGTGGCCTCGGCGCAAATCGGTCTTCTTTCCGGGGGGCCATCGTGGGCAACGACGGATCAGTTCACGATTCAGGCGACCATGCCGGAAGGTTCGCCGGCATACTCGCGGCGGGACTTCATGGATGGCAATGCACCGAGACTCCAGTTGATGCTCCAGACGATGTTGGCCGAGCGATTCAAACTGACCGTGCGGCGCGAAAGCAAACAGATGGACGTCTACGCTTTGGTAGTTGGGAAGAACGGTCCAAAACTGACGCCGGCCAGGGAAGGCAGTTGCGATCCGAACGGAGGTCCTGTGTATGCCGGCCAGCTTGTGGCGGGCCAAAGGCTGCAGTGTATCCGCATGTATACGTTGAACTATCTATACCACTTCGACCTGCAAGCGAGAGCAGCGTCCATGAAAAACCTGGCGCGAATCCTCACCTCGAGCCTCTTGCGTCCCGTGATCGACAAAACCGGAATCGCGGGCGTTTTTGATATTTCGGTGGAGTCTTCCCCGGGCGATACCATCTATAGAGGTGCACTGGCACAAGCGCCCGCCGGAACCGTAGACAATCTGCCGCCCATCTTTGAAGTACTCGAGAAAGAACTTGGCCTGAAGCTTGAGTCCACGAAGGCGCCTGTAGAGGCACTGGTTATCGATCGCGTCGAGAAGCCCACGGAGAATTGAAGTCCTCCGCTTCCTGACCCGGTAACAAATCTGCAGCCCCGGGGTTCATACTCCGAGGAGCAATGTCGACTCTAAGCGTGTCCCATGTGACCAACGATCCCCTGGATCAGGCGCTGGTTCAGGAACTGGAAGAGATTTTCCGGCAGCATTATCGGCTGACCTATCGCACGGCGTACGCCGTGACTGGCAGCCCGGAAGATGCCGAGGACGTCGTGCAAACGATCTTTATGCGGCTGCTTCGCCGAGCGCTCCCGCCCGATTTAAAGAAGAATCCTGGGGCCTACTTCTACCGCGCCGCCGTCAACGTGTCGCTGAATTCGATTCGAGGAAAGAAGCGACAGGTTCTTGCCCTGGATCGGGCGCGTCTTGAAACTCAGCTCGCTGCCGAGGACTCCGAGTCCGCAGAGGAAATCCACCGGCAGCTCTACGACGCGGTCGCCCAGTTGGATCCAGACGCTGCGCACATCCTGATTCTTCGCTACGCGCACAACTACAGCGACGCCGAGATCGCAAAGCTGTTGGGCGTGTCGCGCACGGTGATTGCGGTCCGGCTGTATCGTTCGCGCGCCCGCCTGAGGAAGTTGTTAGGCCGTTCCCCGTTCACATGAGCGGATGCGAATGCAAGCCCGATAGGGCGCAGTCATCAAGCACTGGAGACAAGTCATGAAGCGTCCGAAAAAGAATGTCGAAGAGTTTGTGTTGCGGCACATGGGATTGTTCAAGGCGCCTCAAGAGGAAATGGATCTTGCCGAGGCTCGAATCCAGGAGCGGCTGCGCTCGACGCCCATCACGGATGAACGGGCTGACCCGGTATCCACGCGGCGCAGTTGGAAGTGGAATGGGCTTGCTCTGGTGTTTGGTACAGCAGCGGCAGTCCTCTTTGCGGTTTTCCTTCTTATGCCTCACGGAACGGACGCCGAAGCTGCCGTGTTGGATGGTTCGCTGTCTCGAACTCTGGGAGCAAAAACAGAAATCGTTCGTGTGGGCGAAAAGGTCGAAGCCGGAGTGATGCTCCACACCAACGATGACCGTAGCTCGATCAAGTTCGCGGACTCCCGTGTGGAGATGAGCGAGCAATCGGAACTCTTGTGGGAGCCCGCGGAAGATGGAGTTCGCATCCGCCTGAACAAGGGCATCGTGATTGTGAACGCGAAGCCGGGCACGGGACGCCTCTACGTGCAGACGAAGGATGCCGTCGTGTTGGGTATGGGCAGTGTGTTTCTTGTCGTCGCAAAAGAAGAAGGCTCACACATTGCCGCGATTCAGGGAGAAGTCCGTGTGCAGCAGGGCACGTCGGAGAAAAGGCTGCTTGCAGGTGAGCAGATCGCGACGAATCTCTCGATGGAGATGCTCCGATTGGCGGAAGCCCTGGCTTGGAGCCGCAATGCCGAGGCTCACCTCGCGCTGTTGCTGCAGGCCGCACCGACTTCAAAGCTTCCCGACCGGGTGGCTTTCGATGTGATTTCGATCCGGCCGAGTGCTCCTCTACAGATTACCGTCCGCGGAGGTCTGCCGGGTGATGCGCCGAGACCTCCCGCGGCAAACCCTGAAATCGAGCAGGCTATGGCGCGCACGTCGGCTTGCGGCGGTGTGCCCTCCGGGCTTGACGTCACGCCCGGACGCTTGGTTATTAAAAGCGCAACCGTCTATCGCCTCATCACACTGGCGTATGGTCTGAAGGATTGTGCGCTTGCACTCCAAACCGGGCTCGTTTCCGGGGGACCGGCTTGGGTCAAATCGGACCGCTTCGATATTCAAGCGACGATTCCCGAGGCCTCTCCTGTCTACACGCGGCAGCAGTTGAATAGCGGCGACGCAGCGAAACTTCAGCAGATGATTCAGAGTTTGCTGGCGGACCGATTCAAGCTCTCGGTGCGTCGCGAGATGAAAGACATCCAGGGCTTCAACCTTGTTGTTGCGAGAGCAGGAAGAATCAAATTGTCGGAGGATCAAGCGCCTCCCGCTCCTTATGACGCCAGTCAAGGATTTCGGTCAAGTAATCTGCCACGTGGCGTGATGCTGAACTGCGTCGGAAACGCGGTCGCACTCTCGGGCGTTGTCACCTGTCTCCAAAGGATGGCGGGCGGCCCCATTGTCGACAAAACGGATCTCCAGGGGCTGTACGATATCCCGCAGGTTATCAATCCAGACCCCTCCTCGCCGATGAGCGAGGCCTTCCGACTGTCGCAAACGTTAGAACAAGTAGGATTGAGGTTGGAGCCAACTAGAGTTTCGCGAGAAGCCTTGACGATCGAACGCGTCGAGAAACCTTCGGAAAACTAGGAGCGCATCATGAAGGAAAATCAAAATCAACACGCCACTTGGAAAGCCGCGGCCATCGTCGCTCGGATTGAAGCTGGAATCGGGAAGAGCGCCTGTGGAGATATTCATCATTAAGCGAGTGGAGAAACCTTCGGGGAATTGAGAAATAGATAGTCATGAAGAAAAACAGACTGCACCAGATCGCTTCCATTGCCGCGGCCGTCGCCGTAAGCACGGTCGTTATCGTTTCGGCAGGCCTTTCCCAGAATCGGGGCCAGACACGAGCGGCTTTCGAAGTCGTTTCGATCCGCCCTGCTGGTCCTGCGCCCGCGGGCACCCGCGGGCCTGGTCCGGGTGGCGGTGGCGGGGGTGCCCCGCGTGGCACCGGTCCAGGAACACCGTGCCCCTACAGGGGGACGGTGATTGATCCGGCTCGCCTCACCGTTCCCCGCACCACGGCCTTCCGTTTCATCACTTGGGCCTATGAGCCCAAAGCCTGCAATCTTGCGTTGGTTCTCGTCTCCGGCCAACCGGAATGGACAACGACCGACCTTTACGACTTCCAGGCCACCATCCCCGCCGGCACTCCTGCCTACGGCTTCGAGCAGCTCCAAAATGGCTCGGCGCCGAAGCTTCAAGAGATGCTGCAGACAATGCTGGAGGACCGTTTCAAGCTTAAGTTCCATCGCGAGAAAAAGGAGGTGGCTGCCTTCGATTTGGTTGTCGCAAAGCCCGGGAAAATGATGCCTTCGAAGGATCAAACGCCTCCGCCGGATCCCTTCGCTGCCGGTGCCGGCACCCGCGGCGCTCTCAATGGACTCGTCTTTGCTCCTGACGGCGCTCCGCCAGCGGGCCAAATGCTCCTGGGTTCGGGGTTCTGGCAAGGCACCTCGATCACTGTATCCGCGCTTGCGGGTGGCTTCGGCGCGCGTGCTGGCCGTCCCGTCATCGACAAGACCGGCCTCACAGGATTCTTCGATATCAAGGTGCCGATGGCGCCGGATCCAAACCCGACTCGCGGCCAAGGCCCTCCCCCGTCACGTGTTGGAGCAGGGTTGTCGATAGAGGATACTCAGCTTTTAGAAGGGCTTGGGCTAAAGCTGGAACCTTCCCGAACCACTGTCGAAGTCATCGTGATCGACCACATCGAAAAGCCATCTGAAAACTGAAAAATACCTGCGTAGTCCGCGGCTGTTTCTTACTGATTTCGGGACGTTCACTAAATTGTGTCAGAGATGCAGTTGATTCGTCGACACGTAGTTCCTGACCTCTCTGGCACATTCGATTTTCATCTCGACTGGGGCCCCGAATTATTAGCTGGACAGTTGTTCCGAGCGCCGTTCCGCGGAAGAACTGTCCAGCTAATTCCTGGACACTACACTAACGATCCCACCGATCCCCTCCTTTTGCAACGAGCCGCTGCGAGTGCAAGCCCGATAGGGCGCAGCCATCAAGACAAGGAGGGGATCTTCTTTAGCCACAAAACACCTCCCCCGTGACAAACTGCTCCCCCGTTCGTTTTCTGCACAGAGGTGCCAATGTCCACCGTAGCGACATCGCGTGTGACGTGCATGCCATTGGAGCGAGAATTCGAGGAATTGTTCCGGGAACACTCCCAGATGTTGTACCGCACGGCGTATAGCCTGTTGGACAACGCCGCGGACGCGGAAGATGTGCTTCAAACGCTGTTCCTGCGGCTGCTCCGGAACGGATTGCCGTCGGGTTCGCAGAAGAACGTCAGGGGATATCTTTATCGTGCGGCTGTCAATCTGTCTCTCGACACGATTCGATCCCGCAAGCGGCACGAGCACACCGATGATGCCGATCGCGTCGAGGCTCCATCCGAAACCGTCGATTCCGACTCCCTCGAGGAAACGCATCGACGTCTCGCCGATGCCCTCGTGGAACTGAATCCGGAGGCCGCCCAGATTTTGGTCCTGAAGTACGTCCACAGTTATAAGGATGCCGACATCGCGAAAGTTCTGGGCACTTCTCGTGGCGCGATCGCTATGCGGTTACTGCGATCGCGATCCCGCCTCAAGAAACTCATGCGCCATAGTTTGGGAGAAAAACAATGAAGCAGCACAAACAGAGTCTTCAGGAGTTCCTGGATCGGTCCTTCGCGCGGTTCCGAAAACTGCCGCCGAACCATGTGGAATTGGCCTGCGACCGCGTGCTGGACCGGTTGCGTAAAGAAATGGATCGCGCGCCGGAAGCTCTCCCCTCCCGCGTCGATTTCAGCCAGTCTCACTGGCGTTTGATCACCATCGCCGCCGCGTCCGCCATCGTTTCTCTTGTCATCTTCATGCACACGGGAATTGACGCGCATGCGGTTGTTGAATCCGCGGATGGTTCGCTATCCCGAGTCTCGGCAGAAAAGACCCAGGTCGTCCATGCGGGCGAAAGAATCGAGGCAGGAGAAGTGCTCCGCTCTAATGCAGTCGGCGCCCGCATCGCGCTCGCAGACACTTCGCGCGTGGAACTGCGCGCAGGTTCGGAGTTCTCGCTCGAACGTGCGGACGACGGCGTTCGAATTCACCTGTTCAAGGGCGGACTCATTATCAATGCGGCCAAACAGCTTGCCGGACACCTCTATGTCCTGACGAAGGATGTTGCCGTCTCGGTTGTCGGTACGGTTTTTATGGTGAACGCCGAAGAGGAAGGCTCCCGGGTGGCTGTCATCGAGGGTGAAGTGCGTGTGCAGCAGGGCAAGGCAGAAAAGACCTTGCTGCCCGGCCAACAACTTTCGACGAACGCATCGATGAAGGTGCTTCCAGTGAAGGAAGAACTTTCCTGGAGTCAGAGCGCACCGGAGCATATCGCTTTATTGCAGCGAGCAACGTCGGCTCCTTCGGCCGGAGGAACTGCCCGTCTGGAATTCGGGGCCGTTTCCATAAAGGTGATCGCGCCCTTCACCGTCATTCCTGGAGGATTGGGCCTTGCCTGTCATGGGATCGATGGTATCCAGCGAGTGCTTTTGACCTTCACACAGGGCGGCCAGGAATCCGTCACAGCGCCACAGGGCAGGTGTGTCGGCAACGGAGTCTTCCTATCGACCTTGATTGAGTTCGCATACGGAATTCAGCCAGGATACGTTTCCGGCGGTCCCGAGTGGGCTCTCAGGAAAGCTTTCGTAACCGTCGATGCCGAGAGACGTGGAGCGATGATAAGGGGACTTCCCGGTTATGCGGGTCCTGATGGATCCGCGTGGCCCACTGTGGAATCGTTTCAGATCCAGGCCACGGCGGACGATCCTTCCAGCGCAACGAGGCAACAGCTCACGCAGATGCTTCAAACGATGCTTACCGATCGATTCAAACTGCAATTTCGGCGCGATCGTCAGGAAGCTCCAGGCTACGCGCTGGTCATAGGAAGCAAAGGTTCGAAGCTCAAGCCGGTTTCAGGAGACTACGAAGAATCCCTGGTGCCCTACAAAGGCAAGTCCACATTGGCCAATTTCGCTCAAACGCTGAGCAAAATACTCGACGCTCCCGTTGTCGATAGGACGGGACTCGCTGGACCTTACGAGTACGAATTCCATATGTTTCCCCCGCCGCCGCCTCCTCCTGTCGCAGACGGTGGCGGCGGCCGCGGAGGTCGAGGTGGTGGCGGCCCTCTCTCATTGGCAGAGAGAGCCGACAGGTTATCTGCTGCACTGGACGAACAACTTGGGCTTCGACTTGTTCCTGAAAAAGCAGTTCCGATCGAAACCCTTGTGATTGAGAGTGTCGAGCCGCCCACCCCGAACTAGGTATTTCGGGGACGTTCACCAATACTGTAGAAGTTTGGTGAACATCCCCGGAATACCCGTCAGAATCCTCCGGGAATTCCTCTCTGTCGCCATTCCTTCTGCTAACAATGGCTGGGTGCCGGAGTTTTAATCCCGAGGAGCACAGTCGACCATGGCCGTCGCCGGTGTGATTGCCGAGCCCTTGACGCGGGAATTCGAAGACATTTTCCGGGAACATTACGATCTGGTGCACGGTACCGCGTACGGCGTAATCGGCCGGCGGGAGGATGCCGAGGATGTCGTGCAAACGGTCTTCATGCGAGTGTTTCGCCGCGAAATGCCGCCGGAGCTTCGGCGGAACCCTAAGGCATATCTGTATCGCGCAGCGGTCAATCAATCGCTCAACATTATTCGCTCTCGGCGCCGGCGTCCCACAACGGATATCGCGCATCTGGAGATCTCCGCGGATGAGGTCAGCGCCGGTCAGGCGGAAGCCATCCATCGTAGATTGTACGAAGCGATCGGGGATCTGAATCCAAAACACGCCGAGATCCTGATCCTCCGCTACGTCCACGACTACAGCGATGCCGAGATTGCGAAATTGCTGGGGACGTCGCGCGGCACAATCGCCGTCAGCTTGTACCGGTCGAGGGCGCATCTGAAGAAACTGCTGCGTGTTTCTCTGGGAGAAGACATATGAAGCGCAACGAAGAGAATTTCGACGATCTGCTGGATCGGCACCTGGGTTTGTTCAAGGCGTCTTCACGACAGCAGCCTGATGCAGTGCGGGAATCGATTCTGAGCCGCTTGCAATCTCAACCTGTACTCATGCCTGTCGAAGACGCGGAACTGACGAATGCGCCCAGATCCCGGCGACCGTACTTTCTCGCCGCTGCCGCGTTGGTTGCGTCGGCAGTTCTGCTCGTCGTGGGCCTTCGAAACACCGCCGTCGACGCCTACGCTGCCGTCGAAGCCGTGGACGGTTCGCTTTCCCGAACGTCCGGCAACAAGACGGAGATTGTCCAAGTCGGAGAAAGAGTCGAAGCCGGAGAGATCCTGCGGACGAACGATGGCAGCGGCGGCTTCGTGCTCTACGGCAACCGTGTGGAGATGCGCACGATGTCAGAACTCGCCTGGGAGCCTGCCGACGATGGTGTCCGCATTCCTTTGAACTCCGGCGCGGTGATTGTGAATGCCGTGCAGGGTTCGAAACGTCTCTACGTGCGCACGAAGGACCTCACGGTGATGGGTGCGGGCAGTGTATTTCTGGTTGTTGGTGAGGAGGCTGGGTCGCGGGTCGCTGTCATTCACGGCGAAGTGGAGGCGCGGCAGGGCATGTCGGCGAGGAAATTGTCGGCAGGCGAACAGTTCGTGACTAATCCCTTGATGGAGCCTCATTCGGTCAGCGAGCAGTTTTCGTGGAGCCGCAGCGCCGCAGAGCACCTCGCGCTCTTGCAGCAGTCCATTCCTGCACAGCAAAGCATTGCGCCGAAGAAGAAGGAATTCGAGGTCGCCGCATTCAAAGAAGTGCCCGTGGACTTGAGCAACGTTCGTCCGGCGTACATAGGATGCAAAGGCGTTGATGGTGTCTGGTCTCCCGATCGAGAGGGGCTCCAGATTCCGGGGAACAACCAAGGTCTTCCGGAGGTTCCGCAGGGCCGATGTATCGGATCGGCGCTGACAAGAATCTACGTCGCGGTTGCGTTCGACATTCCAGGCACTCGCATTTCCGGTGACGCGGACGCGCTCTGGCTTTATCAATTGGAAGCCAAGGCGGACGATCCCTCCACGGCAACGAAGGAAGAGCTGCACCAAATGCTGCAGGCTTTTCTCATCGATCGGTTCAAGCTGAAGGCGCACCGTTATACCGAGGAGTCGCAGGGATATCTTCTTTCCGTTGCGAAGAGCGGCGTGAAGTTCAAAGCAACCGCAGGCGACGAGGAATGGCTGCGTATGCGGTTGACAGGGCCCCTCCTGGTCCCAGCCGCGGGGCAATTACAGCCTCGCGTGATCGAAGGAAAATTTGGAATGAAGATGCTCGCGAAGTTCTTGTCGGGGCCTGTTAACGACGGTAAGCCCGTTATCGACCGGACGGGCCTGACCGGAGTCTATGACATCAGCCTTGAGTTGAATTACGTGATCGCTGTTCCCGGCCCGCGCGGCGGGGGGAACGCTGTCGCTCCGGAGCGATTCGATCCGCCGTTGGCGAGGGCTCTCGAAGATCAGCTTGGCCTGCATTTGGAATCCGCAGGCAAGGTTCCAGTGGAGTACCTCGCCGTCGACCATATTGAAAAACCGTCCGAAAACTAGTGAAGACTGCGGGATTTTTGCTTCCGTCTGCCTTAAACTAGTCGGATGCCTTTGAACGATCCTCAGGAACAGAACGAAGCGGCAGACGATAAGTCGTTCGCCGATATCCTCAATGAATTTGAAAGCACCAAGCCCGCGGAAAAAACCGCCGGTAAAGGTGGCGCCAAGGGCAAAGGCCGGGGCAAGCGCCCCAGCGCGCCTCGCCTGCAGGGAACAGTAGTCGGTATATCCGGCGACTCTGTTCTGATTGACCACGGGGCGAAGTCCGAGGGCGTGATCCACGCCTCAGACCTTAAGGACCGTGAGGGCAATCTCACCGTCAAAGTGGGCGACACCTTCGATGTCGCCATCACCGGTTTCAATGAAGAGGGAATGGCAAAGCTGTCCCGTGTTGCCGGCCCGCGGCCGCGCGACCTCGATGACTTGAACCGCGCCTTCAATTCCAAAGAGATCGTGGCTGGCCGCGTCACGGGCATGATCAAGGGCGGCTTCACCGTCGACGTGGGAGTCCGCGCATTTCTGCCAGCTTCCCGCAGCGGGGTCCGCGATGCCGCGGAGATGGAGAAACTCGTCGGACAGGAAATCCGCTGCCGCATCATCAAGTTCGACGCCGATGAAGAAGACGCTGTCGTCGACCGGCGATCCGTGATGGAAGAAGAAGCCATCGAAACCCGGCGAAACGCGCTCGAAGCGCTGGAAGAGGGGAGCGTGGTTCGCGGCACGGTGCGGTCGCTCGCCACGTATGGCGCGTTTGTCGATGTCGGCGGCGTTGACGGGTTATTGCATGTCGGCGACATCTCCTGGTCCCGAGTCACCGATCCCTCAACAGAGCTGGCCGTCGGCGATGTGCTGGACGTCAAGGTTCTGAAGGTCGATAAGGGGGCCCGCAAGATCTCGCTCGGTTTGAAGCAGATGTCCCCCGATCCGTGGGAACAGGCCCTGGCGACACTGCATCCCGGTGACCGCGTCACCGGTGAAGTGACCCGGTTGATGGACTTCGGCGCCTTCGTCGAAATCATGCCGGGCGTGGAAGGACTGATCCACGTATCGGAAATGTCCTGGACCAAACGTGTTCAACGTCCGGCCGATGTGCTGAAGAAGGGCGAGCGCGTGGAGGCCGTCATTCTGAAAGTAGATGCTGCCGCGGGGCGCCTGAGCCTCGGCCTCAAGCAGGTTTTGGGAAATCCGTGGGACACCATCAAGGACCGCTATCCCGTCGGAAAGATTGTTGATGGCAAGATCACCCGGCTCGCCAACTTCGGAGCCTTTGTGGAACTTGAGGAAGGCATCGATGGATTGATCCACGTTTCCGAATTCACGAATGAAAAGCGCATCCAGAGCCCGAGTGAGTTCGTGAAGGTCGGACAGGCCGTGCGCGCCATCGTTCTGTCGGCAGAGCCGGAGACGAAGCGCCTTAAGCTGAGCATGAAGCAGCTCGAAGCGACTGCCGCAGACGAGTTTGCAAAAGACGCGTCCGTGGGCGATCAGGTCACCGGCCGAGTGCTGCAGGTGCGCGGCAACGAAGTGCGAGTGCAGTTGGGCGAGGGCGTCGAAGGCGTTTGCACGCTCCAGCCGGAAGGCGGCGTTGCCGAAGCTCCCACTGCTGTTGCCGGGTCGTCACTTGCGGACCAGCTGGCTGCCGCGTGGAAGGGCGGCGTGAAAGCTCCGTCGAAAGGCACCGGAGCCGAGCCCTACCAGGAAGGCCAACTGCGTTCATTCAAGATCAAGTCGGTAGATGCCGGGGGAAAGAAGATCGAACTGACTCCGGCGTAACCGGCAAGACGGCAGGGGGCTAATTCGGGGACGGTCACCAAATTCGTATGCGAAGCTATTTCGCTCGATGAGTAGCGTCGTACGAATTTGGTGACCGTCCCCGAATTAGCCCCCTGCCGTCTTGCCGGTTACGCCGGTTGCTACTACTGACCTCGGCCGCTGCGCTGCCCTCCCGTTCCCGCTGGTGCTGCGGCTCCCGGCGTTGCTCCGAATGGACTGGCGGGGCCGAGCCCTCCGCCTCCGCCGCGTACTCCGAGACCTCCAGGAGCGGTTGTAATTGTGTAGCCCAAACTGAGGTTCGGGACCTGCTGCGCTTGCAACTGCGTCCACTGGGCGCGGGTCAGAATCTCCCGCATTTCGAATATCATCAGCGAGTTTGTTTTCTCCATCTCCCCGCGAGCCTGGACGACCTTATAGATCTGGGCGACAGAAGCGGTTCGGTCCAGCGGGTCCGCTTCTAGGAGTTTGGCGAGTTGAGCTTCCTCTTTCTCGAGCACGTCCTTGCTCGAAACGAGATTCTGGCGATGGCTCTCGAACACTCGCTCGATCCTTAGTTTCTGATCGTCGGTCAGGCCCAATCGTGTGAGCAGTGCCGTATTGGTCCACCACGCACCCGTCGTGCCGAAGGGGGTCGCCACAGTACCGTCAGCGTTTAGTTGAATCCTTCGCGCCTGTAGGTTCAAAGCGTCGATATAGCCCGCGTTGGCATTGGCCTGGTTGGGCGGGTTCGCCGGAGCGCCGCCGCGGCCGCCCCCGCCCCGTTGACCGGCCTGCTGCTGCAGTCCACCAAGAAGGCCGATGAGATTGAGAACGTCCCCTGGGGCCCTCGGCTCCGCGGAGGCGCCTCCTCGCTGTTGTGGCGCCTGCTGTGTTTGCTGAGCCTGGGCAGTCGCTCCTATGAGAAATGCCATCAGTAGAACGAGCAGAACTCTGTGCCGTGTCATTGAATACCTCCCGATCCGACCATGAATTCATCACTCGGAAGCAGCGACATCATCGGCTCCATAGGCGAAGCCACTGTTCGCGAGAGATGCAGGTGGATAGCGTTCATGAGGGCATCCGGGGTTGTCTCCGGCGACGCCTCCGCAGTGGTTTGTTGCGGCTTTTGACTCGTTAGCAAAGGAACCATCCCAAGAAGGACTACTGCGGCGACGCCCATCGCCCGCCGCATCCTTGGCATACGCCCTCTTGACGGTTGAATCCTCCCGGCTCTGCCATCGACTCGGTTGCGGATAGCGCTTCGAAGCGACGAAACCGTGCTGCCGAAGCGTTCCAGCTCTTCGCGGCACGCCGTGCACTCTGCCAGATGTCGCTGTGCTTCAATGGATGGGCCTAAGGGGCTCGAAGCGGCGCCCACAAAGCACGCTGCGAATTGTTCCTGTGATAAGTGATTGTTCATTTCGATTTACCCAAACGCTTTCGGATGCCCTGGACTGCCCTGACAAGATGGACGTTTACCGAGCTCTCTGTGACCCCGGTGGATTGCGCGATCTCAGGAACGTCCATATCCTCGACGTAACGCAGAAAAAACATCGTACGTTGCCTTTCCGACAGAGTCCTGGTCGCTTCCCATACCGCCTGGACCTGTTCGTTGACGGCCGCTCTCTCTTCCGGAGAAATGCCCCGATCGGGCCATTCGCGAACCTCGTCGGCCCGGACGCGTTCAGCCTTTTTCCAGAACTGGAAGCTGCGGTTTCGCATGTGAGATCGAACGAGATTAACGGCAATCTTCATCAGCCACGTATTCATGCTGCAGTCTCCGCGAAACGCGTTCCGGTTCTTGTAGGCTTTCCAGAAGCAGTCCTGGGTCAGCGTTTCAGCCAGGTCCATGTCGCGAACCGATGCGAAAACGAATCGAAGCACTCGCGCCCGGTACTGCTCGACGAGCCGTTCAAAGTCCTCGATCTCTAATGCCGGGTTCTCCATGCTCACGGCAATGAACCCGGTTGTGGCGGTGGGCTTCATGCATTTCTATAGACGAGGGTTCTCGAAGGTGACGTGACAGGGAGTTTACTTTTTCCGCGTTCGTTGTCGGACGGTTTTTAACAAGCAAAGCTTGGCGGTCCTATTCCGTGCCCGGCTACAAATGAGTCAATTTCCCATTCCTGATGCGTTGACAAATATCGGAAGATCGGGTCTATGTATCCTCATCGCTATCTTGGAGAGCGCTTTTTCATAATAAGAGGTGCGGCATGCGATTGAGAACAGCCTTGGTGCTCGTAGCATTCCTTGTTCTGGTGATCGTTCCCTCGCGTGGAGCCGACACGCTGCCGGCCCAGCTCAGCGACGCTGCGTTCTGGAAGATGATCACGGATTTCTCCGAACCCGATGGCTACTACCAGTATGTGGTCATTACTTCCAATGAAACGGCTTATCAGGAGGTGCTTCCGGAATTGACGAAATCGATCGCGCCAGCCGGCACGTATCTGGGTGTCGGGCCTGAACAGAATTTCACCTACATTGCGGCTCTTCGGCCGAAGATCGCGTTCATCATCGACATTCGGCGCGACATGATGATCGAGCACCTGATGTACAAGGCCGTCTTCGAAATATCCGCGGATCGAGCTGAGTTTGTAGGCAACCTGTTTTCACGGAAGCGGCCGGCATCGTTGACCGCGGAATCTCCCGTAGCGGCGATCTTCCAGGCTTACGCCGCAGCTAGCTCCGACCCGGAGTTGGCTGAAACGCACTTGAAAGACATCCTGACTCGCCTCAAGATGACGCACGGCTTTACGCTCAACGCCGACGATGAACGGCGGCTTCGGACGATCTATCTGACATTCCTTCGCGAAGGCGTTCTCAGATTCAACTCGAGCATCGAGAGCCCCGGATACACCGCGCTGATGACAGCTACCGACGGACAGGGCAAGAACTGGAGCTTTCTCGGGTCCCCGGAGAATTACGATCGTGTTCGCGCGATGCAGCAGAAGAATCTCATCGTTCCGCTCGTCGGCGATTTCGGCGGGCCGAAGACGGTTCGGATGACGGGCCAGTACCTTCGCGATCACGGCGCCATCGTGAACCTGTTCTACCTCTCCAATGTCGAGGACTACATTCAGCCTGTGATACAAGGCTATGAGCGCAATATCGCGTCCCTGCCGGTGGATTCCTCGAGCTTGTTCATCCATCTTTCGCTCCAGACGAATGCCTTCCGGCCCTGGGTAACGCGCATCTCCGACTTTGTCCGCCCCCGCGAGATCCGCTGAACACAGCTTCCATCTGGAACTTGGCCTTGATCCCACGGGGCTTGTTCTTCCTGGCGTTAGGGACAACCACGCTGATGAAGGACGTGACAGCGCGCGTGACGATCGAAGGCCAGCAACAGGGCGGATTCTCGATTGCACGGCAGGGTTTGGTAGCCGCCAACGCCGCCGGAGCAGCGAATGGTACGGTCTTTTTCTTTACGGCAGGACCGCCGGCGTCTCTCGAACTCGTTTTGGCCGATGCATCAGCGCTATCGCCCTCAAGTTGTAAATGGCCAACCCTCAGGCGTGGTAACAACCATCCGCATAGAGAAATAGTTCCGCGCCTCTTGTTAGCAATCCCTCCACCGTGGTACTCCATTGCCAGCGCACCTCCCATTCCTGGCGCGTTGACAAGTATCGAAGATCGGGTCTATCTACCCTCAATGAGAATCGTCCTCATTCCTACCCGATAACAAATAAGGCTTCTCGGCGTTTATAGTTTGAGGAGACGATTTCACACCCCAGCCAGCGGGACTCCTCCCTGAAGGGCGGAATTCCGCCGTCAACCAAGTCCGGACATGTGCTGTCTAATTAGCAGCCTCAAGAACGAACTATTTCAGAACGGAGATCGAAATGTGGACTCGAAGTGTCGGCATTCTTCTTCTGGTAGGAACATTTTGTCTGGGCACAGCCGTTGCCGACGAGCGCGCGTCGAGTCTTCTCAGCAAGGGCAGGGAGGCATACAAGAGACGCAATTTTTCTGAGGCGGAGCAATATGACCGGCAGGCTATGGACATCGCCGAACGCAGCGGCGACGCCGCCCACTTCGCAGAAGCCCTGGGAGATCTTGGCGGAATTTTTTTGGCCAAAGGGCAATACGACGAATCGAAGCGCTTGTGCCTGCAGGCGCTCGGCATTTTGCGAAGCACACCATCGAAGCGATATCTGCCCGTAGTGCTGAATAATCTCAGCGTGCTGGCGAGCCGGGACGGCGACTATGCTCAGTCCGAGCGGTACTTGAAGGAGTCGCTTCGAACGGCCCAGGAGTTCGACGCCGCCGATCCCTATATAGCCCGTGTCCTCAACAACCTGGGCGTTCTCTATTACACGACGCAAGACACTGGCAACGCGGAAAAGGCATTCAAGAAGGGGATTGCTTTTGTCGAGAAGGAGTCGGGCCGCGATGCGGTGGAACTGGCTCCGCTCCTCACGAATCTAGGCGGGGTCTATGTCGTAAGGAAGAAATGGGACGACGCTGCGGCATTGTTCGATCGAGCGCAGCGGCTGCTCCAGAATTCCGTCGCTTCGAACCATCCCTACGTTGCCGGCGTCCTGGATAACGTCGGAACAATGTACTACGCTCGCGAAGACTTCGCGGAAGCCGAGAAAATTTTTCGAAAGGTACATGCCATTCGACTTGAGGTGTTCGGCGCTGAACACCCCAATGTTGCACGCACGGCGTTCAATCTTGCGCTCACCCTGACTGCCAGCGGCCGTTACGAGGAAGCGGAGCGTCTCTATGCCGAGGCCTTGCAAATCTATGAGAAGACTGAAGGTCCGCGCGCTCCTGAGGTGGCGTCCACGCTGAAGGAGATGGCCGACTTATTTCGCAAGACAAACAGAGCGGAGGAAGCCGGCGCAATGGAGGCGCGCGCCGAATCGATTCACTTCGAATTGGGACACGTCGTTCGGGCGGAACTGTTGCATTAGCAAAAAAAACGGTCGTCTGTCGACTTTTTAGCGCGGATCGGTGTCTATAGAGCGAGACCCTATGAATCCAGCAGACACTACTGCAATTATCGCCACGGCTGCCGCGGACATACGCGAGGCCGTCCGGCGCTTCGCGGAAATCGTTCCGAACCTCTGCATTGTTGCGGAGGCGACAGACGGTAAGGAAGCTCTTGCCTTGCTTCTACAGCACATGCCGGATGTTGCCGTGCTCGACGTCCTCATGCCCCTGGTTACCGGCAAAGAGGTTCTTGGAGAGATCCGGCGTCGAAACCTGCAGACGCGCGTGCTTCTGATGACCTCCCACGATTGTGTCGATTATTTGGTGCCAGCGTTTTGGAGCGACGCACTGGGCTACCTTTATACGGGCGACGGACTCGATGAATGGATGACTCCTGCTCTCAAAGCCGTGATGACGGGACGCCATTTCGCTTCTCCGACGCCGTTAGGAGTTCTTCGGAGCCATTACGCGTCCTTCAGCCGGGAACAGCCGCTCCGTCAGTCTTTGAGCGGCGCGGAAGTCGACATATTGAAGCTGACCGTCCGAGGCAAATCCGACAAGGAAATGGCCAACGCCCTGGACATACCGGTCAGAACGATCGAAAAACGGAAGGCGCGCCTGAGACGAAAGATCGGCGTAGGGAGCACCGTCGAGTTGGCCGTTTACGCCGTAACGCAACGCTTACTTGATGCTTGATACAACGAGTTTCCGCGGATTCATCCGCGGATAGAGGGCCAGTCAGCCTCCATCCACCGGTTCCCCCGGTACCCCCCTGGAGTCGCTACCAGGAACGGAGGCTGCTGGCCCTCTGCCTTTGCTGGAATCTACCGTTGTGGGAATTATGAGAAAGTTCGCGGAATTGTGTCAGGTTTCAACAAGGCATTGTTTTTCGGAATAGCGGCAGCGACGATGCCGACCGCTCCGAGACTGGCGCCCTGCGTGGCGGCGCAAGCGCGGGAGACTTTCGAAGTTGTCTCGATCAGACCGGCCGAGCCTGGCGCCCCAGGCGCGGACCGCGTGGCGGTGTGTGTGCCCGCGGCGGTGGGCCCGTCGCACCGAACTCAAGCTGGAACTCAGCGAGAGGTAACTGAATTCGGGGCCGTGCTGCTCGAACCCCGAATTCAATCCCGCGAATTTCTTCCTGGCACGTGCTAATACTCGACCGCCTGAATCTGGAATCGGGCGGCAAGAGCGATGTTGTTCGTGTGACTCACTGCTGTTCGAACATCCCAGCCGAATGCGCGTGTCATTAGAGAGGGTCCTGCAGCGGGAGGCCAGCGGGATGGGCTGTTCGGCTTTTTCCGGGACGGTCATTGACGGTCACCAAATTCGCGCCACCCACCTTCCGGAATCGTCCTATCTGTCCCCATTGCCTATCCTCAGACTTTCTGTTGTTAACAAACGGCGGCGAGCCTGCGTTTACTATGCGAGGCGAGCATGTCGACAGTCAGGGTTTTCCATGTGACCCAGGACCCGTTGCCCGTTTCTCGTAACCTTAGTCAGAAAAACAAAGAATACAGCGTTGTTAAGTCATGACTGAAAAACGGCCTCTATACGAGTGCATGGAACCGACGACCACGTTCGGATTCGTTGCCTCAGGCATGGAGAGTCCCACCACCGAGATCCAGGACTTCGACCGTGTCATGCAGCTCTACTGGCCGCGTGTCCTTCGATTTGTCATGGTGTCGGTCCGCGATCGGGATGTCGCCGAAACGCTGACCCAGGACTGCTTTTTGAATGCTTACAGGAGTCGTCATTCTTTTCGCGGGGACTCGAGTGTGAATACGTGGTTGATGCGGATTGCCGTGAATGGAGTTCGCAAATTCTTTCGCAATCGCCGTCTTCAGTTTTGGCGTCAACTTCAACAGTCGTCAGTCGACGCGTCGATGATGAACGAATTGGTTGGCGACCGCTCCATTTCTCCGGAAACCAGAACGCTGGTCAGCGAGCAGGTCCGGGCCGTATGGGATGCGACGAAAAACCTGTCCGAGCGGCAGCGGACGGTCTTCCTGCTCCGTTTCATGGAAGACATGAATATTCTCGAAATTGCCGCCGCGACCGGGCTGACGAAGGGCTCGGTGAACGTCCACCTGTTTCGCGCGGTGCGAGCGGTCCGAAAGTCGATGGGGAGAACCAAATGAGCAACCATTTGTCGCACGACCAGATGTCCCGTTGCGTGTTGGGGCAAGCCAGCCGGCAGGATGAAGCGCACGGCCGGATCTGTTCCCAATGCAAAGCGGAGCTGATCCAGTTTACGGACGCGGTCGCGACGTTTCAGGACGTGATGAAAGAGTGGTCCGAACGGGAGGCTGTCCCGCGATTTGAAGAAACGCCGAGTCCGATGCCTTTGCGGCGATGGCTTGTTGCAGGAGTAGCGGTTGCAGTGTTGGTAGCTATCCCGATCTATGAACAACGGGAGCGGCAGCCCCGCCCGGAATCGAAAGCTAATGCCGACGAGTTGCTGATGGAAGAAGTGGCGGCGCATCTTTCGCGTCCTCTCCCCATGTCGATGGAGCGCGTGATGGTGCTGCTTCCGCAGGTCGAGAGCAATGTGCCCGAAAGAGAGGAAGTCCGATGAGATTGAAATTGTTTCTCGCATGCCTTGTTGTCGCGGCGACGTTTTCGGGTGAACCTTTAGTGGCTCAAGTCGCGCCTCCGTCACCGATCCAGACGGGCAGCGTGACCGGTGTTGTTCGCACGACCGCCGGCGCTCCAGCGTCCGGCATCCGCGTCACCGCGATGCGCGAGGATTCGATGGACGATGCGCTTCGAGCGATGGTGAGTCTCACTCAAACAGATGCGACGGGCCGTTATCGGCTCGAGAATATTCCGCCGGGTCGCTACTACATTGCGGCCGGCCGGGTCGACCTGCCGACCTACTACCCGGGGACGATGGACATGACGAAGGGAACCGCGGTCTCGATCTCGTCCGCGATGCCACTTTCAGACCTCGACTTTGTCATTCAGGATACGAGCGCGGCAGTACCGCCGGCACGTGGAGCCTTTGGTTTGAGGGCCCGAGGAACGCAGCAGATCCCTGCTCCGAATTTCACGACTCGAGGTCGCGGCCAGCAGGTGCCGGGGGCCCCTGTGTTGCCCCAAATTAGTCGAGTGCCGGTCGCCCCAAATGCAGCGCCGCTGATCGTAAATCAGCGATTTCGAGTGGGTGTCGATCTGGGAAGCATCGCCGCTCAGCCCAATGCCGCGTGGTGGACTAACGCCGCGCTCGTCGCACGACTGGGTTTAACCGCCGATCAAATGAAGAAAGTTGAAGCCACCTTCGACCAGCACCGGCAGGCCATCGTTCAAGACACTGCCGATCTCGCAAAGGAGGAAGCCGCACTCACGCGTCTGCTCGAAGCCGATCCGCTGGAACCCGACAAGACGGTTTCCGCGCAGATCGAGCGCGTCATTCAGGCTCGAGGGGAGCTGGAAAGGACGAATTCCAAAATGACCCTGGAGATGCGCCAGAATTTGACCCGCGCTCAATGGGCCCAGCTGCAAATGGAAACACAGCGGCCTGCGCTAAACCTTCCTCAACTCCAATTGAGAGCCGTCCGCCCTAATCCAACTGCGCCAAGGTAGATGAATTTAGCGACGGACTACACGAACGGGGAGCGCCTCTAGCTGGGCGTTCCTGTCTTGACCGTCTCGCGGACTGGTGAGCAGCCTGCGCGCAATGCCCAGGCGCGATCCAGGCGTTCTGCCTGCGTCAGGCGTCTCCATTCGAGAACCCTAAACGGAGAAAGCGCGGCCTCCGGGTCCAGTGGTGCTTCAGGTTCCGGCCCGTTGCCGTCCGGGTTTGTGGGAACGCGGTCCATGGCAGCCAGATTAGCGCGCCCGGGGACTTCAAACGCTCCGTGGATAGTCGAGAAGTCGTCGGGAAAGATAAAAATGCCGTGACCACCCCGGAACCGGTGAGTATTCACCTGTGATGTCGATGCACCGGACCGACGAAGCGATCATGGTGGCCGTCCGCGAGGGCGATCTCGATCAACTGGAAGTCCTCTTCCAGCGCTATCGCGAGCCTCTCTACGACTTCTTCAGCCGGCTTACCGGAAGCCGCGTGATCAGCGAAGACCTTGTTCAGGACGTGTTTGTCCGGATTCTGAAATACCGCAACACTTATCAGGAAACAAATCGCTTCATCACGTGGATGTATCAGATCGGACGCAATGCGCGAGCCGACTATCTCCGGAAGCACCAGGCTGCTCCGCCTGAGGCCCAGCCGTTCACGGATTCGCAGCATGGCATTGCGACACCGAGCCGCCAGCTCGAGGCGAACGAGGAAGAGGCGCTCCTCCAATGTGCGCTGAGACAGATGTCCGAGTCGAACCGGGAACTCCTGATCCTCGCTCGTTTTCAAGAAATGAAATACGAAGACATCGCCGACCTCTATGGCATCCCGCTCGGGGCTGTGAAGACTCGGGTGTATCGCGCAGGCGAGCCTTTGGAGTCTTATTGCCGTTGCTTATGGAAACCCGTGTCCTCTCGAGAAGGATCTTTCCGGCGGCGACATGTGGATTCAGGGCGAGCTCTACGAAGTTCAAGCGATCATCCCCGCCGGTACTCCGTCCTACACGCGAACCGATTTTGTGGATGGCAAAGCGCCGAAGCTTCAACGAATGCTGCAGAACCTTTTAGAGGATCGCTTCAACCTGAAGTTGGGCCGCGAGATGAAAGAGTTTCCGGTTTACAACCTGGTGATGATCAAGGAGGGCAAACTGCAGGCCTTCGATCCGAGCCGTGCGCCCAAGCCTTGGCCCTCAGAACCGAGCGATCATCCCATATTGGAGTTCAGCGGAATATCGATGACCCAGTTTGCAAGTCTTCTTTCGGAGTTTATGAATCGCCGCGTGCTTGACAAGACGGGCGCAACGGGCCGTTTCGAAATCGCGCTCACCTTCCCGACGGGCGTCGAAAGCGAATGGTTGCGGGAAGCGAGAACCACAATGTCGCCTGTGCTCGAGGATCAACTGGGTTTGAAATTGGAATCGACCAAGGCCCTCGCGGAGTTACTGGTGATCGAGCACGCCGAAAAGCCGTCCGAAAATTAGCACGTAACAAAACGGCGTTCCCGGCGTTTAGATAGTGAAGCGCCATGCCAACTGCTGTCAGCCAACCCGAGTCTGTAACCAATAAGCGAACTGCAAGTATTCATATTTTAAAGTGCTAACAAATGAAGGGCTTCGGCGTTTATACAGTGAGGCTGCTAAAAAAGCTTGCATGAAAACAAACACGTATAGTAGAAATTAAGACCTCGATAGTAGGAACAGCGAGGTCGTACGCCATGGCGCAACCGAAATTGTCGAAGTTGGAACTTCAAATTATGGACGTCTTGTGGGAGCGGGGCATCGTCTCAATCCGGGAAATTCAGGAAGGTTTTCCGGAAAAAGACCGGCCTGCATACACCACCATTCAAACGACGGTCTACCGGTTGGAAGCCAAGAAAGCGGTGCGTCGGGTGAAGAAGATCAGCAACGCGCACATGTTTGAAGCCGTCATCTCGCGAGGAGCAGCCCACCGCCGCGTGCTCGACGACATCCTGAGTTTGTTCGGCGGGCGGACGCAGCCCGTCATGGCTCACCTGATCGAATCCGGGAAACTGACTCTGGAAGATATCGAAGAAGCCAGGAAAACACTGCGAAAGCTCGGGAAGGAGGGCAAGCCTCAATGAACCCCACGCTGCTCTTAACAATCGCGAGTCACCTGTGGCAGTCCACTCTGTTTGCGCTGTTCGCCGCCGGCCTGACCCGTCTGCTGCGAAAGAACCAGGCGCGAATCCGTTATTCGATCTGGCTGGCAGCATCGTTGAAGTTCCTCGTTCCGTTTTCTTTGCTGATGGCTCTGGGTGGTCGGTTCAGCTGGCGAACGACCCCGGCTGTCGAGCGCCAGCCGCTTGCGATTTTCGTGCAAGGGATCGGTCAGCCGTTTGAGGGATTGACGCAGTCTGTGGTTACTTCCTCTCGCCCGAGTTTTCCGTTCTTAGCGGCGCTGCTGATCCTTTGGGCTGCTGGTAGCTTGACGCTTACCCTGATCTGGGCGTTTCGTTGGCGCCGCGTTGCCCAAACGGTTCGGCGGGCAGTTGCCGTCGCCGCGGGGCGGGAGATAGAAACCCTGCGCCGCATTGAAGCGAGCGGCGGCATCGCAACGCCGATAGAGCTGCGATTGTCCGGGGGCTCACTGGAGCCGGGAGTCTTCGGAATCCTGCGTCCCCTTTTGATTCTTCCCGCCGGAATCGGTTGTCATCTTTCCAAGGCCCAACTGGAATCTGTCATAGCGCATGAGATTTCGCACATCCGCCGTTACGACAATCTCACGGCGGCCCTTCACATGGTCGTCGAGATTCTCTTTTGGTTTCACCCTTTGGTGTGGTGGTTGGGTTCGCGCCTTGTCGATGAGCGGGAACGCGCCTGCGACGAAGAGGTACTGAAGGTCGTCGGTCAACCTCAGGAGTATGCCGAGGGCATCCTTAGAGTGTGCGAACTCTACCTTCAGTCGCCTGTGCTGGCAGTCTCTGGCGTTACGGGCTCCGACCTCAAGAAAAGAGTCGAATCGATTATGGCGCAACGAAGAATCGCTTCGCTCAACGCAGCACGCAAGACCGTGTTGACTCTTGCAGGAATTGCGGTTGTGGTTGGCCCCTTCGCCTTCGGAGTATGGACTGCGCCTCCAGCTCAGGCGCAGAGCCAGCTTCGTTCGCTGTCCTTTGAAGTCGCATCCGTAAGACTTCACAAATCCGGAGAGGCGCCCCGCCAGAATCTGTATCGTCCGGGCGGCCTCTTTACAGCAACCGACGCGACGCTGAAGAGCCTGGTGCTGAACGCCTACAACATTTCATCCGAACGACTCTCCGGTGGACCTGGGTGGCTGGATTCCGACGGTTTCGACATTGAGGCAAAGGCCCAAGCCGATATGTTTCCGGCCCGCCAACTCGGTCGCGAGGACACGGAAAAGCTGGACCTGATGCTGCAAGGCCTGCTGGCAGACCGGTTCAGACTACAGATTCGCCGCGAGCCGCGAGAAATGCCCATCTATGCGCTTGTCGTTGCGAAGGGCGGCTCGAAATTGAAGCCTGCATTCAAGGACCGAAACTGCTCCGCCGTGGCGGCAGGACCCGCGGGTCTTTGCCATATGTTCTCTGGTGGAGCACGCGCGGGGATCACCGCTCAGAGCGTCGACATGAACGACCTGGCTGACGTCCTTTCCAACTGGGGTCTCACCGATCGGCCGGTATTCAATCAGACCGGTCTTCAGGGTGTGTTCGACTTCTATCTCAAGTGGACGCCAGACGGCCTCCGCTCCCCGAATGCTCAGCAGGCGATTTCCCAAAGAAGCGAGAATATTGCAGTTGACTTTAATGGCCCCAGTCTTGCCGAGGCGATTCAGCAGCAGCTCGGGCTGAAGCTGGAATCCCAAAAGGGTGCCGTGGATTTCTACGTCATCGAAACCGCCGAGAAGCCGTCGGAGAACTAGTCGCGACTATGAAGACCCTGGGTGTGTTGATCCTTCTTCTCTGTGTGGCCGCATCGGCGGCAGTTGCAGCGGAACATCACGGCCAGGTTCGATTCGGGCAAGTGCCGATACCCGGCGCTATCGTCCAGGCGAAGCAAGGCGACAAGACACTTCGCGTGCTCACGGCTCCGGACGGTAGTTACGTGTTTCCCGATCTCGGCGATGGTTCGTGGACAGTTCAGGTGGAGATGCCGGGCTTTGAGCCGGATCAACGAGAAATTGTCACGCCCCGGGATACGGCGGCGGTGCAGTGGGATTTGAAAATGCTCCCGATCGGCGGTATGAGAAGTGGAGCGGCGCCAGGTTTTCCTGTCGGGGTTGCTTCGTCGCCGGCTCTGCAGATCGTGACGCCTTCCGCTGAAACGCAAGACCGGCTCCTGATCAATGGCAGCGTCAGCAACGGCGCATCGACGCCGTTTGCGCTGGCGGCGGGATTTGGAAACAACCGCCGGCCGGGGCGATCTCTTTACACGGGAGCTTTCTCGGTCAATGGAAACAATGCGCTGTTCGATGCGCGTTCCTTTTCGCTTACCGGCCAGAACACGCCTCGGCCGTCCTATAACCGGATGAACAGCACACTGACTGTCGGCGGGCCGTTTCAGATCCCAGGCGTCTTCAGGAATGGATCATTCGGCGTCAGCTATAACCGGACGCAAAACAGAAACGCGACCTTGCAGACCGTTCAAATGCCTACGCCGGCGGAGCGTGCCGGGGACTTCTCAAATATTCCTTCCGCGATTCTCGACCCAACGACAGGACTGCCGTTTTCGGGAAACGTGATTCCTCAGAATCGGATCAGTCCGCAGGCGAAGGCCCTCGTCGCTCTCTATCCGCTGCCCAACTTCAATGGCAATGGCCGCTACAACTATCAGTTGCCGGTCCTCGGTGTCACCCATGCCGACAACGTTTCTGGATCGATCAACAACTTCACCATCAACAACTCCAACCGGTTGACGGGCAATGTGAATATCCAAAGCTCGCGCTCCGACAACCCGGATCTTTTTGGATTCACAGACACGGGCAATACCTCAGGCGTTAACGGGAATGTCACCTGGACGCACCGGTTCACGCAGCGCGTATCCGCCACCATTCGATACGCGTTCAGCAGGACGGTGACGGAAACTCTTCCGTACTTCGGGACGCGTCAGGATGTCTCCGGCAATGCAGGCATAACGGGTAACGACCGAGATCCGCGGAATTGGGGCCCACCAAGCCTGAATTTTTCGGGCGGAATCGCACGGGTGTCCGGCGGTTCGTATGCCTTCGACCGAAACCAGGCGAGCACGATTTCCTATAGCAGCACATACATCCACGGCCGCCATGCGTTCGGTTACGGCGCTGACTTCAAACGGCAGCAGTTCAATCTCCTGTCGCAGAAAGATGCGCGCGGCAGTTTCACCTTTACGGGTGCGGCGACGGGAAATGATTTTGCCGACTTCCTTCTCGGGATTCCTACGGCAAGCTCCATTGCATTCGGCAATGCCGACAAGTACTTCCGGCAATCGTTCGTGAACTCCTACTTCACCGACGACTATCGGGTGAAGGCATCGATTACCTTAAACCTTGGCGTGCGCTTCGAGTACGAATCGCCGATCACCGAGCGGCAGGGCCGTCTGGTGAATCTCGATATCGCCTCTGGCTTTGCGGCGGCGGCTCCAAAGGTTGCCGGAACGTCGCAGGAATCGCTCGTGCGCCCGGACAGGAACGGGTTCGAACCCCGTATCGGCCTGGCATGGCGGCCGCGTCCGGCGTCATCGATGATCGTACACGCAGGGTATGGCGTGTACCGAGACACGACGGTGTATCGCGCGATCGCGGATCAAATGGCCCAGCAATCGCCACTGTCGAAAAGCTTGAGTGTGCAGAACGCGCCGTCTTCTCCGCTGACGCTTGCGGATGGTTTCCGCGGCTCACCCTCGGTCACGGCAACGACATTCGCGATCGAACCGAACTTCCGTGTCGGGACCGCCCAGAACTGGCAGCTCTCCATTCAGCAGGATTTGCCCCAGGCGATGCAGGTGACCCTGACCTATCTTGGAATCAAGGGCACTCATGTGCCGCAGCGGATCCTGCCCAATACTTACCCTGCCGGCACGGTGAATCCCTGTACGGGTTGCCCGACGGGCTTTACGTATCTCATGTCTGGTGGGAATAGCAGCCGCCATTCGGGAACTGTCGAAGTGCGCCGGCGCCAGCGAAACGGCTTTCAAGCCAGCGTTTTGTACACGTATGCGAAGGCCATTGACAATGCCGGCATCAGCGGCAGTCTCATCGCGCAGAATTGGCTCGATCTGCGAGCGGAGCGCGCGCTTTCGAATTTCGATCAACGTCATCAGATGACGGTGCAAGGCCAGTACACGACCGGGATGCTGGCCGGCGTCGGTGGCTTCTGGAACGGCTGGAGAGGCAAGCTCTTCAAACAGTGGACAGTGACAGGCAATATGACCGTTGGCAGCGGCATGCCGTTGACGCCGGTGATCCTCGCTCCCGTGAGTGGCACCGGCATTACCGGCAGTTTGCGCCCGAACGTGACCGGCGCTCCGCTGTATGTTTCGGCCTCGGGGGCATTCCTGAATCCCGCTGCGTTTTCAGTGCCTGCTCCCGGGCAATGGGGAAATGCGGGAAGGAACACGATTACAGGCCCGGGACAATTTGGATTGAACGCGTCCGTCGCCCGAACGTTCCGCGTGAATGAACGCATCAGCATGGACTTGACCGTGAACGCCACGAATGTGCTGAACCACGTGACGTTCCCGCGCTGGAACACAACGGTGAACAGCTCGCAGTTCGGATTGCCCACGAGCGCGAACGCGATGAGGATATTGCAGCCGTCGCTGAGAGTGAGGTTCTGATGAAGAGCGAGAGTCTTGCAGTGCGGGTGTCCCCTCCTAAGTTAGGAGGGGTGGCTGCGGCACTGAGAAAATGGCGCGCTAGCTCCCTAGAGCCGCAGACGGGGTGGTTCCAAAGGGGCCGTTTCTCGAAATGCATTCTTGAAACACTTCGGCTCGGGAACCACTTTTCTTACGGCTTCGTCCTATCGGGCTCGCGCTTCGCGCCCGTCTGCGCCGCTAAGGAACTTGAAATTTTCTTACTGGCGCCCGCACCCCTCCTGGCATCTCTTGATGGGGAGGGGACGCGCCGTCCTCGCCGGTCCCTCTTCCTTGTGGCCATTCTGCTGCTGGTGCTGTGCCTTCCCCTCCTCGCGCAAGACCGGCCCGCCCCCTTCGCCATCACCGTCGGCACGCGCCTTGTCGTGCAAACGGTCACTGTCACCGACAAGGACGGCAAACCCATCGCCGGCCTGACAAAAGACGATTTTTTGCTGACCGAGGACAACGTTCCTCAGCCCATCAGCGTCTTTGAGTTCGAGAAGCTCGACGACATCGCGCTTCCGCGGCCCATTCCCCCCACTCCTGGAGTGGCCGTGGACAGAGGGCCAGTTCAGCCTCCTCTAACCCGGATCACACCGGTACCCCCTGGAGACAGTCGCTACCAGGATCGGAGGCTGCTGGCCCTTTATTTCGATATGCCGACGCTTGGAGACGCGGAGCGCTACCGCGCTCTCGGCGCCGCGCAGACCTTCATCGACAAGCAAATGACCGCCTCCGACCTGGTTGCCATCATCACCTACTCCGATGGCGCTGTGCGTGTTCGCCACGACTTTACCGACGATCGACGCGCCTTGCAGGAAACGCTTTACGCCCTTCTTAACGGCGACGACCTGAACGACACCGACACCGACTTTGGCCAGAATACCGGCGAGTTCAATATTTTCAATACGGACCGTCAGCTTGCTGCGCTTCAGACCGCCGTCAATATGCTCGGTGTACTCCGGGAAAGGAAATCGCTCATCGACTTCACCAGCGGAATGAATCTTGGTGGCATCGACAACCAGGCGCAGTTGCGTGCCACGCTGAACGCCGCGCGGCGCGCCAGCGTCACATTCTATCCCGTGGATTCGCGCGGTTTGGTGGCGATGCCGCCGATGGGCGACGCCAGCCGTCCGTCACCTGGCGGTATCGGGATGTATACGGGCGCGATCGCCATGTCGACGATGAGAACCTTTCAGCGTTCGCAGGATGCGCTCTACACGCTTGCGGCCGACACCGGCGGAAAAGCGTTGCTCGACTACAACGACCTCTCGCTCGGCATCGTTCAAGCGCAGCGCGCGAACTCCAGCTACTACATCCTCGGCTACTACCCGACGAACGCCGCGAAAGACGGCAAGTTGCGGCGTGTGAAAATTACGCTGAAGAACCCATCCGGTCCATCCGGAGATGCTGTGAAGCTCTCCTATCGCGAGGCGTATTACGGCGACAAAGAGTTCAGTAAGTTCACTTCATCCGACAAGGAACGCCAACTCGAAGAAGCTTTGATGCTGGGCGATCCCATCACCGAACTCACGATCGCGATGGAACTGAATTACTTTCAGCTGAACAGCGCCGAATACTTCGTTCCCCTGGCCGTGAAGATTCCGGGCAGCGAACTTGTGCTGGCGCAAAAGGCGGGAGCGGAACATACGCTGATCGATTTCATCGGGGAAATCAAAGACGAGTTCGGAACGACCATCAGTAATATTCGCGACAAGGTGGATATCAAGTTGAAGGGTGAAAACGCGACGCGGATTGCGTCGACCCCGATTCAATACGATGCCGGCTATACATTGCTGCCCGGCAAGTACGTGATCAAGTTCCTGGCGCGGAACGCGGAGACCGGTAGAATCGGTACATATCAAACAGACTTTGTGGTGCCGAATCTCGACAAGGAGCTGATCCGGTTACCCATCAGTTCTGTTGTGCTCAGCAGTCAGCGTGAAGCGATGTCCGATGCTCTATTCAATGTAGGCAAGGACAAGAAGGCCAAAGAGCAGATCGAGAACCCGTTGATCGAGAACGGACAAAAGCTGCTGCCGAGCGTCACGCGCGTATTCAGCAAGGGCCGGGATATGCTGGTGTATCTGCAGGCTTACGAGCGCGGGGTTACTGCTCAGAACCCCATAGCCGTCGTTGTCGCGTTCTACAAGGGGCAGGAGAAAGCCTTCGAAACCCCGCCTTTCGCGGTGACCGAAGGAATAAATCTGAAGTCGAAGGCCGTACCGCTGAAGTTGACCGTGCCGCTTACAGAGCTTGCACCCGGCGAGTACGTCTGCCAGGTCAATGTGCTCGATCCTGCCGGACAGAAAGCCGCCTTCTGGCAAGCGCTCGTGAAGATCGTCCCCTGAGGGGGCTATTTAGCCTACTCGGATGGGACAATTGTCATTTGTCATTTCGCGGATGAATTCGGGGCCGTGCTACTCGAACCCCGATCTCTGAACCACAAGAATTCGGGGTTCGAGTAGCACGGCCCCGAATTCATCCGCGTAGTCGTGGCTAAATTCTTGTCCGCTACTGTAAGGAAAAGTTCACGGTGATCGTCGTTGCGATCTCGATCGGAGATCCATCGAGCATGCCGGGTCGATAGCGCCATTGCCGCACCGCGTCCATTGCCGCCCTGATGAGATCGGGATCTCCCGTGCTCGGTCCGTTTGGATCAACCTGAAGGGCTACAATCGTCCCATCCTTTCCGATGATGGCCTGGAGTAATACCAGACCCTCGGTTCCGGATGCGTGTGCCGCAGCGGGGTACTGCGGTTTCACTAGCGAGATCGCATTCGGTTGCGCAATGTCGCCACCAATTCTTCGGGGCGATGACGTAGCGTTGGCGTTCTGAGGTGTTGTGGGTCTGGCTGCGGTAACTTCCATTCTTGTCATCAACCTTGCAAGCGGCAGGGAAACATCTTGAACCAACGTTTCTCCCGAACGTACCACGATGGCGCGCTCTGTATTCGAGAACCCCGGAAGTCTGGTCTGCAGCGTGTACTGTCCAGGAGCCACCTGCGGAAACGAGAATAGGCCTGATTCATTGGTAACAATCGTCCTGGAGGAGCCAGGTGGAACCACAGCCAACGTGACAGTCACACCGGGAATGACCAATCCACCGGGGTCGAAGATCATACCGGATACTGTGCCTAACGGAGTTGGTGTCTGACTCTGCGCGGGCGTAACTTGAACATGTCCGGCCGAAGCTTCCTTCGTAATAGCGCTAGCGATTATCGACATGCCCTGCATCAATGGCGGGAAAGCGGCCACTCGAATCTCAGGAGGAGGCGGCACCGGCGTTTCGGCGATAACAGCGCTCGGCGGCAGGAGCAGTGATGCAAGGGCCAGCACGATTGCTGCTCTGGCGATCGCAGGAATATGCCAACGCCCTGCAGTTGAAGATCGATAGGACAAAATCATCTCTATTCTCCTCTCCAAAATTTTTCCAGGTGAGTTGAAGGCAGGGCAGTCGCTCTGCCTTTCGGGAATACTGTGTTCGGCTACTCTGAGGATGACCTCGGCGTAAGCTGACGGATTCGTTCCCATCGACAGTACGTGCTCGTCGCAGGCCAGCTCTCGTTCCAGAACCAACTGTCGCAAGGCGTAACGCACTGCCGGATGAAAAAAGAAAATCGCTCCGAGGAATGCTTGAACCGGGATTATCCAATGATCGCGCCGCTCGACATGCGCGAGTTCGTGAAGGAGGACAGCGTGCCGCTCTTCGGCAGTGGTCCACGTTTCGATGTTCGCGGGCATCACGATTCCGGGTCGCAGCATTCCAACAAGAACCGGAGCTTGAACTTCCGCGGAATAAGCCACAGGAATGGCGAACGTGGATTGGTCGACAGTCACTGCCGATTGAACGACCCGGCGCCAGCGTTGATGACCGCGGAGGGAACGTGCGGCGGAGACCAGAACGCCTGCCATCCATAGCGCAAATAGTGACGGGGTGACGAAGTCGCGAGCCGAAGCAGGGGATGGCACGGCGTCCGGCAGAGCCTCAACCGCAACCGCCGGCAATTGTGCGATGTAGGCGATTGGCGCGACGGCGGGTGTCGCAACAGGCAGGGTGCGGACAATGGCGTTCGCGCCTGGGAGAATCGAAATCACCAAAACAGCCAAAAGCCAGAAGGAGTGCCGGGAAGCAGCGGATTGCGACCGGGCGATTCGGACAACTGCCAGGACGAAACCGATCAGCAGCAAAGACTGCCAGCTCCACAGCAACATGGTTTGGGCCCATGTGCTCATGCTTTCCTCATCTTCCGGCGGATGCCCTCGATATCGGAGGCCGTCAGGTCTCCGGTTTCCACGAGGTTCAAGACCAGAGAGGTTGCCGAGCCTCCGAACACCTGCTGAACCAGATGCCTCAGAACGCGTGTCCGCGCCATATCGGGATCTACGCTCGCTCTATAAATGTGGGCGCGTCCTTCCTCGCGATGCGTGAGATGGCTCTTCTTCTCGAGTACACGAATGATGGTCATGACGCTGTTATAGTGCCGGTCGCCGGGCAGGTTTTCCTGGATCTGTCGCGCCGAGGCCTCGCCAAGCTTCCACAAAATGCGCATGATTTCGAGTTCCCGGTCGGTGAATGTTATGGATGGTTTTCTAGGCATGAATTCCTTAACGGATAAATACGTTGTGGATTAAAACGTATTTATCCGTCGATGTCAACTGTCAGAAATGTTAAATCGGGCGGAGATAGTTTTATCGCGCCAGCGGAAAGCCTGGTTCGATATCCACGGGCACCTTGCCCATGCTGTCCAATGTCTTCTGCATCGCTGGGCGGATTACTGCGTATTTATCCAGCAGGGCCTTGGCTTTGTCGTAGGAACCTTCTGCTTCAATTGTGAGGATTTCGCCGGTGAGCTTGCGAACGGCGTCCCGGATTTTTGATGGGTCTACGCTGAAAGTGTTCTTTGTCTGGTTGAATATGAATGCTCCTTCGTCCAGCAAATAGTTGAACTGCAACGCGGCGCCTTTGGCGTGCGACTCCGTGAGGCCGAAGCGAACGGAGCGAAAGCTGCCCACCAGGAACGTCGTGTACATCGTGCGTTCCAGCTTCTTGTCCACCAGGCCCTTATCGATTAAGTACTGCAGCGCCCACAGTCCGGTGATATCCGCCTTCGGTTCTTCGATGGCTGAATAGAGTTCCTTGAGTTTCTGGCGGACGGCATTCGGTCCGATCCCATGCATCAGTTCGTGGGCCAGAATGTGAGTGAAGAAGGCATCGAAATCCACGTCCATTTGCTGGGACGGATCCAAAGCAAGTTTGGAAATGGGAATCAGGACCTGTTTGAATTTGGCCTCCTGAACGTTCTTCAGCATCACCCGCTTGGAACCTTTCTCTTTCACGACCCGCTCATCGTTGGGCAGGTTGAAGGCCGCAGTCTGTACGCCGTGGTTGCCGTCGCCCGAATTGAAGGCGACTTCAACGACACGAATAGGAGCCGCGGCGCCGATCTTTGGATTGCGATACTTCGGATCGAACGGCAGGTTGTTCTCGAGTTCCTGAAGCCAGCCGCCGAACTTCGTCAGTTTTGCGGACTCTGCTTCATCCCGCACGGCAACGTAGGCTTCGAACGCGGCCTTGTAACCGAAGAGTTCATCTTCGTAGGTTTCGTATGGCCCGAAAGTGATTTCAAGCGGGGCGTCGAGCTCCATCCATGCGACATCGCTCGCATAGTAGTCATCCGTCTTGAAAGCATCGGCTCGTTTTGTCAGGAAGTTCTTCAACGATGCGTTGGTCGTAAGGTCCGCTGCCTCGCGCAGCAGTTTGGCCGCCGGTTCGAGGAACTCACGGTACTCTTCGCTGTAAGGAACCTGTTTGAGCTTTCGATCGGCATCGCGGCGAACGACGGAGAAAAATCCGATCGCCCGTTTCTGGTCGGCTTCCGGCAAGGTCTTCACCCAGGCTTCGAATTCGTCCTTGCTCATGTCGTCGGGATAGAAGTTCGCGTTCGGGGGCTTTTCGCGTGGGACGCCATCCACAAAGGGTTCGTTCTTGT
>Ga0134121_10000027_pt1 | contig 156887 bp, 127 predicted proteins | sample KB301_FD_96463 | JGI IMG/M metagenome (GOLD analysis project Ga0134121, IMG submission 96463) | Terrestrial soil microbial communities without Nitrogen fertilizer from Kellogg Biological Station, Michigan, USA - KB3-0-1 | ecosystem: Environmental > Terrestrial > Soil > Unclassified ... | reverse complement strand
CGTTCGCGATGGGGTCGAAGGGCCGGGCGCTGATCTCGGAAGGCCCGCTCCGGATCGCGGGCGAGAAGTCGTGGGAGTACCAGGGCAAGCACAAGAGCCTCTACCAGGTGGAGCACGACGAGCTGTTCGCGTCGATCCGCAGCGGCAAGCCGATCAACAACGGCGAGTACATGTCGAAGAGCTCGCTGATGGCGATCATGGGCCGCATGGCGGCGTACACGGGCCAGCAGATCACCTGGGAGCAGGCGCTCAACTCGAAGGAAGACCTGACGCCGCCGAAGTACGACTGGGACGTCGCGCTGGCGCCGCCGGCGATCGCGATCCCCGGCCAGACGAAGTTCTTCTAGGTCATTTGTCGAACTCGAGGACGATGTCGGGGCCGGCGCGGGGCTTCCATTCTCCCTTGCCCCCGTCGTCGACCCGATCCCAGCCCACGCTCCAGATCTTCACCTTGCCGCCCTGCTCCGAGCCGAGCAGCTTCGTGCCGAAGGGGTCATCGAGGACGGGCAGGCTTCCCGTCGTCCGATAGTGGGCCGCGCCGCGGACGAGCTGAAGATGGGTGCGTTGCTCGCGGCCCGCGCGGTTTGAGCCCGTCAGACTCACCATCGAGAGGCGGGCGATCGGATTCCGGAGTTTTCGGATTTCCACGTCGGTGATCGATCCGACCGCCTGGCAGGCCCCCCACGACTTCTCGTCCGCAGCGGCGAACTGTTTCATGTAGTCGAGCTCGGTGAAATAGGCGTCCGCGCAGATCAGGCGTCTTGGAAAGACGGCTTTCCACAGGTAGTAGTTCCATCCCGGGCCGCCGCTGCCCACGATCAGGCTGGAGATGTCGATGTTCCCGTCCGACTTGAGGAACTCATACCCCAGGGCCACGGCCTCGTTCATCATGCTGTGACCGTTCCGGGGGAACGAGGCGTCCAGGATCTCGAGCTCGCGGTCGATCTCCTGGAGATCCTCCTTCGAGAGCTTGCCGCGCAGGATCAGATCCCGCAATTCCTCGAGCGCGATGCCGGTGATGGCGATCGAAATCATCTCGGAGATGAGCGTCTGGTTGTAGCCGAGGTCGTGGGCGAACTGGCAGGTGTCCAGCATGAGCTCGGCCGCTTCCCGGTGCTTTCCTTCGTCGGCGAGGAGACGCGACTTGCAGACGGCGAGGTTGGCCATGTTCTGCGACTGGAGCAGTCCGGGAATGTCCGCCGAGAATCCCTGCTCCCACCGGATGCGGAACATGCCGTCGGCTTTCATCACGCCCTTGCGGAGGCCGTCGAGCGCCGAGCCGTGGGCGGCGACGGCGGCTTCGACCTTGGTCCGGTCCGCCTTCGGTCCACGGCCGACGAACTCGCCGAGCACCGACGTCGGGGCGCCCTTCATGGTCATCAGCGCGGGGGAGTAGTCGTCCCAGGCGTAGCCGGGGACGGCGGTCCCCCGCAGCACCGGGCGCGGCGCATTGCGGGCGGCGTAGAGGGCGTGCACTTCCTGGATCGATTTTTCCATGGCCTGCCAGCGGCGCTCGGCGACGGAATGGATATAGCCGGCGTAGGTCAGGGCGAGGACGCCCAGAACGGCGGCGATCAGCCCGACCAGCTTCCAGCCGCCGATCCGCTTCGGATCCCGGGGCGCCGCATCGGCCATCGACCGAATGGTACCACGGCGGGGACTACGGCTGTTTGGCTTCCGTCGGAGCCGCCGCCGTGCGGCCGGGGCGGATCTCGTAGGGGAAGAGGCGGTGCTCGGGAGAGACTTCGCCGCGCGAGGCCGCGGCCTTGAGCAGGATCTTCACGGCGTAGCGGCCCATCTCGAACCAGTCGGCCTGCACGCACGCGAGCCCCGTCACCTCCTCGCCGCCGACGCCCATGACGCTCAGCTCGTCGGGGACCCTCACGCTTCGGCGGCGGAGCCGCTCGATCGCAAGCCGGGCGAGCGAGTTGTTGAAGCAGACGAGCGCGGTCGGCCGCGGACGGAGCACGAGCAGCTTCTCGACGAGCTCGTCCGCGCCCGTGTCGGTGATCTGCGCCCAGAGCTCCCAGGCCCGCCGGCGGGGAAGGCGCGCGTCGCTCAGCGCCTTGCGGTAGCCGGTGATGCGCCACGGGTTGAGGTCGGCCAGGTGCCAGTCGGCGTAAGCGATCCTCCGGTGGCCGAGGCGGGCGAGATGGGAGACGGCCAGCGCCGCCCCCTGCTTCGAATCCTCGCGCACCGTGGAAATGCTGGGCAGGTTGAGCTCGTGGTCGAGCAGGACCACCGGCAGGCCCTTCCCGAGCGTGCGGCGGACGAGCTTCTCCTCGCCGAACGAGACAAAGACCACGCCCCGAAGCGGCGACTCGCTCAGGATCTGATCGATCCCGCGGTCCATGTCGGTGTGGGGCGCGTGATGGACCAGCAGGCGACAGCCGGCGCGGCTCGCCTCGCGCATCGCCCCCTGGAGCATGAGGCCGCTGGTGGTGCGGGTGACGATCTCGTCCTCGCGGCTCGTCGAGGGATAGTCGGCCTGGAGGTAGCCCAGCAGCGTGGAGCGGCCGGTCGTCTTCTTCAGCGTCATCGCGGGCGGCTGGATCAGGGTGCCCTTCCGGCGGTACTTCACCAGGAGCCCTTCGCGCTGGAGACTCTCCTGGGCGAGGCGCACGGTCTCGCGGCTGACTCCGAGCTGCTCCGCCAGCTCCGCCGCCGCGGGGAGGCGGTTGCCGGCGAACTCGCCGCGGGCGATCGCCTCGCGGAGCACCTTCTCGGTGCGGCTCAGCAGCGTCTGAGGCCGGGCCAGGCGGTCCAGGCCGGCGCGGGAGTTCTTGGCCATCGATTTACAATTATACAATCCTTCGGCCAATTCCGATGCAGGAAGCACTCCGGCATAGCACCGGTATCGTAATCAGACGCGTGAAGGAGGGGCGATGAGAAGTGTCGCGCGAGCCTGGCTGCTGGTGGCCGCCGTCTGCTGCAGTGCCGCCGCGGCCGCGGCCGGAGACGAACCGTCGCTGCGGGCGGTCATCGACCGCGAGATCGAGACCCATCTCGAGCGCCTCAAGGTCGCCCCGGCGCCGCTCTGCGACGACGCCACCTTCCTCCGTCGGGTGACCCTCGACCTGGTGGGGACGATCCCCGTCCCGGACGAGGTGGAACGGTTCCTGGCCGACAAGGACCCGCTCAAGCGGTCCAAGGTGATCGACCGGCTGCTCGACGACCCGAGGTACGCCGCCCACCAGGCCACCCAGTGGGATCTGGCGCTCTTCACCCGAAATCCGGCCAACGCGGAAGTGCGGAAGCGCGAGGCGTTCCAGAAGTGGCTGACGGAGCAATTCGCGAAGAACGTGGCGTACGACCGCTGGGTGCTCGACCTGTTCCGCGCCGAGGGCAACGCGGCCGAGCAGGGGGCGCCGCTCTACCTGGCCCAGTTCCGCGGCCAGGCGCTCGAGACCGCGGAGGGCGTGACCCGGCTGTTCCTCGGCACGCAGATCCGCTGCGCGCGGTGCCACGACCACCCGTCGGACAAGTGGACCCAGAAGGACTTCTACGGCTTCGCGGCGTTCTTCGCCCGCCTCGTCGTCATCGACGGCGGCGGCGGCGAGGGGAAGAGGAAGCTGATCATCGCCGAGAAGACGACGGGCGACCTGATGTTCACCGGACCTGCGAAGGACGCCAAGCCCGGCCAGAAGGGCGAGCCCATCTCGGCGAAGTACCTCGAAGGGGCCGTGGTCGCGGAGCCGCCGCTGCCCAAGGACTTCAAGGAGCCCGACCTCAAGAACGCGAAGGGGCCGGTCGGCAAGCCGCTGTTCTCGCGGCGCGAGAAGCTGGCCGAGTGGCTCGTGGCGCCCGAGAATCCGTACTTCGCCAAGGCCGCGGTCAACCGCCTCTGGACGCAGTTCCTCGGCCGCGGCTTCTACAATCCCGTCGACGACCTCAAGGAGGACGAGAAGTCGACCCACCCGGCGCTGCTGAAAGCGCTGCGCGAGGGCCTGGTCGTCCGGAAGTTCGACCTGAAAGCGTTCATCCGCGAGATCGTCAACAGCCGGGCTTACCAGCGCGCGTCGGCGGGCGCGCCCGGCGAGTCGCAGGGCGGCTACGAGCGGTTCCGGCTCCGGGCCCTCTCGGCCGAGGAGATGATGACGGCGCTTCGGGCGGCGTCGGGCGCCGACGCTCCCGCGGCCGACGGGAAGCCCGCTCCGACGGGGAACCTCTCCGAATACTTCGTCCGCTACATGGGGAACCTGACCGACGGCCGGGGCGAGTTCCAGGGCAGCGTCTCGGAGCGGCTCTTCATGAACAACAGCGGCCAGATCCGGCAGATGCTCCAGCGCCGGAAGGGCAACCTGGCCGACCAGATCCTGTCGAGCTCCGATCCGTGGGAGAAGCGGCTCGACCGGATGTTCCTGTCGGTGCTCGGCCGCCTGCCGCGTCCGCAGGAGCAGGAGAAGTTCGTCGCCCACCTGAAGGGCGCGGCGAAGCCCGACGCGGCGGTCGAAGAGGCGATCTGGGTCCTCGTGAACTGCGGCGAATTCCGGTTCAATCACTGAGAGGAGAAGAGCCGTGAATCCTTGCGAATGCGGCGGACAGGAACACGTCTCGCGCCGGGCGTTCCTGAAGGGAACGATCGTCGGCGCCGGCGGCCTCGCGGTCGGCAACTGGGGATCGTTCTTCAACTCGGAGACGATCGCCCAGGAGGCCCGCAAGCAGGGGAAGAAGTGCATTCTGCTCTGGATGGCCGGCGGCGCGAGCCATCTCGACACCTTCGACATGAAGCCCGGCCGCGCCATCTCCGGGCCGTTCCGGCCGATCGGCACGAACGTGCCGGGGATCCAGGTCTGCGAATACCTGCCGAAGATCGCGCGCCACGCGGACAAGCTCGCCGTCATCCGCAGCATGTCGACGTCCGATCCCGAGCACGGCGGCGGCACGTACCTCATGCACACCGGCTACCGGAAGGAAGCCGCGGTGACCCATCCGGAGATCGGCGGCATGATCGCGAAATACCTCGGGGATCCCGGCGCGGATCTGCCGAGCTTCATCCAGCTGGGCGCCGCGAGCGGCGAGTCGAGCCCCGTGGCGGGGGCGGGGTACCTGGGACCGCTCTTCCAGCCGTTTAAGATGGGCGGCGAAGGACGGATGCCGGAGAACACGAGTCCGTACGTCCAGGCGGACGGCGACAAGCGGCGGAACGACCTGCTGAAGTACATGGACCTGGAGTTCGCCCGCGACCACCAGGAGCAGGCGCTCAAGGCGTACCGCGAGGCGGACGAGAAGTCGCGCCGCCTGCTCAAGGCGAAGGGCGCGTTCGACATCACGGCCGAGTGGGCGAAGGTCAAGGACCGCTACGGCGACACGTCGTTCGGCCGCAACTGCCTCATGGCCCGGAAGCTGATCGAGTCGGGCGTGCCGTTCGTCGAGGTCGAGCAGCCCAACTACGACAGTCATTCGGACAACTTCGAGTGGCACAAGGCGCTGCTGCCGGTGCTGGACCTGGCATGGTCCGCGCTGCTTCAGGACCTCGCGGACCGGGGGCTCCTCCAGGACACGCTCGTCGTCTGGATGGGCGAGTTCGGGCGGACGCCGACGATCAACAACCGCGCCGGCCGGGACCACTACGCGAAGGCGTGGTCGGTGGTCCTCGCGGGCGGCGGCGTGAAGGGCGGCTATGTCCACGGCGCCACCGACGAGGACGGCCGCAACGTGAAGGACAAGTCGGTGTCGTCGGCGGACCTCTTCGCGACGATCTACACGGCGCTCGGAATGAATCCGCGCGTGAAGCATTTCGTCGGGACGCGGCCCATCTGGGCCACCCCCGAGGATTCCTCCGTGGTGCGCGACCTGCTGGCCTGATCGAGGACGACCCATGAGCTTCGAGAAAGCGACGCCGGCCTGGACCATTCCGTGGGACGAATCGGCCGTCACCGCGGTGGCGTTCCTGGGATCCGCCCGGAAACTGGCGGCGGGCAACGAGACGGGCCAGATCTTCGTGTTCGACCTCGCCGAGGAATCCGGCGGACCGGCCCCGGTTCCCGCGCGGAAGCTCGAGGGCCATACGAACGCGGTCACGTCGCTGGCGGCACTGTCGGGCGGAAACCGCCTGGTCTCCGCCAGCTACGACCACACGATCCGGTGGTGGGATCTCGCAAGTGCCGGCGAAGGGTCCGCGAACGTGGTCCTGGACCGCAAGGCGCGCGAGGCGGCCGCCAAGAAAGCCGGGAAGCCGGCGGATGCGGCCGGCGTGGCCGTCCAACTCCAGAAGACGGCGCGGGCGACGGAAGCCCACCAGGAATGGGTCCGGTCCCTCTCGATCGGCGCCGAGGGAAGGCAGTTGCTGAGCGGGGACGACAAGGGGGTCGCGATCCTGTGGAACGCCGACGGCACGGAGGTGCGGCGTTTCCAGTCGCCGGGTTGGCTCCGCGCGGTCGCGCTGTCGGCCGACGGAAAGCTGGCCGCGACGTGCGAGTACGCGCCGAGGTACGCGACGTTCGCCAACGCGATCAAGATCTGGGATACCGCGTCCGGCAGCGTGAAGGTCGACCTGGGCAAGGAGTTCAAGAAGGGCGATCGCGTCACCGGCATGGCCGCCGCCGCGTTCTCGCCCGACGGCAAGCTTCTCGCGCTGGGGCAGGGCGGGGAGATCGAGGGCGGGAAGGGGAAGGTCACGCTCGTCGAGCCCGAGACCGGGAAGAAGGTCCAGGAGCTGACGGCGAACGAGGGCGGGATCACCCATCTCGCCTTCAGCCCGGACGGGAAGAGCCTCGCGAGCGCCGGGCGCGACACGCTGGTCAAGCTCTGGAGCATGCCCGACGGGAAGCTGCTCCAGGACCTCGGGAAGTCCCGGGGCGGGCAGTTCAAGGACTGGATCCACGCGTCGGCGTTCTCGCCGGACGGGACCCGGCTGGCCGCGGCGGACATGGCGGGATCGATCACCGTATGGTCGCTGGCCTGATCCTCGCCCTCCTCGTCCAGGACGCCCCGCCCAACACGTGGGTGCCGCTCCAGCCCGTCCTCGAGCAGCCGGCCGACGCCGAGGAGAAGGGCCACTGGACGAACGTCGGCTGGAACAAGCTCGTCTACGACGCCGCCGGGAAGCGGGTCCTCTTCTACGACCGCTGGCACGACAAGAAGCACGGCGGCTACACGATCTACGGCAACTGCCTCTTTTCCTTCGATCCCGCGACCGCGTCGCTGAAGCCGCTGGCGATCGATCACTGGCGGAAGGAGGACGTCGCGGGCGGGGGCTACCGCACGCTCCGGCGCCCCGAGGAGGCGACGAGCCCCACGCCCTGTTCCCGCCACGTCTATCACGGCTTCGACTACGTGCCGGGACTGAAGTCGGTCTTCCTGTGCAACGGCGCGAACCAGTCCGCGAAGTCGGACGACGGCCGCGCGGGCCACGACCTCACGGCCGACACGTGGCGGTACGACCTCGACAGGAAGGCCTGGTCCCGGATCGAGTCCGCAAAGCACCCGCCCAACCTGCTGGAGGACGGTATGGCCTACAGCCCCGAGATCGACTCGATCGTCTACGCGGGCCATGGAAAGATCTGGATCCTCGACCTCGCGTCGGGCCAGTGGCGCGAGGCGAAGGAGAAGCTGCCGCGCATCCATATGGGGATGGTGGTCTTCCACGACGCGCCCCGGAAGCGGATGCTGCTGGCGGGCGGCGGCGACTACGACAAATGGCAGACGAAGTCGGGCGGCTTCAACAGGCTCTACGCCTTCGACCCGAAGACCGAAAAAGTGAGCCGACTCGCCGACTCCCCGACCGCGATGTGCCGCGCGGGGCTGTCGCACGACACGACGCGCGACCTGTTCTTCGTCGTCGCCTCCTTCAAGGGGGAGGGGATCGAGCAGCCCTCGGGCCTGTTCGTCTACGACCCCGCGAAGGACGCCTGGACCCGGGCGAAGGTCGCCGGCGAGATCCCCATGGACAAGGGCTGGATGCCGCTCTGCTATGATTCGACGCTCGACCGTCTCGTCGGCATGGTGCGCGAGACGTTCTTCACGTTCCGATACGATCCAGAAAGGTGACGGCGATGATGAGGTTCCTGCTCGCGCTCTCCCTCGTGGTTCCGGGCCCGTCGAGTGAAGGCATCAAGGTGACGACCGACCGGACGGTCGACTCGAGCTCGCTCGAGTCGATCGTGAAGGACGTGTTCCGGCTGGCCGACGCCAAGACGAACGACGAGAAGGCGATCGCGATCCATACGTGGCTCCACCACGCGATCTTCCACAACGCGTATCCGGTCGAGAAGTCCCCGCAGTCCGTCGGGCCGCTCAAGGCGATCCGGGTCTACGGCTGGGGCCTCTGCGGCGGCCAGCACACCGTCCTCAAGTCGCTCTTCGAGACGGCGGGCTGGAAGGTCCGGTACCGCGGGTGGGACGGCCACACGACGATCGAAGTCTTCTACGACGAGCGGTGGCACTACTTCGACGTCTTCCTCAAGTGCTACTACTGGACCAAGGACAAGAAGACGATTGCGGGACAGGACGACATCAACGCCGACCCCTCGATCGTGCTCGACGCGGAGAAGGAAGGCCGCATCCCGAAGGATCACTATCTCTGCTGCGGCGACGACGCCAAGGGCGTGGTCGACGGATGCAAGACGTCGAAGCCCTATCCGGTCTCCAAGCATGAGGACGGCTGGGCCTCCGTGACCGGCCGCGATCGCGGCTGGTCTTCGGACCTGACGCTGCCGTCCGGCGCCACGCTGCGGCTGGAGTGGAAGGGCGAGGCGGGACAGATCGCGGTCAACGGGCAGGGACGCCACACGTGAGGCACGAAGGACTTCCGGTCCGACAAGGACCTGGGTCCCGTCCTCGAGCACTACGGCCCGCGCAACCACTCGAACGGCAAGCTGACCTACGCTCCGGACTTCGGGAAGGGCTCGGACGTGGCCGACATCGCCCTCGCCGGCGCCGAGGCGAAGGGCGGAAAGCTCGCCGCCGCGGGCGGACAGGGCGTGGCGGTCTTCAAGCTCCCGCTTCCGTACGTCTATGTCTCGGGCCAGATCGACGCCGCGTTCGACGGCGAAGGCAAGCTCTCGGTGTCCGTCGACGGCGGCAAGACGTGGCAGCCCGTCGCGTCCGGCGAGCCCCTGGCCGCGATCAAGCAGAAGTACGACGTCCAGATCAAGGCGGAGTTCGCGGGCGCGCTGACGAAGTTCAAGGTCGACGCGGTCGTGGAGCACAACCGCTCGGCCCAGCCCTTCCTGCTCCAGGGCAAGAATCAGGTGACGGTGTCGACCGGAAAGCTCGCGAAGGACGCGGTCCTCGCCGTGACCTACGGCTACCAGGAGGCGACGGCGCCCGATCCCGCCAAGCGCTCGCGCTACGAGGACCAGGGCGTGACCTACGGGGCCGCGAAGACGGCGACCCACGAAGGGGCGGCGTCGCCCTGGACGATCGAGGTCGGCGGCAACACCCCCCCGAAGATGCTGTACCTGGAGGTCGCCGTCCGGGGCAAGTAGCCCCGGCCCAGGAACAAAAAAGACGGTCTTTTTTGTTCCAAGTGGTCTGACCACTTGGGCGCTCCGGCGGGCGTAAAGGAGGTAGCTCGCACCGGAGGGACCATGATCGCCGCCATCCTTCTCGCCCTGTGCTCGCCGGCTCAGGAAGGCTCCACGCTCGACCTGGGCGGACGCAAGGCCGTCGTCCGGAAGTTCGACGTCCTCCCGGTCGTGGAGAGCGACTACACGAAGCGCTTCACGTTCGACTCGATCGACAATCCGAAGCTGCAGGAGCTGCGCGAGAAGTACAAGCTGGACCAGGTCGTCGCTCCGGGGAAGGACGAGTTCGACCGGATGGTGCTGCTTCTGGACTGGACCCACTCGCAGTTCAAGAAGTTCGGACGCCCGTCGGCGAATCCCCGGGGAGCGCTCGAGATCCTCAAGAACGTGGAGGAGGGCCACACGTTCTTCTGCGCCCAGTACGGCGCGACGCTGGTCTCGGCCGCGGCGAGCTTGGGCTGGGTCGACCGCGCATTGGCGCTGCGGCGCCATCGGGACTATCCCGGCGCCGGCTCGCCGGAACACACGTCGACCGAGATCTGGTCCAACCAGTACCGCAAATGGGTGATGGTCGATCCCACCGCGAACATGTTCGTCGAAAAGGACGGCGTGCCGCTCAACGCCTACGAGATCCGGACGGAGTGGTTCACGCGCGACGGGAAGGACCTGGTGTTCTCGATCGGCAAGGAGCGGAAGAAGCATCGGAAGGCCGACCTGCCGATCTTCCTGGGGCGGTTCGCCGGCTTCGGCGATCTCACCGTCCCGGCGAACGAGATGGAGAAGTACGGGTTCACCGGCTACATCCCCAACACCAATCTCATGGACGCCGGCCCGGACTACGGCAAGATGTTCATCGTCAAGGACGCGCTCTGCGAGGCGAAGTGGCACGAGCGGACGACTCCCGCCAATCCCGCGGTCGATCCGTACTTCCCGATCGGGCAGGCCGCGGTGACGCTTTCGGCCGACGGCGGCGCGGTGAAGGTCGCGCTCCGGACGATGACGCCGAACTTCAAGGAGTACCGGGTGCAGATCGACGGCGGCGGATGGAAGCCGTCGGAGGCGGCCTTCTCCTGGGCGCTCCGGCCGGGCTCGAACCGGCTGGAGGCGAAGACCGTCAACCGGTTCGGGGTGGAAGGGCCGGTTTCCGCCGTGGAGATCGACGCGCCGAAGTAGGTCAGCCGTTCAGCAGCCATTCGACCGCGGCCTTGGCGTCGGTGAATGCCCGGACGGCGAGGCCTCGGTTGCGCGCGACCATCGTGGCGAACTGTTCGGGGTCGATCTGCTCGGCCGTGCCCACGACCGACACGCGGTCGAGCTCCTTGGCGATCTGCGCGCCGTACTTGCCGAATTCGTACCGCTCCTGGGTCGTCGGCGTGAAGCCCGTCAGATCCCGAAGGTCGACCAGGAGCAGCTTCGATTTCTTTTCAAGGCAGGCTCGGACGGATTCCTCCATCTGCTTCTTGTACCGCGCCTTCGTGTAGGCGCCCAGATATCGGGCGATCCAGTATCGTTTGCGTTCGATCATCTCGACGTCGCCGGGGACCGGCTTGGCCATCGATCCTACTCCGCTAGCCATGATTCTTCGCTCCGTTCGCCCGAATCATATCGCTTTTGAACGCGGCATTTCCACCCCGATGCCGTTTTGCTAGAGTCTAGGCGTCATGGAGTACGACTTCCGCGTCACGCCGAAAGACGGGTACCTCCACATCGTCATCGTCGGGGACAACACCCCCGAGACGGTGCAGCGCTATCTCCGACAGATTTACGAATCCTGCGCCTCCTCCAAGTGCCCGAACATCCTGGTCGAGGAGAATCTGGACGGCGCGGGGCTCGGCCTGGGGGACATCTTCGGCGTCATCGCGGAGGGCAGCCGCAGCGTCTGGCCGGCGGTCCAGCGGATGGCGTACGTCGACGTCAACCGCCACCACGACCTCAAGAACATGCGGTTCGCGGAAACCGTGGCGGTCAACCGGAGCGTCAACGTCCGCGTCTTCGCCGACGTTCCCGCCGCCGAGAACTGGCTTCGGCAGCAGGTGAACCCGCCTCCGGAAAAACCTTAGAACCGACGCCGCCCCGAGTTCATAGAATCTTCGGGGTTTGCGGCCGTCCAGCCGCTAAAATCAGAATTGCGGCCCCGCTGCGTCCGGGGCGCTGGAATCGGAGTTCTCTTCACCCGTGCACGAGTTCGATCCCCGCATCGTCAGCCGCCTGGAGCGACAGAACACCGCGCTGATCTCCCTGGCGCGGGGCGACATTCTCCAGTCGGGGAACCTCCAGGAATCCCTTCCGCGGGTGCTCCGGGCGGTCTCCGAGACCCTCGGCGTCGCCCGGGTCTCCGTCTGGGAGTTCCAGAACAACCGCGCCGAAATCCGGGCCGTCGCGCTCTTCGACGCCCAAACGTCGCAGATCACCGAAGGCGCGGTCCTGAAGGCGGCCGACTTCCCGAAATACTTCCAGGCGATCGAGACGAGCGACGTGATCGACGCCGACGACGCCCTGAAGGATCCCCGCACCAGCGAGTACACCGACGACTATCTGAAGCCCCTCGGCATCACGTCCATGATGGACGTTCCGGTGGGCGGCGACGGCGGCCGTTGGGGCATCCTCTGCCAGGAGCATGTCGGCCCGATGCGTCATTGGACGGGGGACGAGCGGGCCTTCGCCCTGGCGGTCGCCAACCTCATCTCCGCGATGGTGGAGCACGCGCAGCGGACGAACGTGGAGTCGCGGCTGCGCGACTACATGGACCACGCGTCGGACTGCATGACGATCCTGTCGCCGGATCGCCGGCTCGTCTACGCCAACCGGGCCTGGCACAACGCCATGGGGTACTCCCCCGCGGATCTGTCCGCGGGCCTTTCTCCGTCGACGTTCGTCCATCCGTCGATGCGGGACAGGCTGAAAGCCTACTTCGACCGGCTGGAGAAGGGGGAGCGGGTCCGCTATGACGGGTTGGTCCTCGTCGCCAAGGACGGGCGGGAGATCGTCATCGACGGCCACGCGCAGCCCCGGATGGCCGACGGCCGTCTGGAAGCCGTCTATGTCGTCTGGCGGGACGTGACCCGCCAGCGGCAGAACGAGCGGTACCGCAGCTACTTCGCGGACCATTCCGGCGGCATCTTCCGGTTCGAGTTCCGGAAGCCCATGCCGACTTCCCTCCCGGTGGCCGACCAGGTGAAGTGGGTCGAATCGAACGTCCTGATGGCCGAATGCAACACCGCGGTGGCGGGCATCTTCGGGGTTGCGCGACCGGAGGATCTGCTCGGTCTTTCGATCGGAGAGTTCTTCGCCGATCCGGCGGAGCTTCGCCTGATCGTCGAGCGCTGGGTCCGGTCCGGCCACAAGCTGGACGGGTTCAACATGAAGGCGCGGACGCGCGACGGCCGCGAACGGCTGCTCCTCGGGAGCAATCACGGCATGATCGTCGACGGCAACGTGGTCAGCGCCTGGGGAATGATCACCGACATCACCGCGCGGCAGAAGGCGGAGTACGCCCTGCGGGACAGCGAAGAGCGGTTCCGCCAGATCGCCGAGAACATCCGGGAGGTCTTCTGGCTCATCGACTGGCCGGAGCGTCGCGTGGTCTACGTGAGCTCCGCGTACGAGCCGGTGTTCGGCCTCCGGGCCGCCGACCTCTACGGTGATCCCACCGACTGGCTCCGCGTCGTGCACCCGGAAGACCGCGAGCGCGTCCGGGCCTTCGTCGACCGGCGCAGCGGCGAGGAGTCGTCGGGGCTGCTGTTCCGCATCGTCCGTCCGGACGGCGCCGTCCGCTGGATCCAGGACCACAGCTATCCCGTGAAGAACGCCGAGGGCGCGGTCACGCGGCTCACCGGCATCGCGGAGGACGTGACCGACCTGAAGGAGACGGAGGAAGCGCTCCGGGAGAGCGAGCGGCGCCTCGCCGAGAGCCTGAAGCGCAGCGAGGAGCGCGTGGTCCAGCTCGAGGAGCAGGTGCGCGACCGCCACAAGCTCGACCGGCTGATCGGGAAAAGCCCGGCCATGCAGGAGGTCTACCGGCGGATCCGCCTCGCGGCCGACAGCGACGCGACCGTGCTCGTCACGGGCGAATCGGGGACGGGGAAGGAGCTCGCGGCGTCGGCGATCCACTCGCTGGGAGCGCGGAAGGACAAGCCCTTCGTCGCGATCAACTGCTCCGCGATCCCCGAGACGCTCCTCGAAAGCGAGCTCTTCGGCCACATGAAGGGCGCCTTCACCGGCGCCGTCCGCGACAAGACGGGCCTCCTGACGGCGGCGGAAGGCGGGACGCTCTTCCTCGACGAGGTCGCGGACATGAGCCCCGTGCTCCAGGTCAAGCTCCTCCGCGTCCTGCAGGAGCGCGAGTACCGCCGGGTGGGCGACGAGCGGCCGCTGAAGTGCAACGTCCGCATCATCACGGCCACGAACCGCGACCTCGGCCGGCTGCTCGCCTCCGGCGCGCTCCGCGAGGATTTCTACTTCCGCATCCGCGTGTTCACCATCGAGATGCCCCCGCTCGAATGGCGCCGCGAGGACGTGCCTCTGCTCGTCAGCCATATCATCGACGACCTGTCGCGGACGACCGGCCGCCGCGTCACCGGGGTCGTCGAGGACGCGATGAGGGCGCTGATGGACTATCCGTGGCCGGGCAACGTCCGCGAGCTGCGCAACGCCCTCGAAGGGGCGTTCGTCACCGTCCGCGGCGACCGGCTCACGCTGGACGATCTCCCGCTCGAGGTGCGGCGCGGGGCGTCGGGCGGACGCGTGGCGCTGACGGCGGAGGAGACGGGCGAGCGGAGCCGCATCGAGGACGCGCTCAAGCAGTCCGGCGGCAGCCGCACGCGCGCCGCCGCCGCGCTGGGCGTCTCACGCGTCACGCTGTGGAAGAAAATGCGCCGCCTCGGGATCCACGAATAGTTACTCCGCGGCGCCGGGGTCGGACCGCATCGCCTTGAGCCGCTTCCACAGCGTCACGCGGCTCATCCCCAGCAGCTTCGCCGCCGCGGTGCGGTTGCCGCCCGTCGAGCGCAGCACTTCCCGGATCACCCGGTCCTCCTCTCGCTCGGGGCGGGGAGCCGCATCGTGCGCGGGAAGATCCATCGCGCCGAGCACGTCGCTCACGGTCCCCGCGAGGGCGCGCTGCAGGACTTCGCGCAGCTCCCGCACGCCGTTCGGACGGACCTGCCGCTCCACGGCGAGCGCGACCAGGGACGCCACGGCCTCCAGGAACTGACGGTCGCCCGCGGTCCATCCCCGCCCGCCGTCGAAGCGGGAGCATCGCAGGACGCCCGACCAGGCGCCTTCGATCGGAAGCGGGATCTCCACGCGGGCCTGGGTCGACTCGCGGGATTCGTGATCCATCCGGCCCGGATCGAGATCCTCGCTCGACACGAGCTTGCGGAGCGTGCGGCCGCCCGTCCTCATCCAGATGCTCAGCCGCTGGCCTTCCAGGGCCAGCGCTCCGGCGCGGACCATGCGCCCGAGCAGCGATCGCAGGTCGCGGCACGGGGCGGTCGCCTCCCGCGAGAGGGAAACCAGCACGAGATGCTGCTGGGCGTGCCGGAAGAGTCCGGCGAGCAGGTCCTGCTTCACCGTGCTGCCGCCCGAGTCGAGGGCGAACAGGATCCGCACTCTCCGGCCGTCGTGGAGCGACGGCCCCGACGCGATGTCGACGACCGACTCCAGCCCGTTCTTTCCGCAGAGCCGCCACCGGCCGGCCAGGACCGGGTCGTCCAGCGGGGGAAACGCCCGCTGCACCAGCAACGGGGACTGGTCCGGGCAAAGCAGGCTGTCCAGCCGGCGCCCCCGGAGCTCCGCCTCCTCATATCCCACCAGTTCCGCCGCCGCCGGGTTCGCCGCCAGGATGACCTGGGTTTCCGCCTCGCAGATCCACGCGGGGAGGGACTCTTCGCCGGGAAAGGACTCGCTCAGACTCATCTAGGGAGGTCTACCGCAAACCGGGTGCCACGGGGTTCCCCCAGGGAACGGGGGGAAACGTTGCCGGTGTTAACTGAACGTCGAAACGCGTTAACTTATCACCCCTCTTCCCAGGGGCTTCGGCCCCCGTCCACTCCCGCCGTTCAGGCGGGTGAACGATCGTCAACAGCTCCGTTTAGGGCCTTCTCCCAGGGGATCGGGAAAGTTTGAACGATGGCACGGTTCTTGCAATCACCCGGGCGCCATGTCAGGGGACCTGAAGATGTATGGGGAGCCGAGGTCGGCCGGAGCCGCCGGATCGAACGCGCCGGCGACGAAGCTGAGCCTCGGAGAATGGTGCGTTCGACGCGGCCTGGCGACCCGCGAGGAAGTCGACGCCTGCCTGCGCGAACAGCGGAAGCGGGCCGCCGCGAACAAGCCCCCGGTCCGCGTGGGAGAGCTCCTGGTGGATCGGGGCATCCTCACCCCGTCCCAGGTCACCAAGGCGCTGGCCGACCAGGACGAGGAAATCCGGCAGTGCATCCATTGCGACCTCCGCGTGAACGTCCCGGTTTCGACGGAGCCGGTCGAATATCGCTGCCCCCGGTGCGAGCGGCCGCTGACGGCGTGCCCCGAAGGATCGCCGCTGGATGCGATCTTCGACGCGCCGCTCGTCGTGGGATCCAACGCGGTCCCCGACGAAGTCCAGATCGCCTCGACGGATCCGTCGCGCCGCTTCGGAAAGTACGTGCTCCTGCGCGAAGCGGGACGCGGCGGCGTGGGACGGGTCTACCGCGCGTGGGATACCTACCTCGGGCAGATCGTCGCCCTCAAGCGCCTCCTGGTCGAAACGGCGGGAGAGGCGTCGGGCCTCGACACGTCGCACGTGCAGAGCCTGATCCAGGAGGCGAGGAGCGCGATCCGCCTCCGCCATCAGGGGATCGTCAGCGTGTTCGACGTCGGCCGCGTCGACCGCGAGTACTACGTCAGCATGGAGTTCATCGAGGGGGAGACGCTGCACGAGCGGATCTCGGCCGCGAAGCGACGGAAGCGGCTCTCCTCGCTCTTCGAGGATTTCACGGGAACGGTCCGGATCCTCGCCGAAGTCGCCCGCGCGGTGCACCACGCCCACACGCGCTCGACCCCGATCATCCACTGCGACCTGAAGCCCGGAAACATCCTGATCGACGGCGAGGGCCACGCCCACGTGGTGGACTTCGGCCTCGCCCGCACGGTCCAGCAGGAGTCCGACGAGCCCGGCGAGATCAGCGGCACGCCGTCGTACATGGCGCCCGAACAGGCGTCCGGGCGCACCGACCGCATCGACGCGCGGACGGACGTCTATGCGGTGGGCGCCATCCTCTACGAGCTCCTGACCGGCCGGCCGCCGTTCGTCGGGATGGCGCTGGAGATCCTCGACCGCGTGCTGGTCGAATCGCCGGTCGCTCCCAACGCCGTCCGCCCCCAGCTTCCCGAAAGCTCCGCCGGCGTGCCCGCCAAGCGGCTGGCGTTCCTCGACGACCTGTGCCTCCGCTGCCTGCGCAAGGAGCGCGAGCAGCGCCCGAAGAATCTCGAAGAAGTCGCGCTCGCGCTGGAAAGCCTCCCGGAATTCGCGACCCTGTCCGGCTCTCCGGAGACTCCGCTGGTGACGGGCCAACTCCCTTCTGGACCGACACCTTGTCCGCCGCCGCGGCGGAGCCTCCGGAGGGCCGGATGGGGAATCGCGGCCCTGCTCGCGGTCGCCGCCGCGTTCCAGCTCGGCGAAGTCGTGGAACGGCGCCGCACGGAGTCGGCGGAGCGCCGGATCGCGGCGCACCTGGGACGGTTCCTTCCCGAGCGGGCGCTCGAGGAGGGGAACGACCTTTCCCGCCGGCTCGGGACGCCCGCGCCCGAGCGCGGCCGCGCCGTGCTCATCGAGGAAGCGCTCCGCCTCGCCGCCCTCAAGACGGACCTGAAGTCGGCGCTTTCCGGCCTCCCCGACGCCGCGGTGATCCTGGGCCTGCACGGGGAATCGGTGGACGGCGCCGACGACCAGGCGCTCCGGCTCCGCGCGGGCGGACGGATCGAGCGGGTGGGCTGGGACGAGATCGAACCCGTCCGGCTGGCGCTGCTCGTGGAGCGCGCCTTTCCGCAGCCCTCGCCCGACCACCGCTTCGCGCTCGGCCTCTTCCTGCTGCGCGCGTCCCGGTCCGCCGAGGCCTCCCGCCACCTGTCGCTCCTCCGCAATACGTCCCTGTGGCCGGCCGCGGGCCGCTACCTCTACGGCCTGGATCGGTGAGGACTCCCATGGATCTCCACCACGTACTGGACCTTCTGAAGACCGGAGACGCCGGCCGCCGGCTCCTGGCCGCGCGCGAGCTCCGCCGCTGGAACGGCCCCGAGGCGAAGGCCGCCCTGGCGGAGGCGCTCGGCGACCCCGCCCGGGAAGTGCGCGATGCCGCGTCCCGCACGCTCATGGAAATCGGCGATGCCCCCACGGTCCGCCTCATCGTCCCGCTCCTCCGGAGCGGGACGCCGGAGGTCCGGAACGGCGCGCGCCAGGTCCTCGAGCGGCTCTGCCGGATCGAGCCCGCCGCGCTGCTCGACCTCGCGCGCGACGGCGACGTCCGGATGCGCGTCTTCGCCGCGAACATCATGGGCGGAACCGGCGACCACGACTTCACGCCGAGCCTGCTCGCGATGCTCGGCGACGCCGAAGCGAACGTCGTCGAGGCCGCGTGCGCCGCGCTCGGCCAGCTCGGCACGCGCGAGGCCGTGCCCGGCCTCTCCCGGCTCGCCGCCGCCGCGGAGCCGTGGCTCCGGTTCTCCGCGATCGACGCGCTCGGCCGGATTCCGGATCCGTCGGCCGCGCGCGCGCTTCTGGATCTCGTCGCGGGGGCGGACCCCGATTTCCTGGAGCCGATCGTCGACGCCCTCGGACGGCAGGGCAGCGGCGCGTCGGTGATCCCGCTCGTCGGGCTGATCGACGCGAAGAAATCGCTGCGGCCCGCGCTCCTGAAGACGCTGCTGGGCCCGCTCGCCCCGCAGGTGGCGGCGCTGGGGCGCGACCCGCGGCTCCAGCCGCTCGCCCGCGCCGCCGCCGCCGCGCTGGATCGAAACGAACTCCCGTCCCGGATCGCCTCCACCACGGCCGTGCTCCTGGCGGGGATCGGCGCCGACCTCTCCCGAGGCGGCAGGGAGGATGCATGACCGCGCCCGCGAAGCGAATCCTGCTGGTGGACGACTCCGAGTCGATCCGCCGGATGCTGGAGTGGATGCTCAAGCCGCTCGGCTTCGAGATCTCCCACGCCGTCGACGGCGTCGAGGCTCTCGAGGTCCTCCAGGCCGGCCCCACCGACCTGGCCATCGTCGACCTCAACATGCCGCGCCTCGACGGCATCTCCCTTGTCCGCGAGATCCGCACGAGGAGCGAGATGCCGGTCATCATGATGACGACGGAGCGTCGCGAGGAGGACGTCCAGAAGGCCCTCGACGCCGGCGTCAACCTGTACCTCGTGAAGCCGTCCACTCCCGCGGTGGTCCGCTACAAGGTCCTGTCGCTCCTCGGACTCCCGCCCTCCGGAGAGGAGCCGCGATGAGCGGCACCGCTCCGTCCGGCGGCCCTCCCGACGAGGTGCTCCGGGAATTTCTTTCCGAGGGTCTCGAAGTCGCGGAGAAGCTCGACCGCGATCTCGTCGCCCTGGAGCGGAATCCGGGCGATCGCGATCTGCTGTCGGCCGTCTTCCGCGGCGTCCACACGATCAAGGGCAACTCGGGCTTCCTCGGCTTCACGGTGCTGCAGGCGCTTACCCATGCAGGCGAGACGCTGCTGAGCCGGCTTCGCGACGGCGCGCTGGAGCTGAACCGAGACCGGGCCACGGCGCTGCTCTCGATGATCGACGCCATCCGCGCGCTGCTGAAAGCGATCGAGCGGACCGGCGGGGAAGGGCGGGGCGTGGATCCGGCCCTGACGGCGCGGCTGACGGAACTGGCGAAGGACGGCGCCTCCTCGAAGTCCACGGACGTGCACCGGCAGGACACGGTGGACAAGTTCGGATCGGCGGCCGAAGCGCGCATCCGGGTCGACGTCACGCTCCTCGACCGCCTCATGACGCAGGTCGGCGAGCTGGTGCTGGCGCGGAACCGGATCGTGCGGCTCGCCGACGAGGACCGGAGCGGCGTGCTGTCGTTCGCCGCGCAGCGGCTCGCGGCCGTCACGTCGGAGCTTCAGGAAGGCGTCATGAAGGCCCGGATGCAGCCCATCGGGCAGCTCTGGAGCCGGTTTCCCCGCGTGGTCCGCGATCTCGCGATCTCGTGCGGCAAGCCCGTGAGCCTCGTGATGGAAGGGGAAACCACGGAGCTCGACCGGTCGGTGCTCGAGGCGATCGCCGACCCGCTGGTCCACATGCTCCGGAACGCGCTCGACCACGGCATCGAGTCCGCGGCCGAGCGGGCCGCCCGGGGCAAGCCCGCCGAAGGGCGGATCCTGCTCCGCGCCTTCCACGAAGGCGGACAGGTGGTGATCGAGCTCTCCGACGACGGCGGAGGCATGGACCCGTCGCGCCTCCGTCGCCGCGCCGCCGAAATCCGCGTGCTGTCGGCGGACCAGGCGGCCCGGCTCGACGATCGCGCCGCGCTGGAGCTGATCTTTCTCCCCGGCTTCTCCACGGCGGAGAAAGTGACGACGCTGTCGGGCCGGGGCGTGGGGATGGACGTGGTCCGGTCGAACCTGCAGTCGATCGGCGGAACGGTCGAGATCCAGACGAAGTCCGGGCAAGGGACGCTGTTCCGGCTCAAGATTCCGCTGACGCTGGCGATCCTCCCCGCGCTGCTGTTGACGGCGGGCGGCCAGCGGTTCGCGATTCCGCAGGTGTCCGTCGTCGAGCTGGTGCGGATCGAGGCGGCGGAGGCGGCGTTCGAGACGCTCCACAGCGTCACGGTCTTCCGGCTGCGCGACCAGCTGCTCCCGCTCGTCTTCCTCGGCGAACTGCTGGCGCTCGAGGCGGCCAGGACGCGCCGCGCGGGAGCCGCCACGATCGTCGTGCTCGACGCCGGCGAAGCCCTGTTCGGCCTCGTGGTCGAATCGGTCCAGGACACGGCGGAGATCGTCGTGAAGCCGCTCGGCCGCCACCTGCGCGACCTGCGGGTCTACGCGGGAGCGACGGTGCTGGGAGACGGGGGCGTGGCGCTCATCCTGGACGTGCCCGGCGTCGCCCAGCAGGCCCACGTGACGTCGGCCGAATCGCGCCGGTCCGCCGCGGCTCCGCGGGTTCCGGAGCGCGCGGCCGCGCCGGCCAACCTCCAGGAAGTCGTGCTGCTCCGGAGCCGGGAAGGCGGCCGGATGGCGCTGCCGCTGGCCCGAGTCGTCCGGCTGGAAGAGTTTCCCCGGACCTCGGTCGAGCGCGTGGGCGGACGCGACGTCATCCAGTATCGCGGGGAGATCCTCCCGCTCGTCGACCTTTCCTCGGCGCTCCCCGAGCGTCGGCGCGGCTCGCGCCCGCCGGCCGACGGCGTCGAAACGCCGCCGTCCGAGAATCTCCAGGTCGTCGTCGTCGCCCTGGAGGGCCGGCGGATCGGACTCGTGGTCGACCGCGTCCTCGACATCGTCGAGGAATCGCTCGACGGCCTGCGGCCCTCCACCCGGCCCGGAGTGCGGGGATGCCTCGTCATCCGGGGCCGCGTCACCGAACTCCTGGACGTCGACGTCGCGCTGGCGCAGGCCGGCGCGGCGGCTGCGGGAGCGTCGACATGAGCGGGAAGAGACAGCTCTGCTCCTTCCGGCTCGACGGCCAGCTGTTCGGCGTTCCCGTCGAGCTCGTGCAGGAGGTCTTGCGGAGGCAGGAGATCACGCCGGTGCCGCTGGCGTCGCGCGGCCTGGCGGGGCTCGTCAACCTGCGGGGCCACGTCGTCACGGTCATCGATCTGCGGGCGCGGATCGGACTTCCCCGGCGCCCGGCGGAAGGCGCCGGCGTCCACGTGATCGTCCGGTCCTCGGACGGCCCGGTGGGGCTCCTCGTGGACGACATCGGCGACGTGATCGACCTCGACGAGGAAACGTTCGAAGTCCCGCCGGAGACGCTGCAGGGAGACGCCCGCGAGTTCATCGGCGGCGCTTACAAGCTCAAAGGCCGGCTGCTCCTGGCGCTCGATCTCGACCGGACGCTGTCCTCGGCGGCCCCGTCGCGACCGGAACCGCCGGAGAAACACGAAAGGGTGGGACCATGATCCGGAACTTGTCGGTCAAGTCGAAGCTGCTGGCGACCACGGCGATCTTCATCGCCGGGTTCGCCGCGTTCGGCCTCTTCTGCTACGACACGATCGACACCATCAAGGTGGACGGTCCCTACTACCGCAGCATCATCCAGGGGAAGGACGTCATCGCGGACGTCCTTCCGCCGCCCGAATACATCATCGAGGCCTATCTCGTGGTCCTGCAGATGACCGACGAGACGGACCGGAGCCGCGTGTCGAGCCTGGTGGACCGGGGCCGGAAGCTCAGGGAGGAGTACGACGAGCGCCACGCCTTCTGGGTCAAGGATCTTCCGGACGGGAAGCTCAAGGAGCTGCTGGTCGTCCAGTCGTACCAGCCCGCGGTGCGGTTCTTCGAGGTGCGCGACACCCAGTTCATTCCCGCCGTGATGAAGGGCGACGCCGCCGCCGCGCGCGAGCTGGCGTTCGGAGCGCTCCGCCGCCACTACGACGAGCACCGGCTCAAGATCCAGGACTGGGACCGTCGGAGCGGCCAGGACGACGTGGTGTCGCTCGCCTCCCGCCGGAACCAGACGGACGAGCAGGCGGTCGGCGACCTGATCCGGGCCCGGCTGATGGCGATGGCGGCGATCTCCGCCGTCGTGCTCGCGATCGTGGGGTCGATCTGCTTCCTCCTCGTGCGGCAGATCACGGGACCGCTGACCGCGGTGACGAACGCCGCGGAGAACATGGCGCGCTGCAACCTCAAGATCGACCGGCTCCAGGTCGACTCGACGGACGAGATCGGCCGGATGGCGGCGGCGCTCAACCAGGCGATCGACACCCTCCGGACCTCGATGGGATCCATCGGCCGGAACGCCCAGACGCTCGCCAGCTCGGCGCAGGAGCTGAGCGCGGTGAGCCAGCAGATGAGCTCGAACGCGGAGGAGACCGCCTCCCAGGCCGGCGTGGTCTCGAGCGCGAGCGAGCAGGTCAGCCGGAACATCCAGTCGGTGGCCACCGCCGCGGAAGAGATGGGCGCGAGCATCAAGGAGATCGCCAAGAACGCCACGGAGGCGTCCCGCGTCGCCGAGAACGCCGTCAAGGTCGCCGACGAGACCAACGCGACGGTCTCGAAGCTGGGCGATTCGAGCGCGGAGATCGGCAAGGTGGTGAAGCTCATCACGTCCATCGCCGAGCAGACCAACCTCCTGGCGCTGAACGCGACCATCGAGGCGGCGCGGGCCGGCGAGGCGGGCCGCGGATTCGCCGTGGTGGCGAACGAGGTGAAGGAGCTGGCGAAGGAGACGGCCAAGGCCACCGAGGAGATCGGCCGCAAGGTCGAGGCGATCCAGCGGGATACCAAGGGGGCCGTCGAGTTCATCCGGCAGATCAGCGGGATCATTGCGAAGATCAGCGAGATCCAGACCACCATCTCGACCGCCGTCGAGGAGCAGACCTCCACGACCGGCGAGATGGGACGCAGCATGGCCGAGGCGGCCCGGGGCGGGACGGAGATCGCCCAGAACATCGTCGGGGTCGCGAAGGCCGCCCAGAGCACCACCTCCGGGGCCAGCGACACGCAGAAGTCCGCGATGGCCCTCGCCCGGATGGCGGGGGACCTCGAGAAGCTTGTGGTCCAGTTCAAGTGCTAGGGGAGTTCCCATGCTTGCGCTCGTGCTCGACGATTCCTCCGCGATGCGCTCGATCCTCCGCCGGACCCTGCAGGGGCTGGGATTCGACGTGGTCGAGGCCGCCGAGGTCGGCTCGGCGCTGGAGCTGGCCGACCGCTCCGGACCGCTCGACCTCGCGCTGGTGGACTGGAACCTTCCCGGCCGCAGCGGGCTGGACTTCGTCCGGGGCGTGCGCGGGGGGCCCGACGGGCTGCGCCTGAAGGTGATCATGGTCACGACGGAGCTCGAGAGCAGCCGGGTGATCGAGGCGCTCCGGGCGGGCGTCGACGAGTACCTGATGAAGCCGTTCACCCGCGACATGCTGGAGTCGAAGCTCGCCCTCCTCGGCCTCGCCGGCAAGTCGGAGCCCCATGACTAAGACGCGCATTCTCGTCGTGGACGATTCCGCGCTGGTGCGCCGGCTGGTGAGCGACTTGCTGTCCGCGGAGCCCGGTCTCGACGTGATCGGCACCGCGCCCAACGGACGCATCGCGCTCGCCAAGATCCGGCAGGCCCGTCCGGACGTGGTGACGCTCGACGTGGAGATGCCGGAGATGGACGGGCTGGCGACGCTCAAGGAGCTGCGCCGGGCCTATCCGCTGCTGCCGGTGATCATGCTCAGCTCGCTGACGGAGCGCGGCGCGGCGGCGACGCTCGACAGCCTCCTGCTGGGAGCGACGGACTACGTGACCAAGCCGTCGGGGCCGTCGGCGACGCAGGCGCTGAAGGACGAACTGGTCGCGAAGATCCGCGCGGTGGTTCCCGGAGAATCCTCGCCGCCGCCGGCCCCGGTGCGACGGGACGTGGCCGCCTTCCGCGACAGCTCGGCCGTTCCCGAGGTCGTCGTGGTGGGAGCGTCGACGGGAGGCCCCAACGCGCTCACCGAACTGCTCACCGGGCTGGGCGGCATTCCCGTCCCCATCCTGGTCGTGCAGCACATGCCGCCGCTTTTCACGCGGATGCTGGCCGAGCGGCTCGCCGCGAAGACCGGCCTGCAGGTCCGCGAAGCGGTGGACGGAGAGACCGCGCAGGCCGGCGTCGTCCACGTCGCTCCCGGGGATTTCCACCTCGAGGTCGCCGACGCGCGGACTCCCGGACGGATCCGGCTCCATCAGGGACCCGCGGAGAATTCGTGCCGGCCGTCCGTCGACGTCCTGTTCCGCAGCGCCGCCAAGGCCTGCCGGTCCGCCGTGCTCGGCGTGATGCTGACCGGGATGGGTCAGGATGGACTCCGGGGCGCGCGGGAGGTGCGGGAGGCCGGCGGCCGGATCCTGGCGCAGGACGAGGCGACGTCCGTCGTGTGGGGCATGCCGGGCGCGGTCGCGCGCGCGGGGCTGGCCGACGAGGTTCTTCCTCCGGCGCTGCTCCGACAGGAAGTGCTGCGGCGGACGGCGAGGATGCCGCGGCAGGGGGCGGGCCGTGGATGAATCGGACTTCACGATGATCCAGAAGCTGATGCGGGACCGCGCCGGGATCCAGCTGGACTCGCAGAAACACTATCTCGTCGACGCGCGACTCGAGACGCTGGCCCGCCGCGAGCGGCTCCCGTCGGTGTCGGACCTCTGCGCCCGCCTGCGCTCGTCGACGGGGGACACGCTCCGGCGGAAGGTGCTCGACGTCATGGTGACGACCGAGACGAGCTTCTTCCGCGACGTCGCGCCGTTCGAGGCGCTGCGCCAGACGATCCTTCCCGATCTTCTCGCGCGCCGCCTGTCCACGAAGCAGCTCACGATCTGGAGCGGCGCGAGCTCCAGCGGGCAGGAGATCTACAGCATCGCGCTCATGCTCCGGGAACACTTCGGCGGCCTGCCCGGATGGGACGTGCGGCTGATCGCGAGCGACCTGTCGCGCGACATGGTGGCCCGCGGCCGCGAGGGCCGTTACAGCCAGCTCGAAGTGAACCGGGGTCTGCCCGCGCCGCTCCTGGCGAAGTATTTCGAGAAGGAGGGGCTGGAGTGGCGGATCTCCGAGCGGATCCGCGAGAGGGTGGAGTTCCGCGAGATCAACCTCCTCGAGTCCTGGGGCGCGCTTCGGCCTCCCGACGTCGTGCTCCTGCGGAACGTGCTCATCTACCTGGCCGACGACGCCAAGCGGACGGTCCTGGGGCGGCTCCGCACCGCGATGCCCGCCGACGGCTACCTGTTCCTCGGCGCGGCCGAGACGACGTACGGACTGGACGCCAATTATCGGCGCGAGACGGTCCAGTCCGCGGTGTGCTATCGCCCCTCGGCGCCGGGGAGGACGCCATGAACCCGGTGAAGACCTCCGATATCGAGCGCGTCGTCGGGATGGTCTGGGAGACGATGGCGGGCTGCGAGGTCGAGCGCGTCGCCGGCGACATCCCCGGGTTCCGCTCGGAGACCCGGCTGGCGTCCGCGGTCACGCTCGAAGGAGGCGCCGCCGGGAAGTTCACGCTCGCCTGCGCGCTTCCCCTGGGCCGACGGGCCGCGGCCCACATGTACGGCGAGCCGGACCACGACATCGAGATCGAGCGGGTCCAGGACGCGGTCGCGGAGCTGACCAACGTGGTCGCGGGGAACCTGAAGTCGCTCCTTCCGGGGGAGAGCCGCCTGGGGATCCCCGTCAGCCGTCTTCTGGAGCCCGGCGAGGCGCTCCCCCGCCAGAGAGGCGGGTCGGAATGCCGCCTCGTGTTCCGGTCGGGCAAGGACCTGTTCCTCATTTGCTTCCAAGGGAGAACCCCATGAGCGCCGTCGCGCCGATGAAGCCCGAGCAGATGAAGCCGTTCGTCGACGGAACCGTCGAGGTCTTCGAGAGCCTGCTCAAGGTCCGGCTGAAGGAAAGCGCGGTCGAGTTCAAGAACGCGTCGGAAGGGACGTTCGACCTCTCGGCGGTCATCGGCCTCACCGGCGCGGCGACCGGCAGCTTCGTCCTGAGCGCCCCGTGCGAAACCGCCCGGAACTTCGTGGGCCGGATGCTCGGGGACGGTTCGGCCGTCTCCGACCAGGACATGGTCGACGGCACGGGCGAGCTGCTCAACATCGTCGCGGGCCGCGCGTGCCAGAAACTGGGGCAGCTGGGAATCGAGGGGCTGTACCTCTCCCTGCCCACCGTCGTCATGGGGCGCCACCGCGTGGTCTGGCCCGTGAAGGACCTGCCCTGCCTGCTGATGAGGTTTTTCGATACGGACCTGGGATCGTTTTCCATCGAAGTGAACCTGAAATCCGGCTGCTGATCCCGCGCTGCGGGCAGCCCAGGAGGAAGAGTCATGAGAGTGCTGGTCGTGGACGATTCGCGGACCATGCGGACCATCATCCGGAGGGTCCTGGAGGGAATGCACCAGCCGGACACGGAGATCATCGAGGCGTCCGACGGCGCGGAGGCGCTGCAGATCCTGCGGAACGAGCGCCTGGAGCTCGACGTGGTCCTGCTGGACTGGAGCATGCCGCGCCTCGACGGGATCGGCCTGCTGAAAGCGATGAAGGTGATGGCCCCCGTGAAGGAGATCCCGGTCATCATGGTGACGAGCCAGTCGCAGCAGGGCCACGTCGCCGAAGCGCTGCGGTGGGGCGCGCGCGACTATGTCGTCAAGCCCTTCACCGAGGAGACGCTGCGGGAGAAGTTCGCCCGCCTGCAGTCTCAGATCGAGGTGCGCAAGTGCACCGAGACGTCGCTCATGCTCCAGGCGATCGCCGGCTCGGCGGCCGCGGACGAGCACTCGTCGTTCCTCTCGCAGCTGCCGGCGGAGCTGATCGTGGAGATGAAGCTGCGCGGCCGCCGGCGGATCGTCGGGTCCGACGTGACCCTGGCCTATCCCCGGGACGTCGTCGACACGCTCGACATCGTGCTTTCGGGCGAGGTCGAGGTGGAGGAGGGCGACGGCGCGGTCGAGATCCTGGAGCAGGGCCACAGCGTCGGGGAGCAGTCGTTCGTCTCCGGAAAGCCGCTCGGCGCGACGGTCCGGTCGCGCGGCGGCTGCGAGATCCTCCAGCTGTCGCGGCTGGCGCTCGGCGAGCTGGCCCGGCGGTTTCCGAAATTGAGCTACGCCCTGAGCAGCCTGGTGGCGAAGAGGTCGACGTCGCGGCGCGGCGCGGACCCCGGGGTCGGGTTCACCGGCCGGCTCAACGTGATGCCGATCTCGGACCTCGTTCAGGTCCTCCATCTCTGCCACAAGACCGGCGAGCTCCGCCTGGAGCAGGGCGACCGGCAGGCGTCGATCTTCGTCGAGGAAGGGGCGATCCTGGACGCCTCTTCGGGCCGCGCGTCGGGCGACGAGGCGGTCTACGAAATCCTCGGGTGGAAGGACGCGGCGTTCACGTTCCGGTCGGGAGTCCGGAGCGGGCGACGCACGATCCAGCAGCCCACGATGACGCTCCTCATGGAAGGCGCGCGGCGGCTGGACGAGCGCCGGAGGAACTGAGCGGACCCATAGATAGGGAGATGACGGTGATGCGACACGCAATCCTGGCCGGAGTGATGGCGCTGCTGGGGGCCGGAGACCAGGCGGCCCGAGAATACGAGATCAAGGCGGCCTTCCTCTACAACTTCGCGGCTTACGTGGAATGGCCGCGCGCGGCATTCCCCGAGACGGACTCGCCGATCGTCGTCTGCGTCGTGGGCGCCGATCCGTTCGACGGCGCGCTGGAGCGGACGCTCCAGGGAAAGACGGCCCAGGGACGGCCGCTGTCGATCCGCCGCGTCGCCACGGCGAAAGAAGCGCGGGGAAGCCACATCGTTTTCCTCCCCGCCGCGGAGTCGGGGAAGGTGGCGGAAGTGGCCGGGATCCTCGGGGGCACGTCGGCTCTCCTCGTCGGCGAAGCGGAAGGACTGGCCCGGAAGGGGACGGTCTTCAACTTTGCCGTCGAGGACGGCCGGATCAAGCTGGAGGTCAACGCGGGCGCGGCGGAGAAGGCGGGACTCCGCCTCGGATCCAAGCTGCTGAAGATCGCCCGACGGGTGGACGAGTAGGACGGGATTGCGATGAAGCTGAAACGGATCCGGGACTGGAGCCTGACGACCAAGCTGTCGCTCGTCCTTCCGGCCACGCTGGCGGCGGCGCTGGTCGCGGCCGGCGCAGTGCTCGCGACGGACATCCGGAGCGCGTCTCGCGCGTCGGCGGAGCGGCAGCTCGAGGTGCTCGCCAAGATGCTCGCCACGCAGAGCACGGTCGCGGTGAGCGTCGGCGACGACAAGGAGGCGGCGGAGATCCTCAAGGCGCTCCGGGCGGAATCGCAGATCGTCTGCGCCGCCCTCTACCGGCACGAGACGCTCCTCGCGGGGTACGCCGCCGAAGGGAGCGGCGTGGTCGCGCCGCCGCGGCTTTTGTCGGTGCCGAAGGGAGACGTCGACGGCCATCTGGAGTTCTCGACGCCGGTCGAGATGGAGGGAAAGTCGATCGGCGCTCTTTACCTGCGGTTCGATCCCCGGGAGGTGCGCGCGGGGCTCCATCGCAACGTCCGCACCCTGGTGACCGTCCTGGTCGCCTCGATGGGATTCGCCTCGCTCCTCGCGCTCGGGTTCGGCCGGCTCATCACGCGCCCGCTGGCCCGGCTGGTCGACCGGTTCCAGGACATCTCGGCAGGACAGGGCGACCTGACCCGCCGGGTGCCCGAGCTCGGGTTGGACGAGGTGGGCCTCCTGGGGGCCAGCTTCAACCGGTTTGCCGGCCGCCTGCAGGAAATCATCCGGAAAGTCGGCGAGCACACCCAGGTGCTGGCCGAGTCGTCGGGGCAGCTGGGGACGATCAGCCGGCAGATGCACCAGGACGCCCAGAACGTGGCCTCGCAGGTCCACAACGTCTCGGCCGCCAGCGGCGAGATCAGCGCGAACATGCGGTCCGTGGCATCGACGACCGAGGCCATGAACGCGACGAGCCTCGAGGTGTCGCGCAGCGCGACGGAAGCGGCCGGAGTGGCCACCGACGCCGTGAAGATCGCCGAGGAGGCGAACCGCACGCTGAACCGGCTCGGGCAGAGCGGAGAAGAGATCGGCAACGTCATCCGGATCATCAACTCGATCGCCGATCAGACGAATCTTCTGGCCTTGAACGCCACGATCGAAGCGGCCCGGGCCGGGGAGTCCGGCCGCGGATTTTCGGTCGTGGCGAACGAAGTGAAGGAACTGGCTCGCGCCACGGCGCGCGCGACGGAGGACGTCCGCCAGCGCATCGACGCGATGAAGCGCGAAATGCTGGCGACCACCGGGGCCATCGGCGAGATCTCCTCGGTGATCCGCCGGATCCACGAGAACCAGAACACCATCGCCGGCGCCGTGACGGAACAGAATGCGGCGACCCGCGAGATCAGCCGGACGCTGCAGGAGTCCGCACAGGGAAGCGCGCAGATCGCCGGCCACATCGGAACGGTGGCGAGCGCGACGCAGAGCGCGTCGGCGAGCGCCCGGCAGACGGAATCGGCGGCGGGCGAACTGACCCGCCTCGCAGGGGAGCTCAAGGTCCTGGTCGGTCAATTCAAGTACTAGCGAGAGGAGATAGAGCCATGAGGGTGCAGCGAGGGCGCGTCGCGGCGTGTGCCGCGATGATCGGACTCCTGGGAGCCGGGCCGTTCCTGGCCGCCCAGGAGGCGGGGGCGCAGCAACGGGATCTGACGGAGCTGAGCCTGGAGGAACTTTCCAAGATGGAGGTGACGTCCGCGTCGCGCAAGGAACAGCGGCTGGAGGACGTCCCGGCCGCGGTGTTCGTGATCCGAGGGGAAGATCTCCGGCGCACGGGCGTCCGGAGCATTCCGGAGGCGCTCCGGATGGCTCCGGGGGTCCAGGTCGCCAGGATCGACGCCAACAAATGGTCGGTGTCGATCCGGGGATTCGCGGACCGGTTCGGCAACAAGCTCCAGGTGCTGGTGGACGGCCGAAGCGTCTACTCGCCCCTCTTCTCGGGCGTCTTCTGGGACGTGCAGGATACGAACCTCGAAGACATCGACCGGATCGAAGTCATCCGGGGACCCGGCGCGAGCGTCTGGGGCGCCAACGCCGTGAACGGCGTCATCAACATCATCACCAAGAAGGCCAAGGAAACCCAGGGCGCGCAGGTCGTCGCCGGCGCCGGCACGGAGGAGAAGGTGTTCGCCGACGGCCGCTATGGCGGAGCCGCCGGAGACTCCTTTTTCTACCGCGCGTTCGCCAAGTATTTCGACCGCGACAACGGCCCGCGGGGCGTCGACGATTGGCACCAGGAGCGAGCCGGATTCCGCTCGGAAGCGGTCGTGGCGGATCGCCAGACCGTGACGGCGATCGGCGAGATCTACCAGGGGAGGTCCGGCACGCGCGCGACCCAGGCCCGTCCGGCTCCCGTCTACCAGACGGTGAACGAGACTCCCTATCTGGTCCGGGGAGGCTTCCTGATGGGCCGCTGGGAAGACAAGCTCACCGACACCTCGTCCCTTTCGGCCCAGTTGTCCTACACGTACTCCGAGCTCGACACCGGCGTCTTCGCCGAGCGGCGTCACATCGCCGACCTCGACGTGACCCACCAGTTCCGTCTGACCGAGGAGCAGGATATCGTCTGGGGCGCGGGCTACCGCATCACCCGGGACGCGACGCGTCAGGGGTTCGTGGTGACGTTCGATCCCTCGCGGGAGACGGACGACGTCGCGAGCCTGTTCGTTCAGGACGAGATCCGGCTGATTCCGAAGGTCCTCTGGGGATCCGTCGGCGCCCGTCTCGAACACAACGACTATTCCGGCCTGGAGATCCAGGCGAGCGCGCGTCTGGCCTTTCGTCCGCACGAGCGCCACATGATGTGGGCGGCCTGGTCCCGCGCGACGCGCACGCCGTCGCGGACGGAGACTCACATCCGCCTGAACGAAGCGGTCATTCCTCCGAATCCCCCGGCCCAGCCCCTGGACACCTACATCTCCCTGTTCGGCGGGGACTTCCGGTCCGAAGTGCTCAACGCCTACGAACTGGGGTATCGGGTCCAGCCCGCGGACACCCTGTCCCTCGACCTGGCGGGATTCTACAACCGCTATGACCGGCTGAGTTCCAACGAGCAGGGGACCCCGTTTCTGGAGCCGACGGCGGCTCCGGATCACGTCGTCGTGCCGATCACGTTTGCCAACGGCAACCGCGGGGCGACCTACGGGCTCGAGGCGGCGTTCGTGTGGCAGGCCCTGGAACGGCTTCGGATCCAGGGGTTGTACACCCTGCTGCGGACGAATCTGATCGGCAACAACGGCGAGGATCGGAACAACCCGAAGGGTCGCGCGGCGGCGCGGATCTCCTGGGATCTGTCGGACGAGGTGACGCTGGACGTCCTGGGACGCTACGTCAGCCCCAACTTCTCGCAGGGGGTCGACAGCTACGTCGAAGCCGACATCCGGCTCGGGTTCCGGCTTTCCAAGAACGTGGACCTGGCGCTGGTGGGCCAGAACCTTCTTCATGCCCGCCATTTCGAAAGCTCGGACAGCGGCTTGAACGAGCAGGCGACCGAAATGCAGCGGAGTTTCTACGCGTCTCTATCGGTGAAGTTCTAATCCCGGCAAAGAGCGCGCGGTTCGGGGGCCAACCCCGGCCGCGCGCTCTCGTCGGATTACTTCGACACTTTGAAGCAGATCAGCTCGTCGGGCGTGCGGACGTAGAGCCGTCCGTCGCAGAGGACCGGCATCACCAGGTCGACGAGGTTCACCGTCGGCTGCCGGTTGTCGTGGATCTTGATCTCCCCGCGGAGGCGGTAGGCCTCGGGGGTCGCCTCGATCAGGCGCAGCGTCTGGTAGCAGCGGACGAAGAGCAGGCCGTCGGCCTCGGTGATCGCGACGCCCTGGCGGAAGCCGGGCTGCTTCCACTTGATGTCGCCGGTCGCCGCGTCGACGCAGACCAGGTCCATGACGCAGTTGCTGGCGTGCATGGCGCTGTCGCCTTCCAGCTTGCCGGTGAATCCGTAGAGGAAGCCTCCGCTCGGGCGGAACTGGTGGATCGCCGTGTTGACGCGGAGGCTCTTGTTCCAGACGAACTTGCCGGGAACGTCGGCCCGGTCGGGGTCGAACGAGACCGCGTGGCCGAACTCGAAGTCCGGAAGATTGACGATGGTGCGGTCGAGCACGAGCGGCGTGGGCATCGTGGTGCCGCGGCCCTCGCGTCCGAGACATTCGAACCGCCAGACGACGGCGCCGTCGTCGACCGCCAGGGCGATCAGCGAGCAGTTGCCCATGAAGAGGGCGCACGGCTTGCCGCCGATCCGGGCGATCGCCGGCGACTGGCCCTCTCCCATGCGCGCGGGCTGGACGTGGGGCTCGGTGAAGCTCCAGACCGTCTTGCCGGTCTCGGGGTCGAGCGCGCGGCAGTGGACGAAGAACTCGTCCTTCTTGCCGTCGACGGGATGCGTGCCGTCCCCGTAATACAGGATCAGCTTTCCTCCGGCGAGGATCGGGGAGAAGGAGTAGCCCTTCTCTCCGGAGGGGAACATCTCGTCCCACAGGTTCGCCTTCCAGACGACGGAGCCGGTCTTGCGATCGAGGCAGTGGAAGTGGCCGATCGCGCCGAGCGTGTAGACGTGGCGGTCGTCGACGGTGGGCGTCGACCGGAAGCCGCCGGCCGCCCATCCGATGTTGCGTTTCCAGTAGGGACCCACGTCGTACGAATACTTCCACTTCTCCGCTCCGGTGGCGGCGTCGAGGCAGGCGACCGTCTCGGCGGTGCCGTTCGTCTGCTCGGACCAGGCGACGAACACCTCTCCCTTCGAGATCGAGGGGGAGCTCCACCCCATGCGGATCTTCGCCTTCCAGAGGACGGTCGGGCCCTCGGCCGGCCATTCCCGGACCAGGTTGCGCTCGGGGGAGGTCCCGTTTCCGCGCGGACCCTGGAACTGGGTCCAGTCATCCGCCGCCGCGGCCGTCGACAGCAGGAAGGTGAGGAAGAGGGTTCTCATGCCTCCAGGTTCCCGTGGGGTCTGTGATATGATGCACCCCGTGAGCGATCCGCTGCAAGCCCTCGAGGAGCTCGCCGGCGCCGCCGAGGCCCACGCGCGGCGGGATCACGGCGCGTCGATCGGCGTCGACGACGTCGACGCGGCCGACCGCATCCTCCAGGCGGAGTCGCAGCGGCGCGATCCGGAGCGGATCGAATCGCTGGCCGCCTGCTACGGGGCCTGGCTGGGCCGCCTCGCCGCCCGCCGGTGGAACGCCCGATGGGTCGGACTGTCCGAGCCTGCGGCACCGCGTCTTCTTCTCAGCGGCACCCTCGTCAGCCCGATCGACGCCATCCGACGCCGGCTCACCGATCCCTCCGCGCCCGCGCTCGCGGCGATCGTCCGTCAGTTCGAGGCGTGGGCTCAACCGGAGCCCGCCGCGACGTCGGCCAATCGCGAGGCGTGGGACCGGATGGCGGCCGATCCCCGATTCGCGGGAGCGCTCGATCCGCTGGGCGATCCCACGGCCGCTCTGGACGAATGGCTCCGAGCGGAGGGAGTCCGCGGCAAGTCGGTTCTCTGCCTCGGCGCCGGCGGCGGGCGCCAGGGGCCCCTGTTCGCGGCGGCCGGCGCGCGCGTGACCGTCGTGGACTTCAGCGAGCGCCAGCTCGATCACGACCGGCGCGTGCAGGCGGCCCGCAAGCTCGACCTGAAGGCCGTGGCCGCGTCGATCGACGATCTGCGGGTCCTCGAGAATGCATCCTTCGATGTGGTCGTCCAACCCGTCAGCGCCTGCTACGTCCCGGATGTGGAGAAGGTCTATCGCGAAGTCGCGCGCGTGATCCGCCCGGGCGGCCTGTACGTCGTCCAGCACAAGCAGCCGGCGAGCCTTCAGGCGGGCGCGGACTACCGGATCGTCCGGCCGTCGGTCGACGGCGCGCCGCTGCCGGCGTCGACGGAAGAGCATCGCGAGCCGGGCACGACGGAGTATCTCCACCCGCTCGACGCGCTGCTGGGAGGGCTGTGCCGGGCGGGATTCGTCATCGAGGACGTCGTGGAGCCGCCGCGTGCCGACGCGCTGGCGCCGAAAGGATCGGCGGGCCATCGCGCGTGGTTCCTGCCGCCCTATCTCAAGATCAAGGCCCGCCGCCGGGAAGGCCTCAACGCAGCGCCGCCAGTCGCTCCTTGAGCTTCGTCAGGATCTCGGGGAGATTGCTCCGGCGGAGGAAGGCGTCGGGTTCATGGACCACCTTGTCGGGATCCATCACCCGCCAGTGTCCGAGGATGAGGTGGAGGTCTTCTTCGCGGACCCCGTCCGGCTCCCTGCCGAGCCAGTCCACGACTCTACCGAGCGTCGTCCGGTCCTCCTCGAGAGAAGCGTTCGCGGTTGCCGCCGACAGCAGCAGCAGGACGATGCCGTTCCTTCGGGCGGCCGGCGTGCCCTGAAGGGCGGCGGCGAAGTCCTTCAGGCGGGCCCACGTGGCGCGGAGGTCCTCCGGAGGACGGAGGAGGAGCGCGTCCAGGCCCTCTTCGGGGTTGGCAAACATCGTCCAGACCGATCCGCACATCGACGGCAGCTCCCCGCGTCGATCGGCTTCGGTGAAGTAGCGGATCATCGAGGGGAGAAACCGCCGCCGGCCTTCCCAGGCCGCGGCCCGCAGGAGCGCCCGTCGGACCCGTTCATCGGGCTCTTCCAGAAGCCGCTTCGCCAGTCTGGCCGAATGGGAATGGAGCGAGAACGACGTGATCTTCGCCTCGATGACGCAGCCGCCGGTCCACCCGGCGTGGAGATCGAGCGACGTCTCGATCGCCGCAAGACGGACGTCCGGATCGTCGTCCGAGAGCGCGTCGGGGAGCGCCGACGACCAGGCGGCCGACGTCTCCGGCTCGTTGTAGAGAAACCGTCCGAGCCGCCAGATCCCTTCGCGGACGCGCGGGTCGGGATGGGCGGCAAGGGGAGGGAGCAGGAGTCGCGCCCGGCGCCGCAGCCCCGCTTTGTCCCGAAGATCGGGGTGCCAGTTCCAGACGACATCGTTGAGCAGCTTCTCCGCCTCGGGAAGGCGTTCCCGGAAGGCCCGCTCCGCCAGCGCCCGGAAGGACGCATCGTCGAAGCTCTCGAAGAACGACAACCGGAGCTCGTCGGTCATCGCGGCTCCGGCGGCAACGGCGGGATGGAGGTCGCGTCCGGCGGTGCAGGCCGCCGGGAGCAGGATCAGCGCCGCCGCGAGGAGCCGCATCGAGGTCTCATCCTATCGGCTTTCTCCGGGGGGCGCGAGGGTCGCGTCACCGATCGCGCTTGGCGGCCGTCTCCGGATGGCCCTTGGGCACCGGCGTGCTGTCGCGAAGGAGGGCGAAGCGGACTCCTTCGGCCTTCCGGCTGACCATGATGTTGGCCAGCCGCGCGCCGTTGCCCGACGCAGGCGTGTGATAGCTGCCGCCATAGACGAGATGGTTCTCCGTGGACAAGTCGCCGTATCCGCCGGTCGAACCCACCCAGAGCCAGTGCCACCGGTTGCCGATCACGTCGTACAGACCCCACGCGTTGGGTTTCTTCTGCGCCACGGGATGCATCCGGTTCTCCGAATTCGACTTCACCCACGCGTAGCCGTCCGCGTCGGCTTCCGTCGCGCCCCCGGGGTTCATGCCGGCGGCGCCCGACCGCGCGGCATACTCCAGCCGCGCGCGATCGGGAAGGATCGCCTTCCAGCCTTTCGGCGCGACGGCGGCGACGGCCGGCAGGAGACGATCGAGAGCATCCCGGTACGGAATCGCCGCCGGCAGTTTCGGGTCCGCATCCGCGGGAGTCTCGGGCGGGTCGGCCTTCAGCAGCGCGCGGTAGGCCTCGACCGTCACCTGGGTCTCCATCATGTAGAACGGCTCGGCGATCTTCTCGGGCCGCAGCCGCTCGTCGCCCTCGTGGCCGGGCTCGGCATCGGGGCTGCCCAGCTGGAACTGCCCGGCGGGGATCAGGCGGAAGTTCAGCGACGCGCCAGAATCTCCCAGCGGGATCTTCAGCGGATCGGTCGCGCCGATCGCCTTCGCGGTCTCGGCCTGACGCCGCGCCGCTTCGGCGCCGTCGAACGGCCAGGTCTCGTAGACCTGTCCCGCGGGGTCCTGGGCGGAGAGGACCAGCAGGAGACAGAGAAATCGCATCGTCATCGGGACCCTGCGCAGCCGTAGGTCGCGCAGCGCCCCAGGTAGTCCCAGCATTCCGGGTGGTACGTCGCCCGGCATTCCGGGCAGGCGTGCGGGTCGTTCAAGGCCGGCTGGCGGCACAGGGAGCAGAGGCCGGTCGGCCCCGACCGGAGGATCGAGATGTTCTCCTCCCCGAAGCAGCTGCTGCAGAGACTCCGCATCCGCGACGCCCAGGCCGCCGCCGCCGTCAGTTCGGGGAGAGGCTCGCCGCCCCATTCCAGCCGGATCCGCTCGGAGCGCAGCTGCACCGTTTCCTTGCGGAAGCCTTCGATGCCGAACTGCACGGGGGGAAGGGAGAGATGGGCGTCGCGGAGCTGGAGGCGCGAATAGGGAATCCGCGCGCCGACGGACCGCAAGAATTCGAAGTCGTCCTTCGGAAGCCGCGCCTCCCGGACGCACAGGGTGGGCTGGAGGCGGGGACGACGCCGGAGATCGCGGCTGAGCTTCTCACGGTCCACGGCGGCGTCCCACGTCCGTTCGAGGACGAGCGGCGCGGGCCGCAGGGGATCGGACTCGTCGGGAACCTGGATGAGCCACGAACGGAAGGTCCGGTGAGGATCGTAGTCCCAGATCCGGAAGTAGGGGGAGAAGGCGGGGCGCGCCTCCATTCGGTCGAGCTCCTGCAGGGCCTCCAGCGTGAGCTCGAGGAACTGGCGCCGCCGGTCGGTCGTCCCGGAACGGTCGAACGTCATGGTCTGCCCTCCGCTAGAAATCCGGATTCTTCCGGTTGCGGAACGGATGGCTCTTGACGATCGTGAGGACGATCGTCGAGAACTTGTAGTCGCCGGCGGCCGCGGCCTTCTGGACGTCGCGGATGACGCACTCGTCCTCGAGCTGCAGTCCGCGGCCCATCGCGTAGATGAGCATGTTCTCCGACATCGTCCGGACGAAATCGTCGCGGCGCCCGAGCAGGATCTTTTTCAGCTCGACCGGACCGCTGAACGCCTGGCCGCTGGGGAGCACGCCGGACGCGTCGACGGGCGCGCCGCCGTCCTCGTCCCGCCACCGGCCGGTCGCGTCGAAGTTCTCCAGGCTGAAGCCCAGCGGGTCGATCTTCGCGTGGCAGCTGGCGCATTCGGGATTCCGGCGGTGCACTTCCAGCATCTGCCGCAGCGTCTGCGGCTTTCCCTCCGCCGACTTCGAGTCCTCGAGCGACGGGACGTTGGGCGGCGGCGGGGGAGGCGGCGTCCCCAGAATCGCCCCCGCGATGTAGTTGCCGCGGCGCGGCACGTTGTTGCGGTCGGGGTCGGACTGCGTCATCAGGACCGCCGCGCTGGTCAGCAGGCCGCCGCGGCGCGCGTCCGGCAGCGTCACGCGGCGCATGTCCTTCCCGGCGACCGCGGGGAGTCCGTAGTGGCGGGCCAGCTCCTCGTTGACGTAGGTGTGGCCGGCGTCGATGAGCTCGGTCACGGGGCGGTCGCTCCGGACGAGCTCGCCCAGGACCAGCGAAAGCTCCTGCTGCATCGCCTCGCGGAGCGATTCCGTGAACTGGGGGAACTTCTTGGGATCGGGCTTGTGCGTCGCGAGCCCCCGCAGCTGGAGCCACTGGCCGATGAAGTTGTCGGCCAGCGCGCGGCTTCGCGGATCGGCGAGCAGGCGCCGGGTCTGGGCTTCCAGCACCTCGGGCGACGACAGCGTCTTCTTCGCCGCGAGGTCCAGCAGGACGTCGTCCGGCGGGGCCGACCACAGGAAGAAGCTGAGGCGCGACGCCAGGTCGTAGTCGTCCACGGGGTAGGGGCCCTGCACGCCGGGGCGGGCGGCTTCGATCCGCACCAGGAACCGCGGCGAGATCAGCACGGCGAGGAGCATCGGCCGGACGGCGGCCTCGTGGCCTTCGCTCCGGGCGCGCGCCTTGTCGTAGATCGCCAGCAGCTTGTCGAGCAGCGCGGCCTCGATCGGGCGGCGGAACGCCTTGCCGGCGAACCGCTCCACGATCCGCCGCGCGGCGTCGCGTTCGGGCAGCTCCGCGGACGGGACGGCGAAGTAGATCCGCCGGTAGGCTTCGGGATGGGAGGCCTTCTTGTCGACGATCTCGGACAGCAGCTTCACCGCGGCCTGGTGGTACTGCTCGACCAGCACCGGAGAGAGCGCGAGCGCCTCGGCGATGTTGTCGAACCCGTAGCCCGACGAATCGGGCGAGAAATCTTCGGCGAAGCGCAGATTGAGGCCGGTCAGCTCGAGGATGGAGTTGTCGTACTCCGTCCGGTTCAGCCGGCGGATCACCGACTTGCCGGGATCGCGCGTCTCCCCGCAGTCGAGGCTTCCGAGCGTCTTCTGGATGAATCCGATGATGAGCTTCCGCTGGTCTTCGGTGATCTGCTTCTCCTTCTTGGGAGGCATCTGCTTCGACTCGAGGACCTCGATGACCGTCAGCCAGAGCTTCCGGTTCTCGGCGATCATCCGCGGATTGTGGTCGCGGAACAGGTTGACGTCGCCTTTCTGCTTCTCGTCGTTGTGGCATCGGTAGCAGAAGGGCTCGAGGATGGGGCGGATGGAGCGGTCGAACGAGAACTTGTCGGCCGCCGCCGTCTTGGCGAGGGCCTGGGCCCGTTCCCGCTCCAGCTCCTGGGGCGTGGGCGGCGGCTTGGGTTTCTCCTTCTCCTTGTCCTGAGGCTGCGCCTTGTCCTTCTCCTTGGCGCCGTCCTGGGCGTGGAGGGTCGGGAAGAGCGAGATCATCGACAGGACGAAGGCGGCGCGGAGACTGACCATTCTGGCGAACGACTAGCCGAGAATCCCCAGCGGCCCGGTGCTGTCGCCGAACTGCGGGAGGTCGACGCCGGCGCGCCGGGCGGTTTCCAGGTACAGGTTGCAGATCGGCGTCTTCTTGCCGAGCACGAGGTGGCGGCCGCCCTTGAACGCCCCGCCGCCGCCGCCGGCGAGCAGGACCGGGAGATTGTCGTGGTTGTGCTTGTTCCCGTCGCTGATGCCCGACCCGTAGACGATCGCGACGTTGTCGAGCAGCGTCGACTCGCCTTCCCAGATCGCGGACATGCGGACGAGCATGCGGGTGAACAGCTCCATGTGGAGCGTGTTGATCTTGGTGAGCGCCGCGAGATTCTCGGGCTTGTTCTGGTGGTGCGAGGTCGAGTGGTGGCTGCCCACCTGGATCTCGGGGTACGAGCGGCCGGACTTCTCGTTCGAGAAGATGAACGACGCGACGCGCGTGGTGTCGGTCTGGAACGCGAGCGTCAGGATGTCGAGCATCAGGTTGACGTGGTCGGAGAACGTCGACGGAATGCCCCGGCCGTCGGGCATGATCAGGTTCGGCAGGTCGCTGAACTTGCCCTGCGCCGCGGGGTCGTCCTTGAACGCCTCGCGGTGGTGCGACGCGTCGTCCTTGCCCGCCTGGGCGATCCGCTTCTCGATGCTCCGGAGCCCTTCGAAGTATTCCTCGAGCTTGCGCCGGTCGCTGAAGCCGAGCCGGCCCTGGAGCGACTGGGCGTCCTCGCGGACGAGGTCGAGCACGCTGGATTCGACGCTGTCGCTCTTCTGCTTCTCCTGCGCGTCCCGTTCGGGCGAGCCCCACACGGCGCGGCGGGGAGGCCGCCCCCGGAAGAGCCGCTCGAAGAGCTGCTTCGGGTTGATCTCCAGCGCGGCGGGGGTCGTCTTGCTGCGCCAGGAGATGTGCGACAGGTAGGTGCCGCTGAAGCCGTGGTCGCCGCGCATGCCCGGGTCGATGCCGAGGGCGAGCGAGTCGACGGGCGTCTTGAGCCCGATCTGCTGCGCGGCCACCTGGTCGATGGAGGCGCCGGCCACTTCGGGCTCCTCCGAGTGCTTGCACTTGGCCCCGACGAGGAAGCCGCCGCCGGAGGGCTCGTGACCCGCGACGGGATTGATGCAGTGATCGGCGGCCAGGTCGCTCAGCAGGAGGACCTTGTTCTTGACCGGCTCCAGCGACTTGTGGATCGCCGGAAGTTCCTTCAGCTCGCCCGCCTCCTGGGGACGCCAGTTGGCCATGACGACGCCGTTGGGAACATAGAAGTAGGCGAGACGGACCGGAGGCTTCGCGGCCGCCGACTGGCCGAAGCTCATCGACTCCAGCCAGGGAAGCGCCACGGCGGCGCCGGCGCCGCGCAACAGGGTGCGTCTCGAGAGATTGTTCATGGTCATCAGATAAAACAATCATAGCCCGCCCTTGTTTCCCGGGGAGGCGAAAAAAAGGCGGCTCCTACCGCGGGGGCGCGGGACGGACGAGGCGGATGCCGAGGTGGGCGCCCGCGGCGTTGGGAACGTAGCCGGCGCGCGTGGCGCTCCGGAAGTGGACGAGTTCGAGCCCCGCCCAGACGCCGCCACGGGAGAGGCGCTGCTCCGAGCCCTCCTGGATGAAGTCCGAGCACCACTCGCGCATGCTGCCGGCCATGTCGCGCACGCCGTAGGGGCTTTCGTCGGCGGGGAACGCGCCGCCGGGTTCCACCCGAGGCCGGCCCGGGCGGGAGCGGCCGCCCTTCGTGAAGCTCCAGTCGAAGTAGTTCCCCCAGGGGAAGATCCGGCCGTCGACGCCCCGCGCGGCCTTCTCCCATTCCGCGCCGGTCGGCATCCTCACGCCGGTCCAGCGGCCGCCCTTCTTCGCGAGCCATCCGCAGAAGGCTTCGGCGTCCTCCCACGAAAGACCGAGGGCGGGGAACCGGTCCCAGCCCGGCGTGATCTTCACCCGGTCGCCTTCGCGGACCCAGTACTGGCCGCCGCTGGCCGACTCCCGCGGGGACCGCTTCCACGCCTGGTCCGCGGTCTGGAACGAGCGGTCGTTCAGGAACTCCTCGTAGGGCACGCTCTCGACCTCGAACCGCGAGATGAAGAAGCCGTCGACGGACACCTGCTGGGCGTCGACCCCCGACTGGGCCTGCGAATCGCCGCCCATGGCGAACTCGCCGGCCGGCACGTAGACGAAGTCGGGGCCGATCTCCTCCTCGGTGTAGAGGGCCACGCGCGCGACGAGCTTCGCCCCGCGCGTGATCGACACGGGATAGCGGACGTCGCGGAACCCCTCCTTCTTCAGCACGAGCAGATAGGACCCGAGCTCGAGGGTCGCCGAGGCCACCGGCGTGATCCCCAGCCCGCGGACGAAGACGGGGAGGAGCCTCAGGTCCTCCCCTTCCTGGAATTTGTAGAGATCCACCTGCGCGCCGGGGGGGACGGTGTCGATCGTGATCGTCCCCTCGCGGGCGAGCTGCGCGGCGAACTGGCCCTGGTCGAAGAGCCGCACCATCTTTTCGTGCATCATCGCCTGGAGCCGGTCGCCCTCGCGCTCGGCGAATCCGACTTCGGCGAAATAGTGTCGCGCGAGCGCCTCCTTGGCTTCGCGATGATCGGGATCGGCGCCGAGCGCCGAAACGAAAGAAACGATGATGTCCTGGTAGCGGAGGGACATCGCCTCCTGGGTGGCCTGCATCTTCCGACGCACGGCCCAGAGCGGCGCCTTCTTGTCCGGGCCCGCATGAGGCTCGATCTCGTCGCTCAGCCGCTTCTCCTCCTTTTCCAGCGCGGAGTACTCGAGCTGCATCCCGTCGTATTCCTGCTTGGCCCGGCGTCCCTCGTCGGCGAACCGCGCCGCCGCCTGCTTGCGCGACGCCGCGAGCGCCGCGCGGTCCATCTCGTAGAACTTCGCTTCGGCGACCGGATGGCCCGGCCGGAGGGTGCGGATGTCGCCGTACCGGTCGCGCGCCTCGGCGGGCCGGCCTTCCCGCTCGGCCTGGACGGCCTGGGCCAGGAGCTCGTCGAGGTGCGACCGCAGGCGGACGCGATCGACGACGAGTCCGATGGCGACGGCCAGGAGGCCGGCGAGGACGACGCCGCCGGCGGAGCTCACGGCGCGGTGGCGCCGCGCCCACTTGGTCATCCGCGTGGCGGCGGTCGCGGGCCGCGCCTGGACCTCGTCGCCGGCGAGATGGCGGCGGAGATCGTCGGCGAACGCGCGCGCGTCGGGGTAGCGCCGCCGGGGGTCCCGCTCGAGAGCCTTGAGCGCGACGGTTTCGAGGTCGCGCGGCGCCTCGGCGTGAAGCCGCCGCGGGGGCAGCGGATCGTCGTGAACGACCTTGCCGTAGATCTCGGCGACCGAGTCGCCGATATGGGGCGGCCGGCCGGTCAGGATCTCGTACAGGATGACGCCGAGGGCGTAGACGTCGGACGCCGGGGAGATCAGGGCCGCGCCGCCCGAGATCTGTTCCGGGGCCATGTAGAGCGGCGTTCCCAGCGTGGCGCCGGTCCGCGTGAGCCCGGTCTCGCTGCCCATCAGGTGGACGAGGCCGAAGTCGCCGACCTTGGGCTCGCCCTGCGGCGTGATCATGATGTTCGCCGGCTTGAGGTCGCGGTGGACGACGCCCTTGTCGTGGGCCGCCGAGACGCCGCGGGCGACCTTCTCGAGGAGCTCCACCATCGGGCGCTGCTCGTACTTGCGCAGCGCCAGGATCGCGCTGAGCGGCTGGCCTTCGACCAGCTCCATCACCAGGTAGGGCTGGCCGCCGACTTCTCCCGAGTCGTGGACGGCCACGATGTTCGGATGGGACAGGCCGCCGGCGACCTGGGCTTCGCGGTGGAAGCGCTTGCGGCCGATTTCGGTGAAGGCGGCGCCCTGGCGCAGGACCTTGATGGCGACCGGGCGCTTGAGCTCCCGGTCCATGGCGCGGTAGACGACGGCGGTGGCCCCTTCGCCCAGCCTCGACTCGATCTGGTAGCGGGTGGAGCTGCCGGGCGGAGAGTCGGAGGAAGTGCGGGGGCCTTCGCGGAGAAGAAGCTCCTCCAGGGTCATTCCCTCGGTCGCATCGCCCATTCAAGAATGAAGTATACCGGGGAGCGTCCGCGTCCGGGGGCCGATCACCGCCGGGGAGCGGACTTCGATGACGGCACGACCTGCCTCGTGGACGACGAATCGGAGGAGACGGCGAAGATGGCGAGGACGACCAGGACGACGACCGCGACGCCGACGCCGATGAGGAGGGACGCGGGCTGGTCCTGCTCCGGCGGCACGGTGGCCATGCGGCGGCTGGTGCTGGTGAGGACGCGGATGCCCGGGCTGGCCGAGAGGGCTTTCAGGATGCGCGTGGTCCGGTTTCCGTGACCCTCGACCGGCGGCGGCCGATGGGGCGCGTCATCCTGCGTGCTTTCGAACGCGCGGAGGATGTCGTTCATGCGGTCTTCCGGCAGGGTATGGATGAGCTGCCGGGCGCATCCTTCGCAGTACGGATGGCCCTCCAGGCGGTACGCGGTTTCCTTTTCGAAGTCCGGGTCCCGCAGCTGCATCTGGCAGCTCGCGCAGTAGTAAATGCCGTGTCCCATGGGCAACAGGTAGTCTATCCCATGGAGTGCAAAATTGCATCATGTCCGGGAAAAACAGAACCCCGGCCGCGTCACTTCCCCGAGGCGATGGCGGCCTTCGCCTCCTCGATGACCTTCTGGAGCTCCTCGGCGCCCACCGGCGCGCAGGAAACCCCGGTCTCGGGGATGTCGAGGCCCGTCACCCACGCGAGCGCGTTGACGAGCACCTGGCGGAAGCCGTCGACGCCCCAGTTGGCATGGGCGTGCATGCCGGTGAAGCCGAATCCGCGGCCGCCTTCGGGACGCTCGTACGCCCAGGCCATGTGCTGCGGCTGCTTCTCGCCGACCGCCTTGAAGACGTCGGGATTGCCGCCGCGGTCACTCACCTGCTCCTTCACGGTGGACAGGGGAGGCACGTCCGAAAGGATCGGCGTGACGCCCTTCAGGTCGGGGACGAAGCGCATGTGGTAGTACCACTCGTCGCGGCAGCTGAACGGCGTGACGCCGCGGGTGGTCGGATGCTTGGGGAACTCCTTGAAGTTCGGCGTCCACCAGGGATTGACGGACCACTTGGTCTCGAAGTAGCCGCCCATCCATTTCAGGTAGGCGTCGCCTTCCGCGCCCTTGTTGACTTCGACGCCGAAGTGGATCGCCATGAAGCCCGCGCCGCGGGCGACGGCCGCCGCGATCTGCGGATCCTTCGCGGCCTTGCCGCCGTGGTTGAGGCCGACCACGACCACGTCCGCATGCGACAGGTCCTTCGGCCAGTTCTTGCTGGAGTGGATCACCGCGTGAACGTTCGGATAGGCCGCGTGGAGTCGCCGCGCGAGGATCAGGGACCCGGCGACGAACTCGTGGTTGCCGGCGGCCCCGTGCGTGCCGGCGTCGCCGATCAGGACGATCTTCTTCACGTCCTTGGGCGCGGCTTTCTGCGCGTCGTACCCGAAGACGTCGCGCTCCTGGAGGGTGAGCAGCAGCAAGAGAGTCATCATGTGATTCTTTACGCCGTTCGCGGAGAAGTCGCGGCGGAAATCGGGGATCCGGCTACTCGGCCTTGGAGCGGACCCAGTCGGCGTCCATGGATTCGCGCATCGCCACCCAGCCGTCCTCCATGTCGGCCAGCGGCGTGAGGCTGGCGTCATAGCCGAGCAGCTTCTCGAGCGGGATGTCCCGCGTGGTGGACGGGGAATCGTCCTCGCCGCCGCAGACGGCCAGCACGTCGCCGTCGAGCTCCCGGGAAACCAGGAGGATGGGACGGTCGTCGTCCAGCACGTGAGCGCAGGTCTGGGCCCCGAAGACGCGCTTCCGATCGGAGACGGCGCGGATGTCGGTGAACACCAGGTAGGTGACCGCGTCGGATCCTGGCACGCGGAACGCGCCCTTTGCATCGGTCAGCTTGGCCGTGGCGGCCGTCATCTCCCAGGCGTCCTTCTCCTTGGCCGACCACCGGGGTTGCATCAGCCGGAGGATCCCCCGCTCGATGCCGAACTCGCGGGTCTTGACGGCGGATTTTCGGACGGCGTCGAACATGCCGGCGTTGGCCCAGGACCAGAACCAGGTGTTCGCTTTCGTCGCGTGGGTTCCGGCGACCTGGATCCGGGCGACGACCTTGGGAACGGTGCCGCTGGAGAAGACCAGCTCGCCGCGCCACTGGTTCCAGTCGAAGCGGGTGAAGGAGTCGAGCTTGAACTCCTTCTGATTCTGTTCCATCAGGCCGCGCATGAACCAGTTGGCCTGGCGGAGGAAGTCCTCGACTTCCTTATCGGACATCGGATTCATGGGCAACCCGAAAAAAATGTCCGCGGCAACTACCAGCCGAACTTGTCCGGGGTCACGACCTCGACCGTCTTGCAGTCGCAGGCGCCGCCGAAGGACTTCAGGGCGTCGACGAGGGCTTCCATGTCGACTCCCATGCGGCCCGCCCACTCCTCGGTCCGGGCGTGCGAGTGGTCGCACGCGATCTTCCGGCCGAAGGTCTTGCCGTCGAGAAAGGCGCGCAACTCCTTGAACTGGTCGGCGCTCAGGCCGAGCTTGGCCCGCGCCGCGGCAACGTCGCCCATTCGTTCGTCCCCCCGTGCTCGATCTTCTTATCCTACTGATCCTCCCGCTTCCATGCACCGGGAATTCGACATCCTACCGCTTGGGCGGCGCCGCCTCCTGGATCACCGCGCCGTGGTCGTCGCTCAGCACCAGCAGGGCGAACCGGTCGACGTGGTCGAGATCGCTCGTGCTCAGCGACGAGTAGTCGAAGCGGCCGCGCAGGTCGGTGTAGCCGTCCTTGAAGAACTTCACGCTGCCGTCCTGCTGCCGCGCGTAGGCCTTGACGTACGCCTTCGACAGCGGCTTGCGCGTCGTGCGGTGGGCCACCCGCAGCTGGCCGTAGGGCTCCACCACCTGGACCGCGAGCTCGTGGGCGAAGCAGGGCTTTGAGACCCGGCGGCCGCCCGCCACGACCTCGACCACGACGTTCGCGCCCCGGAACTCGTCGGGGAGCTCGAACGACTGCACGCCGTCCTTCTTCGTCAGCGCGACCTCGACGCTCTTGTTGGGCATGATGAAGCCGAACCGGTCCGACTGCTCCTGCACGAACGGCTGCCGCGAGAAGAGCAGCTCGATGTCCATCCGGTAGTAATTCACCCGCGCCTTCGACAGGTTCTGGAAGCGGATCGTCACCGTCCGGCCCTCGATCGACAGGTCGAACGCGGCCTCGGTGGAGGCGAGCTTCCCCTGGCGCTGGTCGCGATCCTCCGGGTCGGCCACCGCCGCGGCGTCGCCGTCGATCTCGTCGAGCTGCGCCAGCGCGTTCCGGAAGAGCTTCCGCCACCGGTCCACGGGATGGTCCTGATGGCGTTCGGCGATCGCCCGCGCCTGCTTGGGACGCTCCCGGAAGAACTCGGCCGCGACCTGCAGGTAGTCGAGCTGGAGCTTCGTCGCGACCTTCTCCTTGTTCACCCGGTCGAGCGCCTGGAGCGCCTCCTCGATCCGGTCCTGGAGGAACAGGTAGTAGGCGACGGCCAGCCAGTCGTCGTCCGTGAGCCGTGCGCGATACCGCAGCGTCGAGAGCAGACGGTCGTACTGTTCCGCGAACCGCTGGTTCAGGATCCGCCGCGATGCTCCGAGCCGGTGGGCCCGGGCGTTCACCAGAGGCGCGTATTCCAGGTGTTCGACCCAGCGATGCTCGACGGGATCGATCGGCGCCGCCCCGCCGTCGAGCCTCCAGCCGCACTGCCGGAGCCAGTGCTCCTGGTGGAGGAGGAAGTCCCTCGCGCGCGCGGCGTCGCGGTGGTGGATCGCGTACGACCAGAGCGTCGGGTGGTAGACGTGGCGCTTCGCGAGGAGCGTGAGCGCGGTGTCGTAGAACGACTGCTCCGACATCCTCCACGCCGCCTTGTCCAGGTTGAGCCGGTCGATGTTGCTTTCCTCGAGGAACCGCAGCACGGTCCTCGTGTCGGCGTGCTGGGAGAGGTACTCCCACGAGGTCTGGTCCACCCGGCTGAGGCGGTCCACCGCCTGGAGCCGCACGGGCGGCGCCGCGGCGATCATCCGCTCGTTCTTCGACACATGGACGGGGAAGTGGGCGTGGGTGCCGGGAACCGCGAAGTAGAAGGCGTACTCGATCGACTGGGTCGCGTACGACGCGAGCGTGACCGGCACGCTGCGGGAGTAGAAGCCGTTCTTCGCGGGCATCGCTCCGACCGGGATCTGAAGCAGCAGGTCGAGCTTGTGGGGCGACGAGGTCGGGTTGGTCAGGACGACCTGGCAGACGTACACCGTGTGGACGAGGAACTCGTCGGTGACGTACTTGTCGAACCGCTCCTGGCCCTCGTGGCGGAAGCGGTCGTTGTCCCGCAGGAAGTTCTGGCTCACGAGGATCGGCACGCGGTCGGGCGCGGGCTCGGCCGGCTGGATCTGCCGGAGGAAGAGCGCGGTGCGCCCCTTCGGCTTGAGCGTCATCTTCGGGCCGTCGTAGGAGACGTCGGGCCGCGTCGACTCGAACGGCAGGTCGAGCACGGCCAGGGCGAGCAGCATCTCGGTCAGGTTTCGGGACGCCTCCGCCAGGTGAGCCGACGTGAACGGCGAGCGGCCGTCGTGGCGCGCGTAATCCTTCCAGAAACGGTTGATCGTGACGAGGTTCGGCCCCTGCTCCTGGATCAGGACCTTGTAGTAGTTGTTCTCCGCCCATTCCTGGGTCTGGTCGAGCGTGCGGTAGAGCTGGCGTTGCTGGACCCGCCGGCGAAGGTCGTCCTTCCGGCCCCGACCCGCCTCGCTGCTGCGGGACCGCTCCTTGGCTTTCTTGGCGGGAGCCATCTTCGTCGCTTCGCGTTCCATCTCGTCGTCCGCGGGAGCGCTCTCCTGTCTGATGTCGAGATCCAGGGCTTCTTCCGCTGCGGGAGCGGCCATGCTTTTCGCAAGACCTCCCATTCCGGAGGCGCTGTCCCGATAGGCGGCCTCGGCTTTGTCCTCCGCCGCGATCGTCGCCGCCTGGAGTCCCATCTCGTCCCCGGCCTCGAGCGACTTGCCCTTGAGCGCCGTGTCGAAGAGGAACCCGTCCCGGACGAGATCGATCGGCAGCAGGTCGCACCGGTCGCCCGCATGGCGCGCCACGGGGTCGCGCTCCTCGTCGATGCGCCGCGCCAGCAGGATGCGCTCGACGATGTTGAGCCGCGCGAATTCCCAGGGACGGCGGAAGGACGACAGCGGCTCCTCCAGGAGATACCGGTCCATGAAGGTCTTGTCCTTCTTGTTCCGGAGATACGGCTGGACGACCTTTCGGAAGAAGTCGGGATCTTTCTTCGACAGGAAGAAGTGAAGCTCGTGGCAGGCGAACTCGCTGTACTTGGCCCGCTTCTCGTCGTCGGTCAGCTTCGGCCACCGGAGGATGAACTCGAACTGGTCGAGCGTGGCCAGCCCCGAGAGCGTTCGGTAGAGGCCGAAGACCCGCGAGAGCGTGTCGTAGGTTTCGAGCTTGGTCGCGGTGATGTCGGCGATGTCGATCTTCTGACCCGGCTCGAGGAGCGCGACCTCCTTCTTCTCGGTGAAGTGGCCCAGCGGATCGAGGCCCAGGCGGAGACGCAGATCGCGCGGATCCGCAACGACCTCGGGGAGATAGTGGTCGCGCGCGACCGTCCCGGACGGATCGACCGCGACGATCCGCACGTGGTTGACGCGCGACAGCGCTTCGCGGGGAACGGTGACGGTTCCGTCCGCGTCGGGTTTCAGGTTGGCGAGGACCACCGCCGGCCTGGCGAGGAAGTCGACGCTCGGGAACGCCGCTCCGCCGGCCATCTCGGGCTCGGCCGCGGAACGCTGAGGCGCCGGGGCGCTCGGCGCGGCCGCGCCGAAGGCGCCGTACTCGCCGCCTTCCTGCGCCTCCGCCAGCTGCGTCTCCGTGGACCTCACGGCCCACGGGTTGAGCAGCAGTCCCGGCCGGGTCAGCATCGCGCCGGGGAACTTCACCGCCTGCTTCCGTTCCAGGATGTAGCGGTACTCGTCGCCCAGATCGCGGCCGGACACGTAGGCCGACCGGGCGGTCGAGAAGGTGACGGCCCACGGCTCGACCAGTCCTTCGCGTCCGAGCTCGCGGAACGCGGAATGGGCGGGGAGGAAGCGGCTTCCGATGACGTGGACCCGCGTGGTCGGCTCCGCGTTCTCGATCGAGATCTTCAGGTCCTCCTTGCCCGCCTTGATGCGGGAGATCTGGATCGGGCGGGGATCCGAGGTCTGGAGCATCCTCGTCGGAGAAACGACCCACTCGTTGGCGCTCGCGCCGTCGGCGATCCGGAGATCCACCGTCGCGCCGGAGCCCTTGAGGAACAGTTCGTAGTCGCCCGCGGGAAGCTTCTGGAGGACGAGGAACCCGTCCTTCAGGTCCATCGCGTCGAAGTGGTCCGTTCGATAGGTCTCCCCGATCCGTTCCAGGAGCGACACCGATTCGCGCCGGAGCGCGTCGCCCATGAACGGCACCCGGAGGGTCTCGCCCGCCTTCGCATGGATCGACGCGGGCACGAGGCATTCCGGCCGAGGCGGCGTCCAGTGCTCCGTCACCCCGGACGGAATGGACGCCCGGATGCCGGTGATTTCGTCGAGCGGCCCCAGGTCGATGCGTCCCTTCGCGTCCGTCTGGAGCGTGAAGTTCATCTCGAAGGTGAAGTGGTTGTGGGCGAGCGCGAGGTTGACGGGCGTGTCGGGGCGCACTTCGCCCGACTTCCCCAGCACGTAGAGGACGAATCCCTTCTCGGTGCGGGAGAGGTGGAGATCCTCGGTCTTGTCGGTGACGTCGATGCCGTTGAGCGTGAACGTGCGCTCGTCGGAAAGGTCGATCTTCTTTCCCTGCGAGAGGTTTTCGACCCGGCCGCGCACCGTGAACGTGATCGAGGCCAAGTCTTCGGGGACCTGGAACGGCACGATCGTCTCGCGGTCCTCGTGAAGCTCGAGGCCCCGGATCTCCATCGTCGCCTCGACGCCGTGGCGGTCGGTCGAGCGGACCAGAAGCGACGGGTCTTCAATCAGCTTGAGGCTCGCCGGCGCGTTCTGGACCCGCAGGGAGGGACGGAGGAGCAGCTGCGCTTCGCTCCTCCGGATCAGCGACTCGCGGTCGACGAAGAGTCCCGCGGTGAACCGGTACGCCTCGGAGCGGTGGTCGAACTGCTCCAGCGTCGTGAGGTCGCCGTGGCGGAGCAGGATCGTCTCCCGGCCGGGCCGGTCGCTGAACGGAAGGGTGATGGCGCCGTCCTTGTCGGCGGCGTATTCGCGGCCGCCCAGCCAGATCGACGCGTTCTGGAGCGGCTTGCCGTCCTCGTCCAGGACGGTGAAGACGTGGCCCGCGGCGCCCACGCGCTCGAGGAACCGGAGCCGCCCCTTGCGGATCAGCGCCCGGCTGCTGATGCCGCCGCCGATGAACTCGACGACGAAGATCCCCGGCCGCTGGAGCGACGGGAAGTCGAACGTCCGCCGCAGGAGCCGGAGGGGCGGCTCCTTGTACTTGTAGGTCTTCTCTTCCGCGGCGACGAGGCCGTCGAGGTCGATGCTCGTGTCGACCTCCTGGCCGCGCGCCGTGTAGTAGTTGAGCGTGTTGATCTCGAACACCTTCACGGAGAGGGTCTCGACGTTCTTGAGGTCGACGTCGAGGCTCACCGGGTCCTGGGCGCGGCAGACCGCGCGGTTGTGCGGGGGGAAGGAAATCTGGACGCGGTCCTTGAGCGCCTGGTACCGGGCGGGGTCGTTCAGCAGCGAATACCATTTCTCCATGTCGCCCTGGCCCTGGAGGATCTTCGTCTCGGCGAACCGGACCTTGAGCCACGTGTCGACGATGAACTCGTCGAAGGGCTTCAGGTCCTTGGCGTCGACGAAGAAATGATCGACGTAGTCCGCCACGAGCGGCTCGTCGTTCGAGACCGCGGAAAGGGACGGGATCCCTTCGAAGGTCTCGCCCAGGCTGAAGATCGAGTCGCGGATCTCCGCGTCCTTGCGGCACCGCTCGATCCACTTGGGATTCGCGTAGGAAACCTCCCGCGGGTACTCGAGGTACTTGAGGAACCGCTTCCGGTCGTAGATCCCCTTCGACCGGTCGAAGTCGAGACGGTGATAGAGGACGTGCGCCTTGAGGCGATTGAACGCGGGAACGAGCGGCTCGACGAAGTCCCACAGCCGCTCCAGGTACGCCTGCTTCTCCTGGGGATCGTTCTCCCAGTCGGCGTCGGGCCCCGGCTGGAGCTTGAGCAGCGACGCGTCGACGAACAAGTCTTCTTTCAGGAGCTTCGGCTCGCGGCGTCCCAGGTCCAGGAGCTGATCCTGGGTCATCTGCGCATGGATGGGGATCGAGCCGAACCCGCCGCTGTCCTTGTGGCGAAGGTCGGCCTGGACGAGCTCGACGAGGTTGGGCAGATCGGGCCGCGTGAGCCGCTCCAACAGGGCGCGGCGGCGGTCGGCGCCGACGTTTTCGGACGCCAGCCAGTCGAGCGCCGGATCGGCGAAGCCCGAGAGGTCGGTGCGGCCGCCCCAGCTGAAGCCCTGCTGTTTCCACTTGTCGCGTGAGACCGAGGAGGGGTCGAGTTTAGTGGGATAGTGGGTCGCCTGTCCTTCGACCTCGCGCTGGTGGTTGAAGTGGAGGCCGAGCTGGCGGCGTAGATACTCGTACGACGCCTTGGGCTCGCCCTCGAGGTTGATCAGGGCTCGGCGGTTGGCGATCTCGGTGGCGCGGGCGGTCCATCCGTGGCGCTTGACCCAGGTGTCGAGCAGCTGGCGGACCTCGTCCGGCCGGCCCTGCTGCTCGTGGACCAGGCAGTGGTAATAATAGTAGTCCTCGGTGCCCGGAATGAGCTGTTGGAGGACCTGCTGGCGATCCTGGGCCAGGGCGAACTTCTCGTCGAACGAAATGTCCATGGGTTCCTCTTACCGAACAAAAAGATGACCGCTCCTTAGAGAAGCACACAAGTGCGGGGGTTTCACGAAAAAATGGTACCGAGGATTCTCCTGGCGGCCGCGGCGGTGGCGCTGTTCGGATGCGCCGGACCCGAGCGCGGCGCCGCCCGCCGACCCAACCTCGTCCTGATCGTCTCCGACGACCAGGGCTACGCCGAGATGGGCTGCCAGGGCGGGGAGGTGCCGACGCCTCACCTCGACCGGCTGGCCGCGTCGGGCATCCGGTTCACCGCGGGATACGTGACCGCGCCGTTCTGCAGCCCGAGCCGCGCGGCGCTCCTGACCGGCCGCTACCAGCAGCGGTTCGGCCACGAGATGAATCCGGTGGAAAAGACCAACGACCGGCCCGAGGTGGGTCTCCCCACGTCCGAGAAGACGATCGCCGACCATCTGCGCGCCGCCGGTTATGCCACGGGGATGGTGGGGAAGTGGCACCTGGGCGCCCATCCTCCGTACCATCCCCTCCGGCGGGGCTTCCAGGAGTTCTTCGGATTCCTGAGAGAAGGCCACTTCTACGGCGCGGGCGACCAGGTCGTCTCGCACCTGAGGCCCCGCGAGCCCGAGTACGACCGCTTGAACCCGATCCTCCGCGGCGAGCGCGAGGTGGAGGAGAAGGAATACCTGACGACGGCGCTCGGGCGCGAGGCGACGGCGTTCATCGACCGCCACGCCCGCGACCCGTTCTTCCTGTATCTCCCGTTCAACGCGCCCCATTCGCCGATGCAGGCGGCCGCGCCGGACCACGCCCGCTTCGCGTCGATCTCCGATCCTCATCGTCGCGTCTTCGCCGCGATGGTGGCGTCGATGGACGCCGCGGTCGGCGCCGTCCTCGACACGCTCCGCAAGCACGGCCTGGAGCGCGACACGCTGGTGATCTTTCTCAGCGACAACGGGGGGCCGACGAAGGAGCTGACGTCGCGGAACGACCCGTTCTCGGGAGGGAAGGGCCAGATGCTCGAGGGCGGCATCCGGGTGCCGTTCCTGATGTCGTGGCCCGGGACGCTGCCCGCCGGCGTCGTGGAACGGCGGCCGGTCAGCGCGCTGGATGTCGTCCCGACGGCGCTGGCGGCGTCCTCGTCGCCGACGGCGCCCGGGCTCGACGGCGTCGATCTCCTCCCGTTCCTCGCCGGCGGGCGGAAGGAATCGCCCCATCCGGCGCTCTTCTGGAGGATGGGCGGGCAGCTGGCGATCCGCAGCGACCGGTGGAAACTCGTCCGGCTGAAGAGCGCCGAGCCCTTCCGGCTCTATGACCTCGAGCAGGACGAGAAGGAGTCCAAGGATTTGGCGGCGATCGAGCCCGACCGGGCTAGAGACCTCGAAAAGCGCCTTCTGGAGTGGAACGGGGAGTTGGCTCCTCCGCGCTGGTAACCGGACGCTGCCATTCCTCCTGGGTTTCTCGATCGCAGGCAAAATTCACGCCCTCGACCAGGAGACCCTATATTCTAAGGCAGAGATCCGGATCCTGGAGAACGGGGATTCGGGGAGGAGGGTCCCATGACCGACCCGGATTCAAACCCGATGCGCCGCCTTCGGACGCAACTCCTGACGACGCCGCCCTCCGAGTTAGGAATCGCGCCGGCTCCGGAGTTCGACCGGGTGTACGGCATCCTCATGGACTGGCCGATTAACGATGTCGTCGCGACCCTCGTCACCTGCAGCGACGGCACGGCCAGCCTCTATACGACCTCCACGTTCGGCATCATCGGCGGAGGGACCCACGAGTCCGTTCGTAAGGAGGCCTTGGCGTGGGTTCGGCTGGCGTCCAAGAACCTGGAGAAGGCTCGTGTGGCGCTGGAGTTCCCCTACCCCAGCTCGGATCGCATGCGGTTTTATTTCCTCACGTTCGACAAGGTTCACGTCATCGAGGCGGATTTCAAGGCGGTGAGCGAGGGAAAGGACGACGATTATTCCCCCTTGTTCTACCAGGGACAAGCCGTGTTAACGGAGCTCCGGCTCATCCATGAAAAGGGCTCGGACAAGGACGGTCCGGGCGCGAACTCTCGGAAGGAATGGGTCGGGCCCCCCGGATACGTGAACTGCCTGCTGACCCTCATGTCCGAAGGACTGGTCCGCTCCATCACGATCAAGTCCTCGGAACCGGTTCCCGATCTCGTCCGCCTCTCGGCCGGCAGCAAAGAGAAGCAGGAATGGATCAAAGCGCAGGAATTCGATTTCCCCTCGCTCGACGTCAAGCAGGTCATCGGGGTTCTTAAGAAGACCGCGCGGATCGAAGGCCTGCCGATCCTGACGAGGCGTCACGCCATCCCGAGCCTCCATGCGCGGGACGACGGCAGCGTCGTCGCCCGCGTCTTCGACGTCACCGTCGGGCCTTTCGACAAGACCGTCCGCATCGACCTCGCGCCGGAGAGCGACCCCCGGGTCGCCACCCTGCAGCGGGACGCCGATGCCCGCAAATAGGACCCCCGGATCCGTCGAATTTCAGGATCTCCCGTAAGGTCGGCCCCCCATCCGTTATTCTCAACCAGGAGGATGATGGCGTGAAGGGGCCCCGCGACTCCAACGAGTTCGTGCGCCTGATGACCGAGCATCAGGGACGGCTCTTCGCCTACATCCTCTCGCTCCTCGGCGACCCCGACGCGGCCAACGACGTCCTCCAGGAGACGAACGTCGTCCTCTGGCGCGACAGCGCCGAGTTCCGCCCCGGCACGAACTTCAAGGCCTGGTCGTTCCGCGTGGCCCACTTCCAGGTCATGGCGTGGCGCCAGCGCCAGATCCGCGACCGGCTGGTCTTCGAGGACGACATGCTCGAGGCCCTGGCGTTCGCCGCGCGCGAGGCCGACGACGCGTTCGGCGCGCGCCAGCAGCGGCTGACGGGGTGCCTGGAGAAACTGAATCCGACCCACCGCGAGATGATCCGGCGCCGCTACGCCGAAGGGTCGCCGCTGTCCTCGATCGCCCAGGAGCGGGGCATGACCGCCAACGCCGTCATGCAGGCGCTCTTCCGGATCCGCCAGAGCCTGATGCAGTGCGTGGCCCGCTACTCGGAAGGGGGCGCGTGATGTCGACGCCCTGCGAAGAAATTCGTCCCGAACTCGAGGCGCTGCTCGCCGCGCTCAGCGACGGCACGCTCGACGCCGCCGCGAAGAAGCGGCTCTCGCAGATCCTGCGGGAGCATCCGGACGCCCGGCAGTTCTACCTCGACTACTGCCAGATGCACGCGCTGCTCCAGTCCGCCCACGGCGTGCTTCAGGCGCTCGAGGCGCCGTCGACCGTCCGCCGCCGCGGCCCCTGGATCGCCGCGGCCGCCGCGCTGCTCCTGGTCGCCGGCGTGGCCGTCTTCCTGAGGCAGAGCTCGCGGGTCGACGCGACGGTCGCCCTGGTGCAGGGGACCGCGTGGATCGTCCGGAACGGCGAGCGGGTCGCGCTTCCGCCGACCGGCGAGATGCGGCCCGGCGACCGGATCGCGACGGCGGCCGATTCCCGCACGGAGGTCCGCCTGCGGGACGGCTCGCGGATCACGCTCTTCGAACAGACGGACGCCGAGATCGGCGCGCGCATCCAGCTCAAGGAGGGGACGCTGCGGTGCGAGGTGATGCCCCAGCAGCGGCCGCTCGTCCTCCAGACGCCCCACGCGGAAGTCACCGTGCTGGGCACCGAGTTCGAGCTGAGCGCGGCCTGGAAGGAGACCCGGCTGCGGATGATGAGCGGCGTCGTCCGTCTTACCGCCGACGGCCGAAGCGTCGACGTCAAGGCGGGCCAGGCTGCGGTCGTCGGCGCCCAGGGCGTCGTGAAGTGGGAGCCGGTCTGCTCGCTGGACTTCACCGCCATGAAGGACCTGCCGGAGCAGATGGCGACGGCCTTCTGCCTTTCGGACATCATCCACACCCCCGGCCGCAAGATCGAGTCCGGCGCCGAGCGGATCCGGGTGGCGGACGGCGGACTGGTCTTCGGTCCCCTCCCGAGATCGGCGCTCAAGCACGGGTTGATGGACCTGCAGTGGAAGGGCGACGTCGGCGACGACGTGATCCTGGAAGCGGACATCGCGGCGGGCAAGCCCTGGGGTCTCGGCCTGTGTGTCTCCGGCACCGCGTTCGAGGGATACCGGTTCTTCTACGCCGCGATCGACGAGTATCCCAACGGCGTCGCGGTGGACACGATCTTTCCGAAGGACTGCATCATCCTGGCGCGCGACCCGCGGCCCATCTCGTACGACAAGGACCACACGTTGCGGGTCGAGCACCGCGGGAACCGGTTCCGCGCCTGGGTCGACGGACAGATCCGCATCGACACCGAGATCAACCACCCGCTGGCGGAAGGCCGGCGTCGGACCTTCTCCCTCTGCAATTTCGGCTCGACGCCCGTCGTGCGCGCGCTCCGCGTCTGGAAGGCCGCCCCGTGAAGGCGGTCCTCGGACTCCTCGCGACGCTGCTCCTTCAGGACCCGGTCGCCCTCCGCCCGGAAGATCCCGAGTCGCCGATCCATCCCCGCAAGTTCGGCTCGCCCGGCGGCGTCGGCGTCACGCGCGGCTGGTACCTCTGGCTCGCGTGGAATCCGGAGACGGGACTCGCCGACATCCGCAGCGAGGGGAGCGGGGAGACGTTCACCGCCCGCGTGCTGCCGTGGATGACGACCTATCGCCATCTCGTCTACGGCGCATCGCCGGACGATCTCCTGCCGGGCGAGCGGGTCAATCTGTTCTTCAATCCCGACGGCGGCGTGAAGCGCGCCTACGTGGTGCACTACCAGGACGAGATCGGGCAGATGAAGGGCCACCAGCATTCGTGGCAGGTGGAAGAGGTCGCCTCGGGAGGGCGGGGGTTCACCGCCCGCGTCATGCACAGGGACAAGGTGTTCGATCCGAACCTCGGGACCTTCGAGCTCGACGGCGCCTGCCGCGTCTGGCGGGAGGGTAAGCCGGCCGGCGAGCCGGGCCTGACGAAGGGCGAGCGGCTCTTCCTCACCTGGTGCGATGACGGAAAACGGCGCGTCGTGAAGCTGATGTCCGACGCCGCGAGCCTCGATGCGATCATGGCCGAGCATCAGAAGCGGGTGCGCGAACGGATCGCCCGGGACGGCCTGGGCGCCTTCGTGGAGGCACCCGACCGGCTCCTGATCTTCTCGACCTACTGGTCCCAGGCGTCGGCGCTCAAGGCCGGGCAGACGCTCCGCCTCCAGGTCGGGGGAGATTCGGTCGAGGCGAAGATCGTCACCCGGAAGAACCTCGGGGCGTACGGGTCCGGTCCCAGCGAGATCGCGCTCGGGGACCTGACGCCGTCGAAAGAGGCGCAGCTCAAAGGGTGGTTGGGCGGGAAAGTCGTTCGGGTTTTCGTGCGGGAGTGACCATGAGCAAGTTCGCCGCCGTGCTTCTTCTGCTCCTTCCCGGGGCACCGCAGGACGCGGATCTTTCGACGTTCGAGAAGTTCCCCGCGGAGCTCAAGGCCGAGGTTTCCGGCGGCAAGGCGACCGTCAGCCACGACAAGTGGGGATTCCTGCTGGCGCCCGGCGAGCAGGACAACGTCGAGATCGACGCGACCCTGACGATCCAGGAGCCGGCGAAGCAGTTCGGATTCTTCGGCCAGCACTGGTCGGTCTGGCCCGACCTCACGTACTCGGACGGCGGGTTCGACGCCGGGCTCCTGCTGCGGGGCTCCAAGGATCGCGGGTACCGGGTGCAGCTCTCCCACTCGCTCCAGCAGGTCGCGCTGGTGAAATATCCGGACGGCGGCTATCTCCGGTCGGCGGCCTGCCCCGTGAAGTTGAAGCAGCCGCACGTCGTGACCGTCGTCCTTCGCGGGACTCACCTCTCGGTCAAGGTCGACGGCCAGGAGAAGATCGCCTTCCAGGACATCCTGCTGTCGATTCCCAGGGGCCGGTTCGGCGCCGGTGCCTCGAGCGGCGCGAAGGTCCTCGTCGAAAAGCTTTCGGTGAAGCCGCAGACGCCGCCTCCGGCCGACGCCCCTCCGATTCACGCGCCGAACTTCTCGGTGCGGACGTGGATCGGCGGAAAGCCGTGGATCTTCGACGGCGACGAGCCGATCCTGATGCTCGTCACGCCCGAGCAGCCCTACATCAACAACGTGAAGCTGCGGCCCGGCTTCAAGCCGCTCCTCAGCTGGAACAGCTACTGGGAGACGTCGAACCAGGGCGCGTTCGCCGACGGCGCGGCGAAGCCCGGGAACGCGACCGTCACCGGCGGCGGCAGGACGCTGACCGCGACCTGGACCGCGGACCACGTGAAGGGGCGGTTCATCCAGCGGATGAAAATGACCGTCGGCTGGGACGAGAAGCGGAAGACGTACATCTACGACGTCGACAGCGAGCTCGAGATGCTGCCCGGCGATCCCTTTCACTTCCGGTACGGGTACGACTTCGAGCATCACACGCCGCTTGACCCCTTCCGGTGGCAGTACCTCGTCGTGCGGCGCGAAGGAGGCCAGGTGGTCCACCGGCCCGTCTATCCCGTGGACCCGGGCGGCATGGACAACGTCGAGCAGAGCGGCGGCGCGCGAGTCTGGGTCGGCCGCCACCAGGACAACTTCATCGTCGCGCCGGCGGTCGAGTACGACCTCCCGGAGCCGCGGAAGAGGAAGATGAACACGGCGGTGTGCGCGGCGTTCTACGACACCGGCGTGGCGCTCGCGGCGGAGACGGCGAAACCGGGCGACAAAGTCCGCGTCAAGTTCCGCTACACGGGCTGGCCCGCGGAGGAAGCGGAGGCGCTGTTCAAGGCGTCGACGATCTACGACGTCCCGACGCTCGACCCGAAGCACCACTACATCTTCGCCGACGAGTGGCCGAAGCTGACGTTCAGCAAGTTCGTCCCGATGAGCGAGACGTGGATCTACGGGCGGCGGCCGTTCATGACCGGCCACAACCAGCGGCCGACCTATGCGCTCGAGAAGGACGCGGGCGCCGGGAGCGGCTTCGCGATGAAGCTGGGCCCCAACTCGTACGGCGCGGCCGATCTGCCGATCCCCTCGCCGCTCCCGGACGGGAAGTGGTCGGTCACCGCGCTCTGCAAGGGCGTGAACGTGCACGGCCCGGGCGGACGGGTCGAACTGACGGCCAAGGACAAGAACGGCAAGGCGCTCCGCCAGGAGAACCACTTCGTCGGGAACGGGTCGTGGGACTGGAAGCAGACCGGCTTCGTCTCTTCGGTGCCGGGCGGCGCGGTCGCGCTCTCGGTGGGATTCGCCAACGGCGGGACGGGCGAGGTCTATTTCACCGACGTCGAGTTCAAGCGGGTCGAAGGCGACGCTCCGCCGCTGCCGGCGGCGAACGGCGCGCCGGCGAAGAATGATCCGTCGCCCGCGGGGGCGATCTTCGACTACCGCATGGTGGAGCAGAAGGGGCTGTTCACGTACGACTTCGCGCAGGGGCCGTTCGGCCTCCTCGAGCTGGCGAACGCCGACTGGACCGTGGACGAAGGCCGGCCTGCGCTCAAGTTCGCGGACCCCGCGGCCGGCCGCCGCGACGTGACGCGCGTGGGCGCGATCGAGCGGAACTATCTCCGGACGATCCAGTGGTCCGGCACGCCGATCGCGATCGCCGGATTCCACGGCGGCGGATTCGACGTCAAGGCGTTCACGGTGTCGGCGTGGATCAAGCCCGCGGCGCAGATGGGCGCGGGGGCCCACGGCAACTCGGGCGACATCTTCGGCATCGGCGCGCGGCGGTTCATCCTTCGCCTCCAGGGACGGACGGCGCCCTATCCGCTCCAGGCCGCCTTCAACGTCAACGATCGGTTCCAGAGCACCGCGACGGTCGAGGCCGACCGCTGGTCGCACGTCGCGATGACCGCCGAGCCGACGGAGACGAAGAAATGGCGCGTGCGGATCTACCTGAACGGCAGGAAGGTCGCCGAGGGCGTGACGGAAAAGCTGGAGGCTTCGGGGCAGGTCGCGCCCTCGTTCATCCTGGGCTCCGAGATCTTCTACCTGCACGATTCCTGGTATCGGGGCCTGATCGGCCGGACGACGATGCTCGATCGCGCCCTGACGGAAGCGGAGGTCGCGGAGCTCGCGAAGTAGACCCCGCCAGCTCGGCGAGCGCGGCGACCGTGTTCAGGTTGCGGCCCGTGCCGGTCCTCGCCTGCGGCAGTCTCAGCCGGGACCGCCCCTGGCCGTCGGGGTAGTAGACGAAGATCTCGCGGCCCACCCCGCGAACCTCCTCGTTCCCCGGAATCCGCAGGCCGTCGAGCGCGCCTTTCTCCGGCCTGGCGTCGAGGAAGAACACGATCACCCGGTTCGGCGCGGCCTTGGGAAAGGGGTTGGCGGACAGCGTGCGACGCAGTTCCGACGGGGTGCGCAGGATCACCCCGACGGGCGCCTTCATTCTCGCGGCGAGCGACGCGGCCAGCAGCGCCTGCGCCGAGGCCGCCTCTCGATCGCACCGAAAGACCACGTTCCCGCTCTGGATGTACGTGCGGACGTCCTCGAATCCGAGGCGCTCGCACAGCGCTTTCAGGTCGCCCATCGGGGTCTTGCCGGTGCCTCCGACGTTGACGGCGCGGAGGAGCGCGACGTAGACGGTCATCATGCCCTCCACCTTAGCTTGCGCCCGGCGGCGCGCAAGCGTCGCGGAATAACAGTTATACAATCCGCTGGTGTTTCTGCATTAAAGCATGTCCGGCCCCCCGCTCGGGTAGGGTAGGCAGGGTCCGGTTCGGGATTCCGGGGAGGAAACCATGCCCAAGTGGATCACCTACAGTCTTCTGTCGCTCGCGTTCTACGGCGTCTGGGGAGTGGTCTCGGACCATGCCAGCAACAAGATCGGCCCGCTGGCGGTCCAGGTGCTCTCGGCCGTCGGTCTCACCCCCGTGGCGCTGCTGCTGTTCCTGTCGAAGGGGTGGAATGCGGGATCGAACAAGCTCCGCGGGTCCGCCTACGCCTTCGCGACCGGCCTCCTGGGCGCGGGAGGAACGTGGACGATGTTCGAAGCGTTCAGCCGCGGAGGCGAGGCGTCCACCGTCATTCCCCTGATCTGCACCTACCCGATCCTCACCGTCCTCCTCGCCCGCATCTTCCTGAAGGAAAAGCCGAATGCCGTCCAGATGGTCGGGATCGTCCTGGCCCTGGCGGCGATCTACCTTCTGGCCGAGATCAAGCTGACCGGAGGCTCGTCCTCGAAGTGGCTGCCCTTCGCCCTCCTGACGCTGGTCTTCTTCGGCATTTCGGGGATTACGCAGAAGTTGTCCACCAATGACCTCTCGACGGAGCTGTCGACGCTCGTGTTCACGGGCGCGTTCGTGGCGGTGGCGCTCGCGATCCTGGCCGTCGGCAAGCTGGACTGGCACCTGTCGGCCGGGGCGGCCGGGGAGGCGATCGCCGTCGGGCTGCTTTTCGGCCTGGCGATTCTGACCCAGTTCGCCGCGTATCGCTGGGGTTCCGCGTCGGTCGTCACGGTCCTGACGTCCCTTTCCCAGGTCCTGACGGTGATCCTCGGCATGCTGTTTCTCCATCAGAGCATCGGCGTGCTGAAAGGGGCGGGGATCGTCCTGGGGCTGATCGCCGGGACGGCCCTGTCCTACGAAGGCAAGCCCAAGGCGCCGGTGGAGGCCCCCCGGCAGGACCTGGTGGCGGGGAAGGTCTAAGCGCCGATTTTCCGTAAGATCCTGCTGCCGTCCGGTATTGGCTCCTGAGCCGGAAGGAGGAGCCTGATGGACCCCCGGATGCAGCGGATGGACCCCGCGCAGTATCGCGACCATCTGAAGCTGCTGGATCGCCGGAGCATGCTCCGCGCGGGCATGCTCGGAGCCACGGGACTGGCGCTTCCGAGCCTGCTCCGTTGGGAAGCCCATGCGGCCCAGCAGGGAAGGCCCAAGAAAAAAGCTTCCTCCGTCATCATCCTCTGGATGCGCGGCGGGCCCAGCCAGCACGAGACGTGGGACCCCAAGCCCGACGCGCCCGCCGAGGTCCGCGGACCCTTCGGCGCCATTCCCACGAGCGTCCCCGGGATCCGCATCAGCGGCCTGCTGCCGAAGTCCGCGGCGATGATGAACAAGTGGTCGATCATCCGGTCGCTCCACCACGATAACGCGGGCCACTCCGGCGCCGACCAGATCTGCTTCACGGGCTACCCCCAGGGGATCAATGCCGACCAGAACGTCCATCCCAGCTGCGGGTCGATCACCGCCAAGCAGATGCAGCACCAGAATCCGAAGCTTCCGACGTACGTCATGATTCCGCGGACCGTGCCCGGCACCGAGGCGGCGTACCTGGGGGCCGCGTACCGGCCGTTCGAGACGCAGGCCGACCCCGCGCAGGACGGGCCGTTCGTCGTCCCCAATCTCCAGGCGCCCGAGGCGATCTCGGTGGAGCGGCTTGCCGGCCGTCGTCAGCTGCTCGGCGAACTGGATGCCATCCGCCGCAACGTCGACCAGAGCGGCGCGATGGAGGCGATGGACAAGTTCCAGCAGAACGCCTGGGACATCGTCACGGGTCCCGAGGCCCGGAAGGCGTTCGATCTCGACGCCGAGCCGATGAAGCTCCGCGAGCGGTACGGATTCATGCCCGAGTTCAAGGCGCCGACGCCCGACCGGTGCGGCTGCCCCGCGTGGTCGCAGCGGATGCTCCTGGCGCGCCGCCTGGTGGAGGCCGGCGTGCGGCTCGTGACCGTCGACCTCCGGTGGTGGGACACGCATGTCGAAGGCATCGAGAGCATGAAGCTCGGCTTCGGCGCCCGCTGGGACCAGGCCTACACGGCGCTGATCGAGGACCTCGAGCAGCGCGGCCTGCTCGAGAGCACCATGGACGTCGCGTGGGGCGAGTTCGGCCGGACGCCGGTCCTCAACGCCAAGAACGGGCGCGACCACTGGCCCGGCGTCTTCTCCGCGGCGCTGGCCGGCGGCGGCATCCAGGGCGGCCGCGTCGTCGGCGCGAGCGACGACAAGGGCGCCTATCCCAAGGACAACGCGAAGGCCCCGCAGGACGTGCTGGCGACGATCTACCATCACCTCGGCGTGGACATTCACGCGGAGTATCTCGATCTCGCCGGGCGGCCCCATCCGGTCCTGCCGTTCGGCAAGCGGATCGAGGAACTCTTCTAGCTCCTAGGGGCGGCCTCGGACTCCAGGGTGTCCAGGATCTTCTGGAGCGCCTCCCACAGCGCGCCCTCGACGTCCCCGGCCTCCGCCCCCCCCGCATGCCGATCCCGCTGGACAAAGAAAATCGGGAGTGAATGGGAAGGGCCGGTCGAGAGTTGAAGGAGTAGATTATTGGCAAGGGAATCGATGAACATTTCGATCCGGTACTGCGTCCGGTGAAGTTATAAGCCCCACGCCGTCCGTGTGGCGGCGGAACTGAAGAAGAAGCTGGGCGTCTCCGCGACGCTGATCGAGGGCGACAAGGGCGAATTCACCGTCTGGGTCGGCTCGACCAAGGTGGCGGACAAGAAGAACGGCGAGTTCCCCCTGGAGAGCGACGTCGTCGCCGCCGTCCAGGGCGTCCTGAAGAAGTAGTCCGTTACCTCAGGTAGTCCGGCAGCCACGACTTGGCGCCCTGCGGCATCACCTTGTCCGCTTCGTCGGTCCCCGAAGCCAGGCGGAACGCCGCCGCCAGCGTGAAGTCCCCCTTCGGCTTGCCCACTTCGGTGCAGCCGCTGGCGCCCCACGCCCGACCCTTCGCGACGATGTCGAGGCGCGTCACCTTGCCGTCCTTCGATTCCACCGTGCCCCTCAGCTCCGCCTTGTAGCCGCGGTCGCCGCGGGCCGTCTCCAGGTGGGCCGTGCCGGTCAGGACGCCGTCCTTGATCGACATCTCCAGCTGCTTGATCTCGGCGTCCTCCCAGTGGTGGGGCTCGCCGCGCGTGTTGTCGAGCAGGTTGAACTTCGCGATCCGCTTCTTCAGGCTGTCCATGACCTCTCCCCGGGCCAGCGCCTGGTGCTCGTCTTTCCGCACCCAGAGGACGTCGCGTCCGATCGAGTTCTGGAAGAACCCGATCTCCGTGTTGACGGCGGCGGAGTAGCCGGTCAGCACCTTCGACGTCACCGTCACGATGAGCCCGCCCGCGGGCGGCTGGTAGCAGAAATTCGGGTCGGGCTTGGGGTTCGTCAGGAGCTCCGTCTCCCCGGGCTGGAAGTCCGCCAGCCCCTTCTTGAGCATGTTCCGGACCCATTCCGGCGAGCGGTTGTTGGTGAAGCCGAGCAGCTTGCCGTCGGGCGTCGCCAGGAAGAGGCCCTGGGTGGTCGAGTTGAAGTTGTTCTGGGAGCTCTGGCCCGCGATCTTGCGGTAGAAGTCGCCCTCGGCGTCCTTCTGGCGCCGGGTGTACCACTGGTCGATCGCGACGTTGATGCACTTCGACTTGAGGGTGGCGATGATCTCGGGGTCGCTGAAGGTCGACGCACGGTCGATGATGACGTTGTTTCAGCCGCAGCCCAGCGGGTTGCCGTCCATCGACCAGATGAAGATCGGCTTCTTCTCGCGCGACGCGAGGTTCTGCCCTTCGAGGAGGGAGACCTTCCACGGGATGTCGCGCCAGAGCTCGGCGACCGGCGGTTTGAGCGAATCGTGGAGCTTCCGGCAGTCGGCGTCGCTCAGCCCGTTCTGAGCGCTCAGGAGCGCGGTCAGCAGCAGCGCGATCATGATGCTCTCCTCGTCAAGTCCCGTATAATACCCAGGTCTTCCAGACTTCTGTTGACCGGGGCGGGTATAAACTTCCGAGAAAATGAATTCGGGCGACACGACCCTGGGCGGAGGCGACAAGGCGTTTCCGGAGACGACGCTGGGCTTCGCCGGCGGCCTCCGGAACCCCGCCACGGCGGACTACACCCGTTCCCTGGAAACCCTCTGCTCCCGCTACTGGAAGCCCGTCTACTCCTACATCCGCATCGCCTGGGCGAAATCGAACGAGGACGCCAAGGACGTCACCCAGGCGTTCTTCGCGTGGCTGCTCGAAGAGGACGCGCTCCGGAAATACGACCCGGCCCGGGGCGGGTTCCGCGCCTATCTCAAGGTCCTGCTCCGGCGGTTTGTGGGCCATGCGGAGCGCGATCTCCATCGCCTCAAGCGCGGGGGCGGCGCACGCGTCTTCTCGCTCGACGGCGAGGCGCCCCGGCTCCCCGAGCTTCAGTCGGGCAACGTCGATCCCGAGAAGGTGTTCGAGCGCGTCTGGCTCGAGGAACTCGTCCAGCAGTCGATCGGCCGGGTGCGGGAGCGGTTCGTCGCCTCGGGAAAGGAGACGCGCTTCCGCGCGTATGAGTCGTTCGCGCTGGCGTCCGACGCCGAACGGCCGTCCTACGCCGAGATTGCCGCGCGCCACGGCATGACCGTCGGCGAGGTGGAAAAGGCGCTCTTCGTCGTGCGCGAGGAGATCCGCCAGGAGCTGCGGGCCGCGCTGGCCCGCAGCGCGGGATCGGACCGGGAACTTGAAGATGAGTGGAAGCGGCTCCTCGGAGAATGAGCGGCTGGTGCCGCGCCTGCTCCGGGATCTCTCGGAGCACGAGCGGACCCGCACCGCCGTGCCCGGCGGGGGCGGATCGTTGGCCGCGCCGCCGCCGTCGCTCTCCCGGTTCGAGATCCAGGACGTCGTCGGCCAGGGCGCCACGGCCGTCGTCTATCGCGCGCGCGACCGTCAGCTCAACCGCACGGTCGCGGTCAAGGTGCTGCGCGACATGCCGGGGATGAACGAAGTGGTCCGCGAGCGGTTCCGGCGCGAGGGCCAGGCCGCCGCGGGGCTCGCCCATCCGAACGTCGTGACCGTGTACGATGCCGGCGAGGAAGGCGGCGTCTCGTACCTGATCATGGAACTGGTCGAAGGCCGCCCGCTCGACCAGCTGATCAAGGAGCCGAAGGGCGATCTCCTTCCGCTCCTCGAGAAGGCCGCGCGCGGCGTCGCCGCGGCCCACGAGCGCGGGATCGTCCATCGCGACCTCAAGCCCGCGAACATCCTGGTGACGCCGTCGGGCGAGCCGAAGGTCGGCGACTTCGGGCTCGCCCACCTCGTGGAGACGCGGACCGAGCTGACCCGCACGGGCACGGCCCTGGGCACGCCGCTCTACATGGCGCCGGAGCAGGTCGAAGCCCGGTCGAACGACATCAGCCCGCGCACCGACGTCTACGCCCTGGGCGCGATCCTGTACGAGCTGCTGACCGGACAGCCGCCTCACGTCGCTCCCAGCCTGGCCGATCTCTACGCCCGCATCGTCCGCCAGGATCCTCCGCCGCCGCGCAAGGTCGCCCTCGGGGTGGCGCCCGATGCGGAGACGATCGCGCTCAAGGCGCTGGAGAAGGAGCCGGCCCGGCGGTATGTCGATGCGCGCGAATTCGCGGACGACCTGAAGCGGTTCCTGGCCGGCGAGCCGATCCTGGCCCGCCCGGTCGGCGCCTGGGGGCGGCTCTATCGCCGCTGCCGCCGGAACCCCGTGGGAACGACCCTCGGAGCGATCGCCTTCGCGGCGCTGCTCGCCGCCGGCGTCGCCGGGCTCCGCATGCAGCGGGAGATCGACCGGCTCGCCTCGCTCGCGCCCGATCCGCGGCCGTGGACGCCCGTCTTCGACGGCAAGTCGCTCGCGTGCTTCATGCAGAAGGACATTCGGGACTGGAAGATCGAGAACGGAGCGCTCGTCAATGCGGTCCCCCGCCCCCAGGCGCTTCAGACGGATCGGATGTTTTCCGACGGGGAGATCCGCATCCGGTTCCAGTGCCAGGACCAGAGCTGGCTCGGCTTCAACATCCGGCTGAACACCGGTCCCGGGTATTGCGTCGAGTGGGACCGGAGCAACATCGTCCAGTACGCCGGGGCGGAGCGGACCCTGATCTTCTCCTGCCGGGGGGAAACCGTGAGCGCGACGCTCGACGGTCGCGCAATCCCCGTCAACGTGCGTCAGCCGTCCCGGCTGGGGACCCTCCACTTCAGCACCGTGGGCGGAGTCCTCCGGATCCGGGCGATCGACTATCGCGATCCCAAACCCTGAACCCCCTCATTCCTCGGGATACGTCACGAGCCCCCCGCCGTTCGAGTGTATAGTTCAGGTGAAGATGCTGATGAGCTTCCTGCTCGCCGCCCTGATGGTCTCCGGCGCCTCGGCGACCGACGACCCGGCGGCCAAGATCGCATGGGTTCGCGATGCGCCGTTCGCGCTGTCCAAGGCCAAGGTCGAAGGTCGGCCCGCGATGCTCTTCTTCACTGCCGAATGGTGCGGCTACTGCCGGGCGCTGGGGGCGACCGCGCTGGCCGACGAGAAGGTCGTCGCGGCGACGCAGCGGCTGATCCCGGTCTACCTGGATTGCACCAAGAAGGGCGACCACACGGAGCTCATGCTCCGGTACAAGGTCCAGGGGTTCCCGACGATCCTGTACGTCGACTCGGACGGCACCGTGCTCCGGGAGATGGAGTCGCGCGACGCGTCGGCGATCGTCAAGGATATCGAGGTCGTGGCCGGCAAAGTGACGCCCCGGACCACCCTCTGGCAGCCGTCGGTCGCCGCCGCAAAGGAGGCCGGGAAGAAGAACAAGAAGCCGATCGCGGTCTACCTGGTCGATCCCAAGGTGGACCTCCTGAAGGTAAATGCCCGGCTGACGAAGGACCTGGGCGATCGGAAGACGAAGTTCGTCTGGGTTCTCGAGTCCGGCCAGCCCGCGTCGCTGAAGAAGTACGAGGCGGAAACGGCCGCGACCGTCGTGGTGATCGATTCCAAGACCGACGAAGTCGTCTCCAGGATTCCGTTCAAGGACGACGACAAGGCCGAAGCCCTGAACAAGGCGCTGGACGACGCGGCCAAGCTGCTGAAGAAGTAGCTCCCCTCCCTCCTTTTTTCGCGACGACCCACGGCGATCCGCCCCAGACGGACAACCAACGGGGATGAAATGGGAGACCCCTCCATGAGCCGACTCGCCGCGCTGATCCTTCTCCTGGCGCTGCCGCAGGGAGGCCCGGCGGTCTTCCGCGCGGGATTCGCCGAGGTCGACATCACGCCGCCGCTCGGGACGCCCAAACAGGGGTCGAACTCGAAGACGGTCGCGTTGTCGGTGCTCGATCCGCTCTACGCCCGCGCGGCGGTGTTCGAGCTCGGCGCCGAGCGGTTCGCGATCCTCCAGCTCGACACGGCGCTCATCCTCTCGGCGGAGACGGCGTCGATCCGGGCAAAGATCGCCAGGGATCACGGCTTCCCCGGCGACCGCGTCATGGTGGCCGCGACCCACAACCACGCGGGGCCGGCGCTCATCAACGAAGGGCTTCCGCGCGACGAGAAGTACGTCGCGACGATGGTGGAGAAGTGCGCGGAAGCGCTGGGCCGGGCGCTCGAGGCGCGCACGGAGGCCGAGGTCGGCTGGGGCGTCGCGTTCGAGTTCGGCATCGCCTTCAACCGCCGCATCGTGATGCGCGACGGCACGGTGCGGACCCACGGCTCCTTCAAAGATCCGAACGCGCTGGCGTTCGAGGGGCCGATCGATCCCGAGGTCGGCGTCTGCGCGGTCCGGGCGAAAGGCGGGAAGCTCCTGGGCGCGCTCGTCAGTTTCGCGTGCCATCCGACGGCCCACTGGAACGACGGCGTGATCAGCGCGGGATTTCCCGGCGTGGCGGCGCGCCTGCTGAAGGAGAAGGGCGTGCCGGTGCCGATGTTCCTCCAGGGCGCGGCGGGAAACATGCACAGCCAGGATCCGCGGGGATTCCCCGAGAAGAACATGGAAGAGATCGGCAAGACGCTGGCCGACGACGCGTCGAAGGCGCTGTCGACGGTGAAGTGGACGGCGCCGGCGAAGCTGAGCGCCCGGTCGAAAACGCTGGCGCTGCCGTTCCGGACGGTGACCGAGGCCGACCTGAAGGGAACGGGGAAGGGCATGCAGCGGTTCGGCGAGAAGGGCTACTACGACCGCAAGATCCCCGAGCTCGTGGAGTACATGAAGAAGGGAGCGGAGGACGGGGAGGTGCAGGTCTTCCGGATCGACGAACTCGCGTTCGCGTCGCAGCCGTCGGAGTCGTTCGTCGAGCACGGGCTGCGGATCAAGGAGGCGGCCTGGCCCGTGCGCGCGTGGGCGGTCTGCTACGCCAACGGCATGCTCGGGTATCTGCCGCACGAGGACGCGTTCAAGCGCGGCGGCTACGAATGCACGTTCGGCCCACCGAGCCTGATGGCCCCCGACACCGGCACCCGCCTGGCGGACGCCGCGATCGAGCTCCTCTGCGCGAAGTAACGTTGCACCACAGAGACACAGAGCTCACGGAGCAGACGGTTCTAGGAAGGACTCCTCCGTCGCCACATTTCCTGCCCAAGGACTTCTCTGTGGACTCCGTGCCCTCTGTGGTGCAGTCCGGCGGCTACTTTTCGAGTTCTTTGAGGTAGGGCGCGCCGGCGGCGCCGGCCTTCTTCAGGTCCTCGATCGCGCCTTGCCGGTCGCCGGCGGCCGCCTTGCACCGGCCGAGCATCGCCAGGCAATTGTGGCGGCCTTCGCCCTTCTCGATCTCGACGGCCCGCTGGGCGTCGGCGATCCCCTCCTTCGGCTCGCCCTTGAGCAGCCGGGCCTCCGCGCGGCCGATCCACGGGAGATGATAGCCGTCGGGGCGGACCTTGATCGCCTCGGTGAAGTCGGCGATCGCGCGGTCGTAGTCCTTCCGCTTGAGCCACGCGAATCCGCGGCCGTTGTAGGCGGGCGCCAGGTGGACCCCGCGCCGGATCAGCTCGTCGAAGTCGGCCACCGCCAGGTCGATCGTCTTCGGATCGCTCAGGTAGTTGGACCCGCGGAAGATCAGCGGTTCGGAGAAGCCGGGGGCGCAGCGGAGCGCCTCGGTGAAGTCGGCCGGCCCTCCCGGCTGGCCGCCGACCCAGGCGCGGCTGTAGAGCGCCAGCGGGAACTTCGGCCGGATCGCGAGCGCCTCGTTGAAGCACTTGAGCTGGTCGGCCCGCTTCTTCAGAAGGAGTCCCTGGAGCCAGTGGAACTCCTCGGCGCCGCGCTGGCGGCCGTACGTCGCGAGGCCTTCGGCGCACAGCTTCTCGGCGAGCGGCTTGTCGTTGCGGAGATAGGCGATCATCGCGGCGGCGACCTGGCGGAGCAGCGGATCGTCGAACTCGTTCCCCTCGGAGCGGGCGAGCTCGATCGCCCGGACGCCGTCGCGCGCCAGCTTCTCGCCGCGCTCGCGGTCGGTGGGGTCGGGAACCGTCCACATGTTCAGCGAGGCGAGATAGCCCTTCCAGAGCAGGATCCGTCCCAGGCGGTAGTGGGCGGGGCCGAACGTCGACTGGAGCTCGGTGGCCCGGCGGAACGACGCGGCCGCCTTGTCGTACGATCCGCCCAGCTCCCACATCTCTCCCATCCGGTGGTGGCAGAGCGCGAAGTCGGGCGCCGCGGCCAGCGCCTTTTCGATCAGCTCGCGCGCCCGCTCGGTGTCGCGCACGATCTCCGACGCGTCGGACGACGGCGAGTAGGTCGCCGCGCCGGCGCCGATCAGCAGCTTGTTCGCGCTCTCCAGCAGCGGGGTGGCCCGCTCGACCCGCGCCGCGCGCGTCGTCGCGGCTTCGATCTGGGACCGGCTGCGGCTCCAGAGCACGACCGTCGACCCCGCGGCCGCGAAGAGGATCAGGATCGCCGCGACGCGGAGGCGGTTGCGGGAGATCCGACGCCACGCGCGGGCGACCGTCGACACCGGCCGGGCTTCGACGGGCTCGCCCGCCAGCCACCGGCGGAGCTCGTCGGCGAACGCCGCGGCCGAGGGATAGCGGTGCGACGGCTCCTTCTCCAGGGCTTTGAGAGCGACGATGTCGAGCTCCGCGGGCAGGGAGGGATCGATCCGATGCGGCGGCATCGGATCTTCCTGGAGGATCTTCTCGTAGACCTGGCTCACCGTCTCGCCGTCGTGGGGCGGCCGGCCGGTGAGGATCTGGTAGAGGATCGCCCCCAGCGCGTAGACGTCGGTCCGCACCGTGACGTCGGTCCGACCCGAGACCTGCTCCGGCGCCATGTACATCGGCGTGCCCAGCGTGGCGCCGGTCTTCGTGAGCGACGTGCCCGCTTCGGCGAGATGGGCGAGGCCGAAGTCGGCGACTTTCGCGACGGTTCCGCCGGCCACCAGGATGTTGTCGGGCTTGAGGTCGCGGTGGACGATGCCGCGCTCGTGGGCGTGATGGACGCCGCGGGCCGCCTGCTCGAGGAGTTCGACGGCGCGGCGCGACGCCCGGGGTTCTCCGAAGAGCAGCTTTCCGAACGAGCCGCCCTCGACGAGTTCCATCACCAGGAACAGCTTCGGGCCGTTCGCGACGACGTCGTGGACCTTCACCACGTTCGGATGGTCCATGCGGGCGAGGGACTGCGCTTCGCGGTGGAACCGCTCGCGCACCCGGTCGATCGAGACCAGCGTGTCGCGCAGGTATTTCAGGGCGACCGGCCGTCCGAGCTCGCGGTCGAGGCCGCGGTGGACGATCGAGACCGCCCCTTCGCCCAGTTTCTCGCCGGTCTCGTAGCGGTCGCGCTGCGGGGTGACGGAGCCGTCGATCTCGCGCTGGAGCTGGTCGATCTGCGACGGCCGCAGCTTCTCCTCGACGGAAGCGCCCTCGGCGATCAGGCCGCGCTCGACGGCGAGCTCCGCGATCCTGCGGCGGCGGGAGGCGGCGAGATCGGCGCGGATGCGGTCGAAGAAATCGCCTTCCACGGGGCTACCCGAACAGCAGGTCGTTGATCTCTTCCGAAAGTTCCCGGTCGGAGGCGACGCGGCGGGCGAGCCGTTCGCGGATGATCTTCTCGAGCCGCGCACGGGCGTAGGCGAGGTGGTCCTTCACCTGCTGCTCGGAGAGGCCCAGGTTGCGGCCGATCGAGGCGTACGTGGGCGACGCGCCGTCGGACGGCGCGATGCCGTGGTACGTCTCGTAGATCTGGCTGGAGACGGCGCGGTTCTCCGCGCCGAGCTGCTTCCGCATCTCCGAGAGGCTCTCGGAGAGGATCTCCTGGGTCCACTGCCGGTCGAAGATCTGGTCGGGCGTGTACTTCTGCCGTTCGGCGAGGAAGGCGGACGTTTCGAGCTCCTGGACGTCGAGCGAGGCGAGGGGACGGCCGCCGCCGCGCTTCAGCCGCGACGCGTCCCGGCGCACGGTCGAGAGAAAGTTCGAGAGGACCGCCTTGAGGAAGGTGCGGAAGCGGCCCTTGTCGCGGTCGTACTTCGTGAGCACGCCGCCTTCGAGGAGATACCCGAAGAATTCCTGCGTGAGGTCCTTCGCGTCTTCGATCGTGGCGCCGCCGGCGGTCCGCACATACTTGTAGACGGGGCGCCAGTAGAGGGTGACGAGCTGGTTGAGCGCGGCTTCGCGGGCGGGCGTCAACGGGCCTTCGGTGCCGAGGAGCGACGACCAGACCGTCTCCGGGAAGTTTTCCCGGTCGCCGCCCAGCGTGGTTTCGAGGTTCCGCATCGCTTCGCGTCCTATTATGCCCCACCGGGGAGAAGTTGACATCCCCCCGTAACATTTTCGCCCCCCGGGGCTCTCCCCCTGTTAAGGACTAGACTGGGGAGGGCCTCATGGTACAGCGAATCTTGGTCGCCGAAGATGTTCGCGTCACTCGTGAAGCGCTGGCGATTCTCCTGAGGAACCGCGGCTACGACGTCGTCGAATCCGGGGACGGACGGGACGCGCTGGCGAAAGCGCGGGAGATGCTGCCCGACGCCATCCTGCTGGATTCCGACCTGCCCGAGATGTCCGGCTACGACGTGTTCCGGTCGCTGAAGCTGGATCCGGCGTGCAAGGAAATCCCGATCGTGTTCCTGGTGGCCGACGTCGTCGCCGAAGAGATGATGACGAAATCCGTTCCGGCCGCCGAGTTCCTGGTCGCCAAGCCGTTCACGGCGCACGACCTGCTCCAGCGGGTGACGAAGGTGCTGGGTCGGGCCGTCACTCGTTGAACTCGCGCTTGCGGTCGAGCGACTCGATGAACGCTTCGACCCCCGCCAGCCCGGCGCGCGACTTCGAGTTGTCGCCGTCCATGAACAGGACGAAGTCCAGCTCCCGGTTCTCGCGATCCTTCTCCTTCGCGAACTTCCGGCCGATCTCGAGCGCGGGCAGCGTGTCGCGCCCCATGATCCGCACCAGCTCGAAGTGGATCATCCCCTCGTAGGCGCGGTAGAGCAGCTCCGTGCAGACCAGCTTGTCGGAGGTGAAGAAGTCGAACTCGAAGTCGTAGGGCTTGCCGTGGTGGCTGAACGCGCGGACGATCGCCTGGGCGATCTGCTCGCGCGAGAGGCGCGGCCGGAGGATCGCCACGTGGTCGGCGTGCATCGACTCCTCGGCGGTGTTGAAGATCACGCCCTCGCTGACCGACTCGAGGATGACGTGGATGCCGCCGTCGTGGCCGCGCCGCGTGTACTCGGCCCAGCGCCGCTTCACTTCGGGATGGTCGGCGATGCCGAGCTCCTTCAGGTCCTCGGGCGTGCCGATGTACAGCGCGCTGTGGGGCCAGAAGCCGGGAAGGAACGCGTTTGACAGGAACCAGTTCCGGCGCTCGAGGAACAGGTCGCCGGGCTTGAGCTTGGGGACGATGTCCTTCCGGACCTGCTCGACCGTGATGAGCGGCGCGTCCTTCACGATGCGCAGGTCGCCGATCCATTCGGACAGCATCGACTGCGCCGCGTACACGGGCGTCTTCACGTCCTTGGTGACGCGGCGCTTCAGGCGGCCGAGCCACTCCTTGGAGCGGCTGATGGGATTGGCCTGGATGTACTGGAGGCTCCGGCCGATCCGCTCGTCGAGCCAGTTGAACTCCGCCTCCTCCCAGCCCGATTCGCGCTTCCACTCGTCGCGCCGGGCGACGCAGAACGTGCCCATCTCGTGGTACATCTGGAAGTTCGCTTCGCTCGAGGCGCTCGCCGTCACCTTGTCGAAGAGCTCGGCGGGCAGCCCCCAGCGGGGCTCGCCCTCGTTCAGCTTCTTCCGCACGAGCGCGTTGTCCTGGAAGGCCGTGATCAGCCGCAGCGACGCTTCGAAGGCGATGCCGGCGGCCGCCGTTCCCACCATGCAGCAGCGCGCCCGGAGCGCCGGCTCGCGGACCGATTCGTAGTTCCCGTACGTCGCCGCGATGCGCAGGAGCGCCGCGCGGAACGAAAGGAACGTGACGAACTGCCAGCGGATGCGGTCGTCCTCGTCCGGCCGGTAGAACTGCCGGTTTTCGGCCTTGCGGCGCGCGTCGAGCTCCTCGTGGAGGGCGGCGGACTTCGCCGCCAGGTCCTCGATGCCCGCGGCGATGGAGCGCAGCCGCTCCAGGTCGGCGCGGATCATCGGGTCGAGCTTGTCGGGAGCCATCCCCACGAGGGCCGAGGGCATGATCTCGAGCGGGCTCAGGGTCTCCGACCCCATGCCGAGATAGAAGCCGAGCAGGAAGACGGCCGCCTGGATGGCGATGATCCACGCCGCCTTGGCCCACGGCGCCATCGGGACCGGCTTGTCGTCCTTGCGGGGACGCCGGCGGCGCCAGAGGATCCAGGTGCCCGCGACCGAGCCGGCGGCGGGAAGCGCGTAGCAGAGCCAGAACGGGAGCGGCGGCGTCTCAAGCAGGTTGTCGCGCAGCGCGAGGAGGCCGAGGATCATTCCCGACATCAGCGTGCAGACCGGCGTCGCCCGGTCGATCCAGTTGCGCGCGACCTCGACCGGCTTCTTCAGCCCGAGCAGGTGGGACGACGTGATCGACGAGACCATGAACACCCACCAGATCCGCCAGTAGACGTCGTTCTTCCGCGCGTCCGTCCAGACGAGCAGGTAGAAGGCGATCTGCGAGACCGCCAGGAGCCCGAGCGCCACGCGGGCGGTCCTCGGCAGGAACGGCATCACCCAGGTGTTGATCAGCGCCATGATGGAGCCGATCGCGATGCCGAGGAAGGTGATGATCAGCTGGCCGTGGAGGAAGACCTGGTGACGATGGAAGGAGCACTCGATCACCATCACGACGGCGAGGATGAGCGAGGAGAGAAGGGTGACCCGGAGCAATTTTCGGAAGGTGTCGACGTCCATCGTGCTAACCGTACCCCGCAGGTCCGGTCTTGGCAAGGCAGGTCGATTTTGTGTGAACTTCGCCTCCCGGCGTGCGTCGAAGGGGCATGGAATTGCGGGTGGCGTCGCCCTGTCCCATGTCCTGGGACCGGATGACCGGCGGGAACAAGGTCCGCTTCTGCGACCAGTGCCGTCTCAACGTGTACAACCTCGCCGAGATGAGCGAGCGGGAGATCGCCGCCGTCGTCCGGAAGTCGACCGGACGACTGTGCGGGCGCCTCTACGTGCGCGGCGACCGGACCGCCACGCTGCAGGATTGCCCGCGGGGAAGTGCGCGGCGGAAGCTCCGCCGAATGATGACGGTCGGCGGCGTCCTCCTCCTGGCCGCCTTCGGATGGCTGCTCCGCATCTCCGGCGATCGCGACCGGTCGGTCCACCCGCGGTGGGTCCGCGAGGTCATCGAGTGGATTGACCCCCGGCCCTCCGGCGGCGCGATCGCGGGCCTGATCGCTCCTCCGCGTGCGCCCCAGAATCCGCCCGGGCCCTGACGGATTTTCACGAACCTCCCTCCCGCCGCTGCGTCGAAGGCGCATGGAATTCAAAGTGTCGTCCCCATGCCCGGTCTCCTGGGACAGCATGACCGGAGACCACAAGACTCGCTTCTGCGGCCAATGCCGCCTGAACGTCTACAACCTCGCGGAGATGACCCGCGAAGAAGTCGCCGCCGTCGTGCGGGAGACCGGGGGCCGGCTTTGCGGACGCCTGTACGTTCGGGCCGACCGGATGGCCACTCTGAGCGATTGTCCCCGAGGCAGGTTCCGGAAGCGGGTCCGTCGGGGCCTGATGGTCGCCGCGGTCCTCGTTCTCGGCGGATTCGGCGGGCTGCTCAAGTCGGCCGGGAACCAGGATCGCAGCGTCCACCCCGCGTGGGTCCAGACCGTGCTGAAGTGGATCGAGCCCGAGCCCGCGCCGAGGGAGCTCCTCGGCAAGATGGTGTGCCCGAAGTAGCTCAGCCGCTTCGGACGCTGCGCTTCCGGCAGAGCGCGACGCGCATCGTCGTCTCGCGGACCCGGTCGAGCAGCGACTGCGGCCAGCCCGTGGTGTATTTCTCCTGCGCCGGCAGATAGGCCTCGACGTTGGCCTTCCGGAAGAGCTCCAGCGCCTTCGTATTCTCCTGCGACCATCCGTCCGGATTGATGCTCGGATCGGAATTGAGCAGGTGCTTCATCCCCTCGTCGAAGTTCTTGTCCCCTTTGGAGACGAGCTCGACGACGTCGGGCGGCGTCCCGCTGGGCAGCTTGATCGCGGTCACCGGCACGCCGGGCGGCGCGGGAGCGGGCTCGGGCGGCGGCAGGGGCAGCGGCTCCGGCGTCGGCAGCGCGGGCCCCGCGACCGTCGGCGGCGCGTCGGGCGTCGTCGGCTTCGGCGGCTCGACCGTCGCGGGCTTCGGCTCGGGCAGATCCCGCTTGAGGATCACCTTCACGATCTCGGCGGTCTCCTTGTCGGCGAACAGCTTGTCCTTGTAGGGCGCCGTGTCGCGGTAGCGGCTCGTCAGCGCGTCGAGCGAATAGTTCGCCATCGGAAGCTGGTTGACGGTAAGGGCATAGAATAGCTGGTTGACCAGCCGCTCGCCTTTCGCGGCGTGGGCCGTCGCGCGGACCTCCGGATCGCGGGCCACCGCGAGGTCGAAGAGGCCGGGCAGGAACTCGCCGGCGCCGTTGCGCGCGGCGAATTCGGCGAGGGCGAAGTACTGCGCGCCCGTGAGTTTCTTTCCGCCGAGCTCCTTCCACGCGGGCGGCTTGCCGGCCTCGGTCTGCAGCATCAGGCTGCGGTTGCCGCACTGGCGGCGGAACTCCGCCAGCACCTCGGCCGCGCTCTCCTGAGGGGTGAGCCCGGTGAGCATGTCGACCTGCTCCTTCGCGAGCCTCGAGCGGATCCCGGTCAGGGTCTCGTAGAAGAGAAAGACGCCGTCGTCCTTGACGATCCGGCCGAGCGGCTTGCCGCCGTTCTTGATCGCGATCCGCGTCAGCAGGGGCACGTCGAGCGTGTTCCCGGCGGCGGTTTCGAGGAGCAGGGCGGCGTAACCCCCGACCCGGCGCTCCGCCTCCACGATCTTCGGTAGGTCGGCGGCGGAGAGGCGGGGACGTTGGACGGCGCGAAGCTTCTCCGCGGCCTGGAGGAATTTGCCCTTCCGGACGAGCTCGTCCACGCCCTGGTGGACCGCGGCGAGGTCCGCGGCCGAGTAGGGCGCGTCCTGCGTGAGGGCCAGGACCAGAACGACGGCGAACACGGCGATCAGTTTACATTACGCGGAACCCGTGAGGTAGAATTCAGCGGTCATGACGAAGAAGATCGCCATCCTGACGGGCGGCGGCGACTGCCCGGGCCTCAACGCGGTCATCCGCGCGGTCGTCAAGGCGTCCGCCCGGCTGGGCTGGGAGGTCGCCGGCGTGCGGCGCGGCTTCGACGGCATTCTCCCGCCCGGCGATCTCATCCCGCTCACGGTCGAGAACACGCGCGGCATCCTCACGTGGGGCGGCACGATCCTGGGCGCGGCGAACAAGGGCCGGTTCACCGCGAAGACCGGCCACGGCGAGACGGGTCGGATCCCCGAGGACCTGCTCCGACGGGCGACGAAGTCGCTCGCGGATCTGGGGATCTCGGGACTGGTCTGCGCGGGCGGAGACGGGACGCTCACGATCGCGCAGCAGCTCTTCGAGACCGGCGCCCCCGTGGTCGGCGTGCCCAAGACGATCGACAACGACCTCCAGGCCACCGTCATCACGTTCGGCTTCGACTCCGCGGTCGCCTGCGCCACCGACGCGCTCGACCGGCTGAACACGACGGCGGAGAGCCACGACCGGGTGATCATCCTCGAGGTGATGGGCCGGTACGCGGGCTGGATCGCGGTCCACTCCGGCATCGCCGGCGGCGCGAACGTCATCCTCATCCCCGAGATCCCGTTCCGCTACGAGGCGGTGGTGAAGAAGATCGAGGAGCGCGAGAAGCTGGGCCGCCGGTTCACCCTCGTCGTCGTCGCCGAAGGGGCGCGCGAGGAGGGCGGCGACTACGTGGTCAAGGGCGTCGAAAAGAACAAGGAAGCGTCGCTCGGCGGACTGGGCGAGCGCGTGGCGGCGGAGATCAAGAAGTTGACCGGGAAGGAAACCCGCACCGTCGTGCTGGGCCACCTCCAGCGCGGCGGCGGTCCCACGACGTTCGACCGGCTGCTGGCGACCCGCTACGGCGTCGCCGCCGTCCAGATGATCGGGAAGGGCGAGTTCGGCATGATGGCCGCCCTCAAGCCGCCCGACATCGTCTCGGTCCCGATCAAGGACGCGATCGGCAAGATCCGGACCGTGCCGCCCGACGGCAACGTCGTCCAGACGGCGCGGGCCCTGGGCATCTCGATGGGCACGCTCAACGACGTCTGATCGCCGCGAGGATCGCCGCCAGCGCCGCCAGGAGCGTCCACGCCCGGATCCCGCTCGGCGCCTCGACCGCTCCGAAGCACCACCGGTACGTGGAGCCGTGGGAGTCCTTCGTCGAGGCGGTCGATCCTCCGCCGGCGGAGCTCCCTCCGCTCCCTCCAGCGCCGCCGCTGCCGCCGGACGAGGAGCCGCCGCTCCCGCCGGCCGCCGCCGGATTGGAGTGGACCGGCCGCTGGATCAGCACTTCGCGGGCACACAGATGGTAGCCGCTCCCGGGGGGATTGCTCTCCCGTTCGAGCGGGTGGAAGTTGGCCGAGTACCAGAGCCAGCAGGAGTTGCCGTCGCCGGCGATGAACTTGCTCGGGAAATTGCAGAAGTACGCCTGGACGCCGAAGTCCTGCATGTAGGTGATGAGCTTGAACGGACCGGTCAACGTGGGCGACTCGAGGATGTAGGTGTTCATGTTGGCCGCCGTCGTCCGGCCGTCCACGATGCAGGTGATGTACCGGTTGAGCGGCGGGAACCACGTCATCGTCACGCCGCCGCAGTTGTTGTTCCAGTCGATCACCGGCCTGGCCGACGCGAGGCTGGAACTCCACGTGGCGGTTCCCCCGGCGTCGTGCCCCGCGAAGAATTCGTACTTCGACGGGTCGTTGATGTTCTGGACCGAGGGCGTGACGCGCGCCATGTAGATCTGGTCGCCCGTGATCCAGCTCAGGTTGCCGTTCCGCGGCGCGGGATCGGGATCGACGGCGCCGTGGCAGATGAGATACGCCTTGCCGTCGGGCGAGTGCTGCAGGTTCTTTCCGAAATCTACGACATGGGGCACGCCCATCTTCAGCTTGCCTCCCTTGACGGCCGGCTCGCCGAAGATCGGACTGCCCGGCGTGTGGGGCGGAGGCGTCCAGGTGTGGCCGTTGTCGGTGGACGTGTGGAATCCGACGAACGGGCCGACGACGCCCCAGTTGTAGTCGATGCCGTCGATCGTGACGAACCCCTCGTTGGAGTTCAGTTCGTTCATCGTGGTGTACGTGCCGTAGTACCAGACGCCGTTGTGGTGGAGGCTCGCGCTGGCGTAGCGGCCGCCGTACGGATCGCGGGGCGACTCGATCACCCCCGCGTCGACCACGTCGAGGTTCATCGGGTCGTCGCCCAGGATCTTGCACCAGCCGGTGCGGGCCGGGACGGTGACCGCGTTGGCGGCGCCGATGACCTCCTGCGTGAAGCCGGGGGTCAGCAGAATGCCGTCCATCCAGGGTGAGTAGAGCGCCCCGTCGGCCGCCCAGGACGGATAGAACGTGTCGGCGAAGTGATTCGACGCGAACCGGTTGAAGAGAATCCCGGGCACGAGCGTCGACGGCGGGAACGGGCAGCCCGCGGGAGGCGTCGAGGGCCACTGGGTCGGGCCCGACACCGACGCGACGGGGATCGACTGCGAGGCGGAGCCCGACGGACCGGTGACCTGGCAGGTGATCGTGAACGTGCCGGCGGCGGCCGGAGCCTGCCAGGTCACGGCGGCGCCCGACCCGGCGATCGACCCGCCGGTGGCGCTCCACCCAAAGGACAGCGGGCCGCTGTCGGTCGCGTCGACCGAGACGGCGGTCGTCGAGCCCGCGCGGATCGGCGACGCGGCGGCCGTGAGGTCGTGGATCACGACGGCGAACGTCGTGGCCGAGGTGCGGTCGCTTGCGATCAGCAGCAGAGTGATCGCGGCCAGGAACAGCGAGACGTGACGCATTCCGGAGCCTCCTTTCGGGAAGGAGGCTCGCCCCAACCGACCCTTGTCTTGTCCGCCGCCTCCGCGTCCGCGTCGAAAAAAAATCCGACGCGAATTCCCACGCGGATCGGCTCCCGTCGGACAACTTGGGGAGGGCGCGCCGCGGGAGGAACTACCGTGCATCACTCATCCATCCTCGGCCGTCGTCTCGTCCTCGTCCTTCTCCTCTCCGCCGCCGGAGGGTGTCTCGGGAAGGGAAAGGTCCCCGAGAAGCCCGGACTGGGACCGATCCCCGCCGAGTGGCAGCATGCCGACGTCGGCGCCGTGGGCCAGGCCGGCGCCTCGCACTCCATCGGCTCGACCTTCTATCTGTTCGGGTCCGGGAGCGACATCTGGGATTCCGCCGACGGGTTCCAGTTCGCCTACCAGTCGCTCAACGGCGACGGCCAGCTCACCGCGCGGGTCCTGACGCTGGATCAAACGGACGGGTGGGCGAAGTCGGGCGTCATGATCCGCGAGTCGCTCAACCCGGATTCGAAATTCGCGATGACGGTCGTGACGCCGGCCAATGGGACGTCGCTGCAGGTCCGCACGCAGACCGGCGGCGGCTGCGGCCTGACCTGGGGCCCCGGCCTCCACGCGCCGGCGTGGGTGAGGATCACGCGGACGGGCGGCACCTTCTCCGGCGCGGCGTCGGCCGACGGCGTGAACTGGACGACGATCGGCGACGTTTCGATCTCGATGGGATCCACCGTCTACATCGGACTCTGCGTCACGGCCCACAACAACTCGCTTCGGGCCGCCACGACGATCGATTCGGTGACGGGCGGCGGAGCGCCGCCGCCTCCTCCTCCGAATGGGACGATCTCGGTCTCGACGCCCGTGTCGCGGATCGTCTACCAGCGGAACAACTCGAACCAGGCGTTCGTCCCGATCCGCGGCACCTGCTCCGGCGCCGTGACGAGCGTCCAGGCCCGCGTCCAGCCCCGCGCGGGCGGGCAGGGCGTCGGGACAGCCTGGACGGTGATCGACGGCGCGCCGTCCGGAGGAACCTACCGCGGCTCGCTGACGGTCCAGGGCGGCTGGTACAGCCTCGACGTGCGCGCGATGGCCGGAGGGACGGAGCTCGCGACCGCCAGCGTGGACCGAGTGGGCGTGGGCGAGGTGTTCATCGTCGTGGGCCACTCGGTGGCGCAGGGCGGAACGATCAACATCGAAGGGTCGACCGACGAGCGCGGCAACACGATCCCCGACAACCGGACCACGGAAACGTCCAACCTGTACAACGACACCGCCGATCCGCAGTACATGCCGCCGGTGATCTTCGCCCAGTACGCGAGCGGCGTGAAGCCCGCGCCGTTCGGCGGCGGCAGCTACTTCTGGGGCAAGCTCTCCCAGGACGTCGCGCAGAACCAGAACGTGCCGGTGATCGTGTACAACGCGGCGTTCGGCGGCACGAGCCTCGAACACTGGTACAAGTCCGCGCTGGGGATTCCGTTCGACCACAGCTTCGTGAAGTCGTCGATCCGGATGCCCTACATCAACCTGTACAACACGCTCAAGCAGTACATCAAGCACACCGGCATGAGGGCGGTGCTTTCCGACCAGGGCGCGAACGACTGGCCGAACCCCGACTCGAACCAGGTCTTCACCTACTACAAGACGTGGGTGGACCAGGCGAGGGCCGACCTCGGGTACGGCGCGCTGGCGATCGTCGTGAACCGCCACACGCCGTCGGGAAACACCGGGATCCGGGACGCGCAGATGAGGATGGTCAACGAGGTGCCGAACTGTTTCGTGGGGCCGGACTACGACACGCTGGCGCCCGACGACCGGTACGACGGCATCCACCTGAGCGAGCAGGGATGCTGGGCGGCGGCGCAGAAATGGGCCGACGCGCTCAACGGCGGGTTCTTCTCGTCGTCCCAGCCGTACCTGCCGACGTTCCCGTAGCTAGAGACCGATGTCGATGCCGATCGTGAAGAGCGGCATCTCCATCCGGAGGCTGTTGCCGTCCTCGTTCGATTCGAGTCGGCCGGTCCAGTACTGATAGCCGATGCCGGCGAACAGTCGGATCGTGGACGAGACCTGCCAGGAGACTTCCAACTCGGCGCGTAGGGACAGCACCCGGGCGTAGAGCCGGCCGCCCTCTATGAAGGGCGTGGGCATGTAAGGGATCCCGCCGGCGTAGAATCTCCCCGCCAGGGTCAGCATGGAGGAGAGCCGCTGCTCCACCGCAATTCCGCCGATCGGGACGGGGATGAACTGCGCGTATTGTTCGGAGGTGCTCTGGCTTGCCCCGGACTGAACGATGCCGAGGCTCACCCGGGGATACTCCAGGCCGAGGAACGGGGTAATCCGGATATCGCGTCCCCGCCAGATCAGCCCGGGAACCTCGAAGCCCGCGCGGGCCATATAAAGGTCCGCACTGGTGTGGTAAGGGAGATTGGCGAGGAAGCTTCCTTCGTCGTAGGCGAAGTTCTGGGGGAACGTGCCGCGGCCCTGCGCGTGGAACCATTCCACGTCGAGGAACCAGGCGACGGCCCGAGTCTCGACCTTCAGGCTGAGCTGAAATCCCGGCGCGGGGCCGAACCCGATGTCGTGCTCCCCGAGGTCGAGCCACACGGGCTTGCTGGCCAGTTCGCGGACGCGCGTCTTGCCGCTGATGAGCCGGACGGTCGGCGCAAAGGTGAGCGTCCAGGTTGCGTCGTCGGTGCGGCGGAGCTGCACGTCGCCCCATCCTCGGGGTCGTTCCGGCGCCTCTTCCTGGGGATCCTGCCCAGAGACGCCGAAGACGGGCGGTTCGTCCAGCGACATCTCGACCGGCAGGTCCTCAGGGGTCCGATCGGGGAGGTGGAAGAGGAAGGAGGCGGCGAGCGTGAACAGCATGCGGCACCGTGTTGAACTCTGATCTAATCATACGACGCGCCGCGCGAAAAATAACCGTAGAATGGCCCTATGAGCCGCGCGTTCATGAAGGAACCCGAGCCGGGCGATCCGCGGTGTCCGGGATGCGGGGGACTGGGCGAGCCGGTCGGATCGGCCACGCTGGACGCCCATGTCTCGGGCGCGCTCCGGACGGCGTTGGGCGGATCCGCGTTCTACTGCTCGGCGCCGTCCTGCCGCACCGCCTACTTCAGTGCGTGGGGCGCCGCGGTCGCCGCAGATCAACTGGCCCGCGCCGCCTGGCCGAAGGATCCGGAAGGCCCGATCTGCTCCTGCTTCGGGATGAAGGCCGCCGACGTGATCTCCGAGGCCCGCGAGGGACGCAAGGAGCGGGTCCGGGAGCTCGTGGAGCGGTCGAAGGGACCCGACGCGCGCTGCACGACGAGCGCCCCCGACGGCGCCTGCTGCCTGCCGAGAGTGCTGCGCCTGTTCCGCGAGACGTTCGAGGCGCGCGGGGGCTGACCTACCAGCGGAGCGCGATCTTCCGGTCGATCACCGCCTCGTGCCACTTCGCCTGGTCGGTCATCCAGTGGGCGATCTGGATGGAGTCGCGTCCCACGCGGATCGCCGAGAATGTTCCGTCCTTTTCGCGATGGCCGGCGTCCATGACCCAGTCCGTGTCGCCGAACCGCCAGTGCCGCACCTTCTCCCAGTGGCCGCAGAGGTGGAGGAGGACGTTGTTCTCCTTATAGAGCGCGTCGATCTCCTCGCGGTTCATGATGGAGCCGGCGTTGTAGTGATTGACGACGATCTTGGGCTCCTTCGGGCCGTACTTCGCGAGCTCCTTCCGGAGCCACTCCAGGTCGGGCTTGTAGTACGGCGACAGGCCGGGCGGGGACTTGCCCGAGCTGTCGTAGGTCGGCGACGGCATGATGAAGACGACGCCCTTGTGGCGGAACGAGTACTGGACGCCGGGGATGATGCCCGAGTCGGCCTGCGGCGGCTTCCATGCGGCCACGCCGTTGTCGCTCGCGTGGGCCTTCACGAACGGATCCTTGCGCAGCCATTCGTAGAATTGTTCGTTGGGCTGGACGCCGCCCGAGTCGTGGTTCCCCGCCACGGCCCGGGTCGGGATCTTGAGCATCTCGCGGACGACCTTGTTCCACGCCTGGACCGCGCCGTGGCTCGGCCAGCCCGTGCTGTCGCCCGCGCTCGCGACGAAGTCCGGCGCCTCGAGCTTCGTGCCGAGGGGCGCGGGGAGCGACTTGCCGCCCATGGCGTTCATCGCGTCGACGTGCGGAACGAGCTTCGTTTCCTTGCCGGGGTCGAGCTCCTGGTCCGTCCAGAACAGGAACGTGAACGGTTCGGGATTGCTCTTCTCCTGCGCCGACGCGGGAGAGAGCAGAACGGTCAGGAGAGCCGCCCAGCAGATCTTGATCATGCGAAATATACGGAGGCGGCGGGAAGGGCGATTCAAATCCCGTACTTGGCGCGGAGGTAGCGCTCGATCGCGTCGCGCTCGACGTCGGTGAGGGCGCGGCTGAAGACGATGATCTCGGCGACGTCGCCCGCGAAGAACTTGACGGGAGGGCGTCCCTGGCTGCCGGCCCCGATGGTGGCGGTGTCCACGGTGTGGGCGATCGACGGCATCTTGTCCTTCGGCGACTGCACGAGGGACCCTTGGACGAAGAGTTCGTCGCGAGCGGCGTCCTTGCGGGCGACCGCGAGGGTCCAGCCGGCGGGCGGACGCTCCCAGAAGGGCTGGTTCCCGAACTGGCCGGTGCCGAAGCGCCAGGCGACGCTCGACTGCTGCGGGCCCAGGTAGATGCCGCCCCAGGGGCCGAACTCGGCCCAGTGGAGCGCCGCATAGTAGCCGAGGTCGTTGCTTCGCAGGTCCTTCGACGCGGACGAGACCATGAAGATCGTCAGGCCGCTCAGCCCGTTCACGGGACAGTCGAAGGTCAACATCTGAGAGATGCCGTCGAACCGGACCACCGGCTTGCCGTTGAGCGTGTTGCCCGCCAGCGTCGGACGCGACCCGGGAGCCGGCTGGGACGCGTGGCGGCTGTGGCCCGACTGGTCCTGCCACTGGGCGATGCGCCCGCCTTCGGCCACGGTTCCCGCGTCCGCCTTGAACCAGGCGGCCAGCCCGATCGTCGGCGCGACGGGTCCGGGGTTGTGGACGATGTCGCGCTCCCAGTCCTTCAGTTCCGCATCGCCGGGCGGCTTGTCGCGAAGCGAGCTGACCACGATGAACGCCACCGAGAACCCCTGCGAGCCCGTGAGCAACCGGAGGTTCTTCGCGCCGGGCTTCTCGTATTTCGGCAGCGTCAGCTCCACCCAGCCCCACTTGCTCGGACCCTTGCGGCCGGAGTGGCCGGCATGGTTCTTCGTCGCGCTCGTCATGGCGTGCTTCACCGGCGCGTCGACCTCGCTCCCGGGTTCCGCGCCCGCGAGATCCGTGGTCTGCGAGTAGAACACGAGCGATTCCGAGCAGCAGGCGCCGACGTAAGCCCATGCGTGGTAGGTGGCGTCGGTGAGGACCGAGAAATCCATCTCGACGTAGTTGTCGCGCCGCTTCGCCGGATCGATGTCGCGGTCGCTCATCCAGTAGGGAAGGGTCTTCGGCACCTCGAGGCGGAAGACGCCGACCTGGCGCAGGGTCGAGGGACCGGCGACGTACTCCCGGGTGGTGTCGGCGACGGCCGCGAGCATCGCCCGGTTGCGGCGGACCCAGGTCACCGAGCCGTTTTCCTCGAGCAGCTTGCGGCAGCGGAGCGCGGCCTCCGCGCGGAGCGACGGCGCGCCGGCGTTCATGACCGCGAAGTAGTAGGTGTAGCGCGCATCGCCTTCCTTCTTCTGCGCGTCGGCATCCGACGGCCGGGCGACGTCGGCGCCCCATTTCCAGTACCGCGCGGGAATCGCGGGGTTGTTTTCTCCGGCGAGCTCTTTGGCGCCGGCGAGGTCTCCCTCGAGAAGGCAGGCGACGGCGGCGGTGATCCGGTTCCGGCCCGGCGCGAAGTCGGCGAGCGAGCGGGGCGTGAGATGGCCCAGGGGCCACTGCGGGATGGGCTTCCCCTTGCCGATCTCGACGGTGCCGTTTCGCACGCGGACAAACGGGCCTTCGACGCGCTGCGGGTTGTTGTCGTAGTCGACGAAGTTGAGCGCGATCTTCTTTCCCGCCGGCCACTTGGAGATCGCCTGGATCGCTTCCGCGTGGAGGGCGGCGACGCCGCGGAGGATCTCGAGGTCGGCCGCGGCCTGCGACTTCAGCATCGGATCCTGGAGCGCGGGCTGCACCTTCTCGAGCTCCTGGACCGCCGGTCCGAAGTCCCGGCCGCAGGCGAGCGTCAGCGCGCCGGTCCAGTTTCGCGCGAAGGCCTCCGCCTCGGCGGCGGGGGAGACCTTCGGCGCGTCCGGAGGCGGAGGGGGAGCGGGCGTCGGCGGCGGCGCGGGGGCCGGGGCGGGTGTCGGCGCAGCCGCCCCGTCGGCGAGCGCCTGGTCGAGATCGGCGACCAGCCGCTCGATGCCCCATCTGGCGACCCGGTCGCGCAGCGCCTTCTGTTCGGGAGAGCCGGGCTTCGCGATGAGCGCCTGGGTGCGGACGCGGCCGTACGCGGTGTCGACGCGCGCCGTCACGTCCTGGAGGCGCCGGTCGATCTCCGACGACCAGTCCGGCGAGACCGGCTTCTTGCGCGCGTCCTCGATCAGCTCGCTCGCCCGGCGGAACTCTTCCTTCGAGCACGCCGCCGCGGATTGCTCGTCGATCGTCTTCAGCCTCGCGGAGGCCGCGTCCTGGATCCGGCGCAAGGCGACCTCGAGGGCCTTCTGGACCTCGCGCTCGACGTTCGACCCCTTCGCCTCCATCACCGCCGCCTGGAAGAGCCGGTGTTGCTCGAGGTAGTCGGTAGGATTGGCATCCGCGTACACGTGGGCCTTGCGGAGCGCCTCCTTCGCGGCCGCGTCCCGCGCCGACTCGGTCGGCGGCGGCGGAATCGGCATCTCCGGCTGCGGAGCGCTCGAGGTGCGGGGTCCAGGATCCGCCGGCGTCCGTCCGCCGAGCGCGGCGACCGCGCCCACGACGGCGATCGCCAGGACGACGAGGATCAGGATGATCGGCTTGAAGCCCTTCTCGACGCCGACGACCGGGATCTTGCGGGTGGAGGAGGGCGAGACCAGCGGCACGCGGCCCGTGCCGGACTTCGGGGTCGAGGTGGGGGGAGGGCCCGAGCCGGCCATCGCTTTCTGGAGCGCCGCCAGCTTCTCGGGCGGCAGCGTCTTCATCGCCTCGGGGGCGCACTTCGCGCAGATGGCATCGAGCCCGAGGAGCTTGTAGGCCTTTCCCTTCTCGAAATCGGAGCTTCGGAGCTGCGTCTGGCAGCCGGAACAGTAAAAAATCTCCTGACCCACGCATCATTTATACAGTCCGGCTTGGACGGGGAACGGGAAATTGCAAAGACTCTGAACAGCCCCGTAACGGCGGATGCCCCTGAGGAATCAGCCGGTCAGGGATCGGGGTGACCGAAGGAGGAGTCCTATGCTTGAACGCATTGTCGTCGCTCTGGACGGCTCGCTCACGGCCGAGGCCGTCCTCCCCCACGTCCGCAGGATCCTGCACCGCCAGGACTCGGAAATCATCCTCGTCCGCGCCGTCGTTCCGGCGCCCGTCGAGAATGCGATCCTGATCGCCGATGCGGCGGTCGGCGGGGCGCGAAGCTACCTCGCCGGCATCCAGGAGCGGCTGGAGCGCCAGGGCGTGCGGGTCACGTTGGACGTCCGCGTCGGCTCGGCCATCAGCATCATCCTCGAGGTGGCCGAGGAGCGGAAGGCGACGATGATCGCGATGGCGACGCACGGCGCGACCGGGATCAAGCGGATCCTCCTCGGCAGCACGGCGGAGGTGGTCCTGCGGAAGAGCCCGGTGCCGGTGTTCGTCGTGCGCCCGTTCTGGACCGAAGAGGAGGGGCCGCCCGAGGCGTCCGAGACGGCGCCGATGCGGAACGTGCTGGTGCCGGTCGACGGCAGCGATCTCGCGGAGCTGGCGGTTCCGTCGGCCCTCGAGCTGGCGCGGCTGTTCGAGGCGCGGGCGATCCTGCTCCGGGTGCTGGAGGAGTCGCGGGAGGGCGACGCCGCGGAGGTCCGCGACGCGGAGGAGCATCTGGACGCGGTCGCGCGGACGTTCGAGCGGCGGGGGATCGAGACGTTCGCCCTCGTGCAGAAGGGCGAGCCCGTCGAGGAGATCCTGAGGGCCGTCCGATTCCACCATGCGGACCTGATCGTGATGACGACCCACGGCCGCTCGGGTCTGAGCCGGCTGGTGACGGGGAGCGTGACGGAGCAGGTGTTGCGGCGGGCGACGGTGCCGCTCCTGGTGGTGCGGGCCGAGAAGGCGCGGCGGCGCGAGCCGACGCTGTCGAAGCGGAAGGCGGGGCGGTCGTGATCCTGCTGGCGCGGGACGTCATGAGCCGGCCGGTGAAGCGGCTCACCGCCGCGACGCCGGTGCGCGACGCGGCCGCGTTCCTCACGCGGAACGGGATCAGCGGGGCGCCGGTCCTGGATCCGCGGGGGCGCTGGATCGGCGTCTTCACCCAGCGGGACCTGGCGCGCCACGTCCAGGACCGGATGGTGCGCCGCCGCCGCGAGCGGACGCTGGAGTCGCGCGAGCCGGTGATCGACGCCGCCGGGGAGCCGACGGACGAGTTCGGCCGGACGCCGGTGCGGGAGCTGATGACCGAGGGGATGTTCACGGTGTTCGAGGACTCGACCCTGGAGGAGGTCGTCCGGTCGATGGTCAAGTTCAAGATCCACCGGGTGTTCGTGATCGACGACGCGACGGGAAGGCTCGAGGGGGTGATCACGACGCTCGACGTGTTGGAAGCGCTCTCGGGGCGGCCTCTGGAGAAATTGCTCAGCCATAAACTGTAAATTATAATTTTTAACTTCCCTTTCGGCCGCTCCGCGCTATACTCCCTTCGGACATCGGTGGTTCGGGTTTTGGAATTTCAAGGAGAGAGGGACATGGACATCTCCCGTCGTCAGTTCATCTTCGTCACCGCGGCCTGCGGCTGCGCCATCGCGACCGGCTGCGTGGCCAACCCGGCGCCCATCCTGGACGCGGGCGTCGATCACTCGCTGCCGCTTCCGGCGGCCCTGGCCGAGCCCGGCTCGCAGGTCAAGGTGCGGCTGCCCAACGTGCCGGATCCGGTCCTCGTGGTCCGCACGCGGATCGGCTTCAACGGCACGTCGGCCATCTGCTCGTCGAGCAACCGCACGGAGCTGCAGTACATGCCGGACACGAACGTGATCAAGTGCCTGGGCTGCGCCTCCGAGTTCAAGCTCGACGGTACGGTCGCCCGCGGCCCCGCCAAGCAGCCGCTCAAGGCGTACCTCGTCGACCTCCAGGGCGAAAAGCTCAAGATCCTCGGATAACTCCTCCGCGAACCCGCGTCCGTCATCCCCGCCGTTCCGGCGGGGATGACGGACCCTCGCCCCCTCCCGGAACTCACGGCCTCCTCTGCCGCTCAAGGGTTGTGCCCCCCTCGGAGCCCTGATAAACTGATGCCACTCATGGCTGATGAGGTTCGTTCCCCGTCCCGCGATCTCTCCGCGCTGCGCATTCAACGGGATCCCGACCGGCCGCGGTCGAAGATGCCCTGGATCGCGCTCGTCCTCGTGCTGGCCGCCGGGGCGGCGATCGCCGGATGGGCGTGGCACCGGAACGATCGGGGCCTCGAGGTCGAAACCGGACTCGTCCGGCTCGTCGGCTCCGGCGACTCGGGCGCCATCCTTTCGGCCAGCGGCTATATCCTGGCCGACCGCAAGGCCGACGTCAGCTCCCGGATGTTCGGGACCCTGGAGTGGGTCGGCATCGCCGTGGGTTCCGTCGTGAAGAAGGGCGAGATCATCGGCCGGATCGCCAACGCCGACATCGCCGCCCAGGTCGAGGAAGCGAAGGCCGCGCTGGCCGACGCCGACCGCGAGTACCAGCGGTGGAAGGTGGTCGTCGACAAGGGCCTCGAGCCGAAGGAGAAGCTCGACAAGGCGGAGACGCAGCTCAACCTCGCCCGGGCCCGCCTCAAGCAGGCCGAGGCATCCCTCGAGTACACGCTCATCCGCGCGCCCTTCGACGGCGTCGTGGTCAAGCGCACCGCCCAGGCGGGGGAGAACGTCGGCCCCGCCGGCGGCGTCGCGACCGGCGGCTCGCTCTGCACGCTGATCGACCGCGAATCGCTCGAGATGGTCGCCGACGTCAACGAGACCAACATCTCGAAGGTGAAGGCCGGGCAGAAGGCGGAAGTCGCCGCGGAGGCGCGGCCGGACCGCAAGTACAAGGGCGAGGTGCGGCAGATCGTGCCGACCGCCGACCGCACCAAGGGCATCGTCCAGGTGAAGATCCGCCTGCAGAACCTCGACGACTTCCTGCTGCCGGAGATGGCGGCCCGCGCCTCCTTCCTGCGCGAAGGGGCCGAGGCCGGCGCGCCGCGGCGGCTCATCGCCCCGAAGGGGGCGGTGCGCGACCGGGGCGGCCGCAAGGTCGTCTTCATCCACGAGTCCGGCAAGGTCCGGATGCAGCCCGTGGAGACCGGCGCGGAGGGCGAGGACGGCACGGAGATCCTCAAGGGCCTCCAGGGCGGCGAGGACGTGGTGACGGGCGGCGCGATGGTCGAGGACGGGGTCGAAGTCCGGATCAAAGGGAGAAAATGAATGGCCGGTCCCGTCGTCCGGGTGCAGAACGTCTCCAAGACCTACTACCGCGATGAAACGCCGGTCCCGGTGCTCGAAGCCATCGACCTCGAGGTCGCCGAGGGCGAGTTCGTCGCGCTGATGGGTCCGTCGGGCTCGGGCAAGTCCACGCTGCTCAACCTGATCGCGGGCATCGACCGCGCCTCGTCGGGCCGCGTCGAAGTCGCGGGCAGCGAGCTGTCGGCGCTCTCGGAGCACGCGCTCGCGGCGTTCCGCTCGCGCCACATCGGCTTCATCTTCCAGCTCTACAACCTGATCCCGGTGCTCACCGCCTACGAGAACGTGGAGCTGCCGCTCCTGCTCACGCCGCTGTCGAAAGCCGACCGCGGGAAGCACGTCATGATGGCGCTCGACGTGGTCGGGCTGGCCGACCGCAAGGACCACACGCCCCGCCAGCTGTCGGGCGGCCAGGAGCAGCGCGTCGCGATCGCGCGGGCGATCGTGACCGACCCGACGCTGCTGCTCGCCGACGAGCCCACGGGCGACCTCGACAAGAAGAGCGAGGAGGAAGTCCTGACGTTCCTCCGGCGGCTCAACTCGGAATTCAAGAAGGCGATCGTGATGGTGACGCACGATCCCAAGGCCGCCGCGTGCGCCGCGCGCACCGTGATGCTGGAGAAGGGCACGCTGGTCGGCAAGTCATGAAATTCCTTCCGCTCATCTGGCGAAACGCCGTCCGCAACCGCCTGCGCACGATCCTGACGCTGGCCGGCATCGCCTTCCTCCTGTTCGTGCTCATCTTCGTGATGACCGGCCTGTCGGAGATCCAGGCGTGGGAAGGCGTGGCCGCCACCCACCGCCGGGTCGTCGTCCAGCACGCGGAAGGGCTCACGGCCGAGCTGGGGATCGAGCTCGAGAACTTCCTCAAGGGCGACGTGATCAGCCGCCACGCCGAGTACGTCTGCAAATTCAACTGGTTCGGCGGCTACTACCAGGATCCGAAGAACTGGCCGCCGGAGTTCGCGGTCGATCCCGCCGCCATGCGCCCGCTGTTCGATGAGCTGAAGATCTCCGACGAGGACTTCAAGAAGTTCAGCGAGACCAAGACCGCCACGCTGGTCGGCGTCCGCCTGGCCCAGAAGTACAACTGGAAGGTCGGCCAGCGGATCACGCTGATCGGGACGTTCTACAACGCGAATCCCGAGCTCGACATCGTGGGCATCTTCACCACGAAGGATCCCCGTCAGGAGGAGCAGATGTTCTTCCGGTGGGACTATCTGGACGAACTCCTCCAGAACCGGAAGATCGTCAGCACCTATTGGATGAGAGCCCGGTCGGACGAGGACATCCCGAAGCTCAAGGAACTGATCGACGCCCACACGAAGAACTCCTCGACGCCCACCGAGACGATCACCGAGAAGGAGTTCGCGAACCAGTTCATGCAGATGATGGGGAACATCAAGGCGATCGTCGCCGGCATCGGCGCGCTGGTGCTCCTCATCATGATCATGATGACGGCCAACACGATGGCGATGGCGGCGCGCGAGCGGGTGACGGAAGTCGCCGTCATGCGGACGCTCGGCTTCACCGCCGGCCAGATCCTGTCCGTCATCCTGGCGGAATCGCTGCTCGTCTCGCTGCTCGGCGCGGCCGTCGCGATCGGGGGATCGCTCCTGGTCTTCAACGTCGGAGGATTCAGCCCGTCGCCGATCTACTTCCCGGTGTTCCTGGTCGAGCCGCCGACGGTGATCACGGCGTTCGGCGCGGCGATCTTCTGCGGTGTGGCGAGCTCGATGGTCCCCGCCGTCCGCGCGGCGCGGCGTAAGATCTCCGACGGGCTGAGGCAGGTGGTCTGATGGCCGTTCCGCTCAAATACAATCTGAGGAACCTCCGGGTGCGGTGGGTGACCTCCGTCCTCACCGTGCTCGGCATCGTCCTGGTCACCGTCGTCTTCGTCATGCTCTTCGCGATGGGGCTGGGCATCGAGCGGTCGCTCGTCGGATCGGGCGATCCGCTTCTCCTCATCGCGCTCCGCACGGGAACCACGGCCGAAAGCCAGAGCATCGTCACGAAGCAGCAGTACGACGACCTTTCGGGCATCCCCGGCCTCCTGCGCGATTCCAAGGGCGAGCTTCAGGTCTCCCCGGAACTGGTCGTCGGCGCGAATGTCGTGAAGCGGGACGGCGGCAAAGCCAACGTCGCCATCCGAGGCGTGGGCCCGAAGAGCCGGGATATGCGGCCGGCGTTCAAGCTGCTGCCCGGCGGCCGGTGGTTCAACCCCAGCGTGGGGGAGCTGATCGTGGGGGTCGGCGCCTCGCGCCGGTTCAGCGGACTCGAGATCGGCGATACCCCCCACTTCCGGGGCCGCCCGTGGAAGATCGTCGGCAAGTTCGAGTGCGACGGGCAGGCCTACGAATCCGAGCTCTGGGGCGACATCGACGACGTCAAAGCCCAGTTCAAGCGGGAGTATTCCGCCGTCCTGATCCGGTGCGGCTCGGAATCGGAAGTGACGCGGCTGTGCAACCTGATCGAGGGCGACAAGCAGTTCAAGATGTCCGCGAAGCCGACCCTGACCTACTACTCCGAGCAGAACATCAGCGGCCAGATGATCAAGAGCTTCGGCGTGATCCTGGCCGTGGTGCTGGGCATCGGCGCGATCTTCGGCGCGGCCAACACCATGTACGCGGCGGTGGCGTCGAGGACCCGGGAGATCGCCACCATGCGGGTCCTGGGCTTCTCCCGCGGGGCGATCTGGCTGTCGTTCGTGATCGAAGCGGCGTTCCTCGGCCTGGTGGGCGGCGCGCTCGGATCGGCGGCGGGCTACCTGCTGTTCAACAACATGGCGACCGGGACCGTGAACTGGATCTCCTTCAGCGAGATGGCCTTCCAGTTCCGGGTGACGCCCGGCCTCATGACGGCGGGCACCATCCTGGCCATGGTCATGGGCATCGTGGGGGGCTTCTTCCCGGCGTTCCGGGCCTCGCGGATGACCATCGCCAAGGCCCTCCGGGGCCTCTAACGCCAGTTATTTTTTTTCGTCCTGTACTTATACAGCGTCGTTTTCCCAATAGTATATAGATGTAGAGTCGTCCGCGGGTCGGAACGAAAGGGGACTAAGGATGGGCAAGGCACTTCTCGCGCTCGTGCTGCTGTTCCAGGCCACGGACGACAAGGCCGCCGTGGACGCGGCGATCAAGAGCTTCAACAAGGCCGTCGCCAATCCCAATCCCGACAACCGCGCCTCGGCTCTCATGGAGCTGGCGAGGACCCCGCACGACCGGACGCTCAAGGCGATCATGCCGTACCTCAATCAGGACGTCACCAAGGTCCGCCAGGGCGCCGCGAAGGCGCTGGCGGAGTTCGGCGACTGGAAGAAGATCGTCACGCCGACGCTCGCCGCCGCGCTCCAGTCCAACGAGAAGGACGGCCTGGTCCAGGTCGCCATCCTGGAGGCGATCGCCAAGATCAAGGATCCCGCGTCCCTCAACACGGTCCACGGAAATTTCCGCGACACCGATGCCCGCGTCACCAAGGCGGCCATCGCGGCCGCCGGCACGATGCGCCAGAAGGAATCCATGGACGCCCTCGTCGAGCTCCAGAAGGACGTCCAGAAGTGGATCAAGAACAAGCAGGCCGGCCCGTACCGCGACGATAAGGGTCAGCCCGGCGACGAGGCCGCGGCCACCGGCCGGCTCAACGACATCCAGAAGACCATCATCAAGGCCTTCCAGGACATCACCCGCGAAAAGTGGGCCACCGCCAACGAGTGGGAAATCTGGTGGGGCAAGAAGAAGGCCACCTTCGAGATCCCGCCCGACACCAAGTAGTCCCCGGTCCCCGGTTCCGCCCCGCATGGGGTAGGATTCTGTCATGAGACCGGGGACGACCGCCCGCATCGTCGGCACCCTCCTCGTCGCCGCCGGCACCGCATGGGCGTTCGTCATGATCATCTGGATCCCGCTCTACGGCCATCGCGCCAGCCAGGAGTTCGCCGACACGCAGGCATCCCCCGCCGTGGAGGCGGACATCGTCCGGGAGGACGCGCGGGGCGTGAAGACGTGGTCCGTGCAGGACCAGCAGGCGCTCCTCAAATTGCGCGACGGGCTCCGCAAGGCGGACTTCACCGCCCCGAAGGAGCCGCGGGCCGATCAGAAATTCAAGCTCCGGATCCGCCGCTCCGATGCCCGCGTCGACGAATACGAGGTCCTGCTCGACGAGCGAGGCAGCGACCACGACCTGCTCTACGTGGTCCGCCGCACCGGCGGCTCCGCGATCTACGGCAGCGCGTTCAAGACGCCCGAGCTCCGCTCGGCCCTCCAGCAGGTCCTCAAGGAACCCCGGTAGGAGAATCCGGGATCCCGTAACGCTCCATCCCTCCGGGGTACTTATTCTCTTGGCGGGCGGATCCTCTCCGTCTCCGGGACCGACTCGCTCGCCGCAAGCGTAATAAGAAGGGCAACTTGGAGGAGGAGTTCATGACGGAAGTCACGACGTCGCGAGAAATCGCGCAGCCCGTCATCGACGCGTTGAAGCAGGCGTTCCTGCTCGACGATCTCAACCTCCATACCGAGGTGCGCGCCCTGGCCACGAGGACCGCCTCCTCCGAAGTCGTCGTCTGGTTCACCGTCTCCATCCTCTCGCACGGAGAGCTGCAGCGGCTGGGCGAGATCGTCAAGTCCACGCGCACGAAGGGCACCATCCTTCCGGACGACAAGAGCCAGATGAAGATCGAAGTCTCGGTGCCCCTGCCCGCCACCGCGCGCTAGCCTCACCGGAACAGCACCGCCTCCACTCCCGCATGGTCCGACGGCCACAGGCCCGACGGCGTCCGGTCGTCGAGTTCGTCGCCCCAGACGTTCACCGAGGCCACGGGAGACGTGTCCAGGCTCAGGAACGGACGGACCAGCACCAGATCGAGCCGCTGCGTGAGCTGCGGCGTCGCGTTGCGGAGATCGGCCGCGTGCCCCCACGTGTTGCCGTCCCCGGCGGGCCGCCGGACGCTCGTCGTCCACGCGTCGAGATACCCTTGCGAGGTCAGGTAACCGTATGCGGCCCCGGTCGGCGCCGGCGAGTTGAAGTCCCCGACGAGCACGACTTTGCGGGACTCCGAAGAGAGGGTCGCCGCCAGCTCCTGGGCCTGCGCGAGCTGCACGTCCGGGAACGGCGTGTCCTCGAGGTGGGTGGTCACGAACCGGATCGATTCCTTTCCGGCGACGCTCACCGTGACGGCGGCGTACCCGCGAGGGACCTCGAGCCCGAGGCTCGGGATGAACAGCTTCGCCTGGTAGTTGGCCGAGACCCCTTGGGTCGTCGGCACGTCGGCCCGCGCCAGGATGACGTCGAAGTCGGTGAGCCGGATGTCGTCGAACGTGAGCGGATCCGTTCCCGTCACCATCGGCAGCTCGACGTCGACGTTCTGGACCTTCGCGGCGACGCGATACTCGAGCCCGCGGTCGGCGAGCGCCGCCAGGAGGATCTGCAGGTAGTCGAGGAAGACGGTCTCGGCGGGCGTCGCTCCACCCCCGACGGCATCTCCGGGCGACTGGATCCTGAAGAGCGCCACTTCCTGCAGCCCGATCAGATGGGGCCTCCGTCGTGCGATCTCCGCGGCGATCGTCCCGGCCCGCTCGGCGAAGTCCGTGGAGAGCAACTGCTGGAAGGCCCGGGCCGCCAGGACGGGAATCTCCTCGGGGCTGCCCGCGGCCAGCAGCGGACCGACGTCGAATCCGTAGTAGACGTTCTGGGTCATCACCCGGAGGTCGTCGTCTTCCCGGTTGCAGCCGACGGCCGGCCATCCCAGAAGCAGAACAACCAGCGTGATCCTGAGGGTCATGGTCTCCTCCTATGCGCCAATCTCACCCCGACCTGTTCGGAAAGGGCGGGCGGGCGTTTGGAGGAATCCGGCGGGAACTACTCGAAGATCAGGACCCCGTATTTGCGGTATTCGTGGAAGCTGGGGCCGACCGGCGCCCAGTCCCACTGGGTGGTCTTTCCGCCGTCGTGGTCCATGCGGTAGAAGTTCGCCCGCCACCGCGACCCGGCCGAGGGCGGGACATTCTGCAGCCCTTTGAACAGCGCGAACGGAATGAAGAATTCGGCGGACCACCCCTTCGCCGGGCCGCCCTGGACCCTCTCCCCGTCCTTGATCGCCGTCGCCTTCCGGGTCTTGCGGTCGTTCACGAAATTCCAGGGCAGCCAGCCCATGAAGGTCCCGCCGTTGTTCGACACGAGGATCGGCAGCTCGTGGTTCATCGGCGAGATCTCGTACTCGAAGTACACCGGCGCGCTCTCGTCGGTCCAGAAGAACGCCTCGTAGACGTCCTCCTCCCACAGGTTGCCGTTGTCCGGCCGGCCGGTCGTCGTGAGCTTCGTGTCCGTCCCGTCCATCAGCACGTACACGCCCGTCTTCGAGTAGACCATCTTGAAGCGGGCGTCGTAGGGATGGCCGTCCGCCTGCCGCCGGCGCAGCGGGGTCCAGGCGACCGGCGCCCACGCGGGCGCGTCGCCGCTGCCGGTGACCTCGAAGTCCTCGACGGCCTTGATCCGCAGCTCGGGAAAGGAACTGCAGCCTGCGGTGAGCAGGGTCGAACCGGCGGCGAAAAACAGGGGCAGGGCGGCGCAGATCGTCTTCATCCGGCTCTCACCAGGTATTCCCGTCCGTGACGCTGAGAAAGAACGACGCGCCGCATTCGATCTCGATCGCGTTCGCGCCGGCGGCCAGCCGCGCCGCGATCCGCTCCTTCCCGGCGTGCCATCCGGTCCAGCCCTCGCTTTTCCAGAGCGGCGCGCCGTTGAGACGGATCGAGGAGAGGTCGGCCCCCGTGTTGAAGAACACCTCCCGCGCCCCCTTCGATTCGATCGTCGCGGTTGCCTGGAACCGCTTGGCGGCTCCCGCGACTTTGTCGAGCTCGACCGCGAACCCCCGGCGCCGCTCCTGGTCGAACCACCAGTGGGCCGCCGGCTCCGGCCGGGGCAGCGTCAGCGCCTTCGGCTCGCCGTCGGGAAGGGCGCGGACCTTCCATTCCCGGAGGATGCCGGCCATCGGCTCGAGCGCGAGCGCGTCGGGCACGGCGAGGTCTTTCCGGCCCAGCGCGTCGAGCACCGCCCGCGCCATCACGCGGTAGCCCTCGAACGTGAGGTGGACCTGGTCGGGCTCCAGCAGGTCGCGCCCCGCGGCCCGCGCTTCGCGCATCCGGTCGTGCACCTCGGCGACGGCGTACCCCTCCTTCTCCGCGATCCGTCGGAGGACCCCGACGTAGTCCGCGAGACGCTTTTCCGCGTCCGCATGCTTCGGGCCGAGAACGGTCGGCGTCAGGACGATCAACGGGATCCGGTCGCGCTTGAGCCGCTCGGAGATCGCCGTGACGTCGGCCTCGTAGTCGGCGGCGGTCACGTTGCGCAGCACGTCGTTGATGCCCACGGAGAGGGCGACCCGGTTGGGACGGCGGGGAAGCACGTCGCGCTCGAGCCGCCGTCGCATGCCCGCGGCGGTGTCGCCCGCAACGCCGGCATTGATGCACGTCGCGCCCGAGGCCTGCCGCACGAGGAGGGGGAGGGTGTGGCCGTCGGTGATCGAGTCGCCGAGAAAGACGATCCGCTCTCCCTCGCCCGGGACAAGGAGAAGAACGAGGAGCGCGATCCTCATTTCACGTCCAGCCCGAGGACCCGGCCGTCGGCCAGCCCGACGACGAGCCGATCGCCCGACCACGTCATCTCCGCGATGTCCGAGGGGAACGACTGGGCGGCCTTGACCGCGCCCGCTTCCAGGATCGCGATCGAGCCGCCCCAGTAGGCGACGGCCACGCGGCCGCCGTTCGCGGCGACCCGCTTGGTCAGCCGCCGCACGGCGATGTGCTCCCACGCGACCTTGCCGTCCTTCACGAACCGCACGCCGCCGTCCATTTCGGTCGCGACCGCCCCGCCGGAAAGAGCGACGATGCCCGCCTTCGCGACGGGGAGGGTGGCCGAGATCTTCCCGTCGGAGAGGACGAGGACCTTCTCGTTGCCGTCGGAGAGGAGAATCGACGCACCGTCGCGGATCGGCGCGACGCGGCCCGCCACGCCGCCGATCCTCTGGACGATCTTCCCCTCGGCGATGACGTGCGCTTCCTGGGCGGACAGCGCAACGATCGACTTGCCGTCCGCCGCGAACATCGCCGACAGGTACGGCCGCGGATTCTTCGCCTCTCCGCCGGCAACGGCCGCCGTCGGCTTTCCGGCGGCGTCGCAGACCGTCAGCTTCCCGTCCGCCGTCCCGAAGGCGACCGACGCGCCGTCGGGCGCGACGGCGACGCACGTGACGGACGGCGCGGCGATCTTGAAGAGCGTCTTGCCGGTCCGGTCGAATCCGATCACCGAATGGGTCGCGCCGACGGCGATGAGAGGCTCGGAGGCGTCCCAGGTCAGCGTCTCGCCGGCGTCGAACGAGTGCTGCCACGCGATCTTGCCTGCCGCATCGAACGCCGTCAGGGTTCCGTCCTCCGTCAGCGCCAGTCCGGCGCGCAGTCCGGCGGCGCGGTCCGGGAGGGCGAGCTGCCACGCGACGGCGGGCTCGGGAGCGCGGGCAGGCGCCTTGCCGGCCGCGCCGACCGACGCCGTCGCGGGGGCGACGAGCGCCGTCAGGGGATCGATGCCGGAGGCGATCTCGTAAAGCGTGCCGATCGCTTCGGAGACCCCGGCGGCGTCGGTCGCGATGAGCGCCACCGATTCCTGGCCGAGCCCGACGCAGTCCCGCTGCCAGGCGATCATCCCGCGGCCCCGGCCGGGGAAGTCCGTCTTGTGGGGCGCGTATGGGAGGAAGCCCTCCTCGAGCGCGAACTTGAGGAGGGGGTTGTCCTCGGGCGTGCCGAGGAGAAGGACGGGCCCCTGGACGGCGAACCCGGCATGGCCCGGATGGCTCTTGTCGCCCGCCGGGACGCGGCCGAACTTGAGGCCGACCCAGGTGGGGGATTCCTCCGGCGCGATCGGCCGCGGCTTCGCGGCTTCCTCGACAGCGAGGGTCTTCACGCGGACGCCCCACGGCTTGAGGATCTCGGCGATGCGCGCCGCCGCGGCCGCGTAGTCGCTCTTGCCGCTGACGAGCGTCACGTCCTGATGGGTGCGGAAGAACCGGTAGACGTTCTCTCTGTCGTTGCCGAACGTCACCGCGCGGGCGACGGCGCCGGCGAGGGCGCCGCACGACGCGGGCGGCGAGAACGTGAATTTCGCGGTGTCCTCGGTGTTGGCGAGCAGCTCGCCGATCACCACCTTCCATTCGCCCGACGGATCGTTCGCGGCGAGCGGAAGGGTCGCGCGGAAGAGCCCGCGCTCGGTGGCCCGGTAGAGGTCGTAGCGCGTCGCGCCGAGCGGATCGATCAGCCGGACCCGCAGGGGCGCGGAGCCCGCCAGGACCCGCCTGTCCGAGTCCATCAGCACCGCGCCGATCTCGACGCGGATCGGGTCGACGGCCTGGATCGGTTCGATCGTCACCGCGGCTGGCAGCGCCTGGATGGCGCCGATGGGTTTCGCGGTCTTGGCCCACGCGCGCATCTGGCCGGGGCCGAACCGGAGCGTGCCCGTCGCGCCGGGTCCGCCGCGCACGGCGTCGTAGAGCGTCCCCGGGATCTGGATCGTCGCGACGGCGGGCTTGATGGAATTCATGCCGCCCGCGGCCGGATCGTAGGATGCGTTCACGGCGAAGACGTAGTCGATGTCGCCCTGCGATTGGCGCGAGGCGATGATCTCGGGGTTGTCGCAGGCGATCACGGGGGTGACGCCGGCGGCCTCGAGCTTCGGCCGCAGCGCGCGGGCGACCGGCTCCGCGGCCTGCAGGTAGTTTCCGGCCCGGTTGAGCTTCGCGTGATCCTCCTTGCGGTTCTCCTTCCACGCCTTGGCCATCTCCTCGAAGAAGCTGCGGTCGACGGGAATGTCGAGCCGCACGGCGCCCTGGATCTGCAGCGCGCACTCGTCGCCCACGATCACCGTGCCGCCCTTCGCGGCGTACCCCTCGAGCGCGGCGACGACGCGCGGGTCGAGCGACTGGATCCCGGTGAGGATGACCGCGCGATGGTTCGCGGCGAGCGTGCCGTCGAGGATGTCCTCTTCGACGATCGGGCAGATCGGCGTCTGCATCCGGAGGCCGGCGAGGTAGACGAGGAACACGCGGTCGCGCCCGTGGCCGCCGCCCTGGTAGTTGTCGCCGAGCATCGGCGACTGCACCTGGGCGTGGAGGTTCTGGGACATCGAGTAGAGGACCGCCGCGGCGGGGCGGGCGACGGGCGCCGTCGTGAACACCGTCCCGAGCCGCGCCATGACCTTGTTGGTTTCGACGACGCCGTCGCTCGCCGCGGTGCTCGACGGCCGGTGGATCTGGATGTCGGGCGGCTTGCACATGCCCTGGAGGTTCATGATGAAGGAGGAGTACTGCTCCAGCCGGTAGCGGTGGGAGGGAATGTTGCCGTACCACGTGGGCAGGTACCAGTTGGGCTTGCGGAGCTCCCGCATCCGCCCCATCTCGAACGTGTAGAGCGGGTTGTAGTAGCCGCCGCCGTAGTCGTCGTAGCCGCCGTGGCCGCTGACGATCGGCAGCGACCGGGCGACGTTGAAGTAGTAGCCGTCGGCGTAGGCGTTCCAGCCGTAGACGCTCTGGGTCACGGAGAGATAGTCGTCGCGCACCTGGCTCACGCCGAACCGCGCGGCCTTCCACGCGGCGTCCATGAAGCCGAGCTTCCACCGGCCGCCGTCGGTCCAGCGGGCGACGGCGTCGGCCTGGTCGGGCTTCACCTCGTGGTACTGCAGCGGGTCGCGGCCGAACGCGCTGCGGTACGCGCGATCCTGGGCGGGGATGTTGTGCGGCGTCATCTCGCCGGTCTTCGCGTGCTTCCACCAGGTGAGCCCCGGCTCGTCGTAGAAGTGGACGCCCACCGCGTTGGAGTGGGTCCGGTCCCGGAACGCGCGGTTCGCGACGCGGGCCGTCGCGCCCTGGAGGACGTAGGGGTCGGACCAGTCGCACTCCATGCGCAGGTCCATCTGGTGGCCGCCGCTCATCGTGCAGCACCACATGTAGTCGAGCCCGCCGCGGATGGAGTCGTCGGCGCCCAGCCCGCCGTATGCTGCATAGAGCAGGTTGAAGCCGAGGCTCTCGGCGCCCATGGCCGCCTGCTCAGGCCCTTTGGCGCGGCAGCCCCAGTCGATGATCCGGAACGGCGTCTGGCGGACGTGGCTGTAGACCTCGATGTCGCGGGTCGCCTTCGCGCCGCCGACGGTCGCCTCCAGGCCGTACCGGGCGGGCCGAAGCAGCCGACCGTTGAGGCGCAGGTGCTCCGTCGCGCGCACCTCTCCTTTGGAGATCGGGAACGCGAACGACATCCGGCTCCCGTTGTCGCCCGAGACGTTGAGGGTGAGCGTGCCGGCGGCCAGGGCGGGACCGCTCCGGAGGACGGCCAGTTCGATCGCCTCGTTCGTTTGATAGGCCGTGCGCGCGAGCGGCAGCTGGATCGTCAGCTGCGCCTCTTCGTCGGCGGGCGCCGGGACCGGAACCAGGACAAGGGCCAGGAGCGCGAACGACGCGAGGCGCATGGGATTCTCCTTCCGTTCGACCGACACCCCTCGGTTGGCGGATCCGCCGGGTTCGGGTTGAAAATTCCTCCCACTTGGTATGATGCGCGGGTGAAGGCGCTCGGGCTGATCCCGCTCTTCCTCCTCGCCGGATGCTGCTCGGGGTTCGACCGCGACTTCGAGGCGGCGCGGTCGGCGTCGGACACCGGCTCGCCGCTCGTCGGCTCGTGGGAAGGCACGTGGCACAGCGATCCCAGCGGCCATGCGGGCGGCCTCCGCTGCATTCTCACTCGAAGCGATAGCGGCTACCGATCGAGGTATTACGCCACCTTCACATTTCTCATCCTCCCCTTGAGCTTCGAGTACGAGGTTCCCCTGACCGTGCTGCAGGACGGGGACGCGTGGAGATTCCGGGGCAGCACGGTGATCGACTACCTCATCGCGGGCGGCCTCTACGAGTATGAGGGGCTCGTGTCGGGGGACGAGTTCCTGGCGTCCTACCGGTCGAGCTTCGATTCCGGCGTCTTCCGGATGAAACGGGTCAAACCGTAACCCGTACCCTGTACCCCGTCAGGGTCCCTGGGGGGACCAGAGGGGGGACCCTCCACGGGTTCCGGGGTACGGAGTCCCGGGTACGGGTTACAATTCCAACGTTCATGGAAAACTCGACCTTCCTCGCCCGGATCGCGCTCGAGATGAAAATGGTCAATCCCGAGCAGCTGGGCGAGGCGCTCCGGCTCCAGGAGGAGGCGGCGCAGCACGGGAAGGACCTGCTGCTGGGCCGGATCCTGGTCGACCGCGGCTGGCTCAGGCCCGAGGAGCTCGAGCTTCTTCTTCAGGAGCAGAAGAAGAGGCTGGACGCCCACCCGGGGCTGGCGCGCTACGAGCTGCGGCAGCGCGTCGGCGAGGGAGCGACGGCGACGGTCTACCACGCCTGGGACCGGGAGCTCGAGCGGCCGGTGGCGGTCAAGCTGCTGCGCGACGAAGTGTCGCTCGACCCGATCGGCCGCCAGCGGTTCCAGAAGGAAGTCGACGCCGCGATGAAGCTGTACCATCCCAATCTCGTCTCGGTATTCGCGGCCGGAGAGGCGTCGGGGCGGCCGTACCTGGTGATGGAGCTCGTCAAGGGGCGGACGCTGTCGGAGATCATCCGGCAGCGCAAGTTCAACGAGCGGGAGATCGTCCGGGTGATCGAGCAGGCGTCGCGGGGCGTCGCGGCGCTCCACGCGCGAGGCGTCATCCACCGCGACCTGAAGCCGGCCAACATCCTGGTGACGGCGGCCGGGGAAGTGAAGGTGATGGACTTCGGCCTGGCGCGCGACACCGATGCCTCCAAGGCGTCGGCCACGGCGACGGGCTCCGCGCTGGGGACGCCGATGTACATGGCGCCGGAGCAGGTCTCCGCGAAGCCGTCGACCCCGCGGACGGATGTCTATGCCTTCGGCGTCATCCTTTACGAGGCGCTGACCGGAGTTCAGCCCCATTCGGGCCGGGGCATCCTGGAAATCTACAAGAAGACGATGCTCGAAGTGCCGCCGCCGCCGAGCATGAAGAATCCGAAGGTCTCCCCCCGGATCGACGCCCTCGTCATGAAGGCCCTTCAGAAGGCGCCGGACAAGCGCCATGCCGACGCCGGCGCCCTCGCCGATGAGCTGGCCGCGTTTCTCGCCGGTTGAGGGCTCCCCGTGGCATACTATGGGAGACGACGCGGGGAGAACTCCTAGAGCACCATGTGCACGGTCAAGAAGGACAAGATCGAGATTCTCCTGCTGTCGGCCCTCCGGATCCAGAACGGCATGCCCGCGCTGTCGGCGTTCGACCTTCTCCACGAGAAGGGCGCCTGCCTCGCCCACTTCTGCGACGCGGTGATGTCGCTTTCCCGCGCGGGCACGATCCGGTCGAGCGACCCGGCCCATCCGCTGGAAGGAAGTCTGACGCCGAAGCAGATCATGGACCTTGCGCTCGAACCGGAGCCCGGACCCGATCCGCGGCCGCAGCCGGGAAAGGAAGTGCGGATCCTCTCCCAGGGGTTCAAGGTCTTCCTTGACCAGCCGCTCGGCCGGGGAAGCTTCGGCATCGTCTACAAGGGCGAGCAGGTCCGCCTGCACCGGCCCGTCGCGATCAAGATCCTCCGCCTGAGCATGCTGCCGAAGGACGTGCCGCGCGAGTGGTTCCTCGAGCGGTTCCGTCGCGAGCCGGCGGTCATCGCCCGCATCAATCATCCCCACATCGTCCAGGTCATCGACTGCGGCGAGGAAAAGGACGAGCTGTGGTACGCGATGGAGTATCTGCCGGGCGGCACGCTGCTCGAACGGATCCGCCGCGACGGCCGGCTCCCGTCGTACGACGTGAAGGTCTATCTGCGCTCGCTCGCCGAGGCGCTCGACGCGGCGTCGCGCGAGGGAGTCCTCCACCGCGACGTGAAACCGGGCAACGTCTTCGTCCACGGCCCGAAGCTCGCCGACTTCGGGCTCGCCAAGGTGCCGCCGACCCGCGGCGAGGAGGGCATCCCCGGCGCGACGACCCCGAAGACGGCCATCGTCGGGACGCCTCCGTACATCGCCCCCGAGCGGGCCAACTTCCAGTCCGGGGACGCCCGGTCCGACATCTACTCGCTCGGCGCGACGATGTACCACGCCGCGTGCGGGAAATACCTGTTCGACCTCGATCCGTCCGACAAGACGGGGTGGTACCGCCACCATCTGAGCGTGGATCCCGAGCCGCTGACCGACCGCATCCCCGACTTTCCGAAGGAGCTGGCCAAGGTCATCCACCGGTGCCTCGAGAAAAGCCCGAACGACCGGTTCCGCTCGTTCGAGTCGCTGGTGGACCACCTCAAGAAGTAGCCGGAATAATCCCGTCCCTTCCGGGGTCACATCTTCGAGGACCGGAGGAGAATCCATGACCACGATGCCGAGACGGGACGTGCTTCGCTGGAGCCTGGCGGGCCTGGGCGCGACGGTCGCGGGGTCCCGGCTCTGGGGCCAGGAGACGAAGCCGGGCGCCTTCGCCGAGCAGCTCGTCCTGACGCCGAAGCAGACGGAAGGGCCGTTCTATCCGGTCAAGCTGCCGCTCGACACCGACAACGACCTGATCATCGTCAACGACAGCCTCACCGCGGCGGTAGGCGAGATCACCCACTTGAGCGGGAGGATCCTCGACTCCAAGGGCGATCCGATCCGCAACGTGCTCGTCGAGATCTGGCAGGTGGACAACGCCGGCGCCTATCTCCACGACGGCACGAGCAACAAGGAGAAGCGGGACAAGAACTACCAGGGATTCGGCCGCTTCATGACCGGATCGACCGGCGAGTACTACTTCCGGACGATCAAGCCGGTCCCTTATCCCGGCCGCACGCCCCACATCCACGTCGCGATCAAGATGAAGGGCCGCGAGAAGTGGACCACGCAGTGCTACATCAAGGGCCATCCCGGCAACGAGAAGGACGGCATCTGGAAGAGCGTGAAGGACGAGAAGCAGCGCGACGCGATCACCATCGACTTCGCCCCGATCAAGACCTCGAAGATCGGCGAGCTGAGCGCGCGGTTCGACATCGTGATGGGCTTCACGCCGGCGGCGGACTGAGCGCTCTCATTTTCCCAGAAGTTCCCGGTGAGCGCGAATCTCCAGTTCGTACTCCGCCTTCTCCTCGGTCGTGGGTCTCCAGAACCAGGATCTCAGGAGAGAATACTGCTGCGAAATTCCCCGTTCCTTCCCGCAGCGAGGACAGTTGCCATAGTAGGACGCGATGCGGTGGTGGCTGGGGCCGGGGCAGTCCACGATCGGCACGAAGGCCACGAACAATCCCGCCGACAGGATCAGCAGGATCGTCCCCACCCAGGCTGAGTTCACGGAAAGAGGAAGTTTCTCCTGGTTCGGCATGCCAGTTCCAAGGATACGCGAGGGCTTCCCCCGCAGGTGGGACAAACCGCGGCCGTGGCGTCGGTGAGGGGCCGACCCGGGACAGGAGGGTCGGTACAGTCGGGGCACGGGACGAGGGGAGCCCTGCTCCAGAGCAGGAAGGTGGCGATCCGCAGAGCTCCTCCGATGAGCAGGGCCGCGCCCGAACCGGAGGACCGCCGATCACGATTCACACCGCACCTCCCGAGCCCCTGGTGAGGAGACGAAGGAGGGCGGCTTCTCCCTGCCGGAGTCGAGCGGCATCGCGGTCCGAATTCTGATACGCTGGAGGCTCGGGGACGTCCAATCTACTTCGAGGGCCTCTCCATGAACTCCTTTCGCGGCGGCATCGCGGCCGGCTTCATCGCCGGCGCCTTCCTGGCCTCGGTCGTCCTCCTCCTGACCCGTCCGCGTCCGGCTCCTCCCGCGCCGGAGCCCGCCGCGCCGCCGGCCTCGGCCGCAATGCTCGACGCCGCCGCGGCGCTGAAGGAGGAGAACCGCGCGCTCAAGGAGAAGGTGGCGGAGCTCGAGAAGGCGAAGGCCGCCGCCGTCGCCGCCGCGAAATCGGACTCGAAGCCGGAGCCCGAGAAGCCCCCGGGACCGGACCTGAAGGAACTGTTCGGCAAGCTCGCGGAGCTCGGCCTCGGCGCGTTCAACAGCCCGAAGTTCAAGGAGACGCTCGAGGCGGTGAAGGCCTCGGGCAAGTCCGGCATCGATTACCTCGCGAACATCCTGCGGACGTCCAAGTCGGCGACCGAGCGGTTCATGGCGGCCGCTCTCCTGGAAGGGGCGGGCGATGCGTCGGCGATCGAGTCGCTCGCCCACGTGCTGAAGGGCGACGGCGACGACATGGTCCGCCGGATGGCGTCCCACGCGCTCGCCGTCCTTGGCTCGCCCTCGGCGGAGGCGCCGCTCCGGGCGGCGACGACCGAAGACGCCGACTGGGGCGTCCGGGTGAATTCCGCGTACGGGCTGGCGAAGCTCGGGAAGGACGACGGCCTTCGCATCCTCCGCGAAAGCTACGAGTCGTCGGAGACGCCGGCGGAGTACCGGCTGGCGATCCTCGGAGGCCTGGCCGACGTCGCCGCGCCCTCGACGGCGTCGCTGTTCCGGAGAATCCTCGCCGACACGAAGGACGCGTCCTATCTGCTCGTGTCGATCGGCGCGCTCGGGAAGATGAAGGACGCCGAGTCGATCCCCGCGCTGGAGAAGATCGCCGGATCGAGTCAGCCGGAGATGGTGAAGCAGGCGGCGACGCGGGCGATCGAGACGATCCGGAAGTAGTCCGCCTACTGCGCCGTGGTCTGGAACTTCACCTTGGCCTTGGCGGGCTTCTTGGTGTCGTTCAGGAGCATCCAGGAGTACTGCTCCTTGTGCTTGAGCTCCCCGGTGAACTGCTTCTTGTCGCCCTTCTTCAGGGTCTCCAGGCCGTCGCACTTCTTGAGGTCGGCCAGTTTCTGCGGATCCTTGTGCGACCGCTGGACGAGCCCGACGAGCATCTCGCCGTCCTGGACATCGACGTCGAGCGTGTAGCTGAACTGACCGGTCACCTGAAGGTTCTCGAGACGGACCATGTTGGAGCCCAGCGGGATCACCTGCTCGTACTTGCCTTTGCCGACGATCACCTCGTTCTTGGTCCGGACCAGGCTCCAGACGATGAGTCCGACGACGATCACCGCCACCAGGCCGCCGATGATCAGGGTCAGCTTGCTCTGGGCAGGCCCGGCATTGGCGCCGCGGATCTTGGGGACATAGTCGCCCGGCGGGGCGGAGGGGTCCGCTTTCGCCCGCGACTTCGTGCCGCCTTTCTCCGGGGCGGCGACGGGAGGCCCGCCCGCCTCGACGCCGGGCGGCGGCTCGTAAGCCGAGAAGGCCTCTTTGGACGGCTCCAGGGGCATCAGATCGATCTCATCCGAGGACGAGGCGGCGGCGGCCTTGGCGGAGAGGGGGGACCCGCACCGCTTGCAATGGCTCGCGCCGGCGGCCGCCGGGGTCTGACACTTGGGGCAGTTCATTCCGAGATTATAGGATTCCCGGGGCCCGCTGTCAGCGATTCGGCAAACGAATTGGCCACAGAGGACACGGAGCGCACAGAGAAGATCTGCTCGGTGTCCTCGGTGCCCTCTGTGGCCAATCTCAGGGCTTGAGCGTCGAGATCCACTCGCGCAGCATCGCGGCGGCCCGCTCGTCCACCGCGCTCGTGGCGAGCGGCGGCATCTGACCGGGCCCGCGGCGGGAGATGCGCTGGACCAGGATCGACCGCTCCGGCGAGCCCGGCGCGACGATCCGCGGCTCGGCGATTTCGAACGCGTCGTGCTGGGGCTTCACGTCGAACAGCCGCATCCGGTCCGGCGTCGTCCGGATGTGCAGGTCGATCGCCGAATTGCCGCCGCCGGCCTCGACGTGGCACTGCGCGCAATTGGAGTGCAGGTACGAGCGGGCCCGCTTCCCGAGGTCGGCGGTCGCGTCGTACGGATCCGTCAGTCGGTCATAGTCCTCCGGCGATTTCGGCAGGACGCCGGTCGTCCGCTGTTCGGGCTTCATCTTCCGGGAGAGGTCGTTCCGCACCTCCTGCCACGACCGGGGAAGGATCGCGCGCAGAGGTCCCGCGAGCCGCTTCTTCCACCGCTCCTCGCGGAGGCGCTGATGCTCCAGCGCGTCGAGCTTGAAGTAGCCCAGCCGCTCGAGGGCTTCCAGCTGGCCCTCGCGATTCATCTGGATCGTGTTCAGGCCGAGCACGTACGAAGCCGCGCGCGAGTGGCAGACCATGCAGTCCGCCCGGCTCGGGTAGGTCCACGACTGCTTCCGGGTTCCGCCGGGCGCGGCCGGGTCGCGGATCGTGAACTCTTCCGTCCGTCCCGCGGCCTCGACGAGCAAGGCGTCGGTCTGGGTTTCGTTCCACCGGTAGGAGTAGCCCACCCATTCGTTCTGCTGCTTGACGAGGTAGCGGGTCTCGATGCGGCGGCGCGACGCGGCCCGGCCCCGCTCCATCTCGAGCGAGAACGTCTTCACCATCACGGTGCCGTCGGGGAAGTTCCAGGGCTGATCCTCGGAGAAGTCGATTCGGCCGTCGTTCGGAATCCCCAGGTGGCGCTCCTTGATCGCGCCGTCGGACCAGAGCGGCGCATTCACGGCGTAGGGGAAGAGGCCCGGGTCGAGCTTGTAGTCCGCCGTCGACGTGAACACGCCGCTGGCGGAGAGCGTCCGGGGGAACTCGGGATGGGGCTGATCGGCCGGCGCCGGTTCGAGCCGGTAGATCGCGCCGCCGTAGTCGACCAGGTAGATCTCGCCCGCGGCATCCTGGGCGAATCCCAGCATCTGGTAGGTCGTGTCGGCGATCTCGTGGTGATCGACGATCTTCCCGTCCACGAACCGCGCCTTCCAGATCTTGCCGGTGCCGTAGTCCCCGTAGATGTAGGCGCCCTGGAGGTCCTTGTACTTGGGGCCCGTGTAGACGATGCCGCCCGTGATCGATCGCGCTTCGGAGTGGGGGTGGACGATCGCCGCGGTCTTCACCGGCGTCGGGCCCGGCGGATTCTTCGTATGGAACGGATGTCCGCCTTCGAAGACGCTCCAGCCGTAGTTGTCGCCTTTCTGGACGACCTCGATCATCTCGTAGAGGTCCTGGCCGATGTCGCCGACCCAGAGATCCCCGGTCTTGGGATCGAAGGTCATGCGCCAAGGATTGCGGAAGCCGTACGCCCACAGCTCGCCGCGCGCGCCGGGAATGGCGAGGAACGGATTGTCCTTGGGGATCGAATAGCCGCGCCCCGGATCGGGATGCTCGATGTCGATCCGGATCACGCCCGAGTTGAGGTCGCTCAGATCCTGACCCGTCCGGTTCCGGTCGGAGTCGGTCGTGCCGTCGCCCGCGGTGATGTAGAGCATGCCGTCGGGCCCGATGCCCATCTCTCCGCCGTCGTGGCCGTTCGACGTCCACTCGATCACGAGATGCTCGGTCGACGGATCGACCTTGCCGTCCTTCACCGTGAACCGGAGGATGCGGTTCTTCTTGTTGGGCTCGGTATCCGGCGGCCCGTTGGCGAAGACGTAGACCCAGTGGTTCTCCGCGTATTTGGGATGGAAGTAGATGGAGTAGAACCACAGCTTGGGGTTTTCGTAGAAGATCTCGGCCTTCTCCGTCGCGGGATCGTTGGGGAAGACGTGGACCTTGCCGTGCTGGGTCACGGTCAGCATCCGTCCCGTCGTGGGCTCGACCGCGATGTAGAGCGGATGGCGCCAGGTCAGCTTCGGAAACGCCGGGGTCGTGACGAACGGAAGAGGCGGATCCGGCGAGCCGACGACGCGCGAGGTGGTCCACGGGACGCGCCGGTCCTGGAGCGGAGCGGGCTCCGCGAGCCAGAGGGGCGCGAGCAGGGCCAGCAGGGCGACTCGGGTCATCTGTATATAATTGGCGGTCGGAGAGGGCAGTAACGCAAGAAATTGCGAGAATCACGCCGCCTGAGGAGCATACTAACAATACCCATGGGCGGGCTCGAGACGACGATCGGGGGCAGCCGGGAAAATTTCCCGGAGACGATTTGGTCGTCCGTCCTGGCCGAGCCCGACCTCACCTCCCCGGAAGCCCACGCCGCGCGCGAGCGGTTCTTCGCCCTCTACTGGCGCCCGGTCTACAAGTTCATCCGCACCGCGGGCCGCGCGTCGATCGAGGACGCGAAGGACCTGACCCAGGAGTTCTTCAGCTACTTCCTGGAAGGCGGCCTTCTGGCCAAGTACCGCGAGGAGAAGGGGCGGTTCCGCAGCTTTCTCAAGGGCGTGCTCCGGCGCTTCCTGTCGGAGGCCCGCCGCGACGGCGCCGCCCTGAAGCGCGGCGGAGGGCGGACCATTCTTTCGCTCGACGTCTCGGAGGTCGAGACCGAGCGGTTCCTCGCCGAGAAGTCGGAGAAGACGCCCGAGGAGATCTTCGACCGGCAGTGGGCGCGCGACGTCCTGATGGAGAGCATCGCCGACCTGCGCCGCGTCCTCACGGCCGAGGGGAAGGGCGAGTGCCTGCGCGTCTACGAAGCGTACGAGCTGTCGCCCGGCCAGGAGGAGCGCACCTACGGCAGCCTCGCCCGCTCGCTCGGCCTCACCGAGCACCAGGTGAAGAGCCACCTCGACTCGGCGCGCGAGCGCCTGGAGCAGATTGTCCGGGAGCGCCTCGCCCGCGGCGTCTCCTCCCCGCGCGAGCTCGCCGACGAGATGAACGACCTCTTCTCCTAGAAGGTGACGATCCCGAACTTCCTGCGGATCGGGCGGCGCAGGTCCTGGAAGTAGTAGGGCTGGTAGTCTCCCCACACGCGGAAGCAGACCGGACAGGTCCGGTTCGGCGCGAGCCAGACGATCTCATCTCCCTCGACGGGGACGCCGCAATTGAGCGCACAGCTGGAGCAGATTCTCTCCGGCTTCAGCTCTTCTTCGACGCCGGAGATGGCCATCTCGGCGAAGGCAGAAAGCAGCAAGAGGACGATCGCCGTGCCGATGGCCCAGACCACCGGATTCTTGCGAGTCGCCGGGAAGGGGGCGACTCGCGGAAACCGCTTCGGTCGCATGCCCGCCTCCTGACGCTCCGAACGAAGCGTCGGAGCGAAGGTTCGCTATAGACTTGGGGTCCTCATCTTCCCTTTGTGTTCCTTGTGTCTTTGTGGTGAGTATTGTCTTAGGGCCTTGGAAGACTTTCTCGACCGAATCCGGAGCTCGATCGCCGACCTCCGCCAGCGCCGGCTGGGGGAGCGGGCGGTCGCGGCCAGGCTGATCACGCCGAGCCAGCTCGAGGAGGCGCTTCGCGAGAACGGGAGCGACCTGGGCGACCGGCTGGTGCGGCGCGGATGGCTGACCGGGACGCAGGTCGACGAGCTGCGCCGCACGCTGGACGCGCCCGAGCCGGTCTCCGGATTTTCCCGCTACGAGCTCCTCGACGTCCTCGGCGAAGGGGCGATGTCCGTCGTCCACCGCGGGCGGGACCGGCAGCTCGGCCGCTCCGTCGCGGTGAAGGTGCTTCGGGAAAGCCTCTTCGGCCATCCGACGGTGCGGGAACGGTTCGCGCGCGAGTCGCAGGCGCTCGCGCGGCTGGACCATCCGAACATCGTGAAGGTCTTCGACGCCGGCGGCGACGGCGGCCAGGCCTGGCTCGTCATGGAGCTCGTCCCGGGCGAGTCCCTGTCGAACGTCCTCCAGTCGAAGCGGCTCGACCGGCCCCGGCTGCTGGCCCTGCTGGAGAAGGTCGCCCGCGGGGTGCACCATGCCCATGAGAAGGGCGTGATCCATCGCGACCTGAAGCCCGAGAACATCCTGGTCAGCGGGGAAGAGCCCAAGGTCGCGGACTTCGGGCTCGCCCATCTGGTCGAATCGTCGCCCGCGCTGACGCGAAGCGGCGCGGTGCTCGGCACGCCGATGTACATGGCGCCCGAGCAGGTCGAAGGGGGGCGCGAGATCACCGCGCGCACCGACGTTCACGCGCTCGGCGTCCTGCTCTACGAGATCCTCGCGGGACGCCCGCCCCATCCGGGGACGAGCATCCCGGAAGTCTACTCGAAGATCGCCCGCGACGAGCCCGAGCCGCCGCGACGCCTCGACCCCTCGGTGCCCTGGGAGCTCGAAGCCGTCGCGCTGAAGGCTCTCGAAAAGAATCCGGACCGGCGATACGCGACGGCCGAAGCGTTCGCCGAGGAACTGCGCCGCTACCGTTCCGGCGAGCCGGTGCTCGCGCGGCCGGTTTCGGACGTGGCCCGCCTCTGGCGCCGCGCGGTGAAGCAGCGCGCGGTGCTGATCCCGCTCGCGCTTGCTTTCGTCCTTGCGGCGGGCTGGGCCCTCAGCGTCCGTCGCGCCCAGGTGGCGGGCGAGGCCGCCGCCGAGGCGCAGGGGCTGCTCGAAGCCGCGCGGCCGCCGCTCGAGAAGGCGCGCGCCGCGCTCTACACGAACGCGGTTGAGATCGAGTCCATGCTCGCGTCGGTGGCGGTCGCGGAGCGCGACGCCGTGCGGGCGCTGGAGCTGGCGCCCCGGCTGGCGCTGGGCCACTACCGCCTGGGCGAGGCGCGAGAGCTGCGCGGCGACTACGCGGGCGCCCAGGAGTGCTTCGCGCGGACGGCCGAGCTCGACCCGAAGTTCGGCCCCGGTCGGTACCGTCTGGGCCGCGTGATGCTCTGGCGCGCGTACGGCGCGAGCATCAACATCTGGCCGGACCAGCGCGACGAAGCCCGCGCCGAGGCGGAGCTGCTGGTCCAGCGGGCCGTGCGCGAGATCGAGGCCGCGCAGGAGAGCGGGTTCGACAACGATCTTCACCGCGAGCTCGCGTCGGCGATGGTCGCGTATCTCCGGGGAGAGAAGGAGACGGTCCACCGCATCTGCCGCGAGGGGATCAACCGGTTCGGCAAGAAGGACGGCGTGGAGGAGTTCCACTGGCTCCTGGGACTGGTCCTCAAGTCGCCGGCGGCGCAGCGGAAGGCCCTCGATGAGGCGCTCTCGCTTCGGCCGAAATTCGCCCTCGCCCTCTACAGCCGGGCGTCGATGAACGAGGACCACGAGACCCGGCTGCTCGACTACGATCGCGCGATCGCGGTGAGCCCGGGATTCGCGGAAGCCTACCTCGGCCGCGGTTCCGCGCGCTATGGGAAGAAGGACGCCAAGGGCGCCTACGAGGACTTCGACCACCTCATCCGGATGGGCGCCCAGCTTCCGGGCGCGTACAACGGCCGCGGCCGCGTGGTCCTGGAACTGATGAACGACCCCCAGCGCGCCCTGGTCGATCTCAACGAAGCGCTCCGGCTCCGTCCGGAAGGCTACGTCCTGCCGTACATCGCCCGGGCCCGCGCGAACTACCTGCTGAAGAACTACGACGCCGCGATCGCCGACGCGACCAAGGCGATCAGCATCAGTGCGTGGGAGGAGCCGTTCCGCTTCCGGGGATTGGCGAAGCTCGCGAAGGGAGACCGCGTCGGAGCGGCCGCGGACCTCGAGGAGGCCCGGCGCCGGGGCACGGCCGACCCCGACGTCCGCCGGCAGATCGCGGAAGCGATCGAACGGGCGAAACAGAAGCCGTGAATCCCCGTTAGATCAGCATGCGAATCGTGCTGGCCGCTCTCCTCCTGATCGGCGCCGCCGGAGCCGACGAGAAGCCCAACTTCATCTTCATCCTGATCGACGACCTCGGCGCGACCGACCTCGGTTGCACCGGCAGCGCGTTCTACGAGACGCCGAACATCGACCGCCTCGCGGCGCGGGGGATGAAGTTCACCCAGGCCTACTCCGCCTGCACGGTCTGCTCGCCGACGCGGGCGAGCCTGATGACGGGGAAGTATCCCGCCCGGCTCCATCTGACCGACTGGATTCCCGGCAGCGTGCAGCCGAAGGCCAGACTGAAGGTTCCCGACTGGACCCAGGCGCTTCCGCTCGAGGAGCACACGCTGCCCCGCGCGCTCAAGACCGCGGGCTACGTCGCCGGCAGCTTCGGCAAATGGCACCTGGGCGGGGAGGATCATTCGCCCGAGAAGGCGGGATTCGATCTCAACGTCGGCGGCACTCATCAAGGCTCGCCGCCGAGCTACTTCAGCCCCTACAAGCTCCGCACGCTTGCGGACGGACCGAAGGGCGAATATCTGACCGACCGGCTGACCGACGAGGCGATCCGCTTCATCCAGGAGAACCGGGAGCGGCCGTTCTTCGTCTACCTCCCGCATTACGCGGTCCACAATCCGATCCAGGGGAAGCCCGAGCTCGTGGAGAAGTACAAGGCGAAGGCGAAGCCGGGCGAGGGACACCACAACCCGGTGTATGCGGCGGTGATCGAGGCCGTCGACCAGGGTGTCGGACGCATCGCCACGGCGCTCGAGGAGCTCAAGCTCTCGGAGAAGACCGTCGTCGTGTTCACGTCGGACAACGGAGGACTCCGCCAGAACACCTCCAACGCGCCGTTCCGGGTCGGGAAGGGGTCGGCGTACGAGGGCGGCGTCCGGATCCCGTTGATCGTCTCGTGGCCCGGCACGATCGCGTCGGGGACGACGTGCGACGTGCCGGTCGTGACGCCCGACTGGTATCCGACGATGCTCGACCTGGCGGGCGCGAAGCCGTTGCCGTCCCAGGTGATCGACGGCGTCAATTTCGCTCCGCTGTTCCGGGGCAAGGAAGCGCCGAAGCGCGACGCGATCTACTGGCACTACCCGCACTATCATGGGGGCGGCGCGACGCCCTACAGCGCGATTCGGGCGGGCGACTGGCGGCTCGTGGAGTTCTTCGAGGACCATCGCGTCGAGCTCTACAACCTGAAGGGAGACGTCGGCGAGTCGAAGGACCTGGCGACGGAGTTGCCCGAGAAGGCGCGCGAGCTGCAGAGGAAACTAGCGGAGTGGCGGACGTCGGTCGGCGCCCAGATGCCCACGCCCAATCCCAACTACGAGCCTTCCAAGAAGTAGTCCCCGAGAGTATACTCGCGCCTTCATGAGCTGGATGAAGGATCACCGGAGCGAGCGGCCGCCGATCTGGGACTACTCCAATCCGCGGGCCGAAAAGCGGGTGAGCCTGCGCAAGAAGCTGGCCGAAAAGCCCCCTCGGAAAGGCAAAAAGAAGAAATGACGCGCACCCGCATCGTGGCGACCCTCGGCCCCGCGACGAGCACGTCGGAGAAGATCCGCGCCCTCATCGAGGCGGGCGTCGACGTCTTCCGCCTCAACTTCTCCCACGGCACCCACGAGTTCCACGGCGAGCTCATCAAGGGCATCCGACGGATCTCGGGCGAGCGGCCCATCGCGATCCTCCAGGACCTCTGCGGCCCCAAGCTCCGGCTGACGAAGCCCGTGAAGGGCCGGCCCGGGGAGATCGTCGAGATCGACCTCCCCGTCAGCGTGAAGAAGGGCGATCCCGTGCTGCTCGCGGACGGCATCATGCACCTCGAGGTCGTCGACGCGAAGCACAGCCGCGTGGTCGTCGGCGGCGACATCCCCACGGGGAAGGGCATCAACCTGCCGTCCTCCGACCTCGACATCCCGTCGCTCACCGACAAGGACCGCACGGATCTCGAGTACGGGGTGAAGAACGGCGTCGACTACGTCGCGCTCTCGTTCGTCCGCCGCGCGAGCGACCTGGACGAAGTGAAGAAGTGCGGGATCCCCGTGGTCGCGAAGATCGAGAAGCCCGAGGCGGTGCGCCGTATCGAGGAGATCGTCCGGGCGGCCGACGGCGTGATGGTGGCTCGAGGCGACCTCGGCGTGGAAATTCCGATCGAGCGGGTCCCGGTGGTGCAGAAACGGGTCATCAGCCTCGCGAACCGCGAGGGGAAGATGGTGATCACGGCGACGCAGATGCTGCGGTCGATGGTGGACAGCCCCCAGCCGACGCGCGCGGAGGCCACCGACGTGGCCAACGCGGTGCTCGACGGCACCGACGCGGTGATGCTGAGCGAGGAGACGGCGGCGGGCAACTATCCGATCGAATCAGTGCGCGTGATGGACCGCATCCTCGGGGAAGTCGAGCCGATGCTCACGCCGCGGAGCGATCTCCTGAGCCCCGACGCGGCGGATGCGATCGCCCAGGCGGCCTGCACGCTCTCGGAGCGCGTGGGCGCGCGCGCCATCGTCGTGCCCACGAGCACCGGCTTCACCGCGAGGAAGATCGCGAGCTACCGTCCCCGGATCCCCATCCTGGTGCTGACCAATTCGGAACTGGTCCGCCGCCGCCTCTCGCTGGTCTGGGGCGTGACGGCGCTCTCCGCGCCGTGGTTCAACGAGACGTCGCCGGTCCTCGAGCGGTTCCGCGACTCGGTCCGCGGGCTCCTGCCGGCCGGGTCGACCGTGGTGGTGACGGCGGGCTATCCGTTCGCGCGCCCGGGCACGACCAACCTGGTCCACGTGACGACGGTATGAGCGGAAGCCGCGTCGGTCATGCCCTGGCCGACCGGATCCTCGAGTCGCCGATCACCTGGCTCATCACCGCGATCAACCTGGGAGTTTTTGCCACCGCGTATCTCCATGAAGGGCGGTTCAAGGAAGGGCTGGAGTGGGAGACGCTGGTGGCGTACGGCGGAAGCCATCGCCTTCTCGTCAAGAGCGGCGACTATTTTCGTCTCCTGACGGCCATCTTTCTCCACGGCGGCCTGCTCCACCTGGCCATCAACACGACCTTTCTCTTCGGTTGGTGCGCGGGCCTGGAGCGCACCGTGGGGTCCGCCTGGTTCGCGTTCGCCTACGTCACGACGGGCATCGCGGCCTCGGCCACCAGCGCCATCGCCCATCCCGTCCTCAGCGTCGGCGCGTCGGGCGCGGGCTTCGGCGTCGTCGCCGCGACGCTCTCGATCCTCTATCGCCGCGCCGGCTCGTGGGAGGCGTTCATCTCGAGTCCGGGCGTGCGGAAAGTGCTGGGCTTCTCCGTGCTGGTGCTGGTGGTGGGGTTCACCATGCTGCCCATGCTGGACAACTACGCCCATCTGGGCGGGTTCGTCTTCGGCATCCCGTGCGGCATGATCCTCGAAAGCCGTCGCGGCCGGCGCCGACCGCTCTGGATCGCGAGCGTCGTAGCATATATGGTGGCCTGGGTCGGAATCGTGACCGTCGCGTGCATGCCGGGCCGCGCCTTTTAACCTCCGGGAGATCGACGATGAAAAACCTTCTCGCGTTCCTCGCGCTGTCGCTGGCGGTGCCGGCGTTCGCGGCGCCTCAGGAGTCCAAGTCGCTCCGCATCTATTGGATCGACGTCGAAGGCGGCGCGGCCACGCTGGTCGTCACGCCCGAGGGCGGATCGCTCCTGATGGATTGCGGCTGGCCCGGCAAGCGCGACGCGGACCGGATCGCGGCGGCCGCGAAGTCCGCGGGGCTCACGCAGATCGATCACTACGTGACGAGCCACTACCACACGGACCACTGGGGCTGCGTCGCGGAGCTGTCGGAGCGGATTCCGATCGCGAAGTACTATCACCATGCCTTTCCGGAAGGCGCGAAGGACGTCGAGGCCAAGCTCAAGGAAGCGTTCCTGAAGGTGAGCGCCGGCAAGTCGGTCCTCGTCGAGCCGGGCGACGAGGTGCCCCTCAAGGGGGCGAAGGTCCGGATCCTGACCGCCAACGCGCGCGTCGCAGGCGAAGCGGCCGGCGCGTCGCAGGTGCGGGCCTGCCAGGCCAATCCGGAGCATCCGGCCAAGCCCGAGGACACGTCGGACAACGCGCGCTCCATCGGCTTCCTCCTGACCCTGGGGGACTTCAACTTCCTCGACCTGGGCGACCTGACGTGGAACGTCGAGCACAAGCTGGTCTGCCCGACGAACCTCGTCGGACCGGTCGATGTGTACCAGGTCAGCCATCACGGCCTCGACATCAGCAACAGCCCGGCGCTCCTCCAGGCGGCGAGCCCGACCGTCGCGGTGATCAACAACGGCGCGAAGAAGGGCGGCAACGCGACCACGTACAAGTGGCTGAGGGAGACGCCGAGCATCAAGGAGATCTTCCAGCTCCACCGCAACGTCGCGACCGGCCCCGCCGACAACACGGCGCCCGAGCTGACCGCGAACGACGACGAGAAGTGCGAGGGCCACGGGATCGTGCTCACGCTCGATCCGTCGGGGAAGAGGTACAGCGTCGAGGTTCCGTCCAAGAAGACGAAGAAAACCTACGCCGTGAAGTAGACCAGGCTACTTCGTCGCGGAGCGAAGGGCATCCTCGATGGGAAGCCCCAGGCACAGTTCCACGAAGAGGTCGGTCTGGAGCGGATCCAAGTCCACCCCCAAGCCGCGGAAGTGGCTTCGGGCCAGCGCGCCGAAGAGCGCCCGCTTCGTCGTGGGGCTCTCGCGGTCGCGGATCAGAAACTTCACGCGCCCGTGCGGTCCGTCCGATTCCTGCCCCTCGATCGGGGCCGAGTCCACGAACGTCACGTCCACGCCCCGCTCTTTGAGCGCGCGCGCGAACGAATCGTTCCTCGTGTAGGCGTCGAGCTTGAACTCCTTCAGGAGCGCGCGGGCGTCTCCGGCGATCTTCTGGCGGGTCTCCGAGTCGATCGGGGAGTAGCGGACGGCATAGTCGGTGAGACAGAGGTCGGCGGTCGGCCCGAGGCACTTCGTGCAGAACGTGCCCTTGCAGGTCGTGCAGAGGACCCGGTCGCGACCCCGGAAGCCGCCGCAGCGGGCGCAGCCGAGCATCGAGACGTCGGGGATCGGCGTGATGTTGTCGACCCGCCGCTTATGGGTCGCCTCGAGAACCGAGATCGCCGACGCGCGGGACAGGCGGCCTTCGAGGATCCGCTCGTCCGCGGGCACGAGGGTCCGGAACTTGGCCCAGTCGTTGATCTTCGCCGACTCCCAGGCCATGCGCCGCCAGTCGTCGAGGAAGAGCTCGTAGTCCTTGCGCTTCTTGTCGGTCACCTCGGTGAAGTCGCCCACCTGCTGGAGCGCGAGGAGGAGAAGGGCGACGTCGATCGCCGGCTTGACGTTCTCCTCGGCCAGCGGAAGGATCTTGCGGAGGGGCTCGGAGAACTTCACTTTCTTGGGAGGCGGGGGGGCGAGCTTCTTGAGGGCGTTGACGACGGAATCGACGAAATCCGGCACCTCGCGGGCGCCGAGGACGCCCCGCCGCTGCATGAGCCAGGCCTGCACCAGCGCGTCCTCGACCGAGATCACGGTGGCGTCCAGTCCCTTCGTGCCCACGGCGGCGACGGCTTCGCGGATCTGGGTCTTGGCGTTCGCGGGGGTCTCAAGCATGGGGGGTATTGTACTTTTTGATTCCGCAGCCGCAAGCTTGCGATAAACTCATCCCCATGTACGGGACCCTGCTGATCGCGCTCGACGGCTCGAAGAATGCCGAGAAAGTCCTCCCCGTGGTCGAGCCGCTGCTGAAGACGGGGAAGGGCGCCGCCTCGCTGATCCAGGTGCTGCCGCCGGGCGCCGAAGGTCCGGAAGCGGCCGCGCAAGCGTACCTGAAGGAAGTCTGCTCGAGGTTCGGACGCAAGAAGATCCGCTGCCAGGGCGAAGTCGTGCGCGGCGACCCCGCGGTGGCGATCGTGCGGGCGGCAGAGGAACGCAAGGCCGATCTCGTGGCCTTCACCTCGCACGGCCAGGGCGGCCTCTCGCAGTGGGTGTTCGGCAGCGTGGCGCAGAAGATCCTCCGCGGCTGCACGCGGCCGCTCCTCGTCGTCCGGTCGCTCGAGGACGCCGTCGCGCGCGTGAAGCGGGTCGTGGTTCCGCTCGACGGCGCGCTCGGTTCCGAGGCGTGCCTTCCCCATGCCGCCCACCTGGCCCGCTCCTACAACGCCCCCATCGAGCTGCTCCACGTCTCCGCCGAATCGGGCGTGGAGGCGGGCGACTCGAAGCTGCGCAACTGGCACGCGAAGGAACGCAAGCGCATGGAGGCCGAGTTCGACGTCATCGAAAAGGCGGAGCCCGGCATCAAGTTCACGCGGGTCTTCGTCGAGGGCGATCCCGCGACCCGGATCCTCGAGCGCGTCGAAAAGGAGCCGGCGTCGGTCATCGCCATGGGAAGCCACGGCCGCACCGGCTTCAGCCGCTGGATGTTCGGAAGCGTGTCAGAGAAGGTGCTTCAAGCCGCCAAGTGCCCGGTGTTGATCGCGAGGCATACGAGCTGACGTCGAGAATAGAGAATAAAGAATAGAGAATTCTCCCCCCTGCATCCCCGGGGGGGGCTGGAGGGGGCGACCTGCTTTATTCTCCATTCCCTATTCTTTATTCTCCGACAGATCTCCGCCTTCGAATGCCCTGACCTTCGTTCGGAACACTTCGGGCACTCTGGTCGGTTTCCACGACTTCGAATCGATGAAGGAGTGGACGCTGTTTCCCTCCGCGACCAGGCGGCCGTCGGGTTTCAGGTCCACGCGGAAGTCGAAGGTCACCGAGGACTCGCCGATCTTCGTGATCCGCGTGTGGACGAGGATCACGTCGTCGAACCGGGCGGGGGACCGGAAGTCGGCCGACGTGTGGACGATGAGGTTGAGCGACTCGCCGGTGCGGAACTGCTCCAGCAGCCCGAGGTTGCGGAGGTAGTCCATCCGGGCGACGTCGAAGTAGGTGAAGAAGCAGCCGTGATAGACGACGCCCAGGACGTCCGTCTCGGGCAGCCGCACGCGGATCTCGGAGGCGAACTTGTAGCTCACAGCGGGATGGCCACGCCGTCGCGGCGCGGATCGGCCACTCCCACGATGGTGCCGTCGTCCAGGATCTCCACCGCGTGGACGCCGCCGAAGAAGAGGTCCTGTTTCCGCCGCTCGGTCACCGGCTGGTCGAGCGTCTGTTTCGCCTTCGCCCGGATCGCCTCCTCGATGTCGCCTTCGAAGAAGAACCGGTTGTCCTCCCAGTGGACGCGGCCCGCGGCCACGGCGCGCTCGAGGTCCATGCCCTGGAAGAGCATGTTGCCGATCACCTGCGCGAGGGCGGGGAAGATGCGGACGCTGCCCGGCGTGCCCACCGAGACGCGCGGCTTGCCGTTCTTGAAGACGATCGTGGGCGCCATGTTGGCCACCGACCGCTTGTTGGGGCCGATCGAGTTCGGGTGGCCGGGGAACCGTTCCATGTCGGAGAGGTCGTCGTTGAGCAGGATGCCGTAGCCCTGCGCCATCACGCCGCTGCCGAAGAAGTGGCCGATCGTCTGGCTCGCCGAGACGACGGTGCCTTCCGAGTCGACCACGCAGTAGTGGCTCGTGCCGCCGCCCGGCACCGGGCCCTTGGGGCCTTCCGTCAGCTTGCTCAGGTCGACCGGCATGACGTCGGGATCGCCGATCACCGGATCGAGCTCGCGGAAGATCGTCCGGATGGTCTTGGCCAGCTTGATGGGATCCTTGTCGTAGCGCAGGAGCGTCTGCAGGATGCCCGCGCCGCCGCGCGACGGCGGGGGCGTGGTCGCGATCCGGTGGCCCGCGACGTCCGCCCAGAGCGGTGCTCGGACCTTCACCTCGTACTTCGCCAGATCGTCGCGGCCCCAGACGGGACCCGTGGCGTTGGCCGCGCGGGTGAGCGCCAGGCCGACCTCGCCGGTGTAGCAGACCTCGAAGCCGCGCTCGGACACCAGCCGGAGCGTCCGGGCCAGCTCCTTCTGGACGAGCCGCTCGCCCGACTTCATGCGCATGCCGTTGTTGTAGTAGGTCCTCGCGCACTCCGGCGTGCTGCGGACGGTGCTTTCGAACAGCGAGGAGCAGTAGACGAAGACGTCGCCGACCTCGAAGCCGTCGGCGGCCAGGTTGATGGCGCGCTTGGCGAGCCGCGGGAGCGGCATCTTGCGCCCGTACTTCTGGAGCGCCATCCCGAGCATGCGGCCCAGCCCGGGGACCGCGGCCGACATCGGCCCGATCTTCGGGACCCAGGGCAGCATCACCTTCTTGGGATAGATGTAGTCCTCGGCGAACAGCGAGGAGAGCTTGGCGCGCGCGTCGAGCACTTCCGTGCGGCCGATCGCGCCGCTGGGCGAGATCATCATGAAGCCGCCGCCGCCCAGGCCGGAGGCCATCGGCTCGACGACGCTCAGGGCCAGCGAGACCGCCACCGCGGCCTCGACGGCGTTCCCGCCCTCGGCGAGAACCTCGCGGCCGGCGTCGGCCGCCAGCGGATGGGCGGCCACCACCATCCCTTTGTCGGACCGGGCGACCTTCATGAGGTCGACAGCATAGCATCGGCCGTACGGGGGAGAAATCTATTTCTCGGTTGCCTTCGGCCGACAACAGGCTAGAATTCCGTGGGGTAGTTCAAGGACGTCAAGGAGAGAGAGGGGAATATGGAGTCCACGCTCGCCGGCATCTCGCTTCATCGCCTCACCGAAGACCAGCTGATCGACGTCCTCCGCACCTCGGAGGACACGATCACCCGCGACCTGGTGGACGAGTACGTCTCCCGCGGAGAGCGGATGGTCTGGAAGCTCACCGATCTGTGCCGCGACGAGCGGTCGTGGACCCAGGGCGGCTCCGCGTTCTGGGCGCCCGTCCACGCGACCTTCATCCTCGGCGCGTTCGAGGACTCCCGCGCCCTCATGGGACTCCTCGCGGCGCTCCGCTGGTCGGCGAAGTACGACGTCGACTGGGTCTACGAGAAGCTGCCCGCGATCATCGGCCGCATCGGCCGGCCCGCCGTCCTCCCGCTCAAGGCCCGCATCGCCGACCGGGAGACGGCCGAGCTCGACCGGCGGACCGGGATCGACGCGCTCGCCGGCGTCGCGGCGCGTCACCCCATCCACCAGGGCGAAATCCTCGATTTCCTCCGCTCCCTCGCGGACGACTCGGACGAGGACGAAATCATCCGGAGCGTCGCGGCGTCGGTGCTCCTCCGGTTCGTCCGCCCCGGCGACCGGAAGGCGATCGTCGCCTCGGCGATCCGGCAGGAATGGTGCGAGCGGCCGTCGCTGTTCGACGCGCAGGACATCGACGAAGCCTACGCCCGCGCCACGCCCCGGCTCGATGTCTACAACCAGGACTGGCTCGACTTCTACTCGCTGGAGGCGATCGAAGCCCGGCAGCGCCGGTGGGACGAGGAAGGCGAGGACTCCCAGTGGGCCGCCGGCGCGGAGCAGTCGGCGCTCTGGATCGAGGAGCAGCGCCACAAGTTCCTGACCAAGTACGAGTTCTCGCTCGTGGACCACGACGACGTGGCCCGCGGCGACGCGCTCTGGGTGGCCGAATCGATGACCGAATACCTCGTCCGCCACGAAGGCCTCGCCCCCTGGCGCTGGAACGGGCCGTCGGCCTTCGCCTACCTGATGGACTTCTTCGCGCGGCGGGTCTCGCTGGACGATCCGGGCCGCATCCACGTGGTGCCCGACAACCTGCTCCAGTTCGTCCGCTTCTGCGCCGACCGCGGTTATGTAAGCGATGTCGACCTGGCGTCCGTCGAGGAGTGCGTCGCCACCGAGCGCGAGGAATTCGTCGCCGCGGCGCTCGATCCCGACCGGCGCCGGCTGGCGAGGGCGGTCCTGGAGCAGATGCTGGCGGTCGGCCTGGATCCGCGCGATCCCGCCGCGCCGCCCGCCGCCGAGGCTGCGGTCCCCGTCCGGGAGCGCAAGACCTCCCGGCGCCTCCGAAAGAAGTAAGGGCGGGGCAACACTTAGTGGCAACCCGCGACGGGGTCCCTTATAATTTCCCCGTTGCATGGTCACCACGCGACGGCGCTTCGTCACTCCTGAAGACCTGGCCTCGTTCCGGTTCGCCGGGGACCCTCAGATTTCCCCCGACGGGAGCCGGGTGCTCTACGCGGTCAAGGTCGTCGATGGCGAGAAGTACTCGCAGCATCTCTGGATCGACGACGACCCGTTCACCCTGGGGAAGGTGACCGACGCCACCCCGCGCTGGTCGCCCGACGGCCGGCGGATCGCCTTCGTCCGGACGAAGGACGAGGAGAGCCAGGTCTGGCTGATGTCGATCTCCGGCGGCGAGCCGTCGCCCGTGACGTCCCTGCCGCCCGGCAAGATCACCGCCCTCGAGTGGTCGCCCGACGGCAGCCGCCTGGCGATCGTCTTCCACAAGGACGCCGATCCGTCGCTCCGGAAGGAAAAGAAACAGCCGACGCTGCGCCACATCACGCGGCTTCACTATAAGGAGGAGGGGACGGGTCTCCTCGACCGGGAGCGCGACCATCTCCACGTCGTCTGGATCGGCGACAAGCGCACCGTCCAGCTGACCGACGGCGAGTGGGACGACGCCGATCCGGCGTGGTCGCCCGACGGCCTCTGGATCGCGTTCGTCTCCAACCGCCAGCCTGACGCGGACTACTGCCTCGACGTGCGGGACGTCTGGGTCGTCGCCGCGGGCGGCGGCGAACCGCGCCGGCTGCCGAAGCCCGCGGGACCCGCCTTCCAGCCGCAGTGGTCGCCCGACGGGAAGCAGATCGCGTTCCTGGGCCACGACGCGCCCAAGGGCGCCTGGGGCGTGAAGAACGTCCACGTCTGGCTGGTCCCCGCCGGCGGCGCGCAGCCCGCGCGCGACCTGATGCCGGGATTCGACCGCACGTGCGAGGACGTCGTCATCACCGACACGAAAGCGCTCCACGGCGCCGGACAGAAGCCCGTGTGGAGCCCCGACGGCCGCGAGATCTACTTCATCGCGAGCGACGCCGGATCGTGCCACCTCTACCGGATCCCCTCGGCGGGCGGAGCCCCCGTGCGGCTGACGGACGGCCCGCGCGAGGTCATCAACTTCAGCACCGTCCGCGGAAAGTTCGCGCTGCTGGTGAGCGATCCGCTCAACATCGCCGACGTCTACGACTTCTCGGCGGGCGGGGAGCTGACGCGGCGCACCAACGTGAATCGCGCCCTGTTCGACGGGCTCCGGCTGTCCGTGCCGGAATCGTTCGACTCCGCCGGCGTCCAGGGATGGCTGATCCGGCCGCCGGTGATCGACGCGAACCGGAAATACCCGCTGATCCTGTCCATCCACGGCGGCCCGCGGGCCATGTACGGGAACGCGTTCTTCCACGAATTCCAGGTCCTGGCGGCGAAAGGCTTCGTCGTCCTGATCACCAATCCCCGCGGCTCCCAGGGCTACGGCGAAAAGTTCGCCGACGCCATCACGGCCGACTGGGGCAACCTCGACACCAAGGACCTGATGGCCGCGACCGACGCGGCGGCGAAGCTGCCCTACGTCGACCCCGCGCGCATCGGCCTCTGCGGCGGCTCGTACGGCGGATTCATGACCAACTGGATCGTCGGCCACACCGACCGGTTCAAGGCCGCGATCACCGAGCGGTCGCTGTCGAACCTCTTCTCGTTCTACGGGACCTCCGACATCGGCTTCGAGGACTACCGCGAGTTCGGCGGCGCCGCGTTCGACCGCCCCGAGGCCTACGCGAAGATGTCGCCGATCACGTACGTGAAGAACGTCAAGACGCCGCTCCTGATCCTTCACAGCGAGAACGACCTGCGGTGTCCCATGGAGCAGGCGGAGCAGTTCTACGTCATGCTCAAGGCGCTCCGGAAGGACGTGGAGTTCGTCCGGTTCCCGGAGGAGTGCCATGACCTGTCGCGCACGGGCCGCCCCGACCGGCGGCTCGCGCGCCTTGAAGTCATCGTGCGGTGGTGGGAGACGAAACTATGAGGGCGCTGATCCTCGGTCTGCTCCTCGTTCTTCCGGCCTTCGGGCAGGAGAAAGAGTCGGGCTTCAAGCTGCCGGTCGAGGAGTTCGTCCTCGACAACGGCCTTCGGGTGCTCCTCGTCGAGCGCCACGACGTGCCGCGCGTGTTCTGCTCGCTCTGGTGGCGCGTGGGCTCCGTCAACGAGCGGCCGGGCGTGACGGGCCTGTCCCACTTCTTCGAGCACATGATGTTCATGGGCACGGACGTCATCGGCACGACCGACGCGGTCAAGGACGCCGACCTGAACGCGAAGATCGAAGGCGTGATGGCGAAGATCCGGGAGATCAAGCTCGCGCGCCTCGAGGCCAAGCGCCGCGGGGTCGAGCCCTCCGCCGAGGCCGAAGCCCACTACCAGGCGCTGACCAAGGAGTACGAGGGGTACGTCGAGGAGCAGAAGAAGATCATCATCCCCGAGCATCTGTCGAAGATCTTCCAGGCCAACGGCGGCATTGGCCTGAACGCGACGACGTCCTTCGACCGGACGAATTACTTCGTCGAGCTCCCCGCGAACAAGGTCGAGCTGTTCTGCTGGCTGGAGAGCGACCGATTCCTGAAACCCGTCTTTCGCAGCTTCTATCCGGAACGGGACGTCGTAAAGGAAGAGCGAAGGATGAGGACCGACTCGACTCCCACGGGTCTGATTCATGAGGCCTACTGGTCCATGTTCTGGCAGGCCCATCCCTACAAGTGGCCGGTCCTCGGCTGGATGAGCGACATCGATCAGTACACGCTGGCCGACGCGCAGCGCTACTACGACACCCACTACTCGCCGCAGAACTGCACGGCGATCTTCGTCGGCGACGTCCACTCCGCCGAGATCAAGGAGCTCTGCCGCCGCTACTTCGGCCGGCTGAAGCGGTTCCCCGGCGAGCGCGACGCGATCATCACGCAGGAGCCCGACCAGCCCGCGGAGCGCCGGATGGAGGGCGAGGCGGACGCGAAGGACGAGCTCGCGGTCCAATGGCACGGCCCGGCGGCAGTCCACAAGGATTCCGCGGCGTGCGACCTGATGATGTCGGTCTTCTCCGGGCGGAGCGGCCGCCTCTTCCGGCCCCTCGTCGAGGACAAGAAGCTGGCGCTCGACGTCCAGAGCTACTTCTGGTCGCTCCGGTACGGCGGCGTCCTGAACGTCGGCGTCTCGCCCCGCGACGGAGCCGACCTCCGCGCGGTCGAGAAGGCGTTGCTCGACATCGTCGACGACGTCCGGAAGAACGGCATCACCGAGCGCGAGCTCGACAAGGTCCGGAACCAGCAGATGGCCGACCTCGTGCGCGGGCTGAAGACGAACAACGGCATCGCGCAGCAGCTCGGCTACTTCGAGACCGTCGGAACGTACAAGGACTTCTTTGCGTACGCGAAGGCGCTCGAGGCCGTCACCGCGGCCGACGTCAAGCGGTGCGCCGAGCAGTACCTCAAGGCCAGCGGCCGGAACGTCCTCGTCATCCGCCGGAAGGAGAAGAAATGAGAATCGCGACGGCCGTCCTCGCCCTGCTCCTGGGAGCCCCGCTGCTTCGGGGGCAGGACATCCCTCCGCGGCCCGAGCAGCTCAAGTATCCGTCGCTCAAGTTCGAGGTGCCCGACGCGGCGGCGATGCGCACCGTCCTCTCCACCGGCACGCCGGCGTACCTGATCGAGGATCCGTCGCTGCCGATCGTCGACCTGCGGATCGTCATCCGGGGCGGGTCGTTCGACGAGCCCGCGGGCAAGATGGGCGTGGCCGACCTGACCGCCGACCTTCTGCGGACCGGCGGCACGGAGACGCGCGACCCCAACGCGGTCGACGAGGAGATCGACTTCCTCGCGGCCAACGTCGCGATCGGCGTGGAGGACGTGAGCGGCTCGGCGACGCTGTCGATCCTGTCGAAGGACCTGGACAAGGGGCTGGAGATCCTGATGGACCTCCTGAGGAACCCCGTGTTCCGCCAGGACAAGCTCGACACCCTGAAGGCCCAGACCCTCGACGAGCTTAAGTCGCGGAACGACCGGACGTCGTCCACCGAGTCGCGGGAGGCGAACCTCGTCTTCTACGGCCCGGAGTATCCGCTCAACCGGCTGGCGACGAGGGCGTCGATCGAGTCGATCACGCGCGAGGATCTGAAGGCGTTCCACGCGTCGTGGGTCCATCCGTCGAAGTTCATCGTCGCGGCGACCGGCGCGTTCAAGAAGGCCGAGCTCGTCGCGAAGCTCGAGGCGGCGTTCGCGAAGTGGCCGTCGAAGGCGGCGGTGACCGGCGCCGTGACCGCTCCGAAAGTGGCTCACGAGGCGAAGCCGGCCATCTACTGCTTCAACAAGGAAGGGAAGAACATCACCCAGGGGCGCGTGACGATCGGCCACCAGGGCATCGATGTCCATCACCCCGACGTCCAGGCGATCCGCGTGATGAGCTACATCCTCGGCGCGGGCGGCTTCAGCTCGCGCCTGATGCAGCGGGTCCGCACCCAGGAAGGGCTCGCCTACGACGTGCGGAGCGACCTGCGGCCCGGCCTGGTCTACCCGTTCCCGTTCAAGCTCGTGTTCCAGTCCAAGAACGAGTCGTGCGCCTATGCGGCCAAGCTCTGCCTCGAGGAGGTCGAGCGGATCCGCGCCGAAGGCGTGTCGCCGGAGGAGCTGAAGGCGGCCCAGCAGTTCTACCTGGACGCCTTCCCCGGACTCTTCTTCTCGACCAAGATGCAGGTCGCCTCGACGTACGCCCAGGCGGAGCTCCTCGGGCTGCCGAAGGACTACTACGTGACGTACCGCGAGAAGATCGCGAAGCTGACGCCCGCCGACATCAAGCGCGTCGCGCAGGAACACCTCCACCCGTCGAAGTTCGCGTGGGTCGTCGTCGGAAACATCCCCGCCATCGAGGCGGGCGACAAGGTCCATTCGGTGAAGCTGGCGGACCTGGGGACCATCGTCTCCATCCCGCTGGCCGACCCCTTCACCCTGGAGAGAATGAAATGACTCCCGAGTCCACGCAGCCGGAGAAGCTCAGCACCCCGACCGGGAACACGACCGGCCGCCGTCTGAAGAGCGACTACCACAAAGGGATGGACGCGACCGCGCTGGCGCTCTCCATCTCGAACCACCTGAAGTACACGCTGGCGAAGCATCCGGAAGGGGCGACGCTCCACGACCAGTACTGGAGCGCCGCGTCGGCGATCCGGGACCGCCTGGTCGACCGCTGGATCGCGACCCAGAAGACGTATTACGACCGCGACGCCAAGCGCGCCTACTACCTGTCGATGGAATATCTCCCGGGCCGGTCGCTCCGCAACAGCATCATCAACCTGGGCCTCGCGGAGCCGTTCACGGCGGCGATGCAGCAGCTCGGGTTCTCCGCGTCGGAGCTGTTCGAGGTCGAGCCCGACGCCGGCCTGGGCAACGGCGGCCTCGGCCGCCTGGCGTCGTGCCTGCTCGACGCGCTCGCGACGCTCCAGATCCCGGCGATGGGCTACGGGCTGCGCTACGAGTTCGGGATGTTCCGCCAGACGCTCCATGAGGGCGCCCAGGCCGAGGAGCCCGACTACTGGCTCCGCCTCGGGACGCCGTGGGAGGTGAACCGGCCCGAGGCGACCTATCCGATCAAGATGTACGGCAACGTCACCTGGGGCGCGTTCCCCGACGGGCGTCCCCGCCGCGACTGGGTGGACACGCAGGAACTGTGGGCCGTCCCCGGCGACGTCCCGGTCCCGGGCTACGGGAACAACACCGTCAACATCCTCCGCCTCTGGGCCGCGCACGGGACCGACCTGTTCGACCTGGAGTACTTCAACTCCGGCGACTACATCCGCTCGATCGACCGGGCGATGTACAGCGAGAACATCACCCGCGTCCTCTATCCGAACGACAAGGTCGCCGTGGGCCAGGAGCTGCGGCTGCGCCAGGAATACTTCCTCGCGAGCGCGTCGCTCCAGGACATCCTCCGGCGCTACCGCCGCAACCATGAGACCTTCGACGCGCTGCCCGACAAGGTCGCCATCCAGATCAACGACACCCATCCCGCGGTGGCGGTCGTCGAGCTGATGCGGCTGCTCGTTGACGTGGAGGGCCTCGCGTGGGAGAAGGCGTGGGAGCTGACGCAGGGCGTGTTCGGCTACACGAACCACACGCTGATGCCCGAAGCGCTGGAAAAGTGGTCGCTCGATCTGTTCGGCCGGGTGCTGCCCCGCCATCTCGAGATGGTGTTCGACATCAACCACCGGTTCCTCCAGCAGGTGGTCCAGAAGTACCCGGGCGACGTCGACCGCATGCGGCGGATGTCGATCATCGAGGAAGGGCGCGAGAAGTGGGTCCGCATGGCCCACCTGGCAGTGGTCGGCAGCCATTCGGTGAACGGCGTGTCGGCCCTGCACGGCCGGCTGCTCCGGGAGCGGCTCTTCCCGGACTTCGACAAGATGTTCCCCGGCCGCTTCAACTCCAAGACGAACGGCATCACGCCGCGGCGGTGGCTGCTCTCGTGCAACCCCGGGCTCTCCGGGCTCATCGCCGAACGCATCGGCACGGCGTGGCCCGCGAGCCTCGACCAGCTCCGGCGCCTCGCGCCGCTCGCCGACGACGCCCATTTCCGCGGCGAATGGCGCGCGGTCAAGCGGCGCAACAAGGAGCGCCTCGCGACGCTCATCGACCAGATGACCGGCGTCCGGGTCTCGCCCGACGCGATGATGGACGTCCAGGTGAAGCGCATCCACGAGTACAAGCGCCAGCTGATGAACATCCTCCGCGTCGTCGACCTCTATCGGCGCATGAAGGAACCGGGCGGCGACGCGATCCCGCCGCGGACGATCGTCTTCGGCGGCAAGGCGGCGCCCGGCTACGAGATGGCGAAGCTGATCATCCGCCTCATCAACGGCGTCGCCGACGTCGTGAACCGCGACAAGTCGATGGAGGGCCGCCTCCGGATCGCGTTCCTCGAGAACTACGGCGTGTCGCTGGCCGAGGTGATCATCCCCGCGGCGGATCTCTCCGAGCAGATCTCGACCGCCGGCATGGAGGCCTCGGGCACGGGCAACATGAAGTTCGCCCTCAACGGCGCCCTGACGATCGGCACGCTCGACGGCGCGAACATCGAGATGAAGGAGGAGGTCGGCGACGACAACATCTTCATCTTCGGCCTCACCGCCGAGGACGTCGCGCTGGTGCGCGAGCACGGCTACGACCCGATGCGGGAGATCCAGGGCTCGCCCGCCCTTTCCCAGGTGATCAAGATGATCGCCGACGGCGTCTTCAGCCCCGACGACAAAGGCCGGTTCCGGCCGCTCCTGGAATCGCTGAGCCGCGGCGACTGGTTCCTGGTCCTGAAGGACTTCTCCTCCTATGTCGCCTGCCAGGAGCGGGTGAGCCAGCTCTGGCGCGACCCCGACCGCTGGGCCCGGATGTCCATCCTCAACACGGCGGGCATGGGCAAGTTCTCCAGCGACCGCTGCGCGATGGAGTATGCGAAGGAGATCTGGAACGTGCACCCGACCCCGATCACCGTCGGGTAAGAGTCAGAATCAGAAGGAGAATGAGGAAGACCTCGGCCTCTCAAGTTCCGCCTCATTCTCATTCTCCTCGAATTCGGTCCTGCTGGAGTTCATAATCATCCCATGACGACTCTGATCGCGGTCCTTGCGGCCCTCGCTCTTCAGGACACCAAGACCATCGTCCGCCAGGAAAAGACCGAGTACAACGCGGCGGTGGCGAAGTTCAAGGACGCCGAGGGGCTCGTCGAGTCGGATCCCCAGACCGCCATCGAGCGGCTGACCGAAATCCTGAACAACACCAAGCTGCGCGTCTTCGAGTGCGTCCTCAAGATCGAGCAGCGGCCCGGCGACTACACGGAGCATCCGTTCCTCCCGTACCAGGCGCGGGGACAGGCTCGGGTGAACCTCTCGAAGAAGTCGACCCCCGATGCGGCCCAGAAGCTGCTGGCCGACGCCGTCGCGGACTTCACCGAGTCGGTGAAGCGCAACGTGGCGTCGAGCGGCGACCCCCTGAAGAACGCCCAGGCGACGCTCGCCAAGCTGAAGGCCGAGGCCACCAAGCTGCCGGACCCGGTGAAGGCGGATCCCGTCGCCAAGTTCCGCGAGAAGTGGATCCCCCTCATGGAGGGGAAGCGGTACAAGGCCGCCCGGACGCTGCTCGAGAAGGACAGCGAGGGGCTGACCGACGAGGACAAGAAGAACTACCTGCAGAACGCGGAGCAGGCCTGCCGGGCCCAGCTCACCAACTGGGTGTCGGACTTCCGCCCCCGCTTCATCGGCGCCATGAGCCTCGGGCTCGACCAGAAGACGACCGAGGAGTTCGACCTGCTCTTCTCGCTCCCCACGACCGAGGAGCTGATCGTCTCCCATCCGGCCGTCGACTGGGCCCGCCAGTTCGAGCCGGCGTTCCGCAACGTCCAGGCGCAGAAGGCGCGGCCCGAATCGCTCATGGCCGCGGCGGCGGCCGCCGCGCCGCTCGAGGAGCGCCTGGAGAACCCCTGGTTCAAGTCGATCGAGCAGGCCGTCTTCCAGAGCCTGAAGAACGGCATCTCCGGGGAGGTCGGGAACGCGCGCGACGCGTCGAAGGCGGACCGCGAGAAGGCGCGCAAGAACGCGGACGCCCTCCTGGCCCAGTGGAAGGGATTCACCGGCAAGCTCGACGCGAAGTTCGTCGAGCGCCACCGCTTCCTGGCGGACCACGAGGGTCAGCTCGCGAAGTTGTTCGACGGATTCCCGGCCGACCTGGCGGACCTGGACAAGGTCGACCAGTCGGTGGAAGGGGCGTTCGTCGCGGACGCGCCCGACGCCGAGCTCGCCAAGGTCGAGGAATCGATCGCGGCGCTGGAGTCGAAGGGCAACCTGACCGTGGAGACGCGCCAGCGGCTCTACACGGCGCGCGTCACGGTGGTCGCGCTGCGGGGGCTCTTCAACGGGAAGACCGAGGAGGCGGTGGCCGCCGACCTGTCGGCTTACCGCGCCAAGCTGCGCGACGTCGGCGGTCCGGGAGACGTGAAGAGGTTCGGGCCCCGCGTCGAGAAGGTGTTCGCCGCGCTACGGTAGCTCGAGGAACTTGAGCTTCGCGTCCTGCAGGCGGCCGTTGATCTGGTAGGTCTTTCCGTCCTTCAGCTGCGCCGCCGGGATCTTTTCCACCCGCTTCGTCCCGCCGTGGGTGAACTCCACCTCGAGGTCGGCGATCTCGATCGGGCCGATCATGGCGGGCGTCCCGCGCTGCTTCAGCGAGATTTCCTTGCCGCCGGCGGTGAGCTTCGTGATTTCCGCGGCGGGGAAGACGATGATCTTCAGCGTTACGCTGCCCTTGTAGTCGGCGATCGTGGCCGCGGCATCGCGCGTCTTCTGGATCTGCTCGGAATACCGCTTGAGGGACTCCACCTCCACGACGGCGCCCAGCATCGTCTTGCACCAGCCCACGAGGCGGCCCGCGGCGGCCACGTCGCGGTTCGAGCGGACGTCGCGCAGCGCGTCGTCCGCCTTGCCGGTCTGGAGCTGGAACCACAGCCGCACGTCCGTGTCGCGCTGGGGCGCGTCGCTCTTGAGGGCGAGGAGGTGCTTGTGGACCCGGTCACCCAGGACGGCGTCGCCGGGCTTCCAGAAGTCGTAGTCGAGCGACTCCGCGAGGGGGCCCCAGGCGTTGAACCATTCCTGGGCCTTCTTGCCCGCCAGATCTTCGGGCGGCGGGTCCTTGATGACGGGCGGCGGATCCTTGATGATCACGACGGGCGGCGGATCGACCGGCTTGGGCTGGGGCCGGGTGACCAGCCAGGCGATGACGCCGCCGGCCGCCACGACGATCACGCCGACGACGAGCGGCCAGACGTTCCGCTTGACCTGCTTCGCCGCGATCCGCAGCGAGCTCGGCCCCTTGGCCTCGACTTCCTGGTTGGACAGGTACCGCTTGAGGTCGTCCGCCAGCGCCTGCGCGGAGGGATAGCGGTCGGCCTTCTCCTTCGCCATGCACTTGAGGACGATCTGCTCGATCTGCTCCGGCACGTTGGGATTGAGGGAGCGGAGCGGCGCCGGGTCCTCCTTGCAGACCTTCATCAGGATCTGCATCGGGGTCTGGCCCTGGAACGGCTGCTTCTTGCAGAACACCGCGTACATCGTGGCGCCGAGCGAATAGACGTCGCTCGTCGCGTCGATCTGGTCGAGCTTTCCTTCCGCCTGCTCCGGCGGCATATAAGCGGGGGTTCCCATGACGGCGCCCGACACCGAGATCGAGCTCTCCGCCATGATCGCCTTGGCGAGGCCGAAGTCCATGACGTAGGGCCACTTGTCCGACGTCAGCATCACGTTGGCGGGCTTGAGGTCGCGGTGGACGACGCCCGCCTTGTGGGCGGCCTCGATGCCCTGGGCGACCTTCATGAAGATGTCGACGAGCTCGGCGATCGGAAACTCCGTCGCGGACGACATCGTGTGGCCGTCGATGTACTCCATCGCCAGGTAGTGGCGCGGCGTCTGGCCCGCCTGGGTCGCGGGCGCTTCGCCGACTTCGTAGATGGGCGCGATGTTCGGATGGCGCAGGCGGGCGGCGAGCTTCGCCTCGCGCTGGAACCGCAGGACGTCCTCGTCCTCGGAGACGAGGAGGAACTTGATGGCCACCCAGCGGGTGAGCTTCTTGTCCCACGCCTTCCAGACGGCGCCCATGCCGCCCTTGCCGATCTGCTTGACCAGGATGTAGTTGGTCAGCTGGCGGGCGGGATCCTCGGCGAACGCGGCCGCCTCCTGCGGGATGTCGTCGAGCCGCGACTTGGACGACGGCGGCTTCTTCAGCGACCCGCCGGCGGTCTTCGATCCGGTCGACGACGTGGAGGAGGGCGGCTTCGACTCCGGCTTCTGGGAGTCCTGCTTGATCGTGTCCCCGCCCTGCGCCGACGGCCCCGACGTCGACGCGCCCGAGGGGACGGCGGGCTTGGAGGGGTTGCTGGGCGGTCCGCTTTTGACGTCGACGTTCCCCTTGTCCTCGGGTTCGTCGGGCACTTTGATGGTATCGCCGCCCACGCTGTCGGACATTGCGGGAAATTATATCCCGCCCGCTCCACCCCCTGCAAGGCCTAAGCCCTGCCACGCCTCCGGAGGGACGCGGTTCCGAGCGCCGCCGCCATCAGGGCCGCTCCGAGGAGCCCGCCCAGGCCCGACGTGGAGGAGACGGTGTCGCAGCCGCACATGTGGCGCTCGCCCAGCTTCTGCGTCCGGGGAGGCGGCGGCGGGGGAGGCGGACCCGCGGGGCCGGGCGTGGAGGAGACGTCCGCCGTCGGCACGCTCGTCATGACGCTGACGGCGACCACGGCGTAGTGGGTCGGGACCCCGGGCGTCGCGGCCAGGTGATCGTAGGAGGTCCCGGTGATGCCGTTGATGACGCTGGTGTAGGTTCCGGCGCTCGTGCCGATGAGGAGACTGTAGGTCAGGCCCGTCGAGGGCACCGCCGGCGCGGTCCAGCTGATCTGGTTGCCGCCGGCGATCGCCGTCGCGCTGACGAGCGTCGGCGGCTGCTGGCCGTCCTTGAGGATGCCGACTTCGACGGCGCTCAGGTCGCGATTGAAGATGCGCGCTTCGTCGATGTTGCCGGTGAACACTTCGGTGCCGTAGTCGCTGCCGATGTGAAGCTCGTTCGTGTTGGCGGCGGTGGGGACGACCGCGCCCGCATTCGGGGTCGTCGCGACGGAAACCCCGCCCACGTACATGATCATGTTGGCACCGTCGTAGACCGCGGCCACATGGGTCCACTGGTCGTTGGGAATGGGGAACCCGTTGTCCACGGTCAGCCGGGTGGCGCCGTTGCCCAGGGTGAAAGCCGGCACGTTGTTGCCCTTGTCCGGATACCCCAGCCGGAGCATGTAGCCGTCGATGTCGGTGGCGCCGTCCGTCCATTTTTCGATGGTGCCTTTGTGGTAGAGCGGCGTGTCCGCCGTGGGCTTCAGCCAGGCGGCGACGGTCATCTTGCCGGAGATCCGGAGGCTGGCGGAGTCCGGAACGTTCACACGCTGGGTGCTTCCATTCGCCGTGAACTTCAGGCTCCGGAGGTTGCCGACGGCCGGGACGGGAGCGACGTCGGTGGAGATCACCGGCGTGTTGTAGTACGAGCCATTGTTGGAGTTGCCGGACCAGTCTTCGACCGTGGTCGCGGCGGTCTCGTCCAGCGCCCAGTAGGCCGCGAGGCCCGAGACGGGAATGAAGGGAGACGGCAGCACCGCGGGCGCCGCCGCGCCTGCCGGAGGGTTCTGGGATACCAGCGCCGTCAGCGCGCCCACGACCGCGACCAGCCGGAGAGCCCCCGAGAAAATCCTGTTCCTGTCCATCTCAGCTCCTACCCATAAAGCCACCCATTCGCCCCAATCGCCCATATTGGTGAGGGGCGGGGTTCGAAAAATAACGAGCGGAAATGAAAAGTCCCGCCCGGGGGGCTGCCGGGCGGGACGGTGAAGAGCGAGAGGAGGACCTAGCGGCGGAGGAGCGCGGCGAGCAGCAGGAGCGTCGCAAGAAGCCCCGCCAGGGCCGAGGTGGAGGAAACGGTGTCGCAGCCGCACATGTGGCGGTTGCCCACCTTCTGGGTGCGGGGAGGAGGCGGCGGCCCGGGAGGGACGGCGGCCGTCGCGGAGGCGCTGGACGAATTGGAGTTGTCGCTCGCCAGGACGCTCACCGCGACGACCACGTAGTGATAGGTCGTCCCGGGCGTCGCCGTCGTATCGTCGTAGCTGGTGTTCGCGCCGGGGATGCTGTTGAACACCGTGTCGTACGTGCCTGCGCTCGGGCCCCGGAGGACGCTGTAGGTGGTGGGCGCGCCGCCGACCGGCGCGTTCCAGGTCAGGTGGATCTGGCCGGCCTGCCCCGCGGCGACCAGGCCCGACGGTGCCTCCTGGCCGTTCTGGAGCAGCGGGATCTCCGTGTCGAGCAGCGCCCGATTGTAGACGCGGACCTCGTCGATGTTGCCGTGGAAAAACTGAGCGCCCTGCGCCTCGCCGATCTGGAGGGTCGCGCTGCTGGCGGTCGGCGGGGCGATCCCGGTGCCCACCGTGGCGTGCTCGACGCTGTTGACATAGAGCTTGAGGACGCCGCCGGTCGAGTTGTAGGTGGCGGCCACGTGTGTCCACGCGCCCTCGTTCACCGGAGTCGGCGCCGTGCTCCGGCTGTCGATGCCCGGCGTCCCGTCGAAGATGCCCATGGCGAAGTATCGGGTTGCTTCGAGCCTCATGTCGTAGCCGCCCGTGCTCGTGCTTCCGTCCCACTTGGTGACGATGCCCCGCTGGTTGCTGCTGCCCGACTTCGGAAAGATCCAGGCGGAGATCGTGAACGAGCCTGTCAACGCGAGCGTGGGCGAGCTCGTCACCTCCACCAGCTGGGAACTCGACTGGACGAAATCCAGGCTCCGCTGATTGGCGCCGGCGCCGTGATACGTCATCGGCGGAATCGAGGTCGAGATGGTCGGTCCATTGATGGGAGTGCCATCGTTGAGGTTGCCGGAGAAGTCCTGCGCAGTCCCCGACGAAGTTTCGTCGAACGGCCAATAGGCCATCAGGTTCGGCACCGCGGCGACCACCGGACCCGGCGGCGCCGGAAGCGCCCGGGCCGACGAATCCCGTCCCACCAGGGCCACCATCGCGAGACTGACCGCCGCGACTCGAAGCGCCAACGAAATCGCCCGTTCCGTGTTCATGTCGGCTCCTACCCAGTTCACCCCGTTCCAGTCCCCCGGAAACCGCCGGATGCGGGGCCGGCGATTTGACTGAAGGTGTTTCCGGGTCCCCGGTTTGCGACGCGAAAAAGAATTCAGTCGCAAATTTCGCCGCTATAGTCACTCTGGGGATGGAAGAAGAGGCTCTCGTCCGGGCCGCCCGGCGCGGCGACCGCGCGTCGTTCGACCGTCTGGTCGAACGGTATTCGCACGCGGTCGTGGCGCGCCAGTTCGGCTGGACGAGGGACGCGGCCGCGGCCGAGGACCTGGCCCAGGAGACGTTCCTGCGCGCCTGGCAGGGGCTCGGACGTCTCGAGGACGTGCGCGCCTTCGGGAGCTGGCTGCTGTCGATCGGGGGATTCGTGGGACAGGAGTGGCTCCGGCGGAAGCAGACGGATCAGCGGGCCCGCGCGAGCCTCCTGGCGCCGCCGCCGGTCGAGCGCGACGACGAGCCCGATCCGGCGCTGGCGCGGGCCCTGTCGGAGCTGGCCCCGGAGGTCCAGCAGCTCCTGGCGCTCCGGCACGACCGGGGCATGAGCTGCGAGGAGATCGCCCGCGAGCTCGGACGCCCGCTCGGGACGGTGACGAAGACGCTGTCCCGCGCCTATGAACAGTTGAGATCGAGGCTGGCACGACGATGAACGACGACCTGGAACGGCAGCTGGACGAGTTCTACCGGAAACTCGACGGCTCGGCGCGCCGCGTGGAAGCGCGGTGGAAATCGACTCCCGAGTCGAAGAACTCGCGGATCGCCGCGTGGCTGGGCGCCGGCGTCGCCGCCGCGGCGGCGATCCTGCTGGTGATTTCCGCGCTCCGGTCCGAGCCCCGCCGTCCGGAAGAGCCCTCCGTCGTGATCGTGCCCGCGCCGGTCGTCGACCCCAAGCCGCAGCCCGTGACGCCGCCGCCTCCTCCGCCGCGGAAGGCTCCGGCGCCCGACCCCCTCCGGGAGCCCCGTCCCGAGCCCCAGCCGCCCAAGCCGCCCGAGCCGCGTCCCGAGACGCCGACGCCGGTCGATCCGCCGACGCCGCCGCCGGTGCCGCCGCCGACGCCCCGGCCCGAGACGCCGAAGATCGACGAGCCGGCGCCGACCAAAGTCACCCGCGCGATCGCGGCCATCCGCGAAACCGAAGGGTCGTTCGAATTCGGAGACAAGGCCTACCGCGGCAAACAGAAGGACCTTCAGCTGAAGGAGGCTGCCCGGCTTCGCGCGACGACGCTCGTCCGCCTCACGCTCGCCGACGACCGCGTCGTCCTGCTGGCCCCGCGTACGGTGGTCGAACTGCGGCCCGAGGAGAAGCGGATCGCGTTCGCCATGGAGCAGGGCGATCTGATCGCCGACCTCATCGGGCCGGGACCGGAGATCCGGGTCTTCGCCCGCGCCTGCGAGATCACCCCGCTGGGCACCGTCTTCGGCGTGAAGGTCGAGGCCGGCCGCGTGCTGGTGACGGTGGAGAAGGGCCGCGTCGAGGTGCAGAGCCCCAAGGCCAAGGCGACCGTGCGCCCCGCCGAGGCGGTCCAGGCCGCCGACGACGGCACGATCGGCGGGCCCATGCCGGCCGATTTCCGGACGATGGCGTGGGCGCGCGGCCAGCGGGCCCCGGAGCTGACGCTCTTCGCCGACGACTTCTCCGCCCCCGGCGCGTGGGTCGGCGCGATCGCGGGCGGCGTGGCGAAGGCGGTGGCCAGGCCGGGCAGCGGAGCCACCCTTCAGCTGGCGGCCGACAAGGGCATGTTTGAGGTGCCCGTCCGCGGCTCGATCACGATCGTCTGCCGCTCCGACCGGGCGGGCAAGTTCAAGCTGCAGCTCTACAGCCCCGACCAGAAGACGACCTACACGAAGCAGAACATCTCGATCCTGCGCGGCGACACGTGGCGGACCGTGGTCGTCGATTTCGACGAGCTCGTGCCGAGCGACAAGGCGAAGCCGGCGCGGCTGCCGGCCGGCTCGGTGGTCGCCGATCTGCTGATCATGTACGGCGACGAAGGGGAGCGGGGAAACTTCTGGGTCGATTCGATCAAAGTGACGGAGGTCCGGCCATGAGGAGCGCGCTCGCGATTCTCTGCGTTCTCGTCGCGGCCACCCCCGCGATCCCGCAGGACAAGAAAGGGAAGGCCGGGGCCGCCGACAAGATCGACCCCGTCAAGGTGGACGGCGCCATCAAGAAGGGCCTGGCCTACCTGAAGGGCCAGATCGGAAAGTACGGGTCGATCAACAAGCGCCGGTCGGAGGAGCTGATCCTCTGGACGTTCACCCACGGCGGCGTGCCGGAGAACGATCCCGAGTTCGAAAAGCTGCTCAAGACGGTGGTCGAGACGCCGCTCGAGTGGACGTACAACGTCTCGCTCCAGGCGATGATCCTCGAGGAGCTCGACCGGGTGAAGTACCAGGGCCGGATCGCCCAGTGCGCGCAGTTCCTGATCGACAACCAGTGCGCGAACGGCCAGTGGTCCTACGGCGAGTCCGACTCCTTTGCGAAAGACGTGCCGACGGGCGGCAAGAAGGCCGTCGCCAGCGGCGCGAAGTCGAAGCCCGAGAAGGCGATTCCCGGCACGCGGACGAAGCCGAAGGTCGTGAGCACGATCACGGTGAGGCAGATGAAGAAGGGTCCCGCCCGGGGAGACAACTCGAATTCCCAGTACGCCGCCCTCGGCCTCCGCGCCTGCCACGACGCGGGCGTCGTCATGCCGGTCGAGGTCCTCGAGCTCGCGGAGAGGTGGTGGCGCGACGGCATCGGCGGCGACGGCTGGGGCTACCTGAGCAAGAACGATTCCGGCTACGGCTCGATGACCGCCGGAGCGGTCGGCGCGCTCACGATCTATCTGTTCATCCAGGGCAAGCCCTGGCTGAGGGACAAGGAGGTCGCGAGCGGGATGGAGTGGCTGGCCTCCAACTTCACGGTGACGCAGAACCCGAAGACCCCCGAGAAGGGAGGCCAGGGCGGCTGGCAGTACTACTACCTCTATGCGCTGGAGCGCGCCGGCATCTTCTACGGGACCGAGACCTTCGGCGCGCACGAGTGGTACGTCGAAGGCGCGAAGTATCTGCTGGATCAGCAGAAGGACGACGGCTCCTGGATGACCCCCGGCGCCGACCACGCGATCTGGGACACGTGCTTCGCGATTCTCTTCCTGCGACGCGCCACGCGGCCGCTGCGCGACGTCGCGTCGGAAGACCGTAAATCGAAGTAATCGCGCCTCAGGGATTGGAGCGGGACTCATGCGACTGCTGGCTCTTCTTCTTTTCTTTCCGGCGCAGGACACGGCGGCGCCGGCGCGCGCCTCCGCCACGTCCCGCGGCGACGCCACCAAAGTCGTCCTCGTGTTCACCAAGCCCGTCGATCCCGTCACCGCCGAGACGGCCGCGAACTACGCCATCGACAACGGCGTGAAGGTCGAATCGGCAGTTCGCGGACTCGATCTCCGGACGGTGACCCTGACGACGTCGCCCCTCGCGGAAAGCCTCCCGTACACGGTGAGGATCAAGAACGTCACCGATTGCGCCTCGCCGCCCGTCGCCGTCGTCCCTGGAACCCTCAAGACGTTCGTCCACGTGAAGGGCCTCTTCGGCGGCGGCGCCCCCAAGGAAGAGTCCCACGTCGCCCGGATGCCGAAGTTCTCCAAGCCCGTGCTCTTCAACACGCCGGAAGCCGATGCCATCCTCGCGGCGCTCGCGGTCTTCCCGAAGAACAACCCGTGGAACGAGGACATCTCGAAGCGGCCGGTCCATCCCGACTCCGACAAGCTGGTCGCCTCGGTGGGGAAGGACAAGTTCGTCCGGTACAACTTCGACATGGGCTTCGTCCTCGCGCCGCCCAACCAGCCGAAGGTCGACGTGAAGCTCAAGTACGCCGGAGAGTCGGACAAGGGTCCCTATCCGGTCCCCGACAATGCGCCGATCGAAGGCTGGCCGGTCGACGGGCTGACGCTCGAGGCGTCGCAGCAGGGCGGCGGGTCCGACCGCCACATGATCGTGGTCGATCCCGCGGCGGGGATGCTCTACGAGTTCTACCTCGCGTTCAAGCGGAGCACCGGGTGGGAGGCGGCGAACGAGGCGACGTGGGACCTGAAGTCGAACAAGATGAGACCGCGGACGTGGACCTCGGCCGACGCCGCGGGCCTGCCGATCTTCCCGTCGCTGCCGCGGTTCGAGGAGTGCGAGCGCGGCGTCGTCGACCACGCCCTTCGGGTGACGGTCGGCCGGACCCGCAAGGCGTTCCTCTATCCCGCCTCACACCAGGCCGGCAGCAGCGATTCGCCCCTGGTCCCGGCGATGGGGCAGCGGTTCCGCCTCAAGGCATCGGTGGACATCAGCGGCTTCTCCCGCCACGCGCAGGCGATCGCGGCGGCGATGAAGAAGTACGGCATGCTGGTGGCGGACAATGGCGGCGACTGGGACATCTCCCTGCCGCCCGACACCCGCCTCAAGGGCCTGGAAGCGCTCCGCAAGCTGAAGGGGAGCGACTTCGAAGTTGTGGTGACGACCGGCGAAAACGACTTGGGCCGCTGATCCGTGGTACGGAGACCGGGTTACGGTTACGGCAGTTTGATCTGAAGCACGCCGGTCGGCAGTTGAAGGACGTCGTTGACCCCCACCGGCTTGCGGCGCTTGATCTTCTTCCCGCGGAACGAGATGCCGTTCGAGCTCTGAAGGTCGAACACCCACAGGATGCCGTCGACGACCGCGAGCGCCAGGTGGGTGCCGGAGAACATCTTGTCCCCGACGACCGTGCCGCACTCGGGGGCGCGACCCAGGACGTGCGTCTCCCCTTCCTTGATCTCGATGGTCTTCTTGATCTGCGGATGCTCCAGCACCGCCGCGTACCGGGCGTGCTTGGGCATGCTCTCGATGAAGCCCATCGAGCTCTCGTCGCCGGTCACCGACTCGTTGGGCCTGAATGTCACGTCGGTCAGCGGATTGGGGTTGGGTTTCTTGAAGACAGTCGTGTAGCGCGTGAAGCCCTTGAACACTTCGGGGCCGTGCGGCACGAAGCCCTTCCGGTCGTCGCCCTGCATCGACGCCCAGGACTCGGATGTCACGGTGGTTTCGCAGGCGCCCGTGACGGAGAGCAGGCGCGCCGCAAGATTGACGGTGTTGCCGTGGATGTCGCCGTCGCCGTGGAACACTTCGCCCGTGTGGACTGCGATGCGGACGAAGATGTCGTTCATCTGGTCGCGGGCCAGGAGGTCGCAGAGGCGGTGGATCTCCATCGCCGAGCGGGTTGCGCCCGAAGATTCCTCGAAGGTGAGGAGCTGGCCGTCGCCGGTGGATTTGATCCAGCGGCCGCGGAATTTGGGGAGGATTTCCTGGACTTGCGATTCGAGTTTCTTGACCAGGTCAACGGCGACCGAGTCGGAAACTTTGTTGTACATCTTCACCGACCCGACCAGATCGGTGAACATGACGGACAGAACACTTGTTTCCACGAATAGTCAATGTACTACTTTCCCCGGCCGCAACAAAGAATTTCAACGACCCGACTCGTTGCGGGACGAGTCGGTCCGCGGCGTGATGACGTCGCCCACGGGCGCCGTGCCCCGCCGCAGGAAGAGCAGGGCGTAGCACGTGTCGAGCGTGTCGGTCGGGACGATCTCGTCCTTGTTGTCCCAGCGGCCGTCGGCCTGCTGGCCCTTGATCAGGAGCTCGGCGCCTTCGCGGAACCACCAGTGGCCGCTGATCTTCTCGAAGAGCCCCAGGGTGCCCACCCGCTCGATGCCGTAGAGGTGGTAGAAGTGGCGCGGCTTGCCCTGGTTGGGGTTCTCGTCGACCGACCAGTGGGTCGTGAGCCACGCGAAGCCGTCGTAGATGCTCTGGTCGATCTCCTCGTTCAGCTTCTTGCCGAGCGTCTTGCCGATGATCGACTTGGAGATGAGCAGCGAGCCGATGCCGGCGCAGGTCATCGAACCGCAGACCTTTTCCTCGTCGGGCCGGCTGCCTTTCTTGATGTACGCCCAGCCGCGGGCGCGGTCGTTGCCCAGAGACGCGTAGGTCCCCCGGTCCCCGGGGCGGTAGTCGTTCGGCCGCTCGACCTTGGGACCGTCCTTTTCCTGCGACGAGACGACGAAGTCGATGGCCCGCTTGAACGCCGAGGGGTCCACCACCGACTTCATCCGCGTGGCGCTCTTGAGGCCGAGCAGGACGATCTGGGTGCAGGAGATGTCCTCCGCATCGCCCACGAGGCCGAAGCCCTTCCCGTACCGCCAGCCGCCGGCCTTGGTCTGCTCCTCGACGAGCGGACGGACGAGGCCGGCGATGAACTGCTGGATCGGCGCCGACGGCGTGTACTTCGGCTCCTTGAAGTCGCCGACGCGCTCGGACACCTTCTGGCCCTTCTTCTTCAGCGCTTCCGCCGAGCCCGACTCGTGGAACGCCTCGAGCGCCATCAGGATCACGCCGCGGTCGTAGTTCGAGATCAGGTTGCCCTTGTTGCCCACGTAGTCCTGCAGGAACGCGAGCCCCTTGGTGATGACCGGGTCGTTGTGGGGGACGTCCGACTTGAGGAGGGCGAGCAGGCAGAACGCGGTGATGCCGGGCTTGTTCGGATAGGCTTTGCCCGGTCCGTACGTGGGGCCCTGCGACTCGCCGAAGTCGCCCGATGGCTGCTGCCGCTTCTTCAGCCACTCCACGCCCTTGTCGATCGCCTGGTCGACCTTCTTCCGGAACTCGGCCGGATCCTCCTGGCTTGTGCCGAGCGGTGTCGAGGCAGCGAAGCTGAGGGACCAGAGGACGAGCAGCGTCTGCATGAAATTCTCCCCAGTACGATTCCCAGGAAGAGACACCGGATCGGACTGGCATCGTACAGCGCGGCGAGCCGTCTAATTTTCCGGTTAAAAGCCGCCCGGGGGCGGCGCCGGATGATTCTGGGGGATGGCATGAGCGATCTGTTCCTGGAGTACAAGAAGCGTCCCGGGCGGGCGGGGCTGGCGCAGCTGCTGGAGCGCCACCAGGGGACGGTCTACTCGCTCTGCTACCGCGTGCTCCGCCATCCCCAGGACGCCGAGGACGCGTGCCAGGACGTGCTGCTCGAGGTCTCCCGCCAGGTCGACGCGATCGAGCAGCCCTCCGGATTCGCGGGCTGGCTTTATCGGACGACGCTGCACACCGCGCTCGATGCGAAGCGCCGGCGCGGCCGCCGGAAGGTGCGGGAAGCGGCGGCGGGACGGGTCGCCCGGCCCGAGCCGGACGCCGACCATGAAGCGCTCTATCGCGGGTTGGACCGTCTGGACGAGTCGACGCGGATGCTCGTCGTCGAGCACTACTTCGCGGAGCGGCCGCTCCGGGAGCTCGCCGAGGACCGCGGATGCTCCGAAGTGGCGGTGTGGAAGCGGATCCGCGGCGCGCGGGAACAGCTGCGGCGGACGATCGGCTCCGCGGCGGTGTCGGCGCTCGACGGCGCCTCAAAGGGAGGATGGGCGATGGCGGTGAAGGGCGGCATCAAGATCGCGGTCGTGGCCCCGCTGATCCTGCTCGCGGCGGCGGGATTGATCGCGGTTCTCCGTCAGCCGGAACCTCCGGTCGTCCCGAAGCCGTCGCCCCGGCAGGTCACGAACCCTCCGACCGTCCGGCCCTCCCAGGCCGAGCCGGCCCCCAAGCCGATCCCCGGCCCGACCCCGGCGCCCGACGTGCCGAAGCCGACGGGACGGAAGCCTTATCCCCTCGGACTGCGGACCGAGGGAGTTTCCGATGCCGCGCGTCACGCGTGGCGGCAACTGTCCCAGAAGCGGCTCGACCTGGATCTCCAAGACGCGCCGATCGACTCGGTTCTGAGAACCATCGCCTCGAAGCTGGAACTCCCCCTGATGATCGAGCTGCCCCCGGAGGCCGGGTCGGTCAGCTTCAAAGTGCTGGAGGTGAACGGCGATGGCTGCCTCCGGCTCCTGCTCATCCCGCGGCAACTCGCGTACGAAATCCGGCCCGACGGCACCCTGTTCGTCGGCCCCCAGGACAAGGTCTCCGGCGGCGTCGAAAAAGAGGGCCAGGCCCTGCAGGCCCTGCAGTATGAAGTGAACCAGGTCCACCAGGAACTCGAGAGAGGATGGGATGGGATCGGCAACGCGTCCGAGCGCCGGGACTCGACGGATCGCGCGCTCCGGACGAAGAAGGTCCTGCTGTCGCAAGGCCCGACCACCTGGATGAAGGTGATCGAACGGATCAACTCCGAGAATGGAGAGACGGTCCTGATCGACGCAGAAGCTTCGGGCGCGGTGGAGGAGGCAACGCTCCGGTCGTTCGTGTCTCCCGTGGAAGAGCTGAACCTGGGGACGCTGGTCGAACGGATCGCGCGGGAGCTGAGACTCAGCTGGTGCGTGCTCGACAGCGGCACGGTCCTGCTGGGCTCGGAGGCGAATATCCTCAAGGCGCGGACCGACGCGGACGAGAGCGTGGCGCAGCACCGGCGGGACCTGGAGCGTCTTCGGAAGCCGGCGGAGGCCGGAACGACGACCGTCGCGGATCTGCTGGACTCGATCGGCCGGACCCACGGCCTGAGGATCATGCCCGAAGAGATCGTCTGGGAGAGCACGGCCACGGTGACCGTGGCGCCGGGCAGCACGCTCCGGCAGGCGCTCGACCAGCTCAAGCCGCTCGGGTTCCGCTGGGCGGTCCGGAACGGGTCGATCTACGTGGTGCGCTAGGCTAGATCAGGACTTCGACGTCCGTCCAGACGAAGGTCACGCCGCCGGTGGCGAAGTTCGGGACGTCCTTGATCGCCGCCTCGCCTTCCGGGGACGCGAGAATCTTCTCCATCGCATCGCGGCTGTCCGCGAAAAGGTCGGCGAAGTAGTAGTAGGGCGTCGGCTTCCCGTCCGGCGTGCCGGTCACCTTTCCCACCGTCCACCGCTTGAACCCCTTGATCTTCTTCGCGATCGGGAGGTGGACCTGGTAGTAATAGCGATCGAACGCCCGGGGATCCTTCGGGTGGTGGTACAGCACCTGCAGTCGGATCATGCTCTTCCTCCCTTCAGCCGATAGGATACTTCTACCTTCCGGAAGGCGTTGTATCAGAAGGAAATTGAAACAAGGAGCCGGCCATGTCGCTCGTCTGCGCCCTGCTGATGACCCTCTGCTGCGACGACTGGCCCCAGTGGCTGGGACCGACGCGCGACAACGTCTCCAAGGAGAAAGTCGCCCCGTGGGCCGACGCGCCCAAGGTCGTCTGGAAGAAGGCGGTCGGCGAAGGCCACAGCTCGCCGATCGTCGTCCGCGACCGCGCGATTCTTCACGTCCGGGTCCCGGGCAAGGACGAGGAGGAGATCCTCGTCGTCGACGCCAAGACCGGCGAGGACGTGTGGCGTCGGACGATGCCGCGCGCGCCGTTCAAGAGCCCCTTCGGCGTCGGCCCGCGGGCGACGCCGCTCGTGCACGGCAACAAGCTCTACACGTTCGGCGTCACCGGGATCCTCTCCTGTTGGGAGGAGGCGACCGGCAAGCCGGTCTGGCAGGTGGACACGCTCAAGGAGTTCAATGCTCCCAACCTCATGTTCGGCATCTCCTGCTCGCCGATCATCGAAGGCGATCTCCTCCTGGTGAACGTCGGCGGCCCGGGGGCCTCCATCGTCGCGTTCCGCAAGGACACCGGCGAAGTCGCGTGGAAGGCGCTCGACGATAAGGCCAGCTACTCGTCGCCGATCGTCGTGGGCTCCGGCGCGGACCGCGAAGTCGTCTTCCTCACCCAGCAGGGCCTGGTGGGGCTATCGCCGGCCGACGGAAAGGTCCGCTGGAAGTGCCCGCTCGTGGACAAGCTGAGCGAGAGCTCGACGACGCCCGTCATCGCCGGGGGGTTGCTGATCGGCAGCTCGGTCACCACCGGCAGCGTCGCTCTGGCCCTGAAGGGGGAGAAGACCGCCGAAGCGTGGAAGAATCCGAAGCTGACGTGCTACATCTCGACCCCGGTCGAAGCGGGCCGGGAGACCTACCTGGTGACCGGCACGATCCTTCGCCCCTTGGCGACGCTGCATTGCGTGGAGTCGGCGACCGGGAAGATCCTGTGGAGCAAGCCGGAGATCGGTCAGTATCACGCGGCGCTGCTCCGGACCGGCGACGGCAAGCTGCTGATGCTCGACGACGGCGGAAATCTGGCGCTGCTGGACCCGGACCCGAAGGAGTACAAGGAGCTCGCGCGGTCGAAGGTCTGCGGCTCCACGTGGGCCCATCCGGCGCTTGCGAACGGGAAGCTCTATCTGCGGGACAAGAAGGAACTGGTCTGCCTCGAGCTCGCGCGTTAAGCAACCACCAGCCGGAGGCCGTTCGCGAGGCCCATCGACGCCGCGTACTCCAGATGGAGGACGCGCCGCGGCTCGGGGTGGGTCGCTTTCGACGAGCTGTGGATCAGCAGCGGCCTCATCCGCAGCACGCCGCCGCGGCGGACGACGCAATCGACCGCCGAGCTCCCCCGCGCCTTCCGGAACACCTCGTCGTCCGAGAGCACGCCGTCGCGATGGGAGCCCGGGATGACGCGGAGCGGCCCGTTTTCGCCGGTCGAATCGTCGAGGTGGACGCGCAGCGCGACGATGTTCCGCAGCGCCCAGGTGGGCGCATGGGCGTAAGTGACGCCGTCCTTCACGGACCACGGACCCCATTCGGCGGATTCGATTCTCGACGCGAGCGGCAGGGTCGTGTCCTGGTGCCACACCACGAGCCAGTTGCGGGCGCCGGACTTGTCGAACAGCGTCGCCCGGTAGGGCACCGCGGCGGGACCCACGATCTCGCGGGCCAGCTCCAGGAGCTCCGGGCGGTGGGCGATCGCCCGGACCGCGGGATGGCTCATGAGGTGGCGGCTGCCGGCGCGGCCTTTGGACGTGAGGGCGGACGCAAGCTCATCGCACTCCGATGGACGGATCAGGCCGTCCACGATCGCGAAGCCCGGGTCGATCATCGACCGCCCGCCTCCAGGCGCTTCAGAGAAGCCTCCGCCTCCGCGGCTTCACGGGTTCCGGCGAAGTCTTTCGTGATGCGGCGAAGGACGTCGCCGGCGCCGAGGTTTTCGAGCGCCTGGATCGAGCGGATGCGGCGGAGCAGTCCGGGCGCGCGGACAAGCGGCCCGGCGTAGCCGGCGATGATATCTTCGATGCGGGAGCGGAGGTCGATGGCGCCGGCGCCCTCGGCGGCTTTTTGAAGGACCGGCAGGGCTTCGCTTCCCACTCTCCCCAGGGCCGCCACGGCCCGCTCGCGCACTTCAGGAATGTCCGACTGCAGATCCGGCAGGTGGCGCCGGATGTCCTCATCTTTGGCGGGGACAAGCTTCTCGGACAAGAGAGCGACGGCGTCGCTCTTCTGCAGCAGGGCCCAGAGGGATCGGTAGGCCTGCGTCGCCTCCGGACCCGCCAGACCGTCCCACAGGTCGGCAGGAGGATCGCCGCGAATGAACTCGGCAAGATTCTTGATCCGTACGTCGCTCCGCGAGGCGCACGCCAGTTTCCGGTCCCGCAAGGCGAACGCAACGCCCAGAATCCCGCCGCCCTCCTGCTTGACGATTTCCTTTCCGGAGGACACCTCCCAGAGGCGAACGGCGGCATCGCCGCCGCAGGAGGCCAGGAGCCGCCCGTCGCTCGAGAATGAAAGAGACGTGACGGCGCCGGTGTGGCCCTCGAGGACGATTCGTTTCTGTCCGCTCCCCGTGTCCCAGAGGTAGATGGGTCCACCCTGCATGCCGCAGGCGAACAGCCCGCCGTCCGGCGAGAACGTTGAGGAGGACGTCGTGCGTCTCGGGTCGTCTCCCTGAGGTTCCCAGGTTAACGACCAGAGTTCCTGGTTCTTGCGCCAGTCCCAGATCAGGATTGTCCACGGCCCGCGCTGCACGGCCGCCAGAGGCCGGGTGCCGCAGAGGGCCTTAACGGCACCCGGCACCTCCAGCATTCGTGCATCCGGAGTTGCTCCCCAGATGCGAATCGAATGATCGCCCAGACCGGCGACGATGGAATTATCGGATGTGATGACGACATGCTCGAAGGCACTGCGGTCTCCGCGAAGCTCCCGGACGCGATTGCCCGACGACGTGTCCCAGACATAGATCCGGTCACTGGAATGGGCGGAGGCAAGGATCTTCCCGTCGGGAGAGAACGCGAGCTCGTTCAGGGTGGAAGAGTTCGTCTTCAGGTCGAAGATTTTTCTCCCTGTTCCCAAATCAGCGACTTGGATCGTTCCCTCCGATCCGCGCGCTGCGATCCAATGGCCCGACGCGGACGTGGTGAGCGGCACGGTCGCATCCTGAAGGGTCGGTGCATCCTGAGGATCTCGCACGATACCAGTCGCATCGATGCGCTGCTGAAATCCGATCGCAAGGATGCCCGACAAGGCGCCGATCCAGAAGCGCCGATCCATAGGAACGATCCTACCAGACGGTTTCTCCTCCTCCTACCCTTTGGTTCAGCGGGTCCACGTATGGGGCAAGGGAGGGACAGGTCCGTAAACGTCGCTATTGCCCCACGTTGTGCCATTGCTCTTCGCAGAGTGTGACAACCAGAACATTGCGGTGATCTCCGATCCGTCGGATCCCTTGCACGTGACAATGACCTTCAACCGTTCTCTTGCAAACTTGTAGTTTGCGGCGGGAAGATCGGGAGCGGGAGCCCCGCGCCCCTTGCCGCGCCAGCCAGGAGCATCCGAATACTCCATCCAATCTTTGCCTTTCTTGTTCCACCACTCCGAGGGACACCACCTGTTGTTGCCGGCATCGTGATGGAAAGTCTCGGTGTTGTTCAGCCAGGCGTCCTTCGCCTGGTTGTACGCTCGTTCATCGACGGCAGAATGATGGCTTCCATCGAACAGGAAATACACCTTGGACCCATTGTTCTTTTCGAGGTCGTGCAGTGCGAAAATCCACTGATTCATGTCGCACGAACAGATATCGTCGCCGTCCGTCACGGCCGCTTCGATGCGCACCTTAAACCCGTAGGCGAAGGCATCGGCTCCCGTGATGGGACCAAGAGGCATTCCGCCGATGCCTCCCGCCACCGGGGCGTTCGACACCGTAATACTCTTGCAGCAGCACGCGAGGCCAGCCGGGTCCAGATAACCGATCGGATTGCTTCGGACGTACTCGTACAGACTGTTGCCGTCGTGATACCCCATCGGGTCGCGCTGCAGCCAGCGACCCAGCGTCGCGTGGAAGGCCCGGTTGCGGACGTCGTAGAGCGACGTCTCGGGGTCCGAGCGGTAGCCTCCGAAGAGGATCTCGTTGTTGAAGAGCGTCGGGCTCTGCGCCGTCCATGTCCCCGTCAGTACGGACGCCTTGCCGTACGCGTCGTACACGTACCGCTCGACGATCGCGCCCGCCGTGCTGATGAGCCCCGTCGTGTTGAAGTTGGCGTCCTGGGTGTAGAACAGCCGCTGGTCGGCGCCGCCCGTGCAGCTGCCGTCGCCGTCCTTGTTCTCGTCCCGCAGGACGACCGCGTCGATGTAGCGGGGATCCCAGATCCACTGGAAGTGCGGGATCGTTGCCGCCGTCGCCTTGCCGACGACGTTGACGATCGTCCGCTCCTCGACGCACTGCCAGCCGCAGGAGAAGTAGTAGTCTGTCCGATTCCAGTTCGCTCCGTTCGGGACCAGCTTCGCCACCCGGCGGTTCCGGGCGTCGTACTGATACTCCACGAGCTCCGTGCCGGGAATGCCGCCGGCGTCGGCGTTCACCACCGACAGCCGGTTCCAGGCGTCGTAGGTGTACCACTGACGCGACGTCTCCGTCCCCGCCTGCGGGCCGCTCTTCAGGTTGCCCGACTTGTCATAGGTCGGATCGATCCAGTCCGCGCCGCCGCTGCCAAAAATGGAATTGGCCGCCGCATTGGCATCGTTGTTGTCGGCGTCGATCTCGTTCGCTGAGTTGTGCGACCGCGCCTGCACGAAGGAGTAATTGTTCGCGCCGGTCGGGGCCACCTGGTACTCCCTCCAGTTGCCGACGCTCTCCAACTGCGTCCACTTCTGGCTGAAGTTGGCGTTGACGTCCGTGATCTGACCGGACGCCAGGGTTCCGCGGTTGAACTTGGTCTGACGGTCGAGGCCGTCGTAGGCGTAGAACTCGTCCTTGCCCGTGGGAGGGCTGTTGGGCGTGTTGTCCCGCGTGAGGCGGTTGTTCGCCCGGTCGTACGTGTACTGGTATCGGTCGTAGTTGAACGTCGCGCCAGACCGCTTCCAGCGCTGGTCCAGCACGCGGCCGAACCGGTCCCATTCCGTGGGATTGCCGCCCGTGTCGACCTCGAGCCGCAGCCCGTTCGTCACCAGCGGGTGATCGATGCGGCCGACGTCGTCCAGGCCGAGGTAGGTGTACTGTGAGAACTGGGTCGTCCCGGCGGCGTCGTTCGCCAGATTGTCCGCTCGGCTCAGCTTGTCGCCGACCCCCGATGCGGGATAGTTCGTGAACACCACGCGCCCGTTGGGGTAGGTCGCCGACGCCTTGCGGACGTACTTGGCTGCGCCGCCGGTCGCACCGTCGACATAGGCGGTCTGATAGGACGCCGATGTTCCGGGAACTACGGAGCCCACGTGCTCCTGCTCGCACTTGAGCTCGTTGCCCCAGCCGTCGTAGGTGTACCGGATCTGATTCACCACCGTCGCTCCCAGCGTGTCGCTGGTGCTCGTCTGGGTCAGCGGACGCGACAAGGAATCGTACGCGGTTCCGATCCGGCGGATCGAGCCGTCGACTCCGGCCGGAAGCGTGGTGACTGTATCGACGGAACGCCGGCCTGCCGAATCGTAGGTGTAGGTGTGGAGGACACCGCGCGGGTCCTGCATCGTGGCCTGGCGGCTGGCATAGTCGTAGGTGGTTTCGATCCGATCGTAAACCCCGTCGGCGCCGGCGCCGAGCTGACTCCCGGCGGGTCCTAGGGGATTGTAGGTGTCGTCCGAATCCGGGGCGATCTCAGCGACCAGCACGTCGTTCCGGAACACCGCGGGCGACGCCTGGTTTGCGATGGTCCCATAGACGTACGTCGTGACCTGCTGGGCCACGCCCTGGCCCGATCCCTTCGGGTTGAGCGCGATCCGTTGGGACAGGCGGCCCGCGGAGTCGAAGACGAACTGCGTGGTGCGATTGACGTCCAGGTCCGTCTCCACGGGCGTGCCGCCGGCCGTGAAGTTCTCAATCGTGGCGATCGTCCGGCCCAGCGCATCGAAGTTCTTCTGGCTGACGCGGGCCTTGTTGTCGATCAGCTGATTGGGACGGCCGGCGACGTCGTAGCCGAAGTGGGTGACAAGATAGTTGTCGCTCGTGTTGGGCGCCGGCGCCGTCGCGGGACGGCTCAGGTTCGATCCGCCGTTCGTCCCGTAATCTACGACGTCCGTCGGCCTCCGGCCGCGGTCGTACCACCGGGCGACGAACGTGCGCCGCGATTGACCGGCCGCCCAGCTGACGGACAGGTCCTCGAGCTTCGCGGTCGTGGACGTCCTCCTGTAGTGCGTCGATTGGATGACCTGGGAGGCCAGATCGAAGGTCGTGACTTCCTGATCGATGACCGTGTCGTTCGTCACCGTGGCAGCGTCGGCGTAGAGCGTTTCCGCATCGTCGAAACAGACGAAGGACTTCGTCGGCCGGCCCGCGCCGTCATACTGCGTCTTCCGGAATTCGCCGTTGGGGCCGCGGGTCTTGATCGGAAGCCCGCGGGCGCTGGTCCAGAAGGCCTGCGTGAGCGAGTTGCCCAGCGCCCCGGTGGACGGGTCGACGTGGAACATGGTCGACTGAAACAGCTGGCCCTTTTCGTCGAAGCTGCTCTGGCTCTTGGCCCGGAGCTCGGTCGCTCCGATCACGAAGTTGACGTCGCCGTCCGCGTAAGTCTGCAGGACCGTGACGTGGTTCAGGTTGTCGTAGGTGTTCTGGACGGCGACGTTGTCCGGACCGCGGCTCTGCAGCTGTCGGTTGCGGAAGTCGTACTGCATCACCGTGTCGAGGCTCACTCCCACGCTGGTGAACTGCCGGGCCTTCGTGAGGTTTCCATCGCCGATGCCCCCGCCGTCGAACTCGCTGGCGGTCACCTGGACCAGGTTCGTCCCGGCGGTGTTCGTCGGGGACCAGTCGCCGGAGGTCGGCGTGTCGTCGGTTCCGATCCACGAGCTGACGGCGCGGTCGCGGACGTCGAAGACGGTCCGCGCAACGGTGCCCGTCCAGTCGACGAATCGGTCCTTTCTGCCCTTGAGGTCATAGTTATAGGACATCCGATAGAAGTGCGTGCCGAGCGTCCCCAGGTTGGGAGCTTGGGAGTACGTCAGGCCGGTGAGATTGAAATAGCTGTCCTTGTTGGTCAACCGGCTGCCGGTGTCGAAATAGTCGCGCGACAGCGACTGTAGGCCCGAGATCGCTTCCGCGCCCGTCGGCACGCCGCCGGTGACCGCCGGGGCGGCCGTCATGGTCAGCCTCTCGTTGTAGCTTCCCGGCCGGTCTTCCCGGAACAACTGGGTCGGCCCCGTCGGCAGATTGGTCCCGCTGTCCCAGCCGGCATACGTCCTCGCCTCGTGCTGGGGATCTTTGTAGACGGTGTAGCTGATGTTGCCGAGCGGATCGGTGACCTTGGTCGTCCGACCCAGGACGTCGACCAGAAAGCTCGTCGTCAGCTGGAGGCCGCCTCCAGCGGGCGTGGCCCAGCCGGCCGGCTCATTCGTCACCAAAGCGGTGTTGACGTCGGCGATCTGCTTCGTGACCGCGCCGGTAAGCGTGTCGTACTCCACGGCGTGGATGAAGCCATCGGCATCCTTGAGCCACGTCTGCCGTCCGAACGCATCGAGCTGGCCGGTGAGCGCGGTGGCCGATCCGGAGCCGTTCTGACCGGTCGGGACCACGGGATAGGTCGTGGTCAGCTGGAGAACTGCGGTCGTGGTCCCCTGCCACGTGTAGGAGAAGGTCGTCGTCTGTCCCCCCGTGCCGTCCGTGTTGCGATAAACCGTCCGGCTCGCCAGCGGATAGATCGTCGTCGCCCCGCCGACCCGGGAGGTGAACGTGGTGGTCTCGATCAGGATCGGCGTTCCCAGTTCTCCCTGGCGGATCTGACGGGAGCTTCGATACTTCGCCACCGCTCCGGCGGGAAGGTTCGTCGTGGCATAGTAGTTGAACAGGTGCCAGAGGCCCGACGAATCGGGAAGGTGGGCGCTGGTCACGAGGGCCGCCGTCGTCTCGTCGTGGCCGGTCACGGCCGACGGGAACGCCGTCGCCGCCAGACTGTAATCGGTGTTGAAGACGAAGTACTTGCGCCACTGGTTGCCGGTCGCGGCTTCCTTGGCGATGTCGAGCATCGTCTGACCCACGCTGTTGGTGTAAACCAGGCGCTGGTTGCCGTCGGGCATCGTCACCGTGCACTTATTGCGCCAGACGTTGGGACCGTCGGGCTGACCGTGCAGAGCCGTCTGGAAGGAGTAGGCAAAAGTTCCCCGGCTGCCCGAAGAGCCGCAGCCACAGCCCTGGCCCTGGACGATCTCCTGGGTGACCCGGTGCTGGGCGTCGTACTGGAAGTAGTAATCGGCGTAGGTCGCGATCGTCGAATCGGCGGCCGCATCGATGGCCGCTTCGCTGCCCAGCGCGGCAAGAAGACGATCGTACGCCTTGGGATTGACCGCGTAGCGCAGCGGCACGAAGCCATCCAGCGCCATCGCGTCATACCGGTAATAGGTGGTGTCCAGGACGTTGGCCGCCGCGTCGGCGATCTTGACCCGCTGCAGCGTTCCCGCGGGGCCGTTCGGACCCGAGGTCGCGTAGTAGGAGTAATTTCCGACTCGGACGGTGGTGGTCACTCCGCTGACCGTCTGCGAATGGGTGATCGACGACAGGAGACCGACCGACGCTCCGGACAGATAGTAGGCGAACGAAAACCGATGGAGCAGGGCGGGATTGGGATCCGTCTGCTGCACCTCGAGGAGCTTGTCCAGCGTCACGCCGCTCGTGCCGTAGGTCGTGGTCGTGATGTTTCCGGCTCGATCATCAAATTCCTTCAGACGTCCCTGGCGGGCCGGATTCCAGGTCCCGCTGAAATCGAAGAACTTCCACTGTTTTCCCCGGGCGTCGGTCAGGACGAGGAGATGGTTGACGGTGTCGCTCGTCAACGTCTGGACATAGTTGAAATCAGCCGTGTAGGTCCCGTTGAAGTTGTCGGTGAACGAGGTGACGGGATGAGGCCCGGCGATCACCGAGACGTTGGGGCCGTTCTGGACGACCCGGTAGAGCCAGCCGATCCTCCAGCAGGGTCCGAGGCCGTGGTCGGCCCACTCCGGATTCTGAAGGTACATCCGAGTGATCGAGAATTGGGACAGTCCCGATGTCCCCAGATCGCGGGCGGTCAGGAAGTTGGCCCCGCTCATGAAGTTGACGGGATTGATCTCGTGGCAATCCCAGCCGTCATCCTTGGACAGCGGGACATCGGACTCCTGGGAACCCACCGGCTCGCCGCCCGGCGTGCAGTAGAGGGTGCAATAGTACTTCTTCCCAGTCGTGTCCATCATCGCACGGGAGCTGAATCCCAGCGACGGGGCGGCAAGAACGGCGAAGACCGCGGCCGTCACAAACGCCGCGCCGGGAATCCACCAGGAAGACTTGCGAGTATTCGCCACGGTTGACCTCATGAGTTAGGGACACTGTGCCTACGCAAACACGATGCCAAGGTTGCAGCGGGAGCGCCGGCTTGAGAGAACGCAATCCTCTCGCTGCAAAGAAGTTGGGGCGGTGGTGGATCGATCGAGACCGAATGAAGGGAAGGCGGGCGTTCAATGGGATTGCTGTTGAACACCCATCCTGAATGGCGTCGATCTCGCTGCATTCCAGGGAGAGTTCCATTGGACATGTATCTTCCATGGAACTCCGGTGGAGTCGACGGAGTCGATACGTCCTGCGCGGCGTCTAGTTATAATCATGCCTGACCTCATGATGGAATCGCTGGGTGGGTGCAGGATCCTCGGCGAACTCGGCAAGGGCGCCATGGGCACCGTCTACAAGGCCGAGGCGTCCGGTCTCATCGTCGCCCTCAAGATCCTGGCGGACGAGTGGGCGAAGGACGAGACCCTCACCGACCGCTTCGTCCAGGAAGGGCTCATCATGTCGCGGCTGTCCCATCCCGCGATCGTGAAGGTCCTCGACGCGGGCCGCGACCAGGGGAAGTACTACATCGTCCTCGAGTACGTCGAAGGGCCGTCGTTCGCCAAGGCGATCGCCCGCCGCGCGTTTTCGCCCAAGGAGTCGGCGCTCATCCTGTCGGCGGTCGCGCGGGGGCTCCATCACGCCCACCGCAACGGCGTCGTCCACGGCGACGTGGTCCCGAGCAACATCCTGCTCAAGAGCGACGGCTCCCCCAAGCTGACGGACTTCGGCATCGCGCGGCTTCGCGGCCCGTTCGCCGCCGCGTGGAAGGCGGGGGTGACCGCGGGGACGCCG